>Ga0070740_10000541_pt1 | contig 78158 bp, 65 predicted proteins | sample Coa_R2_FD_67286 | JGI IMG/M metagenome (GOLD analysis project Ga0070740, IMG submission 67286) | Surface soil microbial communities from Centralia Pennsylvania, which are recovering from an underground coalmine fire - Coalmine... | ecosystem: Environmental > Terrestrial > Soil > Unclassified ... | reverse complement strand
CTGGCTGTGCGCGGCGACGGCTGCTACCTCTACGACGACCAGGGCCGGGAGTATCTTGATTTTCTCGGCGGGTTGGGAGTGAATGCACTTGGCCACAATCATCCGGAAATGATGGCCGTGCTGCGTGATCCTTCAGAAACTCTGCTTCACGTTTCAAACCTCATTTACCATCGTTTCCAGGCGCCGCTTGCCGATAGACTGACCCGACTGGCGGGACTTGACCGCGCATTCTTCGCCAATACTGGAACGGAAGCCGTCGAGGGGGCCATTAAACTGGCACGGGCCTTCGGCCGCGAACGCTCGCCTGAGCGTACCGGTATCCTTGCGGTCGAGAACTCTTTTCACGGGCGAACTTTGGGCGCTCTGGCGGCGACCTGGCCGGAAAAGTACCGCAAGCCGTTCGAGCCGCTGCCACCCGGTGTCCAGTTCGTTCGCCAAAATGATATCAGCCACCTTCAAAGCGTTTTTACGCCAAACGTTGCCGCCCTGCTGGTTGAAGTTATCCAAGGCGAAGGCGGAGTGGTCGAACTCGATGAGGACTTTCTCAGGGTCGGCCAGGACCTCTGTCACAAGTATGGTGCCCTTTTCATCTGCGATGAGATTCAATGCGGTCTCGGCCGAACTGGGAATTATTTTGCGTTTCAGGGTCTTGGCCTGAAGCCGGACATTGTCCTGGTCGCAAAACCGCTCGCCGGCGGGCTGCCTTTGGCCGCCATCCTGGTACGAGAGGATGTCGCCCAGGCGTTCCATCCCGGAATGCATGGCACAACGTTTGGCGGCGGGCCGCTCCAGTGCCGCATGGCATTGAAGTTTGTGGAAATTCTCGAACGGCCTGGATTCATCGACCATGTTCGGGAGGTGGGATCCTATTTCAAGAAGCAATTGCTGGATCTTCAGGTCGAGCTTCCTGTCATCCGCCAGGTTCGGGGCCAGGGGTTAATGCTCGCTGCGGAACTCACAATGCCCGGCAAAGAAATCGTCCAGCAGGGTGTAGAAGCCGGGTTCCTGTTCAATTGCACGCAGGAAAATGTTCTTAGATTTCTCCCTCCACTGATCATCGAGCGCCGGCATGTCGATCAGTTGATCGAGGCACTGCGCTCAATTCTGGTTTCTGCCTCAAGCATTGAAAACAAGGGGGTACGCGCATGACGCCCGTAGCAACTATGGAAAAACAGGAACAACTCAGCGTTCACGACTTAATTGCAGACCAGGACCTCACAACAAGCGACGTTCACATGATTTTTGACCTTGCCGGCCGCGTCAAGGCGTCACCTGCGGCATTCTCCCGCGCACTTGCCGGCAAACAACTGGCGATGATCTTTGAAAAACCGTCGCTTCGCACTCGCGTGACATTTGAAGTGGGCATGACCAGCATGGGCGGTTTCGCCGTTTATTTGGACCACTCGAAGCCACGCCTGGGCGAGCGCGAATCGATCAAAGACGTCGCTCGCAATCTCAGCCGCTGGGTTGACGGGATCGTCGCACGGACTTATTCCCACAAGTCGGTTGTCGAGTTAGCCGAAAACGCATCGATCCCCGTGATCAATGCTCTGACGGACCTGTTGCATCCCTGCCAGGCGCTCGGCGACTTCTTCACGCTTAATGAAAAGTTCGGACGTTTGAAAGGCCTGAAACTCGCTTTCGTCGGTGACGGCAACAATGTCTGCCATTCGCTGATGCTGACCGGCGCCAGGCTCGGCGCAACTATCCGGGTGGCCACTCCCTCCGGCTTTGAGCCGAAATCAGAAATTGTCGATCAGGCCGAAGCCATCGCGCGCTCCACCGGAGCGAAAATTCGACTGTTCAGAGACCCGCGAGAGGCTGTTAACGGGGTTCAAGCTGTGTACACCGATGTATGGGCCAGCATGGGCCAGGAGTTTGCCGCTCACCTGAGAACTCAGGTTTTTGCCCCCTATCAGGTCACGGAAGACTTGATGCACGACGCAGGTCCCGACGCAGTCTTTCTGCACTGTCTGCCCGCACACCGCGGCCAGGAAGTCACCGACGCAGTGATCGACTCTGCGCGATCGCTTGTTTACGACCAGGCTGAAAACCGGCTGCATGTTCAGAAAGCGCTTCTTCTGCTGCTCCTGCAATCTCACTCATGATGGAACTTGTTACAATTCCGCAGACTCATCAGGAGGACCCTTTGGCGGCCCGAACATCCGGGAAAAGTTCCAAAGCGCCTGTCCTCCGCAAGGCCCGACTCCGTGACGTACCTGCCGTTTTCAGGTTGATCCAGCAATACGCGGCCCAGGAAGTGATGCTGCCGCGCGCATTGCCGGAACTTTACGAGAACCTCTGGGAGTTCACGGTTGCGGAAAAAGACGGGAAGGTGGTGGCCTGCGGCGCGCTTCGCTTATACAGCGAAGAACTCGCTGAGATCCGCTCGTTGTGTGTTGAGCCGGAGCACAAGACTTCAGGCCTGGGTCGCGCGGTAACTCAACGGCTGATTCAGGAAGCGAAACGCCTGGGATTAAAGCGCGTCTTCGCGCTCACCGTGGTCCCGGGCTTTTTCTCGAAGCTGGGCTTCTATCCCGTCGAGCGCGGCACGTTGCCGCAAAAAGTCTGGCGCGATTGTCTCCAGTGCGAGAAGTATTTCCGCTGCGACGAGATTGCAATGGTTTTCGATCTCGTGCACATGGACGGCAAACGAGCTCACGGTCGTTCCGAAGCCGAATAGGCTTTTCAACCGGAAGACGATTTCGCGCCATCCGCAGCGTCCGTTGGTAATTCCTTGTGACCGCTGATCGGGCGTCCCGTTGCAAGGTAAATAATCACCATCCCAAGCGTCGCGCCGATCGTATCGAAACCGCAGTCCACAATAGACGGCCCACGACCCGGCACAAATCTCTGATGAAATTCGTCCGTCAGCGAGTAAAGCCCTGCGAGCAGAATGCACGTCAGGGCTTTGCGTGAGTTCCAGGCGCGACGATGCCCGTCGCCGATCGCGTGGTAAAGGAAAATAGCAAAAATAGCGTATTCGGTGAAGTGTCCCAACTTTCTGGTTCCCAGAGCCAGCAGATGAAAAGTGTGAGGAGAAACCTGCAAATGGAGGATGTTCAACACGTCATTGAGCAGCCGGTCGGTGAAAGCGGGCCCAAATGTCTTGGTGGACATCCAGAAAATGACGCCCGCCCAAATAATCACCGGCAGCCACCACAGAAACGCTTGCAACCGCGATACAACCCTGATGCTCGGAGGGACGCTATTCGAGGCGATAGTTGGGGGCCTCCTTCGTGATGATCACATCGTGTACGTGGCTTTCGCGCAATCCGGCGCTCGATATGCGGATAAAGCGCCCGCGCTCCTGCAATTCGGAGATCGAGGAGCACCCGCTGTAGCCCATACCGGAACGAAGTCCGCCCACAAGCTGCTGCACCATGTCGGCCAGCAGACCTTTGTATGGCACGCGGCCTTCAATGCCCTCCGGGACCAGCTTCGACGTGGCCTCTTCCTGACCGTAGCGGTCCCTTGATCCCTCCTGCATGGCTCCCAACGAGCCCATTCCGCGGTACGATTTGAAGGTCCGACCCTGGTAAAGAATCGTCTCGCCCGGGCTCTCTTCCGTCCCGGCAAAGAGGCTTCCGATCATCACGACGCTGGCACCTGCGGCGATGGCCTTCGTAATGTCCCCGGAGAACTTGATTCCGCCATCCGCGATCAGGGGGATGCCTGCCTTGCGCGCCGCACGTGCACATTCCGCAATGGCAGTAATCTGCGGCACACCAGCGCCCGAAACCACTCTCGTCGTGCAGATCGACCCCGGGCCGATACCGACTTTCACCCCTGCCGCGCCAAGTTCGATCAGATCCCGCGCCCCTTCGTAACTGGCTACATTCCCTGCAATTACTTCCGCATCCGGCAGTCTTTTCTTGATGGCTTTCACAGCTTCCATCACACGCTCAGAGTGGCCGTGGGCCGTGTCCACGACGATCACATCCGCCTGAGCACGGACAAGCTCCTGCGCCCGTTCCAGGTAATCGCCGGTTACCCCGACTGCCGCTCCAACGCGCAGCCGGCCCTGCGCGTCTTTGGCTGCACGCGGGTACTCGATGCGTTTCTGGATGTCCTTTACGGTGATCAGCCCCTTGAGCATGTAATTCTCATCCACCACGGGAAGCTTCTCAATGCGGTGCTGGTGGAGGATCTTTTCCGCTTCGTCGAGCGTGGTTCCTACGGGAACTGTGATCAGGTTCGCCCGTGTCATTCGCTCTTCCACCCGCAAATCCGTGCGTCTTTCAAAGCGTAGGTCCCGGTTGGTAAGAATACCCACCAGCTTGCCGTTTTCCGTGACCGGCACGCCGGAAATCTTGTAGCGGGCCATGATCTCGAGCGCTTCAGAGATTTTCTGCCGGGGACCAATCGTCACCGGGTCAACAATCATGCCGCTCTCGGAACGCTTCACCTTGTCCACTTCAATGGCCTGGCGGTCCACGGGCATCGAGCGGTGAATAATGCCCATGCCGCCCTGCTGCGCCAACGCGATGGCCAAACGGGACTCCGTCACTGTGTCCATGGCTGCGCTGACAATTGGAATGTTCAGGGTGATCCGGGAGGTCAGTTGCGTGCGCGTGTCCGCGGTCGCCGGCAAAACGCCCGACCGGGCTGGCAATAAAAGAACATCGTCGAAAGTGAGTCCTTCGGGGATCGGACCGTCGAGCATGTCGCCTCTAGTCACTCTCCAGTGGGGTGGATAAAGCTCTCATTCTAGTTTGCTTCACGAGGAGCGTCAAGAATAGCCGGCTTTGGGGCAACTGGAACAGTTTAATCTGAGATTGGCGTCGGGTGCGTGCGACATTTCCCCGTTCCACTCCCTGCAGGGCGATGACGGCACCAAGGTGGGGCGCACAGCACGACCGTGCTTGTGGTGCTCCGCTCCTCCACAAAGCGTGCCTTCGAGACGCCGACAAATCGGGTTAAGTAACAAACCGCGTCGGCTCGTTTGACTTCGTCTTTACCGCCAGAATAACATAGGGCCAGAAAGTGGTGTGAGCGCAATGCGTAAGACACTCAAACCGGGCAGCGAGAAAGCCGGGGCAATAAAAGAGCGCCAGAAGGAATTCACTACCACGTCGGGCGTTTTAGTTGAGCCCTTTTACACCAGCGAGCACCTCAGGAATTTCAGTTACGAGCGCGACCTTAGCGATCCCGGCTCCTACCCTTACACTCGCGGGATTCACCGTACGATGTACCGGGGCAAGCTCTGGACGATGCGGCAGTTTTCGGGCTTTGGCAGCCCGGAGGACACCAACCAGCGCCTCCATTATCTTCTGAAACAGGGCCAGACCGGCCTTTCCATCGCCTTCGACTTGCCTACGCTTATGGGCTATGATTCCGACCATCCTCTCGCCGAAGGCGAAGTAGGCAAGTGCGGCGTCGCCGTCTCCTCGCTCGCCGACATGGAAACGCTTCTCGCCGGGCTTCCCCTCGAGCGCGTCTCGACCTCTATGACCATCAATTCCCCGGCGGCGATGATCTGGGCCATGTACCTGGTGGCGGCAGAAAAGAGCGGGACGAACTGGAAGCACATTTCCGGCACGATCCAGAACGACATTCTTAAGGAATACATCGCGCAGAAGGAATACATCTTCCCGCCTGCTCCCTCGATGCGCCTGGTCGTGGATTCAATCACCTTCAGCGCACGGGAGACGCCACGCTGGAACCCGATTTCCATCAGCGGCTATCACATCCGGGAAGCCGGATCGACCGCAGTGCAGGAGCTGGCCTTCACGCTCCGCGACGGAATCGAATACGTCGAATGGGTGCGACGCGCAGGCGTGGACGTGGACGAATTCGCCCCGAGGCTCAGTTTTTTCTTCAATTCGCACAACGACCTTTTTGAGGAGATCGCCAAGTTCCGCGCGGCGCGCAAGGTCTGGGCGCGAGTCATGCGCGAGCGTTTTGGTGCAAAAGACCCGCGGTCGTGGCTTTGCCGTTTCCACACGCAGACGGCGGGATGCTCCCTGACTGCGCAACAACCGTACAATAACGTTGTTCGCACGGCGATCCAGGCGCTGGCCGGCGTGCTGGGCGGCACTCAATCACTGCATACAAACTCACTGGATGAAGCATGGGCGCTCCCCACTGAACACGCCGCAACTCTGGCGCTGCGGACCCAGCAGGTGATCGCGTACGAAAGTGGCGTGGCCAATGTCGCTGACCCGCTGGGCGGCTCATACTTCCTTGAAAAGCTGACGCTCGACACCGAGCGCGCCTGCTTCGAGTATTTCGACAGGATCGATGCCATGGGCGGCATGGTGGCCGCTATCGAAAAGGGTTTTCCCCAAAAGGAAATCCATGACGCCGCTTATGCCTATCAGCAGGCCGTTGAGCACAAGGAAAAAATCATCGTGGGTGTAAACGATTTTGTGGCCGAAGAAGATCGGCCGGTTGATATTCTGGTGATTGATGAGGCGATTGCTGCTCGTCAGCGGCAAAAACTGGTGGAACTCAAAAAGAAGCGCGACAATGCGCGAGTCCGGCAAACGCTCGACGCGCTGGGCGGCGCCGCCACAACCCATCGCAACCTGATGCCGTATATTCTCGAATGCGTGCGCGCTTACGCCACGCTCGGTGAAATGTGCGACGTCCTGCGCCGCGTGTTTGGGACGTACGAAGAGCCGGCGTTCCGGTAAGTTCGTCGCTGATACCAATGGCGCAATCAAAAATCACTCCATGATCCAATGACCGAGATCGATCGAAGAATTCGCGTAATTGTTGCCAAGCCGGGCCTCGACGGGCATGATCGCGGGGCCAAAATTGTGGCGCGCGCTCTGCGCGACGCCGGCATGGAAGTGATTTACACCGGCCTTCGGCAGACCCCCGAGCAGATTGCCAGTGCTGCAGTCCAGGAAGATGTGGATGTCGTCGGGATTTCGATCCTCTCCGGAGCGCACAACACCATCATCCCGCGCATCTGCCAGTTGCTGCGTGAAGGCGGCATGCAGGATGTTCTGGTGGTCGTGGGTGGAATTATTCCAGATGAAGATATTCCCCGGTTGAAGGAAGCAGGCGTATCGGCAGTATTCCAGCCGGGCACTTCGACACAGGAGATTGTCGACTTTATTCGCAACAATGTGCGCCAACTGGCATAAGTGCCTGGAAAGCACATGCCAGGGTCCGCTCAGGCGCAACACGGCAAGGACAGAGTTCATGACGCTCAAATTCACGACATCGTATTTGCAGGACTCGGTCGAGTTGCTTCGCTATTACAAGCAGCTTGCAGAACGCGCTATGGCGCAGATTTCAGATGATGCCCTGCTGGCTACACCCGACGCGGAATCAAACTCGATTGCAATTATTGTGAAACACCTGGCGGGAAACATGCGCTCGCGATTTACGGATTTTCTCACGTCGGATGGCGAAAAACCTGATCGCAATCGCGATAGCGAATTTGAAACTCCGCCCGCAACGCGAGCGGAACTGATGGCCTTATGGAATGCCGGTTGGGACTGTGTTTTCCAGGCGCTTACGCCGCTCACTGAGGCCGACTTTACCAGGACGGTCCAAATCCGCTCGGAGACGTATTCTGTCATGCAGGCCATCAATCGCCAGGTGGCCCATTATTCTTATCACATCGGTCAGATCGTCTATCTGGCCAAGCATTATGCCGGGAGCAACTGGACGGCCGTGACGATTCCAAGACGAAAGTCGGAGCAATTCACACACCGCGTGAAATCGGGAGATGCTTCGCAGCGCTGATTGCAGCGGCCGGCATCGCTTAGGCCGCAGCCGCCCAGCAGAGGACCAATCAAACTTGCCCAACGACATCCTCAAAACGCAAGTCAACACGAGTTCGAAGGAATTTCTGGAAAATACCCGCCGGATGAAGGAACTTGTGGGCGAAATCCTCAACCAGGAAGAGACCATCCGCGAAGGTGGCGGTGCAAAGGCCGTTGAATCCCAGCACAAAAAGGGGCGCCTGACGGCCCGTGAACGCATTGCCCTGCTGATCGACCCCGGCACGCGCTTCTTCGAGCTTGGCATTTTCGCTGCGTTCGAAATGTATGAAGAATGGGGGGGCGCGCCTGCGGCGGGCGTGATCACGGGCCTTGGGCGCGTGCACGGACGGCTTGTTATGATCGTGGCGAATGACGCCACTGTGAAGGCGGGAGCGTTCTTCCCCATGACCGCCAAAAAAGTCCTGCGCGCACAGCAGATCGCTATCGATAATCACATTCCGACGATTTACCTGGTAGATTCGGCAGGAATCTTTCTGCCCCTTCAGGAGGACGTTTTCCCAGATATCGATGATTTCGGCCGTATCTTTCGTAACAACGCCGTGATGAGCGCCATGGGCATTCCACAGATCACGGCCATCATGGGCATGTGCGTGGCCGGAGGCGCTTACCTCCCCGTGATGTGCGATCACATCCTGATGACCGATGGCAGCGGACTCTTCCTCGCCGGGCCCGCCCTGGTTCAGGCGGCCATAGGACAAAAGACTTCTGCAGAAGAACTGGGCGGAGCCAAAGTGCATGCGCAGATCAGCGGAACCGTGGACTTCCGTGAGCCAGACGATAAAAGCTGCCTTGCAAGAATTCGAGCGTTAGTTGATAAGACCGGACGCAACCCATTGATTGTATTTAACAAAAAAGAAGCGGAGCCACCTGCTTATCCGATGGAAGAAATCTATGGGATTTTCTACGGAGGTCCCACCGCTCAGTACGATGTGCGGGAAATCATCGCGCGCGTTGTGGATGGCAGCCGGTTCGAAGAATACCGAGCCGAGTACGGCCGGACGCTCCTTTGCGGCTACGCTCGAATCGGCGGCTGGGCTGTAGGCATTGTGGCCAACCAGAAAAGGGTGGTCCAGACCATCTCCCGTGAAAGCGGAGAAAAGCGCGTGCAATTCGGCGGCGTGATTTATACAGATTCGGCGGAGAAAGCCGCCCGGTTTATCATGGATTGTAACCAGAACCTGGTTCCGCTGATTTTCTTCCACGACGTGAATGGCTTTATGGTGGGCAAAGAGGCCGAATGGAGCGGCATCATTCGCGCCGGCGCCAAGATGGTGAATGTTGTCGCCAACAGCGTTGTGCCCAAAATCACGGTAATCTGCGGAGGAAGCTTCGGGGCCGGCCACTATGCAATGTGTGGAAAGGCATACGATCCGCGGTTCGTCTTTGCCTGGCCGACCGCGCGTTACGCCGTCATGAGTGGAGATTCCGCAGCAAACACGCTGGTGGAAATCAAAGTAAAACAACTCGAGCGTGGCGGGAAAAGATTAAATGAAGAGGAAAGAAAGGAGATCCTGCGCTCGATCCAGGCAGCATACGACCACCAGTCCGATCCACGATACGGGGCGGCGCGGTTGTGGGTTGATGCCATCATCGATCCCGCCGAGACTCGCGAGGCTCTGATCTGGGCGCTGGAAGCAGCGGCACTCAATCCGGAAGTCAATGAATTCAAGACAGGCGTGTTGCAAACTTAGGCAAAGCTTTACGCAAAGACGCAGAGGCGCGAGGCGCTGCCCGGCAGGCAGCCCCTTAAGTTGCCTGTAAAAGCATCAACTCGCTGCTTTGCCAAAGAAGCAATCGGCTGGATTTCTCGTCGCGACTTAGCGTCTTGGCGCGAAAATGCCCTTGGTGCCTGTTACAGCGTGCGGGAACGCTCTCACGCGAAAGCCCAGAAAGGCAAAGGTGTAAAGAAGCAAAAGAAAGGACAGCATGGAAAACGTGAAGATCGTTGAATGTCCGCGCGATGCCTGGCAAGGACTCCAAAAAATCATCCCGACGGAGGTGAAGGCTGACTATCTTGCCACGCTGCTTCGCGCGGGCTTCCGCCACCTGGACGCGGTCAGCTTCGTGGCCCCGAAGATGGTCCCTCAGATGGCGGACAGTGAGCAAGTCATGGAAAGGCTGGCCGAGGTCCTTCAGTCTGCTACAAACGGCACAACACCGGAAATCATCGGCATTGTTGTGAACGAAAAAGGACTGGAGCGCGCGCTGAAAACTCCCGGTGTAACAACGCTGGGTTACCCTTACTCCATTTCCGCGAATTTCCGTCGGCAGAACGCCAACATGTCGCTTCGCGAATCTCGCGAACTGGTGGAAACTCTGCAGCAGGAAACTCAGAAGTCCGGGCGTGGACTCGTGGTTTATATCTCGATGGCGTTTGGCAATCCCTTTGGCGAGCCTTGGGGTCCCGAGATTGTCGAAGACGCACTCGATTGGCTGAAGGGGTGCGGTGTGAAAACCGTATCACTTGCTGATACTGTCGGCGTGTCGACAGCTAAAGAAGTAGGTGAGCTTTTTACGCACGTGAAAAAGTTCGGCAACCAAATGGAACTCGGCGTCCATCTGCACAGCCGGCCTGAGCAGACTGCGGAAAAAGTCCTGGCCGCGTATAACGCCGGTTGCAGGCGTTTTGATTCCGCACTCACGGGCCTGGGTGGCTGTCCGTTCGCCGGCGACGAACTTGTCGGGAACGTTCCGACCGAAATCGTAATTTCAACCCTCGCCGATCAGGGTGTACAGGTTGGCATCGATTCAGATGGACTGGACTTGGCCGTCAAGGCTACGCAGGCAATTCGCAGGCAATATGCGTAGTGAGTTGGCTGAAAGAGTTCTTAAAGACTTATTTTCAGGACCCGCGTGCTCCCACGACTATCCGAGCAACCCATCACTTTTGCGGACGTTCAGCAGATTCTCTCCCCAGGGCTATTGAATGCTAATCGGACGATGCTCCGCCTCCAGGAAGGCCTGTGTTAGGATGGTGCCGAGAGCGCCCGTTTCACATTGGTGCGATGGATAACGCCAAGGACAGCGTGATCAGCGAATCAAACGCCGCTCTCCCTGAGGATGGCTATTATGCCCTTCGAAACCCTGTCACTCAAATCTGAAGACACAATCTCAACCCTCACCTTCAATCGGCCTGAGAAGCGCAACGCCCTTTCTCCTCTGATGATAACGGAGTTTTGTCAAGCTTTGGATGAGGTTGCAAAAGGGCCTGCGCAAGTTCTCATCCTGACTGGCGCCGGCAAAGCTTTTTGCGCTGGGATGGACTTAAGGGCGCTCAGGGATTTTCCTGCACAGACTGACGAGGACATTGTCGCGGACGCCCGTCGCACTGCCACACTCTTCCGGCGGATTTACGCCTTCCCTAAGGCCACCATTGCAGCCGTCAACGGCGCGGCGATAGCCGGGGGATGCGGTATAGCCAGCCTTTGCGACTTCACACTGGCCGTCCCGGAAGCGAAGTTCGGCTATACGGAGATCCGAGTAGGCTTCATTCCGGCTATTGTCTCCTCTTACGTCGTGCGACAGGTGGGCGAGAAACGGGCGCGCGAATTATTGCTATCGGGGCGCATCTTTGATGCCGACGAAGCGCAATCGATGGGAATTGTTAATGAAATAGTTGAACCCGGTAAACTGATGCCCCGAGCCCGCGAACTGGCGTATTCGCTCGCTGAAATGAGCCCGGTCGGCCTGCTCCACACCAAGCGCCTCCTGCTGAAATTCACGGAAGAGGAACTCGACCGCGAGACCGAGATGGCCGTCCAGGCAAGCGCCTGCGTGCGTGCTACTGCCGACTTCCGGGAAGGATTGTCGGCATTTTTAGAAAAGCGCAAACCAAAGTGGACTGGTGAGTGATCTTCCTCAACGACCGGCGCCGATGTCTTTTCCTAACCAGTCAACGCTCGACATCAACTCCGCCAGCGCAGCACGGTAGGCCCGGGGATGGGGTGTTCCATCGGCTCGCCGGTGCGCTTAGCCTTGATGTAGGCCGCTTTCAATGCAAAGTACCACTTGGCCGGCCGGTCAGCATCGTCGATCAGCATCATTGGAGGGTCGTACAGAAGACCGCGCGCCTGCTTCTCCATAGTTCGCCGGTCCTGCTCGACAAACATGTTGCCGAAAAAGCGCAGGATGGCCGTCATGAATGGCACATGGCGGAAGGCGTTCCAGGCGGCACAGACGTCGATCCTGCAGCGCGATGCCGTGATGGGCGTGACGGTGGTGCGGCTTGAAAACCAATACTTGCCGCAATGGATTTCTTCAAAGCGCATGTTGGGCAGGACAAACTGAATGGTGGTTGTGATCGGCTCGCCGTAAACGCCCAGCAGTTTGTATGCAGCGCTATTGGCCGAAGGCGAATGAGCTTTGATTCGAAAGCCATTTGGAATCGGCTCAAAGGTTTTTTCTTTTTCGTGAATGCTCCCGCGCTTGCGCCACCACCATGCCTGATGCACAAACGGCCCGTGCGCAGGATCCATCAGCCCGATAATACCGTGATCCACGTGGCAAGGCAGTTCCGCTTCAAGGTGCGCGAGCCGGTAGCTGTCGCTGAAGGTCGGCAGGCGCGGCGCAGGCGGGACGGGTTCATTCCGGCGCTCCGGATCAGGAATGTAAACCCAGAAATACCCGTCGCGCTCTTCGCAGGGAAAACTTGCGGCAAAGATGCGGTCAACTTTCAGCTTGTCGCGCGCGGTGAGCGATGGGATCGTCTGGCACTGACCGGTCTTGCCTGCGAAGACCCAGCCGTGATAGGGGCATTCGATGTTTTCGCCGTCGAAGCGACCCTCAGAGAGCGGCATACCACGGTGCGGGCAGGCGTCGCGCAGGGCAAATCCCTCCCCTTTGGCGTTGCGCCCGATTACGAGCGGGATACCCAGCAGCATTGCCGTGCGCAGATCCCTGCCCCGTACGCGGTTGCTCCTCAAGGCCGGATACCAGAACCCGCGCATCAGACCGTCATCATGTGAGTTCTTTTCGGTTACCCCAGAAGAGCTATCACCCATATAGACCGTTAATATAGCAGATGTCCTGAGAAGGTAGAAACGCCGGAAACCTGGCATACACACCTGCTAAACGGGTCCCACGTAAATAGCCCAACCCACGAAACAGAGAGGATCGCCGCCGAGATATTTACCGCTACATAAATGAAATTAAAGAGACCCTCCGCTGCCTTCAGGATGCCGAGAACGAGCTACGCAATGACAGAAAGGCTTGCGCAGATGACTTCAGACATACCTCACGTGGCCCACATTGAAACCTTCCACAAGAATGCGCGGTCTCTCTCCGCGAGTGTCTGCGACTGCCAGTTCCGCCTCGATACTTTCCACTTCACCTGGCATCAGGCAGATATAATTATCGCTGTAGATGGCCGGGAGGATACGGTTTCCTGTCTTTTCACCAACGGCTTTCACCCTAACCATCAGCGCGGGGTAGCCGGACCGGTTTCGCAGATTGGTTGCCATAATCCATTGGTCGCCCTGTTGCCGGATGGCGGTTGTCGCTTCCAGACCGACCTTTGGCAGTTGGCGAATGGCGCGATAATTCCCGGCTTCGCGGGGGCGCAGATAGAAATTTCTTGAAACAACTCGGCCTTGGTGCGTTAAGCGAAGCCGGAGAAAATGTACCGGCGTCAGACCCGCCGGATAATCCATCCTGATGCAGGAAACAGTGCTGTCTTCTTGACTGTCGAGTGACGCGGACTTGCTCCACTGCTCGCTGCCGTCCATGTTCAGTATCTGAGCATGGGCGGTAAGGCCCTGCACATTTCCAGCGCTGTAATTGACTACCTCGATGCTCTCCGTGATGGGGTTCCACTGGATATGCAATGGCTCGCACCCTTTCTTTGCCCCGAAGTAGGCGGCCGTCGGCTCGAAGTAGTAGTCGTAAGTCTGCCAGACAAACGATGGCCAGCACGAATGGCTCATCCAGATCAGCAGGCCCATTCGATATTTGCTCTGGCCCTCGAACATGGCGCGGTAGCCTTCGTAGTTGATGAATTGTGCGAGCCCCACCCATTCATCCGCGTTCGTTGCGCCTCCGTAACCGTTTTCGATGATTTTCCTGTAGGATGCTCCGTTCGCCGCGCCCTCGAGACAGAAATCGTGCAGACCCCAGTCGAGACCCTGGGGCCACATCGCCGGTTCCGAAATCATCAGCCGGACGCTCTCCATCGGCGGGATGCACGGCATGCCACGCTCGCTGTGGAGCTTTTTGTTTGCCCCCTGCCCAAAATAGAAGCCAAGCGGCATCACGCCATAGGGGCCATGCCCGCTTACAGACCCTTCGGCCGAGTTTGGAATGTAGTGTACCTCAGGGGCCAACTCGGCCAGCATTGCAGTCAGCCCCTTTTCAAGAGCAGGCGGAGGATTGCCCTCGTTGCGCCCGCAATAAAGTCCGATCGATGGATGATTGCGGATGCGGAGGACAAAATCCCGCGCGTTTCGCAGGAACATCGAATCGTCTTTCGGATCCGGACCGTCCCAAGGGTTCGCCAGCCAGAAGTCCTGCCACACCATCACACCGTGCCGGTCGCAGGCTTCGTAGAATTCTTCGTCACCGGTTTGCCCCACCCAGTTGCGGATCATATTGAAATGCATTTCGCGGTGGTAGCGCACTGCTATATCGTATTCGCGGGCGCGATAACGCAGCATGGACTCACTGAAGCCCCAGTTGCCGCCCTTGGGAATAAAGCGACGTCCGTTGATCCAGATGCGCAGCGCACCGCCCTCTTCGCTGTATGTCATCTGGCGTATGCCGACTTTCAATCGCTTCGTGTCCGAAATGCGATGGCGAGCCTCGAAAGCCAGCTCCACGTCATAGAGGTTCGGTTCACCATAATCGACCGGCCACCAAAGTTTCGGATCGTTCAGGCGCAGCCCGGGATGTGTGGATGGGTTCAGCTTGACCTGGATGCTCGCAGATGGATCGATCCTGATATTCTGCTCAAATTTCACATCACCGAATCTTCCGCGCAGTCTTCCTTTCACGCGCTTCGAATCGTGATTGACCAGGTTGACCTCGATGCTCACGTCAGCGTATGAAGTGTCCGGCAGCGGCAGCGCGGTGGTCACATACGGGTTTTCGATGGTCACCGGCCCGCTCGATGAGAGATGGACGTCATTCCAGATTCCTGTGTTCCGACCACGGATAGTCGATATCCAGTCCCAGCCGATGGAGGCATGGAACGTCGGATTGTCGAGCCCGAGCGCGCCGCCGTTTCTCCCCGCTGAATTGAAAGTTTTCTGCTTCACGCTTCCGGGCGTGTCGTTTTTGATAATGCGGACCGCCAGCGCATTCTTCTCGCCGCGAAGCAGATTTTCGGTGACGTCAAATCTTCCTCGAATGAAACTGCCATCGATCCGGCCCAGACGAGCGCCATTCAGGAAGACCTCGGCCTTCCAGTTGATGCCGTCGAAATTCAGCCACACACGACGGCCGGGTTCAAACCTGGGAACATCAAATTCGGTCCGGTACCAGAAGTCGGAGTAAAAAAACGAGTCCGAAATGTAGAGTTGGTTCTGCCCGAAATTAGGATCAGGAATTGCGCCGACATTCAAGTAAGAGGTGAGAATCGTTCCGGGCACCGTAGCAACCACCCAATCCGTGTCATCGTAGCCGGCTTTTGAGAGCGTCTCGCCATCATCTTTCACCAGCGAATCGCGCTGCAACCGCCAGCTTCCTCCCGCCAGATGGAGTTCTCCGCCGTCTCGCGCCGGCGGGGAGGGCTTCGGTTTCACGATGAAACCGCCGCGTCCGTAAACTTCCATTTCACTTAGAATGTAACCGACTGCCGAAGCAGGCCGTGTCATCAGGAGGCGTACGTATCTTCCTTGAGCGGGTCGCACGAGCCTGATATCGTCCCTCAGGTCAGGGCCGCCGGGCAGCGGCTGAAGATCGCGCCAGTTCTGCGCGTCATCCGAGACCTGAATTACGCCTTCCACCGCCTTAGCGATCCAATAAAGCGCAACGCGGTCAAACTCGCACGGCGTGCCAAGATCAACGTAAACCCATTCCTCGCCCAACCCCGCGCTCATCCAGGCGCTTGTAAAGTTGTACGGGCCGCCTGCTTCCACTCGCTGGTTGTGGTTGTAGAACGCCACTGATCCGATTCTCCACTCGACTCCAAACGACGCCAGCAGCGTGTTGGCAATCGTGCATTCAATTCGATAGTAGCGGCTTTGCGATGCCGGGCTGAGCGGAATAGACGGCTTGAACAGGTGCCCTGGAAACGCGAAACCAAAGGGATAGCCATCGATTGAAGCCGGCTGTAAGCCTGTCACGCTTCCTGCTTTTTTCCAATTCCATCCGTCGTCCGAGATGCACACAACCAAGCCAATATCTTCGGCCTTCACGTTTCTCGCGTTCACTACGACAAGCAGGTCAACCCGGTCAATCAACGGAACGGTCTTTCCACCTCCAAGCCGGACCTGCACCCACTGGCCGGAACCTCGCAGTTCCACTGTGCTCGTGGGATTGTGATCAAGCAGAAATTCGCGCTCCTCTTTAGGGAACACACCAAGCAAGCTTGCTGATGTCTCCACCCATGAAGGAAGGCTCGATTCTCTGATGCCATCGGTCACAAGTTGTGCCGTAAGGTTGTAGTCGTAACTGCTGGAATGATACGCAGGCCGAAGCAAGGCGAGATTGCGGTAGGCATTCGAATCATCCGCTACCAGTATCGGAGAGAAATCTTCATTCGGATCGCCCGGGTACACGCCAATCCCCCGCGTGTAAGCCGCCGCATCGGTCGCAGAGAGCGCACCGGACTGGTCACTGACCGATCCTTTCCTCGAGGGTCGGCCGTCCACTTGAGGTCCGTCTGTTGCGCCCATGACGCCCCGAATCTTGGTAAGTGCGATCGCTGAGCCGGAGATCGTCCGCTTAAGAAAAGTTCGCCTTGAGGTGGGGGATTCCATTTTGTCCTCCTGGAAGGCACGTAGTATACACCCGATATCTTTCGCGAGGCCTTTAACGAAGTGATGCACAGGAGTCGCGCACCGGAGTTAGTTCACGAGAACTCCGCATTCTTCATAGCCTTCTGGTATAGTTTCCTGTTTAAACGTGTCTGACAGGCCATCCATTTCAAAGCGGGCAGCACGGCGATTGATCCAGCAGGCGTTGGTCCTGACGGGGCGCGACCGTTCGGTCCGCAAGCAGATTCGCGAAGTCCGGATAGCAACACTCTGGGTGCTGGAAGACTGGAATTTCGAGTGGACAGTGGGAATCGACCATGGCAAGCTCTGGTTTGAGCGGCGCCCGGCACGAACCCCCGACGTAACTCTGACATGGCCCAGTGCCGATGAGTTTTTTACGAGCATCAGTGAGGGCCACATGCCTGACACTCACATGGCGGTCGAAGGGACTGTGGCCCATCGAGGATACGTGAACATCGTTTACAGAAGCTTTTGCCGGCAGCTCGAACAAGTCATAAAATACCCTGTTGATGACAGCGGAAACCCATTGATGTAGCACATGAATAGTCAGCTCTAATTGACTGATCTGACAGGCACTATGTAGCTTTGGATAAACCTGTCGGCAACAACCGATCCGCTGGGAAGGGGGCCTGTTGATTCCACAATGGCTGAGGAAGGTTCGATGACAATTGGAATCCCAACGCCATGGTCAATGACAACCCTTCGTGTCCGCTACGCTGAGACGGACCAGATGGGCGTGGTCTATTACGCCAATTACCTCGTTTGGTTTGAGGTTGGCCGGACGGAGTTTTGCCGGCAGCATGGCTTCGAATACCGCGACATGGAGCGGGAAGACGGCCTCTGCATCATTGTCGCGGAGGCGCAATGTCGCTACAAAGCGCCTGCCCGTTATGACGACGAAATCTTGATCAAGACTCGCCTTACGGCTGTGCGGCGGCGCGTCCTGGTCTTCGGATATGAGATTTACCGGCAGGCCGACAATCTGCTGCTGGCTGAAGGCGAGACCACGCACGTTGTCGTCGATCACGAAGGCCGGCCCTGTCCCCTGCCCGAGAAATATCGTGAACTTTTTCTGGCAGAGGTGAAAATAGCAAAGGAATGAATCGCTCCTCTGCGAAAACGGCTGGGTTTTCCAGCCTGAAATTTGGTCTCGGGCTGTTTATTCAGTCGCAAAATCCGTCATCGCGCGCCCGAGACAAAGTCGGAGGGTAATTTCGGGTTGCAGATTCACGCCTGCCGGCCGAATCTGACGCCAAAAGATGCCGCCCATCTCCGCCACAATCATCACACACAATGAGGCTACAAACATCGCCCGCGCCATCCGTTCGCTCGATTGCGCCGATGAAATTCTTGTGGTGGATTCAGGCTCGACCGACGACACGGTGCAAATCGCCGCAGGGCTTGGAGCGCGGGTCATTGTCCACCCATGGGAAGGATTCGCCGCGCAAAAGAATTTTGCGGTGCATGAGGCACAATACGACTGGGTGCTCAGCCTCGACGCCGATGAGGAGCTCGATGAAGAAGCACGCGAGGCAATCCGCATCTGGAAAGAATCAGAGCCTCGAGCGGCAGCTTACCGCCTCGCCCGGCGGGCACGGTATCTCGGCCGATGGATTCTCCATTCGGGGTGGTATCCCGATTGGAAAATCCGGCTCTTTCACCGCGGCCACGCCCGATGGCAGGGCGATTACGTCCACGAGTCGGTCGTGGCCGATGGCCCGGTTGAAACAATGCGCGGCGAAATCCTCCACTACACGTGCGATTCGTTGGACGAGCATCGAAAGCGGATCGAATTTTATACCGACCTTGCGGCGCACGAAATGCATGGACAAGGCGCTCGTGCTGGAATTGCGCAGCGGCTGCTTATTCCTCCCTGGGTGTTTATTAACACCTACTTTTTCCGCCTCGGGGTGCTCGACGGCGTGCCGGGATTTCTGATCGCCTGGATGGCGGCGCGCTATGTCCGCCGGAAGTATGTTAAGCTCGCGGCGCTCGAGCACAACAAAGGAAGGTCGTGAATCCGTCGTTGCCCCTCAAAATCGCCCACTTAGACACCGGGTTGACGCTTCGCGGCGGCCAGCGGCAACTGCTGCTCCTGGCCCGCGGGCTGCGCGCGCGTGGTTATGAGCAACTGATTGTCTGCCCGGAAGAGAGCGACCTTTGCGCGCGCGCCGAATCCGAAGGATTTTCCGTGCTCCCGCTGCCACTGTACGATTTCCGCCATCTGCGCGGCGCACAGCAATTGCGGCGGCGAGTGCATCAAGACAAGCTGACGGTTCTCCATGCGCATGATGGAGTGGGCCAGACAATTTCCTGGCTGGCAACTCTCGGAACCGGGGTTTGCCGGGTCGCCAGCCGGCGGGTCACTTACCTGCCGCGGCGGCGCATCGACTATCGGTTGAAATACAAATACACGTGCCATGCCGTCATCGCGGTATCTCAGTTCATCGGCAACATTCTGAAGAGCGCGGGCGTCCCGGCAGAGATGATCAACGTCATTCCCGATGGGATTGATATCCCGGACCATCTGCCGGACGCAGCAGCGCGCCAGGCAACACGAGCCAAGTGGGGAATGAGCGGCCGCGAGTTCGTTGTGGGACATCTTGGCAATCTCAGCGCAGAAAAGGGGCTGGATATTGCCATGCGAGCGTTTGAAATCCTTGCCGAGCAAGTGCCCGAAGCGAGACTCGTCCTCGGCGGAGCTTTGTCCGCAAATGACATCGCTGCCGTGGGTCTCGCAGGCCCCTTGAGCGGCGGCCGGATTTTGTTGGCAGGCTATCAGGACGATCTGTTTGAGTTTTTTTCCGGCCTCGATCTTTATATCATGCCCTCGCGGTCTGAAGGGCTCGGTTCATCTGCGCTGCTGGCAATGGCCCACGGGCTGCCTGTGATCGCCACAAAAGTTGGAGGACTTCCAGAAATTGTCGAAGAAGGTAAAACGGGATGGTTGATTGAAGTCGAATCACCCAAAGCGCTCGCCAACGCAATCGCCGCAGCGGCGGCAGATGCCGGGAGGCTCACAAAGATGGGCTGCAACGCGCGAGAGCGAGCGAAGGATTTTTCGGCCCAGGCGATGGTGGAACGCACGGAGGCCCTTTACAATCGGTTAATCGAATTTTCGGCGAATCATCGGGCGGTGAGCAAAGAGTGAGCGCGAGCGGATCCATGATCAAAATCATTGTGGCCCTACTCGGATTGATATTCGGAAGCTTTCTGAACGTGTGCATCGTACGCGTGCCGCGGCGCGAGTCTGTGGTCAGCCCCGGATCGCATTGCCCGTCCTGCGGCGCCCCGGTCCGATGGCACGACAATATTCCAGTGCTCAGTTACATCCTTCTGCGCGGCCGCTGTCGCAATTGTGGCAAGCGAATTTCCATGCTCTATCCCACGGTTGAAATTCTGACCGCCGTCGTCTTCCTGCTCGGTTTTGCGCGGTACGGCCCAACACCGGAGTTCGTGAAAAACGTCGTTTTTGCCATGTTGATGATCGTCCTGATCTTCACCGACCTGCGCGAGCGCCGCATTCCGCACAGGATCACCGTGCCCGCAATCGCGCTGGGCATCGCCCTCAGCTTTTGGCTGCCGGTTGATGATCGCCCTGTCGGCTGGCTCCTCTCCCGCTGGGGCGTCTTCCCTTCTCCGGTTCTTCTATCGCTGACCGGTTCGTTGGTGGGGGCGCTGATCGGTGGCGGACTGTTGTTCGTAGTCGGCGAAGCGTTTTACCGCCTTCGCCACAAGGAAGGATTGGGCTTCGGGGACGTCATGCTGATGCTCGTCGTCGGGACCTTCCTCGGCCCCCCTCTTACCCTGATGACCATCCTGTTGGGATCTCTTCTTGGATCGCTGATTGCCATTCCTCTCGCAACTGTGAGTTCGAAGTTTCGCAACTATCAATGGCCCTACGGCACCTTTCTGGGCATTGCTGCCATTTACACCAGCATCGGCGGCGAAGCGCTCCTGCGCGCCTACCTCGAATGGGGCGGGTTCCGATGAACAAACGGTGGATTTCGGCACGACTGAACTCATGCCTCTTCACATAACGGGCCTCAACGTTTGAGGAAGCGGACGAGGTTCTCAAACAACTTCAGGCCGTCCCGGGAATAATGGGCGGGAAGCGATGCGCGTTCGGGGTGCGGCATCAGGCCAAGGATGAGGCCCGTGTCGTCGGTGACGCCGGCGATGGCGTCCGGCGAGCCGTTGGGATTTTCGGGATACTCCAGCGTTGGTTTTCCGCATTCGCCGGCGTATTGGATCGCCACGCGCGGTTTTCGAGTGCCCGCGCTTTCCGGAATCACGGCGCGGCCTTCGGCGTGTGCACTGGGCATTTCGAGGATACGGCCTTCCAAACCCTCTGTCCACAATGATTTTTCTGCAGAAACAAGCAACCGGACTTTGCGGTCTTCAAAGTGCGACGACTGATTTTCGAGCATCGCCATGCCGCGCACTCCCGGAGAGCGGTCCGGAAGAATACCGGCTTCCGTGAGCACCTGAAACCCGTTGCAGATGCCCAACATCGGCCGTTTTGCTTCCAGAAATTCCATCAACTGGTCGCGCAGCTTTGCAACGATCATCGTCGCAAAAATGCGGCCTGCGCCAAGGTGATCGCCGTAGGAAAAACCGCCGGGGACAATCGCGGCGTCGTAGTTCGTCAGTTTGTCATGCCCGGCAATCAACTCGTGAAGATGAAGCAGCGTGGGCCGGCCGCCCGCGAGTTCTACGGCTGCCGCGGTCTCCTCGTGGCAATTTGTCCCCGGAGCGTAAAGGATTGCAATGCGGGCCACGATTATTCCACCACCTCACGAAAAGTTTTGCTCCAGGCTTCGGCAAGCTCTGCCGTGCTCTGCTGCCAGAGCACGCTGCCGCCATCGGAAACAACAATCTGCGGCTGGGCGATCACTTCGCCAAGCGTCAGGTGCGGAACGCCCATGTCAGCGAGATCGCGCTCGACTTCCGGCGCGACTTCCACGAGCATCGTGCCGATGAATTCCCCAAAGAGGAGCGCGTCTCGCCGCAGGCTTGTCTCGGGACCTACTTCGATGCGCGCGCCAAGGCCCGAGCCGAACGAAGCTTCGAACGTCCTGAGCAGCAATCCACCTTCGGCAATCGCTGAGCTGGAAACATACCGGCTGTCGGCGTGAAGCTTCCGCGCCGCGTCCCACACCCCGCGAACCGCAGCGGCATCGCCGGGATCGAACAAACGGTCGCCGCGCTGGCTGTGAGTGTCGGCATAAACGCTGCCGCCAAGGCCGTCCGCGTTGACGGACCCCAGCAGAACCAGCCGATTGCCCGCCCGCTTGAAATCCTTCGTCACAATCTTCTTCACGTCGGGAATACGCCCCATGGCCGCCACGGCAAGCGTCATCGGAACGTCAATCTTGCGCCCGTTGGATTCAAACGTTCCCGAACTCGAATCTTTGCCCGAGATGAATGGAATCCCGAGTTCGACGGAAAGCCCGGCAATGGCATCCACCATGCGAGAGAGGTCCCAGGCTGTTTCCGGCGTAATGCGCGGGGTGTAGAAGTTGTCGCAGAGGACGATTTCGCGATAATCCGCTCCCGCCGCGACCGCCTTCGTCACCGCCTCGATCATCATCAGGCGGGCCATGCCAGCCGGATCGACATCACCATAGAAAGGATTGAAAGCGAGCGTTGTTATCATGCCGTAGGGTTTGCCGCGAAGAGGTGCGGAAACGAATATATTGGTAGGCATGCGATGGTTTCGCCCGCCGTAAGGGCCTACAGTCGTTCTGCCCTGGACCGTGGTATCGAACCGGACGCCCGCGGCACTCTGGTCTGCGCAGTGGTAGTGTGATAGAACGCTTTCGACGGCTTCGCGCCATTGCTGCCCGGTCTGCGGTTCGGAAATCGACAACGGCTTGAGCGTCCGCCTGGGCTCCTGCACCGTGATGGGATCAATCGGGCAGCCTTTCCACAGAAAAGCCATGTCAAGGTCCACGACCAACTCCCCGCGCCATTTGGCCTGCAAACGGCGCGTTCCGGTAAAACGCCCGAATTCAACGTGCGACACCTCATAACGGTCGAGAATTTCACGCGTCTCGTCCAGCTTTTCAATTGGAACAACGATCAGCATGCGCTCCTGCGATTCTGAAAGCAGGATTTCCCAAGCGGTCAGGCTGGCATCTTTCAGCGGCACGCGGTCAAGGTCAAGCTCAACGCCGGTCTCCGCGCCGATTTCACCGGCTGCGGAAGAAATCCCGCCAGCGCCGAGGTCTGTGATGGCGCGAATGCAACCTGCATCGCGCAGCACGGGAATCGCTGATGTAAAGCGCCGCTCTGTGATGGGATGGCCGATCTGCACGGCGGCAAATTCTTTTTCGAGCGTTGCGCCCGTCATGCCGGTTGAACTGGCGGTGGCGCCGTGAATGCCATCGCGGCCGGTTTCTCCGCCGATCAGGAGAGCAATGTCGCCCGGCTGGGGGGAATCCTTTAGCGCGTCCTTCCGGGGAACCAATCCGACGGAATGTCCCAGCGCGAAGCACTTGGCGTAGCCCGGATGAATGCGATAGACCGGGTGCATCATAGGAATGCCCATGGGATTCACGTAATAGGCTGTCGCGCGGATGGATTCCGTCACGATCAATTGCGGATGCAGAGCGCCGGCGGGAACTTCCTCATCGGACATACGCGGGTCCATGGTCCCCATCACCGTCGTGCCTCCGATCGGATAGGCTCCTTTGCCGAACCCGAGCGTGTCGCGGATCACGCCGCCGTGCTTGGTGGCAACGCCACCAAAAGGAGCTATAGAGCTTGGGAAATTGTGGGTTTCTCCCTTGATCGTGATCACCCAGCCGTCGTAGAACTCCATGCCGCCGGCGTTGTCCTTAAAGGCCGAGACAACCAGAGGATGATTGATGCGCGCAGTTGCCTCGCTCAGGCGCTTCAGCAGGCTGAGGCTTTTCCATGTGGTGTGGTAGCAGTGGTCGCTCCAGCTCTGGACGAGGATTTCAATTTCCGCATCGGTGTGCGGTCTGCCCTGCTGGATTTCGTGCGCCTGGATGGCCTTCATCTGCGAGAGCGGAGCGTACCACGAGCGCGCGACGGAGAGATCTTGTAACTCACTGTCGCTCAGGCCGTGCAACGAGATGCGCGCGACGGGGTCCGGTTTGCCCGTGGGATGAAGGGTCGCGACGGTTTCGCCCGGCTCGCGGACGCGTTCAACAATTTTGTTGTAGAGGAAACGAGCGGCGAGTCTCCGCGCTTCAGCCTCATCAAGCCCCGGAAACTGGTAGCGCCGGCTGAGCCGCGCGAATTGCAGGCCCGTTTCTCCAAGTGCGAGTGCGGCTTCCAGAATGGAGGGAGTCTCCGGGTCAGTCACGGCGGGACGATAAGCGATCTCAACAATCGGCCCCTGCGCCGGATCAAGCTGGGAGCGGTTGGATCCCACCTGGTAGATAGGATTGATCAGCAGCGGCTCGAGTCGGCGGACATCGATGTCGCCTTCAAGCCAGTAAACTCGCTCGATCGTAAGCCCGCGCAACTGTCTGTAACCGTGCCGGTGGAAAAAAGCGACCCAGTTGCGGGCTTCCGGGTCGTCCCGGGAGATTGTATAAACGGTGTGAATCGCCATGAGGAATTCAGCCGCGGGGCTGACCCATTATTATAAGCGAGATAGTGAAAAGCGACGAGGATTACAGACGTCGCACAGCTTGCGTCTGCGCACGCATGTGGATTCCATGCCATTCTGGAAAGTCGCGAGCGGCATCGAGTCCCGCGTGATCTTCGTTCTTTCCGATATCGGCACGCCGCGGAAGTTACTCTGCGAGAAGTGCGCAGGTCTTTCGCCGGCTCAGCGTGAGAAGGCCATGCGCGCAGCGAAGCACACTCACGACGACGGGCGTGAAGCCATGGGCCACAGGCGCTTCTTGTACGCCAGGATGAAATAGCCGATAATGCCTGCGCCGATGGTGACGAACGCGTACGCCATGAACTTCCATCCTCCCGGCTGGAACGCCGGGCTTGCGAAAATGAACAGCCAGCCAACCAGTGCGAGAATTGCCGGAAACGGGTAGAGCCACATCTTGAAGGGGAGCTTGACCGGCGGTTTCCTGGCTCGCAGGACGAACAGGCCAATCGTATGACCGACAAACTGAATCAGGATTCGCGCTACCATCAGTCCGGTGATGATGTCACCCAGGCTGAAGAGGCTGGCAATGGCCGACAGCACGCCGACCATTAACAATGAGCGGTTAGGAAATTCGTGTTTGGCGTGAAGCGTTCCGAACCAACTGAAGAAAAGGCCGTCACGCGCCGCAGCATAAGGAATCCGCGAATAGCCGAGCATCAGGGCGAAGACAGAGGCAAATGCGGTGAACAGAATCATGGCCGTCAGCACGACGGCTCCCCAGTGGCCGTAGATTCTCTGCATAAAGACCGACGCCACGGCAAGGTTTGCAGGCGAGCCGGGCTTAATCATGTCCCGCCAGGGAACAACGGAAACGAAACTGTATGAGAGAAGGAAATCGATGACCGTCACCGCGAGGATTGAAATGATCACCGCATAGGGAATGGTGCGCTCAGGCCGCTTGACCTCGTCACCCAGATAGCACACCTGGTAGTAACCGAGATAGTTGTAAATCACCACGATGGTCCCGTTGCCGAGGCCGATCAGGAACGCCCAGTTCAGGTTGAACGCCCCCGGCGGAAAATCAAAGGCGATGCGGTAATTCATATGAATCAGCCCGGTGACGATCACCCATCCTGTCGTCACCAGCATCGTGATCCAGAGAATCAGCATCAGCAGCGCCACGTCATGGATTCTGCGATAGAGCGAAATCATCACAATGACGGCGATCGACGCTGCAACAAGTTTCATTTCCCATGGATGCCGCGCCAGACCTGTCCACAGGTAGCTCATGTACTGCGTCATGCCGACAGTCCCGGAGGCGATCTCAAGCGGGCCGAAGAACATGAATTCCCATGCGAACAGCCACGCCATCAGCTTGCCCCAGTTTTCGCGGTTGTAGCTGTCTCGCAGAAAGACGTAAGTTCCGCCCGACCCGGGCAGCGCCGCGCCCAGTTCTGAAATTACCAGACCGTCCGCAATGGCCAGAATCGCACCGGCAAACCACGCCAGCAGCGCCTGCGGTCCTCCCATCGTACTCAGGATGATCGGCACAGTAATGAATGGCCCGATGCCGATCATATTGGACATGTTGATCGAGGTAGCGTTCAAGATCCCGAGCCTGCGCCGGAGTTGCGGGCTCGACTGGTCGGTACGCGGCCCCTGATGAGTGGCGTGCTCGCCCTGGATAGAGTTTTCGTTTGTGCTCATTTATTTCACCGGACACGCTCGTGCTTGGCCCGGCACTGCGCTGCTCCAGCGTCACAATGGAACGCGACGCCGATCGGGAACCTGAAATCTATATGCCGCGTGCCGAAAAAAACGAATGATAACGACGGAAGACAGCAATCCGGAAAGGTCTCTCTGGCGTCAATCCGATGCTACCTGTTCGTGGAATCGACGTACCGCCGGTTTTCATCCAGGTGGAAAGCCGTTTTGAGCGCGCCCTGCACGGTGACGGCCACAGCTTTTTCCGCAGGAATCCCATCCACGCCCTCAACGGTCAATTTGACGTTGTAATCGGCTGCACGGGTGAAAGTGTGGCTGACGGCCGGCCCGTTGGCGCTTGTCCCATCACCGAAATCCCAATGGTATGCGAGGGCGGGCACGCCGTTATCGGCCGTCGTTGCCTTGAGCCTGATGGCGACACCGGTTTCCGCCGATGATGGTACGTCCATGGTGACCGACGGCGCCGCCGCGGGCACCGAAGTGTCAATAATCTTGATCAGCCTGACCGAGTGTGGCGGCTGTTGTGAGATCACAAGGCTGCCGTTATTGATGGCCACAGGCACGTCCGCATGGAGCGCGTCATACGCTTCGTAAGGATGCCCCTGGGGAACCCCAAGCGCGCTGAGTTCAATCGTGTGCGTGCGCGGGTATTCGGTCCAATTGAAAATTGCCAGCATCGATTGGCGCACGTCCTCTTTCAGAAAGTACTCGCTCGGCATTTCGTCCTGCGGGGAAAAACTCATCAGGTCGAGCGGGAATGCGGCGCGCCTCAATTCCACCATGCTTAACAGGTTTCTGTTTTCGACAAGGGCCAGTCGGTCCGGCGACGCAGCGAGCGTCGGCAGATCATCGCCGATGTCATACATCCCGCCGGCAACGGCCGCCAGCACAATCTGCACTTCAGCTTCATTAAGGGTGAGCGGCTGCTTGCGGTTGTGCCAGGATTGCTCCGGCTCAACCTCCGTGGAAACGCTGAAGGCATCTGGGTCGCTGATGTAGAAATTTCGGTTCATGTAATAGCGTGCGGCAATGTTGGGGTCAGCGTCCCTGCTGGCCTCAAATGAATGTCCCGTGTCCGGGGCGATGCGGCCTTCATCCACCAGACCCACGGGAGCCAGCATGGCGCTGCCGTCCTTATCAAGAAGCACATCGTTGCCGACAGCCTCGCGGATCACTTTCAGCCCGATGCGCTCCGCTTCCAGCGCCGTCGTGTGCGGGCGGTAGTAATAACCCTCGATCGCCGAAGAATCCATGAAGTCGAGCTTGATGTACCGCACACCCCACTCACGCGTCAGGGTCCGGTAGGTTTCGCGGAGGTACTCCTGCGCCCCCGGGTTTGTAGTGTCGAGGACGTAGAGTGGATCCGCCTTACGTGCGACGTAGCCAATCATGATGGGTTGCCCCTTGGCGTCATGCACCAGCCAATCTTTGTGGTGCTCATAGACCCAGGCACGCTGAGACACCTCAAAGGGCGCAGTCCACACAGCCAGCTTCAGACCCATACGCGTGATTTTGTAGCCCACCTTGCGCATGCCGTCCGGGAATTGCGTGGCGTTCGCCGTCGTATATTCACCGCGCGCGTAATCGTATCCCTCATCAAGATGGCAGTAATTGAAACCAAGCGACTTGAGGTGCTGAGAGAGCCACTTGGCGTTGGTCAGCACTTCACCCTCATTCATGCCACCGTAAAATGCCGTCCAACTCCACCACCCCATCGGCGGCAGGCTGGAAACGCGCGCGTGGTGCAGCCGGCGCACCGCCGCGCCATAGACTTCGAGTTGCGCATGGTAATCCGGCCCCGCCGCGAACATCACGGTTTCCGAACTCAACTCCTTTCCGGGGGAAACGGGCAAACTCAGCTCAATCTGCTGCGCGGGATCAATGTGGTCTCTTTGAAGGACGGCTTCGGTTGTTCCCGTGGAATCCACCGTCAACGCGCTGATCGTAGAAGCACCCATTGGAGGTTGATTGACTTTGAGGTGCAGCGCAGTCATGAAACGCTGTTCCGTCAGCGCCGCGAGCAGGAGACTCTGCTTGCTCCGCAGATTATAGATCAGTCCGTCGCGCACGCCGAAGTAAGTCCCCTTCGGCGCCTGATCCAGCCCGCCGATATGGATGGTCGGATCTTCAGTGAAGCTTTCAAACATCACGCGGTCGGCGCCTTCCGTTGCCCCCAGATTAACGATCGGATTTCCTATGGCGTCCACAACGCGGATGGCCTCAACCGAGACAGGCTTTGCCGTGTGGTTCGCGACCGCCACTTGCACCGTTCCATATGGGAGATCGTTGTAAAGGCGCAGTGTGCAGACCAGATCAGGTTCGGAAGCAAGTCCGGAAAATGTGATATTGATCTGCCGGCCCGCGCCCAGCGAGTCCTGGAAATCGTTTTGCGCCGTTTCAAGATGCGCATATTCGCTGGACTTAAGCCAGCGGTGGTTGACTTCGGCTCCCACGCGCGCTTCGAGCACCGGAGACTGCAAAGCAGCGGCGCTGATGGCGTACGATCCATCCCGCGGATTGACGGAAACCGACAACTGCGAGTTGTGTAGCGAGGCGGCAACGCCTGATCGCGGCAGAATTGCACATCCGAACAACAACGGCAGAAACAGGAATCGAAAATAATGCAGGGATTCCCCTTTTGTAAACTTCATATTTGTCCCCTCCGATCTTCCGACTCAGGCTTCGCCCGTGGCGAATGCATTGAGCATCAGGGCTGATGTTCGGGATGATTGCAGGCACCCGGGAATGATGTATTGTATCTATCGCCTTCGTACTGCAGTTCCTCGTCCAATCCGATTTTAGATGTATAGTACCCTGCGATCGTCAGTCCCTTGATCAACTCAAAAGCCTTAACGCCCGCCTCGTCCTCCGCCCTGGCTTTTGCCGGATCAGCAATCGTTTCAAGAATCGACGTCTGCTGCTCCTGCGTGAGATTAATAAAAGGCTTACCGTGAAGCGACAAAGCGCGGCCGTCAAACCACGCCAGCGCCTGGATCAACTCCCTCTGCCGCTCAGCCGGCTCCTCGGTGTAAAGCAGGTCAACGTAACGGTTTACGAGTGCGGCTTTCGCGCCGGGAGTGTCGGTCGCGGGAATGATCAAGTCGGACAGAGTGATCATCGTTTCATTCTGGTGATCGTCGAAAAACTGCGGCTTCCAATTTGCGCCGGTCTCGGCGATGGCGTCGGTATCGGCCTGCATTTCCATCGCGGGCATACTGGCGCGGGCGGTTTGCGCCTGGCCGAGGATTGGCAGCGTCGTAAGCCCGCCGGCGCCGATTACCAATGCCTTCAGCGCTTCGCGGCGTCCCCGATGGGTCTGGTTTTCATCTCGTTTTGACATGGTATGGGCCTCCGTTTTCATGAGTGCGGCAGCCAGTTCTATCCAAACGCTCCAGTCCGCATCTGCTCTGCGATGTAGTCCGCAGTCCTCATCGCAAGAGCGAGGATCGTCAACGTCGGATTTTTCTCCGAAGAGTTGACGAAGCATGATGCGTCCGAAATAAACAGGTTCTTGATGTCGTGCGATTGGTTGAACTTGTTGAGATACGACGTCTTCGGATCGTTTCCCATGCGTGCTGTTCCAGCCGAATGGATGCTCCATCCAGGCGGGAGCGGCGTAGTCCGTTCGCTGATGATTTCAATTCCCGCCTTTTTGAACATCTCCCTTTGCGTGTCGATGGCGTCCTTCGCCATGGCGAGTTCGTTCGGCCCCCATTCGATGTTGAACTTGAGGACCGGAATGCCCCAGGCGTCGCGCACAACAGGATCAATCTCCACGTAATTCTCAGCTCGCGGGAGCACTTCACCAAAAGACCCAATACTGATCACCGTCGCGTAGTATTTCTTGACTTCTTCTTTGAAGGACGCCCCAAAGCCGGGAATCTTCATAGCGAAGCCTGGAAACTCGCTGCTGCCGCCGCCCCCTTCAAATCCGTAGCCGCGAATAAAGTCCTTGCGCTTTTCCTTGAGGTTGCGGAAGCGCGGAATGTAGATCCCGCCGCCGTCCGGCCGCGCATCTCCCCCGCGGTTTGTGTTGCCTTTCAGCCGCGGGATGAATCCCGAAATGTCCCCGGCCATGATCTGTTCGCAGAAATACTTCCCCAGGACGCCGCTGGAATTGCCCAGACCGTTTGGGTGGTCTTCGTTTTTCGAGTTCAGCAGGATGCGCGTTGTGTCCAATGTCCCTGCGCCCAGCACGATCACCTTGCCGTAGACTTCTTCCACCTGCCGCGTGATACGGTCTATAAAAACCACGCTCTTCGCGCGATTTTCCCTGTCGGTTGTAACTTTCCACACAACGGCATTCGTGCGCAGCGTCAGGTTTCCAGTTTTTTCAGCGATCGGCAATAGAACGCCTGCGGAACTGAATGAAGCCGAAACGTTGCAGACGCGCCCGCAGTGGCCGCAGTAGTGGCACGGCGCACGCCCGTTGAATCCCGGCTTGGTCACCGTCGCTGAGCGCCCGTGAATCACATGCCGGTCTGAATAAGCCCTCTCAATGGTTCCTTTGAATATGTTTTCGGCGCATGTGAACGGAATGGGGGGGAGGAAATGACTGTCCGGATTGTTCTCCAGATGATCGGCGTAGCCGCACACGCCGATCATGTCCTCGACGCGACTGTAATAAGATTCAACGTCTTCGTATGAAATCGGCCAGTCTTCACCGTAGCCGTCGTAGCTCGCAGCCTTGAAGTCGCGGGGACTAAAACGCAATGAGACCAGGCCCCAGTGCAGAGTCTTGCCGCCCACGGCCTGCGCCCGTACCCACACGAACTTCTTGCCTGTGTACGGATTTTCAAGCTCGTTGACGAAGTGCGCCTTGTTCCATTCGTTGGCCGTGTAGTTGTACATCGCCCGCTCAGACGGCCGGATGCGTCCGCGAAACCGGAAAGCATAAGGCTTCATGTGATGGTCGAAATCGGTCGCGGTATTAAACTTCGGTCCCCGCTCGAGCATGAGGACCTTCAAACCCTTCAGGCATAATTCCGTTGCCGCCATGCCCCCGGCAGCTCCTGAACCGACTACTACTGCATCATAGATTTTGGCCATTCAGGCCTCCCCTGAATATGATTCTGTTACTTGTTTATTAGCCCCGATGAAACCTCCCAGCCTACCATTGAGCACTGGTTCTCAGGCAACAACGCAGAATGCCTCGAACCAATCGACGGCTTCCCTGTCGCTGGCCAGGAGATGCGGTCCCAGCGGCGATCCAAGGAAGACGAGCGTTCCCTTGCCCACGCGCCGCCGCGCTCCGACTGGTTGCCCGTCAAACCAGGCAATGGCCTCAGCGTTCCTGCATGCCACCGGAATTATTCTGCTGAAATCGCGTACCTTGGTTTCAATTGGCCAACCGTAGTCGATATACGGCGAATTCCTCACCGTATCGCTGGGACCCCACAGGCGGACGGAAGTATGAAGGCTTAACCCGAATACTGAAATCATGACCCGCCGGTGGAAATCAAATTCCTCGTCGCTCAGGAAACCTGCCGCTGATTCAAGCAAAACCGTTGCCCCTCCTTCGACGCGAGACTTCACCAGGATCAGCTTTGATTGATCAGCAATAGCCGACGCGGGCAGTATGATCTTCCGAGCATGAGGCAATCGTTGAAGGCCGGCCCGCCTGAATGAAACCTTTGCTGAAGAAAGGGCGGATTCATAGCCGGCCATCGACTCGCGCAGCAGGCATGAAGGCCCGGGATCAGCCAGCACAGTTTCCTGCGGCACGCCGCTGTTTGGGGGCAGCGCCAAGGCCCGTCGCAATCCGCCGATGAATCCGGCCATCGATCCGGCTGCTGCATATCCCAGAAATCCGCGTCTTGAAACTGGCATTTCAGACCCTGTTGGCAATCAGGCGGTCAAGGGCCGCGGCCGTGTCGTAAAACTGCTGGTCCGGCGCGTACTGGTAGCGCCGCTCCATCTCCGCAACCAACCAGCCGTCATACTTCACCTTGGTCATGGCGGCGCGAATCGCTTTCCAGTTGTTGTCGCCGAGGAATATGTTGGTATAAACGCTGTCGCAGCAGCGCCCGCGCTTCTTCATCACATCCTTCACGTGGATGCGCGTGATCTGGGGCCCGAGCATTTCAATCCACTGTTCGGCAAACCCGTCTTCGTGGATGTTGCCTACGTCAAGATGGATGCCTACCGCAGGATGATCAATGTCCTTCAAAAAGAGCGCAAACTCCCGCGGCCCCATCAGGAACCGCTGCTCCGAGTTACAGTTCTCGCAGCCGATCCTGACGCCAGCACGCGCCGCGTCCGGAGCAAGGGCCTTCATGGCTTCAACGCAACGGTTGTAAACTTCGTTGTACGGAACTTCTTCGGTAACCAGACCGGCCACAACCAGTATCGCGTCCGTCCCGAGCATTTGCGCCGTTTCGATTTGCCGCCTGACGATCCGCATTCCTTCTTCGCGGACCTTCGGGTCGCGCGCCGAAAGCGGATACCGCCAGTGGAGACCTGTCGAAACGTTTGAAACTACAAGTCCGGCGTTTTCGACCTTGCGGCGAAGTTCCTGCACCTGCGCGTCCGTAGTGCTCATCTGGAACCACGGCACGTCGCCAAGCCAGAGTTCGATCCCGTCGTAACCGGCCTTTTTGACAAGATCGAGGCCCCGCTCAAACGTCCAGCTTTTGGGGATTTCGTTATCGCCGATGGACTTCTTCACTGCAGTTGCCCCTTACCCTTCTCTGAGCGAAAGGACCTTGGAGAAGGTGAATTGAGTATCACAAACCCCGGACAACATCAAGGGTCACATGGCCCTCGGAATAAACAGGCCTCTATTCGCCAAGCACCTGCACCAGATAGGTTCGAAGGAGCGGGCCATCGTATTCCATGAAATAGATGGTCTGGCGGGAGCCGCGGACCATCTTGCCGTCCTCAATCGGAAAACTGCAACTGATGCCGCCCAGAATGCTCTTCAAATGCGTTTCGGCGTTGAAACCAAGCCGCCCATCGTAATCAAGGTAACGGTGGTGATGATAATCTTCGTCTTCAGGAAGAAGCCGCCGGAAATGCGTGAGGATGTCTTCTTCCAGGCAAGGGATGCCTTCGGTCACGAGCAGTCCCGAAGATGTATGCGTGGTCATCACATTGACGAGGCCGCGCTTCACACCGCTCTGGCGGATGACTTCCTCGACTTTCGCCGTGATGTTGATTGCCTCTTCTGATTTCCGCGATTGGACTTTGATTCTTTCAAGCTTGATAATCATGGCCCTTTCCTGCCTTGCGGCCGCCCTCGGTGAACAACGTTAATCATCCAGCCTCAGCAGCCGGCGCGGATTCTCGTCATAGATCTTGTCCAGGCAGCCTTCCGTCAGCGCCAGCGATTCCAGCGCATGCACCATGTTCTTGATTTCCACCCGTGGATAATTCGACCCGAAAAGCATCTGGTTGCGCAGGCTGCGTTCAAGCACTGTTGTAGGAACCTGCTTAGAGAAGACAAACTGGAAAAATTCTTTCGGGCTGTCGTAATAGAGACATGAAGTGTCCAGATAAACGTTGGGATACTTGAGCGCCAGCGCAGTGGCTTCCCACACCCACGGCCAGCCCCAGTGCGCGAGCACAAAGTTGAGGTGGCGGAAACGAGCGATGGCTTCTTCAAGAAGCATCGGATGCCCGCGCTCGATAAGGGTCCCCGGCGCCCAGCTCATTCCCGTATGGACGAGCACGGGAATCTGCAGCGCAGCAGCCGCTTCATAAAGCTCATACACTCTGCTGTTCCGAAGCTCGAAGTCCTGCAAGCCCGGATCCAGCTTCAGGCCCTTCAGTCCCATCGATTTGACAGCGTGTTCCAGTTCCTTTGCCGCACCTTCCTTCAGCGGGTCCACACTGGCGAAGCCGATGAAGCGCTTGCTGATGGAGCACAATTCCGCCACCTGCTCATTCGAACTGACGGCAAGCCCGCGCGCCCGGGCGCAATCGATCGGAAGCAACACGGCGCAATCAATCCTCGCAACGTCCATCTGCAAATAGAAAGTCTCGAGAGGCTGAAAGTTGTTGCCGATTTGAAACACTTCCCGGGCCATCCGCGCGTAGTCGGGATACTTGTCCACCATTTCCTGAATCAGAACCGGGTGCGTGTGGAAATCAATTTTCATTCTGCCGCCTCATCCCTGTGCAATTGCAAAAAGTCCTGCCATTTTGAACGGTCGCGGAACGCCTCCGTTCCACCAGGCCGCGTGGTTGAGAATGCACCCGCCAGGTTTCCCCATATCAGGCATTTTTGAAGGTCCGCACCGCGCACGTACTGATGTATAAAGCCCGCATCAAAGCTGTCGCCGGCGCCCACGGGGTCCACCGCGCTGACAGCGAACCCGCCGTGCCTCCATTCCTGCCTCCCACGCCGCACGCGAGCGCCCCGCTCCCCCTGCTTGATGGCCAGCACCGGGACCCTTTCCGCCAGCTTATCTATCGCCCGCTCCAGGTCGTCCTCGCGGGCGATCCTGCACGCTTCGCGCTCGTTGATGAGAAGGACATCCACAAAGCGAAGGACCTCATCCAGGCCTTCCCATTGATCGTCCGGATCGTCATTCGTATCGAGCGAAGTCCCAAGCTCGGCACGCTTCATCTGCGCAAACAACTCCGATAGACGAGGCCGCAGCGCGCGGTGAAGGTAGAACGAGGAGAGATGAAAATGCTTCGCAGTGCGAAGGTAGTCAAGGTCGATGTCATCGTAGCTCATCTCGAACATCGTCCCGGGATAGGTGAGGATCCTGCGATGGCCAGTTCCGGCCAGGATTACGGTCAGGCCCGTCTTAACCGGTCCCTCGACGCGTCGCACTCGGCTGACGTCCACTCCGCTCGCGCAAAGGCGCTCAAGCGCAATACCTCCCAGCGCGTCTGCGCCGATCCGCGAAACAAAGCCGACTCTGTTACCGATCACTGACAGGTTGTGGGCGAAGATGGCCGACGAACTTCCTAACGTGAGCGCCAGATCATTCGCCAGAAGTTCCTTCTCCGGCTCCAATTCTTCCGGCAGGCCGTAAAGGATCAGGTCGAGATTCAGTTCGCCAACAACCGTCACATCGAATTGCGCCATCCAGCGTCCCTAAACGGTTTTTTCCTTGAGTACAACCACGCGGCTCAAATTCCGAGGCTGGTCTGGGTCGAACCCTCGCTTAAGCCCGAGATACAGTCCCAGCAGTTGCACTGGCATGACATAAGGCGCCAGCCGTGCCACTTCCGGAACATCGAGTTCCAGTTCGATCGTCAGATCAGCCGCCCGCCGCACCCTTTCATTCCCGTGGTTGACAATTGCCAGTGTCGTTCCGCCCAGTTCCTTCATCTCTTCAAGCACTTCCTGTTCTTCCGCACCCGTGCTTTCAGCCAGGAAAAACACGAGCAGTGTTTGCGGGCTGACAATCGACTTGGGCCCGTGGCGGAATTCAAGCGTGTGAAAGACCTGGGCGTATGAGCAGGACATTTCCGTCACTTTCAATTGCCCTTCTGATGCGATCCCGAAAAACGGCCCCTGGCCCATAAAAACGTAGTCGGCAAATTCGTTCCCGCCGGCAAACTCTTCCACCAGCGGTTGCAGCCGCTCGAGCGCCCGCTGTGCCTGCGCCGGCATCTGCTTAAGACCTGCCAGAAAATCGTGCCGCCCGGCTGCCCAGCCAGCCAGGGCCTGCAATCCCAGTAGCATAGTGCTGAAGGAACGTGTCATGACCGTGCTCTTCTCATCGGCGGCCGGCAGAAGCAGAGTTGACGTCGCCCGCTTTTCAAGTTCCTGCCCTGTGGCACAACTTACCGCAAGCGTTTTGATTTTTCGCTCGCCCTCGAGGAAATCCGCGGCCATCAGCATTTCTGTCGTGGTACCCGAACGCGAGATCAGCACGGGCTGGCACTTCGATTTCCCCAGCACGTGCTCCGGATAAAACAGCAACTCCGATGCCGGAACAGCCTTTGCTCGCTGACCCGTCACCGCCGTCCAACTCCAGGCGGCAGCCTGCGCGGCGTAGTAGCTCGATCCGCATCCGACAAACACCCATTCCTCCGCCTTGTCCAGCGGCTTCAGGACCTCTGCATAGCTCCCATGCGCTTCAAGCTCCTGCAACGTTGACGCCCAGACGGCGGGCTCCGACATGATTTCCGTATAACTTAACTGCCCTCGACCTTCTCTGCTTTCCGTCACGCACTTCCTCCTTACAATGCTCAGGCGGTTGATTAATAATTAAAGGCAAATCCTGCGTAGAATGCGCACCGCCAACCGGCGCCTTTGCAGTGCCGTCGGGACCTGTTACGGTCGCTTTCTTTTTTATATGGAATCCTTTCGTAAGTCAAAGCATTTTTACGAATAACTTTGACCGCAAAAGGTCTGTTCCGCATTTACTGCGCCACAACGTCACTGCTGAGACGGTCGCGCTTTCTCCTGGAAAATGACAGTCCATCAAAATCGGGCCCTGTCGCCACTTGTCTGCGACAGACCAACCAAGCGTGGACACTTTGATCTGTCAGAATTATCGGTTGAGCCAGGGGGCCACGGGAATCTGGTATGGCTTTTTGGGCTTGTAAGGCCACGTGACGCGTTTCCCGGTTGCAGCCGACTCGTACGCGGCGTAAATAATTTCGAGCGTGGCACGGCCGTCCTCACCGGTTTCCATGGGCTGCGCTTTCCCAAGCACGCAATGGGTGAAATGGCGCATCTCATGGGGAAAACCATACAGGTACGGCTCCTCGAAGACTGTGAAAGTCCAGCCTTTCGTGTCGCCTGCTTTCTCCACAGCGTAGCCATAACCTTGTCTGCTGTACGTTTCCATCGCGCTGCCGCGAAGGAGGTCGCAGTGGATCACTCCCTCGGTGCCGTAAAGTTCCACTCGGTCATCCATACCGCCGTGGCGCGCCCAACTGTCTTCAATCACTGCGATGCCGCCCCCTTCGAATTCGAGAATAACCACGGAATTGTCGTCTCCTTTGGTTCTTCCCTTGTGAAGAACCAACTGACAATGGGCCGAGACACTCCTGACCTTTCGCTTGCCGAACATCCAGCGAGCCCACTCGATTCCGTGGCATCCCATATCCATCAGCGCCCCGCCACCCGAACGCTTGACGTCGTAAAACCAATCGGAGTGCGGCCCCGAGTGCTTTTCACCCTGCTTGGCCATGTAGAGTTCGCCAATGGCATTCTCCCCGACGAGCTGTTTGGCGCGGGTGTACTTGGGTGAAAAGCAGATCGTCTCCGCGTACATCAGCAGCACCTTATTTTTTTTGCAGGCGGAAACCATGGCGTCGGCGTCTTCCAGAGTGTGGGCGATGGGCTTTTCAAGAATCACGTGTTTGCCGGCCTCAGCCGCAGCCACAACAACTTCACGGTGCAGATAGTTGGGAATGCCGACGACCACCACATCGATGTCGTTGCGATCCATGATCCTGCGGTGATCGGTCACAGCCGAAGGGATGTTCCACTTGCGCGCGAAACTTTCGACATGCTTTTTATTCGGCGAACACGCCGCCGCAAGCTCCGCTTCCGAAACCTCTCGAAAGGCTTCTGCATGAAGATTTGAAACGAACCCTGAACCAATAATGCCCACCCTTGCCTTCTCCATCGCCGACTCCTTCAAGAACAGTCTGTTTCTGTTGTGATTTGTACTTTTTGAGGCACCCCAAGCCCCAGGAAATCGAAAAAGACAACCTGACAAGATATCATAAGCGAGGCCGGACGCCACGACGAATCGCAATGCAAACATTCGGAACCGCAGCCGGGAACGACAGCGCTGTGAAATTAAGCGAGGGGAACTTCCGGCAGATTTCTGTTGCGGGCGAAAGTACTTCAGGGGTAGCATCCAGATTCTTTACATTAACAGGGGAAAACAGTTGCGCCGCAACGGAGTTGACATTGCAGGTCTTGGACTGAACGCCACGGACACGGTCCTGATGGTCCGGGAATTCCCGCCGCTTGGCGGCAAGGAGCGCGTGGTGTCGCTATCCCGGCAAGCGGGCGGCCAGGTCGCCACAGCCCTTGTCGCCTGCCAGCGTCTGGGTCTTCGCGCGCGCTACATCGGAAAAGTCGGCGACGACGAGGCCGGCAGGTTCCAACTCCAGAGCCTTCGCAGCGAGGGCATTGATGTCGGTTATACGCGCGTCAGTCGCGGCGCAGCGACACAGTTCGGATTGATAGTTGTTGATCAGAAAACAGGGGAGCGCACGGTTTTCTGGGACCGCGACGAGCGGCTGGCGGTTACGCCACAGGAATTGAAACCCGAAGCCATCACGACCGCTCGACTCCTTCACGTGGATGGGTGCGATTCAGACGCCTGCGCCGTGGCGGCCAGATGGGCGCGCAAGGCAGGTATTCCCGTGATGGCGGACCTCGATACGGTGTATAAAAAGGTCGAGCAGATTTTCCCGCTGATTGATTATCTGATTGCCTCCGCCAACTTTCTGCCCGCAGTTACGGGACATAATGATCCCTTTCGCGTGCTCGAATACATGGCTCGCGAGTACAACATCCGTATGCCGGGCATGACGCTGGGCCGCGATGGCGCATTGATCTACAGTGGCGGCAAGTTCTATTATTCTCCCGGGTTCGTCGTGGAGACCGTGGACACGACCGGCGCGGGCGACATCTTCCACGGCGCGTTTGCGTATGGGCTGCTTGCGGGTTGGACTATCGAACGAATCCTGGACTTCTCAAACGCAATGGCAGGCCTGAATTGCACGCGGGTCGGGGCGCGCGGCGGCATCGCTACTCTGGCTGAAGCTGAAAAGCTGATGGCCACCGGAGCGCGACACCGCAATCCCGATTATGCCAGTTCGTCTCGGAAGGGTATGAGTTTCTCACGGCGTCGAAAGAGATCCGGTGCCACAATTGACAGACGACATGTCAAAGGATAGCTATGCGCTCATTACCGGAGCATCGAGCGGCATTGGCGAATGCTTTGCGCACGCTCTCGCACGACGAGGGCATAATCTTGTGCTGACGGCAAGATCGGAAGGCAAGCTGAGTCACCTGGCGGCGAAGCTTGCCGGCGAGCATTCGATCAAGGTTGAGGTGGTTCCTGCCGACCTCAGCATTCGCGATGCCGCCCCGCAACTTGCTGCGATGCTGAAGCGGCGAAACATATTTATCAGCCTGCTCGTCAACAACGCGGCCTTCGGCGGACGGGGGGAATTCTGGAAGCAGCCGATCGAGCGCCAGATGGCCATGGTGCGATTGAACATCAACGCTCTCACAGAACTGACCTGGTTGCTTCTGCCTGAGATGATCAAGCGAAAGGAAGGCGCCATCATCAACGTCTCCTCCACAGCGAGTTTCCAGCCCATGGCTTACACGGCCGTGTATGCCGCGACCAAGGCTTTTGTAACCAGCTTCTCAATGGGAATTGCAGAAGAAGTTCGCCCGCACGGGATTCGGGTGGTAACGCTCTGTCCCGGCGGGACGCGCACCAACTTTTTTGAAGCCGGCAATTACGGCGTGCGCAGCATCCCGGGTGGACTCCAGCCGCCCGAGGAGGTTGTTGATGAGGCCCTCAAGGCGCTTGATGCCGGCGGGGGACTGGTCGTTCCCAGGCTCCTGAATAAGTTCACGGTTGCTGTGCAGCGGTTCCTTCCACGCGCTCTTGTCGCGAGAGGGGCCGCCCTGGCCTTCCAGCCGAGGAATGTGGGCGACTCAACTTGAAGCCCAAGTGCATGGCTGAACCCTCATCAATATCGGGAGGAAATGAATCCATGAACCTGACAAATCTGATCTCCGGCTTGCGACAGGCCCGCATGGTGGACCTGAGTCAGACGCTTGAAGAGCACATCCCGAACTTCCCTACCCACTCAAAGTTCTTTCACGATATGTGGGGTTCGTACTGGCACGGTGATCGCGCGCTGACTTATCAGCTTGTGATGAATGAGCACAACGGAACGCACGTGGACGCCCCTGCGCACTTCATCAGCGACGCCACGCCGGAAGCGCACACAACCATCGAGCAGATTGAGCCGAATCGCCTGATCGGGCGCGGGGTGCGCATCGATTGCCGGGGCCTCAAGGAAGGCGATTACCTGCCGGTCGCCCATATCAGGGAATGGGAATCAAAGCACGGCGCCATTGAAGCGGGCGATATTGTGTTGTTCAACTTTGGGTGGTCGGAACATTGGGGACTGCGTCCGGCGAACCGGCGCTATCTGACCGACTGGCCGGGCGTCAGCATGGAGGCCGCAGAATATCTTGTCAGCAAGTCCATCGCGGCCATGGGAGTCGATTCACTTTCGCCCGACCCGCCTGCGGCGCTGGCAAGCAATCCCATCCATCGCATGGTCCTCGAAAAGCAGGTGCTGATTATCGAGAACCTTACGCGACTCGAAGAGCTTCCGGATTTCTTCCTGTTTATCGCGCTGCCTCTGAAGATCAGGAAGGGTTCCGGCTCACCCGTTCGCGCGATCGCGCTTATATGAGGCTGCGTCTTATTCTGCCGCGCGAAGATAGCCCTCCACGACGGGCTTCCATTTGCCTTGTGAGTCCAGAATGATCTCAACCACTTCGCGGATGGCGCCGAGGCCGCCGGGAGCCTTGGTTACGTAATGGACGTGGTTCCTGAGGAACGAATGGCCGTCCCGAACGGCAATGGCCAGCCCCGCGCGCTTCAGGATGGGCAGATCAACCAGATCGTCGCCGATGTAGCAGACTTCGCTGTCTTTCACTCCGGCCGCTTGCAGGATGCGTTCATAGGGCGGGATTTTCTGCAGGCTGTTCTCCTCGACAAAATCCAGCTTCAGTTCGGCCGCGCGGTAGCGGACGGTCTCCGATCCACGCCCACTGATAATTCCAATTTTCAACCCCGCTTCGCGCGCGTAGCGGATGCCGATGCCGTCCCGGGAGTGGAACGTCTTGGTCTCAAACATTCCACCTTCAGGACGCGGCACATAATAGATTCTTCCGTCAGTCATGACCCCGTCAACGTCAAGCAGCAGCAGCTTGATTTTGCTTGCACGCCTGCGCAATTCAGTTTTCGTTACAGGCATGTTCCTCCATACAGTCTCATGGGACTACGTTCAAGTTTTAATGCTGAACTTCTGTCAGAGGTCCACAAAGCAATGCTCGCCTTTCTGCGAACCACGAAATAGCGCCGAAAGGCGGCTCCTATCCGGAAACACTTGGCTTAAAACATCTGCGTGCGCCAGAGGTCATGGATGTGAACGACCCCTTCGAGCCGTCCGACGGAATCAACCACCATCAGCGACGTAATACGGCGATTCTCCATGAGGTTGAGGGCGCGCGTTGCCAGTTCTTTGCGTCCGATGGTAACCGGCGTGCGCGTCATCAGATCGGCCGCACAATGATCGAGCGCGCGACTGCCTTCGCGCTGGAAAAACCGCCGCAGATCGCCGTCAGAAATAACGCCGGCCAGCCGCCCCTCCGCGTCCACGACGGCGGCATGCCCCAATCCCATCTTGCTGATTTCATAGATCACATCCGGCAACATAGTTTCGGGGCGAACGCGCGGGACCTCATCCCCGGTGTGCATAACATTTTCGACACGCCGCAGCCGGACGCCGAGCCCACCGCCCGGATGCAGCGCCGCATAGTCTTCTTCCTTGAATCCGCGCTTTTCAAGCAGCGCCATAGCCAGCGCATCGCCGACAGCCAGCATCGCCGTGGTCGAAGCTGTAGGAGCGAGCCCCAGCGGGCAGGCTTCCTCGCTGATGCTTACGTCAATCACGACGTCACTTGCCTGTGCGAGGGTAGAAGCCGGTCGCCCTGTAAGAACGATCATCTGGATCGCCAGACGCTTCACGGTATCGAGCAGACGCAGCAATTCTTCCGTCTCGCCGCTGTAAGAGAGCGCCATCAGGACATCGTTAGGAACCAGGCGGCCGAGATCCCCGTGGAGCGCTTCAGCGGGGTGAAGGAAAAATGAGGGCGTCCCCGTGCTTGAAAAAGTAGCCGAAATCTTCTGCCCGATCAGGCCTGATTTCCCCATCCCGGCCACAACAAGGCGGCCCTGACAGGCAAAGATAGTATCAACCGCACGCTCAAATTGCTCATTCAGCCGGCCAATCAGTTCGGCGATGGCGCGCGCCTCAATTTCGAGCACCCTCCGGCCTGTTTCAAGACTCATAAGCTCTCTATTTTAGTGCGTGATAATAGGCACCACATGGCTGGACGAACTTATAATTCAATCTTTCGTCGGAGCAGGGATCAGGCGGCCTTTGCGGACGTAAAATTCCGTGCCGCGCCACTCGATACGGCTTTTGGAGAAGCTCACAGCGAGGATGAAGAAAGCGAGGGCGTCCCAGGCGGGAACCAGCCACAATCTTCGCCGCAGCAAGGGGTCCTTCAGGCCCCAGACTCCGACGGTCCACGCTACGGCGAGCCGGAGCGCGAGATAAGCGCCGAGAAAGCCCGCCGCGCCTTCCCATGTATGCTGCAGGGCCGTCGCCGCCACAACCCAGGGCAGGGATTGTGTCAGAAGCCTGCCCAACTGTCCCCAGGGACGTGAATTCCGCACCCCGATTGCCCAGCGAAGCTGATGTTTGACGGCGTCGAGTGCTCCTTGCGATGGAGAGAGCGTCGCGACGGTGTAAGGAAGCAGTTCGACATCGTACCCTTTCTCGGCAATTCTCCGGCCGAGTTCGAAATCGTCTGAGAAGCAGTCCGCGATGGCCTCAAACCCGCCGATTTCCTTCAGATGCTGGGCAGTGATGGCCGTCGTGGCCCCAAGGGCAAATTTCACGCCCTCCAACTGTCGGGCAACGACGACAGCCGCCATAAAATCGGATGTCAAACCGACGGCTTCGATTTCCGATCCCACCCTGGCCTCCGGCTGCATTCGGTACATGCATGTAACCGCACCAATTCTGGGGTCCTGCAACGGACCTACGATAACCCTCAGATAATCGGGTTTCACGCGGATATCGCTGTCACTGACGACCAGAACGGGGTATCGGGCCTCATGCGAAAGACGACAAAGCTTGCGGACCTTGCTGTTCCAGCCCTTGCACTCGGTACCGATCAACAGACGAATGTTCCGGTTGGGGTAATCGCTGATGAGTTTGCGGATGACCGGCACAGCCGGGTCGCCAGCGTCCGAAACGCCGAAAAGGATTTCGTATTCGGGATAGTCAAGATTGCAGAAGCTTGCGAAATTCTCGTAGGCTTCGCGGTCAAGCCCCTTTACAGGCTTCAGGATGCTGACCGGAGGAGCAAAACCGGGGTCGCAGCGAACAGGTCGGCTGAAGAATCGCCAGGCGCTGAAAAGTACGGCCAGATAATAAAGCAGGGAGATAATGGCGCCAACGGAAACACACCAGTCAATCAAGTGAAGGTGAAAGTACGGATGCATTGTCATTGCCTTCTTTTACACGCAGACAAACGCCACTCCAATGCAGACAATAATAACGCCGATCCACCTTTCTTTCGTGACCTGTTCTCCCAGAAGAAACCGGGCGCCCATTGCCCCGACGGCGTAATTAACCGCCGTTGCGGGAACCACCATACTGACATTCTCCCAGGAAAGCAGCGCCAGCAGGGAAAAGAACGCAACCGCCATCAGGCCGACCCCAATCCACATCCACTTCACGCGAAAGGCGCTGGCAATAAAGCGAAGAAGGGTCGCCGGGTCAAAACGCTTAACCTCGCCGAGCGTTTTCATCGCCTGGGAAAGCGAGAGTTCGCCAAGCTGTCCGGCTATCACTACAGTCGCAAGAAAAAGTGCAGTCTGGGCCATCATCTGTTTTGGGTCGTATTGGGGTGCGTTCCCCCGACGATAAAAACCCCCAGGCAGATTAACCCGACGCCAATCCAGCGCGTCGCGGGTACTTGTTCTCCCAGGAAGAAATATCCCAACAGAGCTACCAAGGCATAGCCGATTGCTGATGCGGGCGAAATGTAACTGAAGTCCGCCCAGGAAAGCAACAGCATGTAGCTGACCAGGAAAAGCAGAAGCAGCACAATCCCGAGCCAGATGGTCCCACTGCCAAATGCTCTCACGAAGAAGGCAAGCGCTGCACCGGGCGCCCAGCTTGGAGGATCACCGATTTGCTTCATCCCCCGACCGAGCAGGACGTCACCGAGCGAACCAAAAGTGACCATCAGGCCGAGCAGGGTCAATGTCTTGCCGCGCCGGCTTTTTCGTTCAGCCATGGACTCCCACAGCACCAAAACTCAGGAATTAGCCGGCGGACCGGAGGCCATATCGATAGCCGGAACGCTGATCGATGCGGCCTTCTGCGGGCCTTTTCTGGCGAATTTCAGGCGCTCGGCCCGCAGCCGGAGGAATTCCACTCCTTCGTGGAACAGACGCTTGCGTTCATCGCTGTTCCACAGGGCGTTTCGCGTGATGCGCCAGACGACCCGTGGCCGGAAGTAGTATTCATCGTAAAACCGGTTGACCGCGTCCATCATCTGGGCTGTTCCAAGGCCCGGGTACTCGATGTGAGGCAACTGGTGGCCGTCTGCGTCAGACATGGGGTGGTCCACCAGGTAGCCGGCCTTTAAAAGTTGGTCATACATCTCGGTTCCCGGATAACCGTGCGCGATGGAAACCTGAATGGTTTCCGTGTCGAGCTCCTTCGCGAATTCGATCGTGCGTCGGATCGTTTCCGGAGTCTCGCCCGGCAGCCCGATGATGAAATCCCCGTGGATCGCGATGCCGACTTTTTTGCAGTTCTTGGCGAACCTGCGGGCCATCTCTGTCGTGGCGCCCTTCTTGATGTTTTTCAGGATCTGGTCGTCGCCGGACTCAAAACCCACGATGAACAAACGCGCGCCGCCGTCGGCCATGGCTTTCAGCGTCTCATAGTCGCTGTGGACGCGGGCCGTGCAGGACCAGCGAAATCCGAGCGGCTTGAACTTCTTCGAAAGCTCGATGACGCGGTCCTTTCGGATGTTGAAAGTGTCATCATCAAAAAAGAATTCCTTGGCCTGCGGGAACAGCTTGAGGGCCTGCCGGATTTCTGTGACGACATTGTCAACCGAACGCGTGCGCCAGGCGTGGCCGGAAAGAGTCTGCGGCCAAAGGCAGAAAGTGCAAAGCGCCGGACAGCCGCGCGAAGTGTAAAACGAGACGAAAGGATGGAGGAGGAACGGAACATTGTAATTTTCGATCGTCAGGTTGCGCTTGTAAACTTCTGTGGCAAAGGGCAGGCGGTCAAGGTCTTCCGTCTGCAGTTCTCTGCGGGGTGGGTTATGTATGATCTTTCCGTCCTTACGATAACTGATGCCGAGAATTTCATTGATCGGCTTGCCCTGTGCAAATTCCACGACCGCGTAATCAAACTCGCCGCGGACGATGAAGTCGATATCCTCGCTTGCCATCAGACTCTCGTGAGGCTTCACCTGAACGGGCGGGCCCACGAAGGCGACCTTCAGACTGGGCTTGGCTTCCTTCATCATGCGGACGAGCGCCAGGTCCTTTTCAAACCCCACAGCGGATGTGAAGATGACAACGAATTCATAATCCTTCGAAATTTCTACAGTCTGTTGCGGTGTGACTTTATGTGGAGGAGCATCCAGCAGTCGGCTTCCTGGCAACATCCCCGCCGGATACGTCAGCCAGACCGGATACCAATACGATTCAATCTCCCGCGTAGCCGGCCATCTTGAACTGGCACCGCCATCGAACTTTTCGAAGCTCGGAGGATTCAGCAACAGCGTCTTCATCACAGACTGCATAGCCACTCCCTTCTATTTTCGACCTCACACGACCAATTTTCCTGCATCCCGCCCGTTGAACCTATTGTACACGAAAGATATACCTTTATTCGAATTTCCTTGCTGAGAAACCGGAAAACGCTCCAGGGCGAGACAACAACGAACTCACCCACCCGCGGAGTGAAACCGCGGGTGGCCTGTGCCAACATTCCCCATGCCTGGACTAATTTGTTTCCAGCCGCTTGAGTGCATCCTGGGCCGGGCGATTATCGGGGCTCAACCTGAGAGCCACACGGTACTGGTCAATCGCCTGCTGCTTCCTTCCCAGAATTTCGTAGATTCGTCCAAGCCAATCATGCGCTTTGGCATGTGCAGGAAAATCATCGCGCGATGGAGTTTTTGCAAGATAATCCTTCAGTTTCTGCTCAGCCTTGGGAAGATCACGTCGCATCATGATCCCAGCGACTGCGCTGTAATAATCCAGGCGGGGATCATTCGGGACAATCAACGACGCTTCCCGGACAGCGATTTCCACTGCCCCGGGATTCCCGTCGGCCTCATAAAAGTCAGCAGCCTGGAAGTAAGCTTCTGCACCCCGCGGCTTCGCTTCAAGCACTTTCCAGTACTCAGGAGCGGCAAGCGCCGGCTTATTAAGGTCTCTCCAGTAAATTGCCCGGGCCAGATCACCTTCCGTAGTGTTGCGGGCGGCAATCGCCTCCACCTGCGCCCATGCCTTGTCCTTGCTGCCGCCCAGTATCCAGGGCGCCTGAAGATAAAACTCCATCAGATCGCGACGGGCGGCCAGATTGTCGGGATCCAGATTAACCGCAGCCTGATATTCCAGCTTGGCCTTCCGCGCAAGCAGAAAGCTGCGGTCCCTGTCGGCCTTCAGCGCATAAGAGCGCGCAAGCCAGTAATGGGACTCCGCGCAATCTGGCGACAAGTTGACCGCCCGCTCTCCGAATTCAACCGCCTGGTCGTAGTCCCCAAGGTCAAGGTACGCCCGGGTCAGCCACAACGTAGCCTGAGCATCGTGCGGGTCCCTGGCAACCTCCCGCTGGAGGGCAGAGGTGATCTTGTCGTAGCCGTTTGTGTCAAGGTCTGCAGCAAACGACGGCCGTATGGGACACGGCGGGGCAGTCGGATGTCCGGAAGCAAAGCCATGTGCGGCAAGGGAAAGGATGCAAGTTAGTGCTGCGATCAGCCGAATTTTCAGAGATGTCATAAGCTAACGGGTTGACCGGAAAGGGCTATGAGGCGACCTGAGGTGAGCCTCCGTTGTGGAAACGATCCATAGCGCTCGTATTCTATCAAAAGCCTCCAAAAAAGCATAGAAAATGACGTTCCGCGGCATCCTTAGATTGGATTTGATGCAGGACTTCAGGAGATGGCTACAAGCCGAGGGTCGCTCGATTCAAAGAACTCCTGCTTCGGCTCAGCTAAAAGTCCATTCCATCGTGCTTTCTTATTGAAAACACAGGTCTCTGAAAGGTTATTGAAAAACGCTCATGGCCCTCCAAATCGAGAGGAGCAAGAATTTTCGTCCTGCCCGGGCAACTCAGAACAATGGGAGATTCCTGCGGGAGATAATTCACTTCAGCCCTGAGAATCGAGATAACACATGCTTTTTCAGCAGCTAAAGGCCGGCAGACGTGCAGCCGGGAATACCGCTCAAGTTGATGCCAGGGAAATGAAAGAGAGGGTAGCCTTGTTCACAGGGTACCAGTTTAACCTGTGATCTTCTTCTCTTCAACGTACAGGGTGGAGCGGTTGCGGCCGGCCCGCTTCGACTCATAAAGAGCGCGGTCAGCCGCATGGAGCATTTCTTCAAGTGTTCCGCCGTGCTCCGGATAGACGGCAATGCCGAGGCTGACTGTGACGGGCGGGATGGGCTTTTCCTTAACCTGCGGTACAGCCATGTGGTAAACGGCCATCCGGATGCGCTCGGCGACAACCATGCAGGCTTCGGCCCCCGTGTCGGGCAGGACAACGACGAACTCCTCGCCACCCAATCGCGCCGTCAGGTTCGTTTCGCGCATTGATTGCGTGATGGTCTTGGCAAATTGCTTCAGGATGCGATCACCGATTTCGTGTCCGTGAACGTCATTAATGTTTTTAAAGTGGTCGAGGTCCAGCATGATGAAACCCAGCGGCGTGTTCTTGCGGCGGGCCATGGCCATCAGTTTTCGCGCGTAGTCCTTGCAGAAGCGGCGATTGTACAGCCCAGTGAGCGGGTCGATATTGGCCTGCTCACGCATTGTCTGAAGAAGATGGAGGTTTGAGAGCACGGAGGCCGTTGTGCTGAGGTAGCTTTCGAGCAGGCTTTCGCGCTCCGGCGTCCAGAATCCGGCTTCGCCCTCGAGCCTCACCGCCCCGATAATAATGCCGCCGGCAATCAGGGGCCCGCAGTAATAGCTCCCTTTTTCAGGAAGCGCAAACTTGCCCGGACACAGCGGCTCCACGCCAACTTCGTTCACGCGGAAAGGACGGCCCATCCTGACCGCTTTGCAACTGTGCTTTCCCTCAATCACCGGCCATTCCTGCACTGCCTGCGGCAAAGGCTTCAGAGAAGCGACGACTTCCAGGAAGTCCTCCTCCGGACGCAGCTTGAAGATAATCACCTGATCGGGATGGAAGCGGTCGCGGAGAGCGTGCAGGATCTGATCGTAAACCTCGTTTTCAGAGGTACATTCGGTGACGGCCTCGGAAAAGCGCTTGATGGCGGAAAGTTCTTCGCGGTCCTGCCGCAAAGTCTGGGCCATATGCAGGAAACTGCGGGAGAGCACTCCGAACTCGTTCCTTGTTTCGGGTGGCAGGTCGGGATCGAAGTCTCCCTGGCGCAACCGGTCCGAGGCGCGGACCAGTTGAAGCACCGGTCCCGTTATTCGATGGCTCACCGCGCGCACCAGGAGCAGCAGCAGCACGGCGAAAAAAGCCCCCAATCCCATGCCCCATTCGATCGCCCGCCGAATGGCTTTCTGGCGTTCATTCCACCTGGCGGCAGCGACTGCCTGATTCGTCTCGGCGAACTGGCCGATCTCTTTCCGTATTTGCGCGGATTGATTGTCTGCTTTGCGCAGCGAGGTTGCGGCGTCCGCTGTCTGGCCGGACTTTGCAGCATCAATTAATGGATCAATGGACTGACTCTTCCAGTCCTCAACCTGCTTCTGGATGTCGTCCAGCCGGGCGGACATGGACCGGTCCTGAACCAGCATGCGGAGAGACGAAAAGTCCTGAAGGACGCTCTGGTACGCTGATTCGCGAGCCTCCGAATAGGCGTCTCGCCGCGTAAACACGTAGTATTGAGCGCTGCCGTAGACGTCATCAAAGTCTCGCAGCAAAGACTCGGTGCGCGCTGCGATCAGTTCGCTGTTTTGAAGCGAGCGGTCGGTCCTGCTGATCAGCCAGAAGTTGTATACGAAAAGTCCAATGATCCCAAGCAGGACAATCAAGAGAGGCAAAGAAAGGACCAGCACCTGGTCGCGTATCTTCAGATCTCTCAGCAAGAACTTCATCGAACGTCTCGATCCCTGGTCACTACAGCCTGATCAGCCAAAACAGGGCTGAAGTTCGACGTGATATCAAACCCCAACGTGCCGACTCGGTGTTTGAGGGATTTCGGGCTTCCTGATCCGTTTCGGAACAAACGTTCAGGCCGCTTTGACACTATTGAACCATCAACTCCGATGTATAGCCGCTGACCGCCACAATGGGCCGCCTCACAGGCCGGCGAAGGACGCATCCTGCAAGTCACTATCCGTGGATCGCCGCCGTAAGGGCAAAAGGCTCATCGCATTTTCCGGACAAACTCGCCAAGGTCCCTGAGCCTCCGGGCCAAAGATGGAAAATTCCGGAGGTTTAATGAAGTTGGACCGTCCGATAAGGCCTTTTCCGGACGATCGTGAACTTCCATGAAAATCCCATCCACTCCTGCGGCGACACCCGCCCGCGCCAGCGGCTCGATAAACTGTGGCTGGCCGTCGCTTTGGGACCCTTTGCCGCCGGGCAACTGCAGCGAATGCGTACAATCAAGCACGACAGGATAGCCCCAGGAGCGCATCACTGCGAGTCCACGCATATCAACTACCAGATTGTTATAGCCGAATGTCGTTCCGCGTTCAGTAATCAGAATGCGCCGGTTTCCGGTCCTTTCAACCTTTTCGACGGCGTTGCGCATTTCCCACGGAGACATAAACTGGCCCTTTTTGATGTTGACGACCGCACCGGACCGCCCCGCCGCCTCCAGCAGGTCCGTCTGCCGGCAGAGGAACGCTGGTATCTGGATCACATCGCATGCTTCCGCTGCTGGTTCAACTTGGCTGACGTCATGAACGTCGGTCAGGACGGGGACGCCGACTTCTTTGCGAATGCGGGCAAGGATCTTTAGGCCGCGCTCGAGGCCCGGGCCACGATAGGAGTCTGCGGAAGTGCGATTGGCTTTGTCAAAAGACGCTTTGAAGACGTAGGGCATGCCGAGACGGCGCGCCACAGTGCTGAGTTTACGGGCCATCATCAAGGCGTGGGACTCGCTCTCAATCACGCAGGGGCCGGCGATCAGGAAGAGAGGCTGTCCCTGGGCAAAGGAGACCCTGTCGATGCGAACCGGACTATTCATAATCGGTCTGACGTTTGTCCCGCACGTTTGCACTCCGGAAGAGCGCAAAATTCCCGTAAAGCAAGTCAGGAGGCTTGACCGGAAGCCTGTACACCCTTTTCGATCAACTGCCCGCCCGAGCGTCCAGCTTCTACACCTGACATGCGCCGTTCGCGATGACTGACGGCCGCACCAATAAAAGCCTTGAACAGCGGATGCGGTTCCAGCGGCCGCGATTTGAATTCTGGATGGAATTGGCAACCCAGGAACCAGGGATGGTCGCGAATCTCGACGATTTCGACGTAAGTCCCGTCCGGGGTCTCGCCGGTGATCTCGAGCCCGTTGGCAACGAGCGTGGCTTCGTATTCGCGGTTGAACTCATAGCGGTGGCGGTGGCGTTCGGAAATTTCAAGCTGCCCATAGGCGCGATGGGCAAAGGAACCCGGCTTCAGCCGCGCCGTCCAGGCACCCAGCCGCATGGTGCCACCCAGTTCGTCGATTCCTCTCAGTTCGCGCAACTTGTAGATCACGCGGTGTGGCGTTGCGGGATCAAATTCAGAACTGTCGGCCCCCTGGAGCCCGCACACGTTGCGAGCGTATTCAATCACTGCGCACTGCATCCCAAGACAGATGCCGAAGAACGGGACCTTCTGAGTGCGGGCGTAGGTAATGCCGCGCAGCATTCCGGGAATGCCCCGCTTGCCGAATCCGCCCGGGACCAGGATCCCGTCAAACCCCTCGAGTTGGGCTTCCCAGCCTTCACTTTCGAGACCCTCCGCCTCAAGCCAGACCACATTCACGCGAACGCCATTGGCAATGCCGCCGTGCACAAGCGCTTCGTTCAAGCTCTTGTAGGAATCCTGGAATTCGACATACTTGCCGACAATCGCAATGGAAACCTCGTCTTTGAGCCCGCGCAGCCGCTCGACCAGATCGATCCAGGGCTTTAGATTGCACTCGCCAGGCTCCAGGCCGAGGTAGCGGACGATCTGAGTGTCCAGGCCCTCCGCCGCCAGTACAATCGGGACTTCGTAAATATTCCCAACATCCTTCGCTGTAATGACAGCGTCCTTCTGCACGCTGCAGAACAGAGCAATCTTGGCCTTGATGTCCGGGGGCAGAAAACGGTCCGTGCGGCAAAGGAGGATGTCCGGCTGGATGCCGATTTCACGCAATTCCTTGACGGAGTGTTGAGTCGGCTTGGTCTTCAGCTCGCCGGAGGCGTTGATATATGGAACCAGTGTTACGTGCACAAAAACCACGTTGTCTCTTCCCTGCTCCTGGCGCATCTGGCGAATGGCTTCAAGAAAAGGGAGGGACTCGATATCACCTACAGTGCCGCCGATTTCTACGATGGCCACATCCACGTCCGACGATACCTTGCGGATCGCCGCCTTAATTTCATCGGTAACGTGCGGAATCACCTGGACCGTTTTCCCGAGGTAATCCCCGCGCCGCTCCTTGGTGATGATGGTCTCGTAGATGCGTCCCGCCGTGCAGTTGTTTTCACGCCGCATTCGCGCGTGAGTGAACCGCTCATAGTGACCGAGGTCCAGATCGGTTTCCGCACCGTCGTCGGTTACATAAACCTCGCCGTGCTGGAAGGGGCTCATTGTTCCGGGGTCGACGTTGAGATACGGGTCAAACTTGAGAAGATTGACTTTCAATCCCCGCGCTTCCAGCAGGCACCCAATCGAAGCCGCAGCCAGTCCTTTCCCCAGCGAACTGACGACGCCCCCGGTTACAAATATGTACTTAGCGCTCATGATGCTCCTCTAGGATATCGGCTGAAAGGCCCCCAATAGTTAGCACCTGTTTTCCGGAATTCAGCCTGTTTTCTAATCGTCTGCATTTAATCGGACTGGAAGGTAACTGTACCGCTCATTATGGGTTCAGGACGGAATCGTTGTCAATGCAAATCGAAACCGATTTCGCCCCATCAGATCAAGGGAATATTCATTGCCCGCACGTTCGAATCACAGGGTTGTGTTAGAATGTACTCAGGTCATGCCGAGTCTGTTGGATAGCAACCGCGGAGGGGCAACCGTCGGCTGAGACCAAAGGAAGGTGCCTGGGTGGCCAGAAACATCATCAGGCGCGCATTCCGGGTCGGATTGGTTTCGTTTTTGGCCTTTTGGGCCATCGCAAGTTGTTCAATAACTTGCTTTGCGTCGGGAGATAAGGCGGCGGCCCATTCTGATAAAACGGACCCAGTTCCAGACGTTGAAGTCCGTCGTAATCCAATCAACACGACGCCCATCCAGGTGAATGTGGACAGGGTCATCGTGCCCGTTACGGTGACGGACCCTTATGACCGCATTGTCACAGGGCTTGGTGAAGACAACTTCGAAATCTACGATGACAAAGTCCAGCAGAAAATACTGTCATTTGCCACAGAAGATGCTCCCATCTCCGTGGGCATGATTTTCGATACCAGCGGTTCGATGTCCGACAAGATTCAAAAGTCTAAAGAGGCAGCGCTGGAGTTCTTTAAGACATCTAACCCAGAAGACGAGTTTATGCTGATCAGTTTCAGTGACCGCCCGTATCTCGTCTCTGCTTTTACGGATAACTATGAAAACATCCTTGACAGGATGCTTTTTGTGAAAGCGGGCGGAAGGACGTCGTTGCTCGATGCGATTTACCTTGGTTTGAACCGGATGAAGAAGAGCCAAACCAGCCGAAAGGCATTGCTGGTAATCTCTGACGGCGGTGACAATCACAGCCGATATACTGAAAGGGACATTAAGCGAGCCGTTAGAGAATCTGACGTCCAGATATACGCGATTGGGGTCTTTGAGCCGCTCGCAGACCGTGACCGCACTCCCGAAGAGGCTGCCGGCCCCTCGCTGCTTTCGGAACTGGCCAACATATCCGGCGGAAGGATGTTTTCAGTTGATGACCCCAGCGAGTTACCGGATATAGCCGAAAAAATCTCAATTCAATTGCGGAATCAATATGTCATTGGATATAAGCCATCAAACCTTGTGCGGGACGGACGCTGGCGGCGGATTAAAGTCAAACTGCGTCCGCCGAGGGGGCTGCCTCCCCTTCAGGTCTATGCCCGAACAGGCTACTATGCCCCGACACAATAGGAAATTGCCCTTTTTGTTTTGTATTCACAGCCGAATGATCCTTGCCGCTTTCGCCGCCCTTATTCTGAGCGCGCCTCTGTCTGCCCAGGAACTTGCACCGCGCACTTCCACCATGCCGGGCCCTGAGAAAAATAATGGCCAGTTCAAGATCAATGTCAACGTAAACCTGGTAGTACTCCACGCAACGGTTGTTGACAAAAAGGGCCATATCGTCAATGGGTTGACTGAAAAGGATTTTCGTGTCCTCGAGGACGGTGTACCGCAGAAAATCGCCGTCTTCAGCCATGCGGACATTCCCGTGACCATGGGAATCGACATCGACGACAGCGGCAGCATGCGGGACAAGCGCGCAGCCGTGAGTGCGGCAGCGCTGACATTTGTCAAGACGTCCAATCCTGATGATCAGGTCTTCGTGGTCAATTTCAACGACGAATATTATTTGGATACGCCTGGGAATTTTGCCAGCAACATGGAAGAGCTCAAAGCTGCCCTCACTAAAATCGATTCCCGGGGCGGGACGGCCCTGTATGACGCGGTCTCGGCTTCCCTCGATCATCTGAAGCTCGGTAATCGTGATAAAAAGGTCATCCTGGTGATCACCGACGGCGAAGACAACGCAAGTCGCTACTCCTTCCCGGACCTGCTCCGGCAGGCGCAGCAATCGAATGCGGTTATCTACTGCATCGGGCTGCTTGGCGAAGAACACGAGGGCGGGCTTTTCAAGATCCATGGTGGCGGAGACAAGCGGGCGGCGAAAATATTAACGGAACTCGCCGAAGCGACAGGTGGAAAGGCTTACTTCCCGAAGTCTCTGGACCAGGTGGAACCCATCTGCGCCAGCATCGCCCATGACATCCGCAATCAGTACACGCTGGGCTACTATCCCACCAACGCCAAGAAGGACGGCACATTCCGGCGGGTTGTGATCGAGTTGACCGACCACCAGGACAGCAAGCGCTATGTCGTAAGGACCCGTCCCGGTTATTACGCGCCTAAGGAAAACGCTTCGCCGGCCGTCGCCGAAAGCCGATAAGAACATCTTCGGCCACCCTACGGACTCAAACCTTGTGCCAATCGAGGGGTTTCCGGTAAATTTGCAGGTCCTTGGAACCGCGGTTGTAAACATCTAAGAATAACTTCCGCGCCATTGCGCCGTTCCTTCGACAAAGGTAAACTCGCTCATCATGCCGGCAGAGCCAAATCTGCAGACTGAAGCAAATCAGCCGAACTGGCCGAGCGCCCTTGCCGTGTTCGCAGCGGCCGGCATCGTCGTCTGGCTCCTCTGGGCTAACCATTTTTTCCTTTCACTCGACGAAGGTATTTATCTTTCCGGCGCCGAAAGAATTTTGCACGGGCAGGCCCCTTACCGCGACTTTTTTGTTATGACCGGCCCGGGAACCTTCTGGATCGAGGCGGCAATTCTGGGGCTTTTCGGACCCACACTCCGTCACGCCCGGCTTGCGCTGGTTTTTGACCTTGCGCTGCTGACCGCGGTGGTTTACTGGCTCGCCAGTCAACTCACGAGCCGAAAGTTCGCATTGATACTCGCAGTCTCTTTTTTCGCTCTCCAGACTCGCCCGTTGTTTCGACTTTATGTGAACCATCGCTGGGACAGCAGCGCAATTGGCCTGCTTGCGGTGGCCCTGATCTCTGCCGGAACAGAACGACCGCGTCCCATTCTGTTTTTTGCCTCCGGGCTGGTCGGCGCAGCCGCCGCGTGGATCACACCGTCACTTCTTGCCGTCTCGGCGCTCCTTGGGTTGTGGCTGCTGATGGTCCAGGAGTTGCGTCGCCAAGTGGTTCCTTATCTTGCAGGCGCAGCGTGCCTTTCGCTCGTCGCCGGCGGAGTTCTATTTTTCCAGGGTGCGCTTGGCCCGATGTTTCGTGACTTATTATGGACTTCTGCGCATTATCCGGCGGCCAATCGAGTCCCGTATGGATACGGAGCGATCGGTCCTGGCGGCCTGCGTTTGATGTTTGCCGGGGCAAGCGGCCGGGCGCTCATTGCACGGGCCACAGGTCTGATTGCTGTTCTGCTCCCGCCTGTGCTGCCTCCCGTTGTATATGCGGCGTGGATCGTTCGGCGTCTGCGTCGAAGGAAAATGGACGAGCGCGAGAAGCTCGCAACACTTTTGATGCTCGCCTCTTTCGGGTTTGTCATTTCCGCATTTCCCCGTTGGTCGGCTGACCAACTACTGTTCATTGTTCCGGTTTTCTACGTTCTGGCCGGATACATGCTGAACGAGGCCCTCAAGGGCAAGATGTTGCGTGTGGCTGCCGCAGCATTTTCCCTGTCCATTGCGGTTGCCGCATTCGGTTACTCTTTTTTAGCGATCAGGTCGGAGCCCCTCATAGAAACTCGCATCGGACGCGTCCGTGCCGCCCCTGATGACCAGTCGATCATCAGGCTCACGAAGGAGCGGATCAAACCGGGTGACACGCTGTTTGTTTATCCATATCTGCCTATCATGTACTTCCTGACCGGCGCTCAAAATCCCACCCAGTATTCATTTCTCCAACCTGGCATGATGGACCCCGTCACGTACGATAAAGCGCTCGCTCAGCTTCGAGCGCATCCGCCGCGATGGATATTCTATTTCGCTTTGCCGCTTACGACCTACCACGGTATCTGGCCTGCGGCCGATCCCGCCGCGCTTGATCTGACGCCCGTTGATCACTTCATTCTGTCGAACTATCACCCGATCGGGGTCCTGCAGGCCCCCGCAACACGGTTCTTCCTGCTCGAATGGGGATCTCATTAATCGCAAATTTGCAGAAGGGCAAGAAGGAAGGAAATGCCTGTGGATTTTCCGGCATGGTCTATGCCCGATAGCGCCGCAGTCCCGGAAGAAACGTCAAGAGGACGGCGGCGCCGTAGGTTTAAACTGAATTGAAGCGACAACTTTATTTGGCCTTGAAGTTGGTCGCCAGCACCAGATCGCCCCATTGAACAGAGAAACGACCGCCATCGCCTTCATTGGCCAATTTGATCGTAACCATTTCCGCCGAATCGCTGGCTTTTGATTCTTCGAGGGGGACCTTCACAAAATCGAGCTTCGGATCGTGCTGCGTTCCCCACTGGCCATGCTGCTTGTTGAAAACCAGGTCCCACTTGTTGCCTGCCAGTTTCTCCGCCCACAGACTGTAAGTCCCGGCCGGCACGGTCTTGTTGCCGAACGCGAGGGCCGTCCCGGTCTCAAAAGTCGTGGATGAGTCTGCCCCAAGCCGCCAGAACTGGCCTGGTTTCAGTTCAGAAAGCATCTGATCGACGGTCCTGCCGTGAAGCGAAGGACGTCCATAGTCGATTGAAACCGTCTTGCCGTTCAGAGTGATCTCCGTTTTGCCACGCGGATTTCCCTGAGCCCGGAGAGGCAGGGTTATTGCCAGCAAGACCGCCATCCCCATAGACGCCATCAGTAACCGTTTCATCTTTTCCTCCTCCATGTCGAATAGCCATTCTCCCCTGACGCTTACTTCCTAATATCCTACCGCGCTTTCGATACGTCAGAAAGGGGATCGAAGAATAAGGGCCGGCGCTTTGAAAAAAGCCTGCCTCGTGACGCAGCGCCAAAGACCATGCGCGGGCTCTCGCGCACTCCGCAGGCCGAAAATGCTAGCCCAGGCCACAACAGGTGTTTTCCCGCAAGTCCTCCTAGCGGTCCTCCGCTTCCAGCAGTTCAAGGAACGTTTTAAGATCCGGCGGCAGTGGAGAAGTAAACTTCATCTTCGCACCTGTGCGAGGATGCACGAATTCAATCTCCGCTGCGTGGAGAAAGTGGCGGTCCAATGTCGGGCGTTCCTTTGACCCGATCCATAGCTTTGCTGGAGCTCCATACATCCTGTCGCCGACTATGGGATGATGAAGATGAGCGAAATGGACGCGAATCTGATGGGTCCGGCCGGTTTGCGGTTCCGCATCAATAAGGGTGAAATGATGAAATCGGCGGCTCACACGGTAAAGGGTGACTGCTTCACGCGCGGCGATTCCGTCCACTTTCATCCGCGCGCGCCTCACAGGGTCCCTGCCCACAGGGGCGTCGACCTTTCCGTGCTCGGACTCGACTCGGCCGTGAACAAGCGCGCAATAATGTTTGTGGATGGTCCGAACTCGGAACTGGTCAGCGAGCGCGTGATGGGCAACGTCATTTTTGGCAACGATGATCAGTCCGGAGGTCATTTTGTCGAGACGATGAACAATTCCCGGTCTTAGCTCTCCAGCCACAGACGAAAGGCCGCCGCCAAGGTGATAAAGCAGCGCGTTGACAAGCGTACCGGCCTTCGTCCCTACCCCAATGTGGACAGCCATCCCAGCGGGCTTGTCCACCACAGCCAAGTCGTCATCCTCATAGACAATGGCCAGCGGCAGTTCCTCAGCGAAGGCGCGAATCGGCTCGCGTTTTGCCAGGATGCTGACACGGTCGCCCGCTTCCAGTTTCTCGCCTGCTTTTGAAGCAGCCCGCCCGCCGATCTTGACCAGTCCCGTCCGGATGACCTGCTGTAACTGGCTGCGGGTCCAGTCCGGCATGTGTTCAGCGAGGAAGATGTCCAGCCGCTGGCCGCTGTCCTCTGCCCCGGCCACAAATTCCCGCAGGTCTGTTTCTTGGGACGCGTTTCCTGACATTCGAATTTATTTGGAAATCAGGAGTTCAAGGATCAGAAGCCCGGCACCCACCACAATGGCGCTGTCCGCCAGGTTAAAAGTCGGCCAATGGTAGCTGCGATAATATACATCCAGGAAGTCAACAACCTGACCAAAGCGAATTCGGTCCAGCAGATTTGAAGACGCCCCACCCAGGATCAACGCCAGCCCCACTCCGGTTTCCCACTTCATTTCCCTGCTCTTCAGCGCGACAATAAGAACGGCAACCAGCAGGGCCAAAGAAACCGCGATCAGCAAAACCATCTTCCATGAAGGCGAAGCGCCGGCAAACAGGCTGAACGCAATCCCGGTGTTTTCCGTGTGAATGATATTAAAAAAGCCCGAAATCACCGGAACCACCATCCCGCGAGGAATCCATTTCTGGACCATGTTCTTGGTGATCTGGTCGCCGGCAAAGATCACGATGATAATCAGCGCATAAGCAATGAGTTGGATGGTATGAGCGTGCCCGGCCAGTTGGCTGGGCATAACGGCAGTATCCATGGCTGGAGATGATTTTTCCCGCATCCCCTTTATCTCTGCAATCGTCTCTTGGAGCCGCGGTTCCCGAGCCACAACTGCGTCGCGCTAATCTGCCGCGCCGGCTTCAATCTCGCGCAAGGCAGCCACGCAGCGTTCACAGACCCCAGGATAAACCTCATCTTTGCCAACGTGCTCGGAGTAATTCCAGCAACGCTCGCACTTCGTCCCTGATGCCCGTTCAACTCTTATCTTAAGGCCTGGCAACGAGCTTTCACCAGCCTCGCTTGGCGAATAAGGTTCGAGCCCAACCTGAGAAACGATCAGCAATGTGGGTAAATCAGCGAGATAGTCTTCAAGCAGGGGCCTGAGATTTGAATCAGCGCTGAGACAGACCTTCGCTTCGAGTGAGCTGTGAATCACGTTATTCCGGCGCGCTTCCTCCAGGGCCTTCAAAACCGCATCTCGCAAAGCAATCAACGTCGGCCAGTTCTCGAGTCGACTCCGGCGTGCCACCGGAACCGCCTCACGAAAGTCTGCCGCCGGAATGAAATGCGCCAGATGAACGCTCTCTTCCCGCGAAGCTTGCGCCGGCAGGTGCGTCCACACCTCCTCCGCCGTAAAGCACATCAGCGGAGCCACGGCCCGAACCAGCGCATCGGCAATTCGATAGAGTGTGGTCTGCGCTGCGCGACGACGAATCGACCGCGCCGGCGCCGTGTAAAGCCGGTCCTTCAGAATATCGAAATAAAAGGAACTTAGCTCAATGGTAGCGAAATCGTAAATCGCTCGATAAACCTTATGAAATGCGTCCTCCCGGTAGGCGGCATAGACGCGGTCCAGCAGGTTTGCGGTTTCGAAGTGTGCCCAGGTGTCAATTTCCTCAAGCTGATCACCTCGCACGGTGTCGCGGGAAGGATCAAAATCGTAAAGGTTTGACAGGCAGTACCTGAACGTATTACGCAACTTGCGGTAGGCTTCCGACAACCGCGTCAGAATATCGGCGGAAATCACAACATCTTCGCGGAAGTCGATGGACGCCACCCAGAGGCGCAATATTTCCGCGCCATGGGTTTTGATGACCTCGTTCGGGTCAATGACGTTGCCCAACGACTTTGACATGGCGCGCCCCTGGGCATCCAGGACCCAGCCGTTGGTCAGCACGGCGCGGTAGGGGGCCTGACCGCGCAGGACCATGGCCACCAGGAGCGAACTGTGAAACCAACCGCGATACTGATCGCCACCCTCGAGATAAACATCCGCAGGCCACGGCAGGTCCGGCCGATGGCCCAGGACAGCAGCGTGGCTCGATCCAGAGTCAAACCAGACGTCAAGAATGTCTGTTTCCTTGCGAAGGTTCGACCCGCCGCAGTCGGGACATTGGGTTCCTGGTGGGACCAACTCATTGACATCGTGCGTGTACCACGCGTCTGCGCCCTCTTTCCTGAAAATCTCGACGGCCCTGCGTCCCAGGTTGGCGTCAAGCAAGGGCTTTTTACAATCAACACAATGAAAAACAACGATCGGGACGCCCCAGACCCTTTGCCTCGATATGCACCAGTCAGGCCGCGTGGCGATCATGTTGGAAATTCGTTCCTCGCCCCATTCGGGAGACCAGCGGACTTTCTTGATCTCTTCGAGCGAGCGCTCGCGCAGGCCGTTATGATCAATCCGTACAAACCACTGTTCGTTGGCCCGAAAAATGATCGGATTGTGGCAGCGCCAGCAGTGCGGGTAGGAGTGCGTCAGGTGGCCTGCCGGCCCCACCAGATTGCCCCGATCTTTGACCAGTTCAATGATTGCTTTGTTGGCCTCAAAGACCTGCTTTCCTTTGTACTCCGGCAGACCTTCGGTGAACTCGCCGGCATCTCCCACAGGGCAGAAGATCTCAAGGCCGTATTTCACTCCCGTCTCAAAGTCCTCTCGGCCGTGTGCGGGTGCTGTGTGGACGCAGCCCGTTCCGTCTTCGGCCGTGACATAGTCCGCCAGAACTCCCAGGACTTTGCGATCAAGAAATGGGTGCTGAATTTCAATCCGGTCCAGCATTTTGCCCGGAAAGCGCGCCAGTTCAACCGCCGCATTCAGCCCCGTCTCCGCCACCGCAGGCCCGTAGCGCCTTGCCTCCATGATGTAAACCGCGCCATCTTTGCTGCCGTCGCTGGCAGCGACATATTCGAACTCGGGATGAAACGCGACGGCCATGCTGGCAGGAAGCGTCCACGGCGTAGTCGTCCAGATAACGACGTAAACCTCGCGGCCCCTAAGCTCCGGCGCGATGCCGCCCAGATCAGAAAGCACTCGATAGCGCACGTAGATCGAGTCGCTGCGATGCTCTTCGTATTCAACCTCCGCCTCTGCCAGCGCCGTTTTGTCATGAATGCACCAATAGACGGGCTTGAGGCCGCGGTAAACGTATCCCTTTGCGAGAAATGTCAGGAAGTTTTCCGCAATCAGGGCCTGGTAGGAAGGGTCCATCGTCAAGTAGGGTTTAGACCACTCGCCAAAAACGCCCAGACGGATAAAGTCCTCCCGCTGCAGATCAACGTACTTCTCGGCGTATCGGCGGCACGCCTGGCGGATTTCCACCGCGCTCATCGACCGCTTTCTCGGGCCGAGTTCCTTGTCAACATTAATCTCGATGGGCAAGCCGTGGCAGTCCCAGCCCGGGAGATAGGGAGCGTTGAAACCTTGCAACGTTCTGGCCTTGATGATGAAGTCCTTCAGAATCTTGTTGAGCGCCGTTCCCAGATGGATGCGGCCATTGGCGTAGGGCGGCCCGTCGTGAAGCGTAAAGAGCGGCGCGTCCTTTCGCGCCTGCCGAATCTGGTTGTAAAGGTCCTTTTCCGCCCAGGTGGCAAGCCAGCGAGGCTCGTTCTGAGGCAGATTAGCCTTCATCGGAAACCTTGTTTGAGGAAGATTCAGCGTCTGTTTGAGGTCGAGCGCCTTTCGCATCGGTCCCCCTTCAGTGGATAAATTGTTGATTATAGAGAAGGACTTCATCCTGTGTCCAGCAATGCATAGCGCCCGAATCTCCAGCACATCCATGCCCGAGCCCTATGCAAAGCGGAGTATATGCTCCCTCATCGAGCCGCGCATATCTGTGAAAATGAAATCTCCACTATTTCCTGCGATCTGAGCGAAAATGGAAGTCACGAATGGAGCCAGGGAGCAAGTTCCGACACAGGGGCGGGAAGAATAAGTGGCTGGCGTCTAACTCTGCATGGCTGCTGTGTCCGTGCCTTTTTGTGCTTTTCTGCGCCGGAATCGCTTTCGGCCGGAACCAGACAGCCAGTTTGCTTGTCATTGTCAACGATGAGACCGGCATGCCGGTGCCAATGGCTCATATAACCCTGTCGCAACCCGGCACGCCATTTGTCGCAAGGGGAGAAACAAGCGATGCCGGGCGATTCCCTTTCACGGGCCTGCAACCCGGGACCTACCGGCTTCTGGTTGAGAAAGAGGGCTTTTATGCCGTGACGTCCGCCGCCATGAGTCTCAGTGGCCAGCAGACCACTGAAATCACGCTTGACCACGTCCGCGAAGTCCACCAGCGGGTGGACGTTGTCGCATCGCCCGCCAATATTGATCCAGCAAAGACTACGTCAACGCATCAGTTGAACGACAATGAGATCATGAACCTGCCGTACGTTGTTTCGCGTGATATCCGGTACGCGCTGCCTCTCATGCCGGGAATCGTGCAGGACGCCACAGGCCAGGTCCACGTGAACGGCAGCCCCACGCAACAGATTCTAGATGAATTGGATGGGTTCAACATCACGGACCCTGCCAGCGGCCTCTTCCACTCACGAATCCCCGTGGATGCTCTCCGCTCCGTCACGGTTTACGGCAGTCGATTTCCAGCGCAGTTCGGCAAAGCTTCAGGCGGCGTCATTGACTTGGAGTCCGGTATGGGGGACGATCATTATCGCTTTTCTGGTACGGATTTCGTGCCGTCCATCGACACGCATAAGGGTTTTCATATCGGGGGATGGACGCCCCATGGCAGCTTTTCCGGCCCGATCAAAAAAGGCAAGGCATGGTTTCTGCTGGCTCCTGAAAGCGAATATGATCTTGAACTGATCAATGAATTGCCGCCTGGGGCCGACAGCAACACTCGCTGGCGATGGGGAAACCTCGCCAAGGCGCAGGTCAACCTGACGCCCTCGAACATTCTCACGACCGATTTTCTGTTCAACGAATTCCGCAGTGACCATGCCGGCCTTTCCCGCTTCGACCCTGTGGAAACAACCACCAACGCCAGCGAGTCGATCTACCACTTCTCCGCAATCGACCAGTTTACCCTTTCAAACGGCATGCTGATGGAATACGGGTTGGGCTTCAGCCGCTTTCACACGGCGCAACTTCCGCAGGGAAACGAAACCTATGTTTTGACGCCCGAGGGCTCCAGCGGGAATTATTTCGAGCGCGCCGAGGGAAGGTCCGAACGCCTGCAAGTTATCGGTAATCTCACATCTCCAACGCTCCGCCGCTGGGGGACACACGAATTGAAAGCCGGCATTGATCTGGACCGCGTCGTGTCCGTCCAATCCTTTAACCGGCACGGAATTACGGTCCTGCGGGAGGATGGCACGCTTTCCCGCACAGTAAGCTTTCCGGGCAATCCGTCATTCCAGCAGGTAAATTTCGAAACCGGCTTTTATGCTGAGGACCACTGGTCGCCATTGCCGCGTCTTGTCTTCGACCCGGGTCTGAGACTCGAATGGGACCGGATCGCGCCCGGAGCGCGGGTATCGCCTCGCTTCGCTGCAAGCTTCACACCGTCAGAAAAAGAAACGACGAAGATCGTGGCGGGTGCAGGAATCTACTACGATCAGACCAACATCGATCTTTATACTCAGCCGCTCGCCGGAACGCGGATCGATTCCTTTTATGACCCGACCGGCACAATCCTGGTCCGGCCAGCCGTCGAAAGTGTCTTTCAGATCGGCCGGCAAGGCGTCGATAAACCCTGGTTCCTGAACTGGAGCGCCGGGATCGAGCAAAAGCTTCCCCGCTCGTTTTTTCTTCGTGCGGAGTTTCTTCAGAAGCGCGGATACAACGGCTGGACGTATGTAAACCCATGCTCGGGGCCGGCAGGCTGCTTTGCAGGACAATTCACGCTGGAAAGCGTGCGCGAGGACCGCTACAACGCGCTGATGCTGTCCATCCAGCGCCGGTTTAAGGGTGGTCATGTTATCTACGCCTCCTATACGCGATCATCAGCGCGGTCCAATGCAGTGCTCGATTTCAGCGTGGACAATCCCTACTTCAGCCCGCAAGCCGGCGGACCGCTTCCGTGGGATACGCCGAACCGCATTGTTTCCTGGGGCATTCTTCCTCTGATCAAACAATTCGATCTTGCCTACACGCTGGATTGGCACGATGGATTTCCATTCAGCATTGTCAATGAAGATCAGCAGCTTGTTGGGCCGCCGAATCAAATGCGCTTTCCAGCTTACTTCTCACTTAATATGGCCCTTGAAAAACGTATTTCGCTGTTTGGATTTCGATGGCAGGTCCGAGCCGGCTTTGATGACATCACTGACCGTCAAAATCCCAATGCCGTGGACAACAATATCGACTCACCCACATTCCTGACCTATGGCAGCGCGGGCGGACGCTCGCTTACGGGCCAGTTGCGGCTCCTTGGAAGGAATTGACTGCCTGAACAAAGCACTTCAAGTTGCAACTCTCGGCTCAATACCCACACCTTGACTGCAAAACGCCAAAGCGCAATGATGGCTGACTCTGAACATGGGATATCTGCTCGGAATCGACGGCGGCGGCACTCGAACCACGGCATGGCTTGCCGATGAAGACCTCAGGATTCTTGCGCGCGTCACCGGAGGGCCCTCCAATCCGATCAAAGTGGGCGTTGCCGCTGCTCAGCACGAGCTTGCACAGGTTTACCGCGGCGTGCTGCGCGAGGGCCGGATACAGCACCGAAAACTTGATGCAGTTTGCGCAGGTCTTGCCGGCGCCGATGGTGAGCCTGTCCGCGGCCAAATGCTTCGCTGGATACGCAGGTACATACCAGCGCGCGCACACCTGCTGACGACTGATGCCGCCATCACGCTCGAGGCTGCGCTCGGCGGTTCTGAAGGCATCATCGTGATCGCGGGAACAGGATCCATCTCTTTCGCACGCGACGAAAAGGGGGAAGTCTTTCGCGTGGGCGGCTGGGGCAGTCTGTTTGATGACGCCGGGTCCGGGTACGACATCGGACGCAAGGCCATCGCAGCCGCGCTCCGCGCACATGACGGAAGGGGCAGACCAACCGGCCTCCTGGAGCGGTTTTGCCGCAAACTTCGCCTCAGGAAAATCACCGAAGTCGTAACAAAGGACTTCACTACTCAGGACATTGCGGCCCTTTTCCCTCTGGTTCACCAGGAAGCCATCGCCGGAGATGTGGTTGCACGCAGACTGTGCTTTGAAGCCGCAGAAAACCTTGCAGAGCTTCCGATCACACTCCTCAAAAGGCTCGGCTGGAAACGCCGGCCCGTCCAGGTTGTGTGCTCAGGAGGCATATTTCGCTCAAGTGCGCTGATTCGCCGCGCTTTTGCGCGCAAGGTTCACGAATATGGGCCGCGAACGCGCATTACCCTTTTGCAGCGAGAACCGGTGGAAGGCGCCCTGCTACTCGCCCGCCAATTGGCGTGTTCAGAAAGTACGAGGCCCACCCGGCCCGGTGGTGAAGCATGACAACAAAGCTCCTTTCCGTTGGCCCCGACTTGGCCACGCGAAATTCCAGCCCGCCATTGAACGACGAAGTGATACGCATCACTGCGACCATATCTGTCGTAGGCGAGACTGAAATTCAGGAGTAGCATAGAACTGAGCCTGTTTCTGTTATGAGGTGATAACTTGGCCGCATTATCTCGCGACCCGGAGTACATCCTCGAACGCAAGGACCTGCAAAAGCTGTTCGACACCCTCACCGCGAACGGCTACCGAATCATTGGTCCGCGCATCCATGACGGCGCAATCATTTATGACAATCTTCTTTCGGCGGAGGAATTACCCGCAGGCTGGACTGATGAACAGGACGGCGGCCGTTACCGCCTGAAAAAACGCGGCGACGGGGCGTTGTTCGGGTACAACGTCGGGCCTCATTCGTGGAAACAGTTCCTCTTCCCTCCCCGCTCACGTTTATTCCAGGTGGATAAGCAGGACGGAAAGCTCCAATTCAAAGAAGAGCCTGTTGAAACACAGAAGATGGCCTTCATCGGTGTTCGCTCGTGCGACCTGCATGCCATCGCCGTGCAGGACCGCGTCTTCATTCACCCGATTGCCCCCAATGTTTCTTACCAGTTCCGCCGTGCCCAGACATTCATCGTTGCAATCAATTGTGGGCAGGCCGGCGGGACGTGCTTCTGCGTCTCCATGGGTATCGGGCCCAGGGCAGACGCAGGCTTCGACATTGCCATGACGGAAATCGTGAACGGCGGGCAGCACTACTTTGTGGTCGAAGTCGGCACTGAGGGGGGTCGGGCAATTTTCCTGCAGGTCCCCCATCGGAGTGCAGGACCGGAGGAAATGGCTCAGGCTGACCGCGCGATCAGCACCGCTGCCGCACAAATGGGCCGCAAGATGGACACGACGAACATCAAGGAACTTCTGTACAAGAACTACGGACATCCGCGATGGGACAACGTTGCGGCCCGCTGTCTGACCTGCGCCAACTGTACAATGGTCTGCCCCACGTGCTTTTGTTCGACGGTCGAGGATGTTACAAACCTGAAAGGCGACCACGCCGAGCGCTGGCAGCGATGGGACTCCTGCTTTACCATGGACCATTCTTACATCCATGGAGGCAGTGTTCGTGCCAGCACCAAAGCCCGCTATCGCCAGTGGATGACCCATAAGCTCGCCACGTGGATCGACCAGTTCGGCACTTCCGGCTGCGTTGGCTGCGGGCGATGTATTACCTGGTGTCCTGTGGGCATTGATATAACCGAGGAAGTCCGGGCCATTCGAGAAACGGAACCGCTTTCTACGGAACTTCAGGAGGCTCATCATGGAGACACTTAGACCTATTCTTGCCGAGCATCCTTTTTTTAAGGGCCTTGACGAGCATCATCTGGACCTCATTGTAGGATGCGCGTCCAATGTCCGGTTCAATGCAGGGGAATTCATATTCCGCCAGGGCGAGGAAGCAAACCACTTTTATTTGATTCGCGAGGGATTGGTCGCATTGGAGATGTTTGTCCCCGGCCGGGGTCCGGTGAAGGTCCAGACCGCCGGCGAAGGCGAGGTCCTTGGCTGGTCCTGGCTGGTCCCGCCTTACCGCTGGATTTTTGACGCGCATGCCATGGAACTGACACGGGCGATCGCGCTGGACGGCAAGTGCCTTCGCGAAAAGTCTGAACAGGACCACGATCTTGGCTATCATCTCCTGAAGCGCTTTGCGACCATCGTCCAGGAAAACCTGGACGCCGCAAGGCTGCAAATACTGAATATTTATGAAGTCCGCGCCTGAAGCCGCCACAACTGCTGGAGTGCCGGGTCCTATGACTCCGCGAATGTGCCGTGTCTTAAGAACACGGCGCGAAACCCGGGATACGTATACTCTCGAGCTATCACCGCCCGATGGCGCGGACGGCTTTCGCTTTGCACCGGGCCAGTTCAACATGCTCTATGCCTTTGGGGCTGGTGAAGTACCGGTCTCTATCAGCGGTGACCCTGCAAAGCCGAATAGCCTGATCCATACCATCCGTGAAGTCGGCACGGTCACGCGTGCCATGCGGGAATTGAAGGCAGGCGCGGTCCTTGGAATACGTGGTCCGTTCGGGAGTGCCTGGCCGGCCAAAGAGGCCATGGGCCACGACGTGGTGATCGTCGCAGGCGGCATTGGCCTTGCCCCGCTGCGGCCTGCCCTGTATGCCATTTTGGCCAATCGTCAGAAATATGCTCGGGTTGTGCTGATGTATGGCACGCGAACGCCGGAGGACATTCTTTTCAGAAAGGAACTGGAACGATGGCGCGCACGCCTCGACCTCAGCGTGCACGTCACGGTAGACCGTGCGATGGCGGAATGGCGCGGGTCGGTCGGAGTCGTAACGACGATCATTCCCCGTGCCCGCTTCGATCCGCGCAACGCGATCATATTGGTCTGCGGTCCGGAGATCATGATGCGATTTACGATTGCTGAATTTGAGAAGCGGGATGTGCGGCTGGACCAGATCTATATCTCGACTGAGCGAAACATGAAATGCGCCATCGGCTTATGCGGCCACTGCCAGCTTGGACCTGCGTTCATTTGCAAAGACGGGCCGGTGTTCCGATATGACAGGATCCAGCCGTTCTTCGAAATCCGGGAGATTTGAAATGCCGCACGTCAGAAAGCCCAAACTTGCAGTCTGGAAATTCGCTTCGTGCGACGGCTGCCAGTTGTCGCTTCTTGATTGCGAAGACGAGTTGCTGGAAGTTGCAGGTGAAATTGAAATCGCGAACTTTCCGGAAGCCTCGCGCGCAGTGGTCAAAGGCCCGTACGATCTTTCGCTGGTTGAAGGTTCCATCACAACGCCCCACGATGCCGAGAGGATCCACCAGGTCCGGCGCGTGTCCAAATTTCTGGTGACAATCGGCGCCTGCGCAACGGCCGGTGGAATTCAGGCTCTGCGCAACTTCATGGACGTCAGGAAATTCATGTCCATCGTGTACGCGACTCCTGCTTATATTGAAACTCTGAGCAAATCAACTCCGATCAGCGAACACGTTCCGGTCGATTTTGAACTGCGCGGCTGCCCAATCAATAAAAGCCAGCTTCTGGAAGTCATCAGCGCCTTTCTGAACCGTCGCAAGCCCAACACGCCGCCGCACAGCGTTTGCGTTGAGTGCAAATTGCGAGGGACCGTCTGCGTGATGGTGGCCCACGGAACGCCTTGTCTTGGACCTGTAACGCACGCCGGCTGTGGCGCCATCTGCCCCGCATACAACCGCGGCTGCTACGGCTGCTTCGGCCCGATGGAATCGCCGAATACGAAATCGCTCAGCCATGGATGGCTCCGGCTTGGGGCGAAGGAAACCGACCTTGTTCTCGCATTCCGCGGCTTCAACGCCTACGCCGATTCTTTCAGGAAGGAAAGTGAGTCCCATGAAAAGTAGGACGATCAAGGTGGACTACCTGGCGCGCGTAGAAGGCGAGGGGTCCCTTTACGTCAAGATCCAGGGCGACAAGCTGGCGGACGTCAAGCTGAAGATTTTCGAGCCGCCACGCCTGTTTGAAGCTTTCCTTCGCGGCCGGCGCTACAACGAGGCCCCGGACATCACTGCTCGCATCTGCGGCATTTGCCCGATCGCCTATCAGATGAGCGCCGTCCACGCCATGGAGGACGCATTCGGTGTCAAGGTCGAAGGCCCGCTCCGTAACCTGCGCAGACTGGTCTATTGTGGCGAGTGGATTGAGAGTCATGCGTTGCATGTTTATATGCTCCATGCACCGGATTTTCTCGGCTTCCCCGATGCAATTCAACTGGCTCGGGAACAGCCGCACATTGTGCAGCGCGGCCTTCAACTCAAGAAAGCCGGTAATGAAATTGTTTCGGTCCTCGGAGGCCGCGAAATTCACCCCATTAACGTCTGCGTCGGCGGATTTTATCGAGTGCCGACGCGAAGCGAACTGGCTCCGCTTGCCGAGCGGCTGAAGTGGGCGCGTGATGCGGCCCTTGAAACGGTCAAGTGGGTGGCGCAGTTCCCCTTCCCCGACTTTGAACAGGATTACATTTTTGTTTCATTGCAGCACCCTGATGAATATCCGTTTAATGAAGGTCGCCTGGTATCAAACCGCGGTCTCAACATTTCCGTTCACGATTATGACGATAACTTCGTCGAAGAGCACGTGGCGCATTCGAACGCCTTGCACTCTGTGTTGAAATCCGGCGAGCCGTACTTCCTCGGACCGATGGCGCGCTACAACCTGAATTTCGACCGGCTCTCGCCCGTCGCACAGGAGGCCGCGCGCGCTGCAGGGCTTGGACCGCAGTGCCGCAACCCGTTCAAGAGCATCATTGTCCGGAGCATCGAAATCCTCCACGCATGCGATGAGGCGCTGCGTTTGATCGAGCGCTATGAGCGGCCCGATTCGCCGAGCGTTCCCGTCCACCCGCACGCTGCACGCGGATACGCCTGCACCGAAGCCCCGCGCGGGACGCTTTACCATCGCTACCGCATCGACGAAGGCGGAATTATCCGCGACGCTAAAATCGTTCCGCCCACTTCGCAGAATCAGAAGCGGATCGAGCAGGACCTTTGGCAGTATATTCCGAGCCATCTGCACGAAAACCATGACCAACTCCGATGGCAATGCGAGCAGGCCATCCGCAATTATGATCCGTGCATATCCTGTGCAACACATTTTCTCAAGCTCGATATTGAGCGTGCGTGAGGGCGTTCCCCGTGGAGAAAGTGCGAAATCCGCAGGTGCTCATTATCGGCATCGGGAATCCTTACCGTGGCGATGACGCCGCCGGACTGCTGGCCGCGCGGCGACTGAAAGAGATGCAACTTGATTCGGCAACAATCATTGAGCATTCCGGCGAAGGGACTTCATTGCTGGAAACATGGAAAGGTGCGCAAGCGGTCATTCTGATTGATGCCGTGAGTTCCCGCGCCGTGCCCGGCACGATTCACCGGCTTGAACCAATCAGCAATCCCCTGCCCACGGAGATGTTTCACGCCTCCACGCACGCCTTCAGTCTTCCTGATGCGATTGAACTTGCGCGCGCTCTGAACGAGTTGCCGCCGGCCCTGCAGGTCTTTGGAATCGAGGGCCGAAACTTTCAGGCGGGCTCGGAAATCTCGCGCGAAGTGCGTGATGCGATTACGGAGGTTGCAAGGATGGTCGCGAATGAAGTAAATGCCCGTCAATCCGCGCCGCAATAAGGAGGCTGCCCGCTATGCATGAAGCTTCGCTGATGAAAGATCTGGTGCGAAAACTCGAAGAGATCGCTCGCGAACAGAATGCACGCCGGATTACAGGCGTCTGTGTCAAGCTTGGAGCGCTCTCACACATGTCGGCCAGCCACTTTCGCGAGCACTTTGCGGCCGCATCAAAAGGAACGCCGGCCGAGGGCGCATTGTTAGACATCGAAGTCATGTCGGATACCAGCGACCCGCACGCACAGGACATCCTGCTCGAAAGCGTCGAGGTCGCTGAATAAATGGCTGCGCTAGCAGATGCGCGGCAACGGCTCGCCCAGCATCACATCGAGCACGCGGCTGCCACCGATTTCCGTCTTCACGAGCACGCGCCGCGGATGCTCCGCAACCACTTCTCCAATACACCGTGCCTCACGCCCAAGCGGGTGATTGAGCATCGCATCGAGTACGTTTTCGGCAGCCTCCGGCGCCACAGCCGCAACCAGTTTCCCCTCATTCGCCACGTAAAGCGGATCAAGCCCAAGGATTTCGCAGGCGCCTCTGACACTCTCACGCACAGGTATGCTTTTTTCATGAAGCTCCATCCCCACTTGCGAGCGTTCTGCGATTTCGTTCAAAATGGTTGCAACCCCTCCGCGGGTCGGATCGCGCATGCAATGGATCTCTGTGCTCGCATCCAGCATGGCCGCCACAAGGCCGTGGAGGGCGGCCGTGTCGCTCTCGATCGCGCCTTCAAATTCAAGCCCTTCGCGCTGCGACATGATAGCCATGCCGTGGTCACCGATAGTCCCGCTCAGAATGATTTTGTCGCCCGGCCGTGCCCGGTCAGCAGAGATGGTGACCGGCCGCTCCAGAATTCCCAATCCCGTTGTCGTGATAAACACCTGATCACCCTTGCCACGATTCACGACCTTGGTGTCGCCCGTCACAAGCTGGACTCCCGCCTCCAGCGCCGCCTGACGCATCGACTCCACGACGCGCGCGAGGTCATCGCTTGCAAGGCCTTCTTCCAGAATGAACGCCGCAGCAATGAATCGCGGCGTGGCACCGCTCATCGCCAGATCGTTCACCGTGCCGTTGATCGCCAGACGGCCGATGTCGCCGCCGGGGAAGAAGATCGGAGTGACGACAAACGAATCCGTCGTGAATGCTATACGCACACCATCCACATTCAACAGAGCCTGATCATTCAGCTGCGCCAGGTAACTGTTATTGAAACTTGGCAAGAACAGCTTTTCGATCAGTTCCTGAGTCAGCTTCCCGCCGCTGCCGTGACCCAGCATAATCTGCTGATGCTCAAGATTCGGCACCGGACACGCTTCGCCAGGCACCATCCGGCGATTTTCGGTCTTTGACACTCAATTTCCTCCTGGGCCGACGTGCAAAGAATAAACCGGAACACTAAGGCTCGCGCGGGACGGCAGATTCAGGCCCCAACCCGGGTTTGTGCCCCGGCTTCAAATGCCTGCCGTAGAGATAATACGCGGCGCATGCGCCTTCCGATGAAACCATGGTCGCGCCCAGCGGATGCGCGGGCGTGCACGCTTCGCCAAACGCGGGGCAATCGTGCGGTTTCTTCACACCCTTCAATACTTCCCCGCTGATGCAGACGGAAGGTTCCTGTGTATCGATCCTCCGGACATCAAACCGCTGCTCCGCATCGAAGTCCCGGAAATCCTCGCGCAGGCGGTAGCCGCTCTGTGGAATTGAGCCCACGCCGCGCCATTTGCGCGCGCAGATTTCAAACACACTGAAGACAAGCTTCTGGGCGGCCGTATTCCCTTCCCGCGTCACCGCCCGGACGTACTGGTTCTCGACTTCCGCACGGCCTTCTTCAAGCTGACGCAGCGTCATCAATACTCCCTCCAGAAGATCGACGGGTTCAAACCCGGTGATCACGATGGGGACCTTGTAACGCGCGCTGATCTCCTCATATTCGCGGTAGCCCATGACGGCGCAGACATGACCGGGTCCCAGGAACCCCTGCACGCGGTTCCATGGAGAATCAAGAATGGCTTCGAGTGCGGGAGGCACAAGCACATGCGACACGAGGATGGAAATGTTGCGGATTCCTTCCTCCTTCGCCCGCCATACGAGCATGGCGTTGGCCGGGGCTGTCGTCTCGAACCCGATCGCAAAGAACACCACCTGCTTCGCGGGATGTTTGCGGGCGATCTTCAGGCAATCGAGCGGTGAATAAACCACGCGAACGTCCGCCCCTCGAGATTTCACTGTCAGCAAGTCGCACTCCGAACCGGGCACGCGCAGCATGTCGCCGAAAGAGCAGAAAATAACATCGGGCCGTGATGCAATGGCATGCGCCTTATCGATCAATTCGAGTGGCGTGACGCAGACCGGACAGCCGGGTCCGTGCACGAGTTCGACGTCTCTCGGCAGCAACTCGTCAATCCCAAACTTGACGATTGAGTGCGTCTGGCCGCCACAGACTTCCATCAGCACCCACGGCCGCTTTTGCACACGGCGAATTTCATCGAGCAGCTTTTGTGCGAGCCCTGCGTCCCGGTATTCGTCGAGGTATTTCATCGGCATGGTACGAAGCTGCCCGCTTCATAGCGCACGTTGCTCCGGTTCCTCAGGCCCCTGCGATGGCGGCCCTCCTTCGTCATCTGACTGCTGAAGCTCAGCCAGTTGGCCCATTTCTTCAAGAAGCTGATACGTGCGCGCGGCCTCCTCTTCATTGACCTTGCTGATGGCAAAGCCCGCGTGGACGATCACGTAATCGCCCACCGCAATTTCTGAAACGTATTCGAGGCATGCCTCGCGAATGATTCCGCCGAATTTCACCTTGCCCATGCGCAGTCCGCCGGCATCCACAAGCGATACGACCTGTCCCGGAATTCCAAGGCACATCCTCAAGCTCCGCGTTTCAGCAAAGCGTCAGCAACAACAGCCTGGCCCAGCGCAATCCCGCCGTCGTTGGGCGGCACGCGCTGATGCAAGTAAACTTCAAATCCGTTTTCGGTGAGGGCAGAAAAGGTGCGGTTCAGGAGAAGCATGTTCTGGAACGAACCTCCGCTGAGGCAGACCCTGTTCAAATTCTCCCTCTCGCGCAGCTTGCGACAGACTTCCGCCACGATCACGGAGAGAGTGTTGTGGAAACGGGCGGCGATGGTTCCTTTCGGCTCGCCTTGCTCCAAGTCGATCACTGTTGATTCTATCACCGGGCGCACGTCGATCTCCCAAGGTTCATCAGGATCGATCTGAAATGGATAAAAGTCCTCGATTCCTTCCTGCGCCGCCATTTCGAGCTCGATGGCCGCCTGTCCTTCAAAGTTAATTTCGTGCCGCAAGCCCAGGATGGAAGCTACAGCGTCAAACAGCCTTCCACACGATGAAGTCGCAACCGTGTTGATTCCACGCTCAATCATCTTGCGGACCAGCGCAAGCTCTTTTGCGTTTACCTCTTTCCACAGGGACAGATGGTCCGGCAGATCGTTGCCATAAGTTTCCAGCAGGTAAGCCAAGGCAGCGCGCCACGGCTGGCGGACGGCTGCATCACCCCCGGCGAGCGGAATATATTTCAAGTGAGCCCGCCGCTCGAACTTGTCGAAATCGGCGACCAGGAATTCCCCGCCCCAGATTTTGCCGTCCGTGCCGTAACCCGTCCCGTCAAAGGCCACACCAATGACCTTCCCATCCAGACCGTTTTCCGCCATGCAACTCGCAATGTGTGCGTGATGGTGTTGCACGCTGAGCTTCGGCAGACCGACCTGCTTGAGTGCGTAATGTGTGCTCAGATAACCTGGGTGAAGATCACAGGCGATCGCACGCGGTTCAATCCGGAAAAGCGTCTTGAGGTTGGCGAGCGTCTCTTCGAAGAACAACAGCGTTTCATAATTTTCCATGTCGCCGATGTGCTGACTCAGCACCGCCTGCCGGCCTCGCGTGAGGCAGAAAGTGTTTTTAAGCTCCGGGCCGCAGGCAAGAATTTCAGCAGCCGGCCGCGCGAGATTGACAACGGCAGGAACATAACCGCGCGCTCGCCGCAAAACGCGCGGTTTGCCCTGGGCCACGCGCACGACGGAGTCATCCACGCGCATGTGGATCCGCCTGTCGTGCAGAAGGAATGCATCCGCCACTTTGCCAAGGCGCAACAGCGCTTCTTCATTCGACGTGACAATAGGCTCTTCGCTCAGATTGCCGCTGGTCATCACAAGAGCCGTGAACACTGAAGGCATTTCAGTGCTATCGATAAAGAGCAGCGTATGCAGCGGCGTGTAGGGCAGCATCACGCCCAGCGTGTTGTTGCCCGGGGCTACCGCCGGAGAAATGCGTGAGCCCGGACGACGGGGAAGAATTACGATGGGATGGCGCGCGTTGAGCAGGACTTCGCGGTCTTCATCTGACACATGACAGAAGCTCTCGACCGCGCGAAGATCGGCCGCCATCAAGGCGAACGGCTTGTCGCTGCGCCGCTTGCCATTTCGCAGCCGGAACACGGCCTCGTCATTTTCAGCATCGCACGCCAGATGAAATCCTCCGAGGCCCTTGATCGCAACGATTTCCCCCTCGCGAAGCCGTCGGCGCACTTCCCGAATTACATCGAGATCATTTGTCTGTTTCCCCGGATCGCTTGCCGGGACTGTGATCGCAGCCCCATTGCGTTCAACCAGAGTCAGTCGCGGGCCGCAATTCGGACAAGCGTTTGGTTGCGCATGAAAGCGGCGGTTGGCGGGATCGTCGTATTCCGTCTGGCAATCAGCGCACATGTGGAAGTCACGCATGGTCGTCCTGGGACGGTCATAGGGAACAGCCTCGATAATGCTGTATCGAGGGCCGCAGTTGGTGCAGTTCGTAAATGGATAGCCGTAGCGACGGTTGGCTGGATCCAGCACTTCGCGCCGGCAATCGTCGCATGTCGCAACATCCGGCGAAACGAGCACGCCTTCAAATTCCTGCTCGACGCTGTCGCGAATGACGAACCCGGTTTCCTCCTGGACATTCACCTCGTTGACCGAAACACCGGCAACTTCGGCCAGAGGCGGCGGGTTATTGACAAGGTCGTGCAGAAAAGCAGCCAAGGCAGCATCCGTCCCTTCCGCCTCAATCAGGACCCCGTCCGTGGTATTGAGCACAAAGCCCGCGAGATGAAGTCGCTGCGCAAGCTGATAAACAAAAGGACGAAAGCCGACCCCCTGCACCGTCCCGTGAATTTGCATCCGCTTTCGTTTGCGCTTCGTCAAAAACTTCTCAACAGGCGCTTGCCGAAGTTCCCGCTGTGCGTCAGACATGATATGGAGGCGGCGCCGGCCCGGCGCTTCCCCGGAACATGGCCTTGACGGTCGCGATTTCATAGCGGCCGATGGGCACGACAATTTCTCTTCCGTCGGCTGCGAGCGAAAGCGTCTTCTCCTCTTTTTCCATCAGGTTCGTCTGCACGGCTTCGGTTGCAGGTTCCGGCAGCCGGAGCCGGACCTGTGCCGGCTTGCCCTGAAATTCGTAGAACCGAAATATGACACCGTTATCGTCTTCCGCCTTCTTCATGGCGGAGAGGATGACGTTTTTCGGCTCGATTTGCACGAAAGAATGTGATGCTGGCAGCGATCCTTCATGCGCTTCTGCGACGACGGGCAGGAGTTGGTAGTTCAATTCATAGCCACGCAACTCGGTGTCCGCCTCGAGCCAGCCGCCCGTATGCGGGTACATCGCATAGGTGAAGTGGTGCGGGCCCTGATCGGCGTGCGGGTCGGGATCTGTGGGCGAACGCAGGAGCGTCAGCCGGATCGTCCCTGGTTCGACCGTATCGTAACCATATTTCTCCCTGTTCAGCAGACTGAACCCTCGGCCGTTTTCCGACAGGTCGCCCCAGTGCTGCGCGCAGACCTCGAACTCCGCCGCCTGCGCCAGCAGCGGGTCATATTTCTGGTGTCTTTCCTGGATCCCCTGTGCCTCCGTGAATGGCAGCGGCGGCTTGCCGGGAACATGAGGAATCGCCGGGCGCTCGATGGTCCCATAAGGGACATCGTAGCTCGCCGTAAGGGGCTTGATGTCCAGCGGGAAGGCGACCTTCAACATCACATGCTGCTCGTGCCATTCGACGTGCATGTGAACATCGGCGCGGGGAATTTCGGGATACATGCAGATTTCTTGAATAAAGGAAGAATTCCCATGGCGCTTCCGGACGCGAATGACGGCGCGAACCGGCGTGTTCTCGACAAGCTTGACTTCTTCCGCGTTCAGCAACTCTGTTTTCTGCTTTTCGTAATTCAGGTTGATGTTCCACGCGTCGTAGTGGCGAGGCTTGTCCACAAAAGTCTCCAGGAGATTGCCCCTGCCCTCGGCACTCAGGATGTTCCTTCCGTCTTTCTTGCACACAAGGCTCTTCACACACCCCGTTTGCGGATCAACATCAAGGCTGAGATATTCGTTTTCCATGTGAAGGCCGCTCACCTGGAGCGTTGAATGCGCCGCGCTCGGACCGCTGACAGACACTACGCGAAACACCCGATATCCCGTCGCCGGCACACCGCGCGCCAGGAAACGCACTCTTACGCTGTTGGTGGAATCGTCACGCGAGATCACGGACGACGGTACCGCATGGCCCTCCGGATCGCGGACCTCAACCTGAGCAACCCGTGCCGGGAATTGGACGGCCGTTTCGGTCACGTCCGTCCGCTCCCAACTGAGCGGATTGAACACGACAACGGGCACTCCCGGGCCGCGCGTATCGATGCGCGCAACATGCGCTTTCAAGGAGTCCTCAAGGATCGGTTCGGCAGTGAGCTTGACGAACTCTATGCTTTCCGCTTCGTCTTTGTAGATGATATGAATGCCGGAGCCGGCCATCAGATCGTGAAATTGATTAAACAATACGCGACGCCAGCAGTCCAGGAACTGGTCCTGCGGATACTGCCGCCCTCGCAGCATCGCCAGCGATGAGAATTTCTCCGCATTGACCAGCAACTCTTCCATCCTGCGCATCCGCCGCTTGCTGTCCGACTGAGTGGTATAAACCCCGCGATGATACTGGAGGTAGAGTTCATTGTTCCAGACAGGCAGCTTGAGATTGGGCAGTTCCTTCTCGACCGCGTTGAAAAATTCCTGCGCGGTGCTGAACTTGAAGTTCGGGAACGCCGCTTTGGGGGACTTCTGCCAGCGTACGGCGGCATCGAGCATCTGCCGAGTCGGCCCGCCTCCGTGGTCGCCCACTCCGTAGAGAAGCATCTGAGTGCGCACATTTGAGCAGAGCGAAGTGTCTTCGGCAATGAACTGAGAGCACTCGACGGGATTGATGCCATTCCCATAGCCATGCGGGAAATAGGTCAGGACGCGGCTGCCGTCAGGGGCTTCCCAATGAAAGAGTTTGTAAGGCAAAGGAGTCGTGTCATTCCATGACATCTTCTGAGTAACAAAGTAATCAACACCCGACCGCTTATAAATCTGCGGAAGCTGGCGGCTGTAGCCGAATGAATCCGGGTTCCAGCCGATCTTTACATCAACGCCGAATTTCTGCTGGAAATAGCGCTTGCCGGTAAGCAGTTGCCGCACCAGGGATTCACCGCTTGGAATGTTCAGGTCCGGCTCGCACCACATGCCGCCCACCAGCTCCCAGCGCCCTTCCTTAACTCTTTTCTGAATGGCCTCGAACAGTTGCGGGTATTTCTCTTCGAGCCAGAGGAAATCCTGCGCGCTGGATTGCGCGTAGATAAACTGCGGATATTCGTCCATCAACTCGATGGCGGTGCCGAATGTATCGCGGACGACTTCCACCGTTTCAGTCCACGGCCAGAGCCAGGCAAGGTCAATATGCGCATTGCCAACGGCCATGATCGTAAATTGCTTCATCCAGTCCGCGAGCGGCTGCATCTTCGCATCGGCTGCAGCGAGCGACTGATCGAATGCCCGCTGGTCGCCGCGGTCGAGCGCTCCAAAGTCGATCGCCTTAACG
>Ga0070740_10000539_pt1 | contig 78439 bp, 79 predicted proteins | sample Coa_R2_FD_67286 | JGI IMG/M metagenome (GOLD analysis project Ga0070740, IMG submission 67286) | Surface soil microbial communities from Centralia Pennsylvania, which are recovering from an underground coalmine fire - Coalmine... | ecosystem: Environmental > Terrestrial > Soil > Unclassified ... | reverse complement strand
CCCCGCCGCCTTCAGTGGCTGGACGCGGCCCGGTTTGGGCGGGGGAGATCCCCGTCCGCGTGCGCGGCTTAGGCTCATCATGAGCCTCCCGACGCCGCCCTGTAACCGGCGCCCGGAAGCTCGGCCCTTAGGAGCGAAAAACCGCCGAACTGGAGCGCCGTGAGGTGCCCGCCTCTCTTCGGAGAGGCTACGGAAGACCGATTGCGCCAAGCGGCGCTCCGGTCCCTCGCTTTGCGAAGCGGGGAAAAGCAATGCTCCGGACGGGAGAAATCCCGGGCGCGGAGATGATGGCGTTTGCGCGCGACAACCTCACCCTGAGGAGCCGTGCGCAGCACGGCGTCTCGAAGGGTCCGTCCGTGATGCCACGGGGCCTCATGCCCTGATCTCGGGCTTGCCCGAGATCAGATTTAAAATGGCAAGTCGGCTAGAGCCGACTTGCGTGATGCGTTGCTACGCAACGCTCCTCAGCATGAGGGTAGCGCTTACGCGCCCGCCCGGGATGACATCGAAACAGCCCTCAAGTTAGTCTCATGCAACGAATAGGAAGAAGACACAAATCCATGCTCACCCTCTACTACACCCCCGTCACCTGCGCGCTCGCTTCCCACATCACGCTGATCGAAGCGGGCGCCGAATACGAGCTCGAGCGCATCTCCTTCAAGCGCGAGGAGCAGAAGAATCCGGAGTACCTCAAGATCAATCCGAAGGCGCGCGTGCCCGCGCTCGTCACCGAAGAGGGCGTGCTCACCGAGACGCCGGCGATCCTCGTCTATATCGCGCAGAAATTTCCCGCGAAGAATCTCGCGTTGATGAACGAGCCGTTTCATTTTGCCGAGGTGCAGGCGTTCAACAGCTTCCTGTGCTCGAGCCTGCACATCGCGCACGCGCACAGGATGCGCGGCTACCGCTGGGTCGATGCGTCCGATACGCATTCGATCGAGGCGATGAAGAAAAAAGTGCCGGAGGCGGTCTCCGCCTGCTACGAGCTGATCGAGAAGAGTTTCTTCAAGGGGCCTTTCGTGATGGGCGAGCGCTACACCGTTTGCGACCCGTATCTCTTCACGCTCGCGCAATGGGCGGAAGGCGACGGCGTAGATATTTCGCGTTTTCCTCGTGTTCGCGAATTCCGCGAGCGCATGGGAAATCGTCCCTCGGTGCAGCGCGCTCTCGACGAGGAGACGCGGAAAGCGGCGGCGGAATAGCAATCCGCTCCGGGTTTGTGCGCGAAGTCACTTGGCGCGAACAAGCGAGAGCAGAAGCGGAGCCGCGCGGAGATCAGCGATAATTCTGCGCGTTGAACCAGTAGAGGAGGCCGCAGGTCATCGCTTCCTGCTGGGTCAGCTCGCGATGCTGGCGAACATTCTTCACCCAAGCCGCGAGGATGATCGAGCCCGCGCAGCCGAAGATGATCCATACCCCAGTCGCTGTGCCGTGGCCGCTACTAGTGTGCGGGGGAACTCGCGCCGTGCCCGCGTCGGCGGTGACAGTCGAAACAGCGAGCAATGCGCTCGCGGCCAGACTCACGAGACGAGAAGCTTTCATCGACGCACTCCTTTTTGCTTTCTTGCTACGGCGCGTTGGTAGAGTGTTTTCCGGTGAACGCAATTCACGCTATTGATCTTCGAAAATACAACTCTAGCAAATGCGTCCTTCCGCCGAGACGGTATGCACGGAATAAATTTAAGGTGTGGGCGGAATAACACAGCGGCGGTATCCGAAGGTGGATGACCGCGCAGGAATGGCGTGAATGCTGGATTGTCGAGATCCGACTCGGCCGAGTCCGCCCGCCGCAGTCGTGGGCGCGCAGCTTTGCCCGAAGTGCGATTCGGCGGGTGAACGCGAGCGGGCGGAGAATCCGCAGCTCTGGGAAGGTGGTATAGTGATCGAATGGTGGAGTGGTTGCGCACGAACGGCGAAAACGTGGGGTTTGTCGCCTATTTGCTCTGCCTCGCGCTCTTTGCGGTGATCGAGTGGAAGCTTCCGGCTTTCCGCGCGGACGCGCGGCGGCATGATCGCTGGCCGACGAATTTCGGCATCGGCATTTTCAACTTCGGGCTGGCGATGATCGTGCCGGTGACGGCCATCCTCGCCGCGCAATGGGCGAAATCGAACGGCATCGGCCTTCTGAATGTCTGGCACGCGCCGTTCTGGCTCGCGGCGCCAGCCACGCTTCTGCTCGGCAGTCTTGCCGGTTATCTCTTTCACGTCACGGAACACAAGGTGCGGACGCTTTGGCGCTTTCACCGCATCCACCATTGCGACACGTATCTCGACGTTTCGACGAGCCTGCGTCATCACCCGCTTGAATTGCTCGCGCTGCTTTGCGTGACCGTGCCATGGGCCGTCATTTTCGGCCTCGATCCCTGGATGGTCGCCGCCTACGATCTCGCGGAAACCTTGAGCAATATCTTCGTGCACGCGAATCTGCGCCTGCCGGAGAAGATTGATCGTCGGCTGCGATGGGTTTTCGTGACGCCCAACATGCATTGCCTGCATCACACGGCCTACCAGCCGCACACCGACAGTAACTACGGCCAGGTGTTTTCGTTCTGGGACCGGATCTTCGGCACATATTCCGCGGCGCCCCGCGCCGGCTATGACGCGATCCAGATCGGCCTGAAGGAAATCGATGCCGAGCAGGCGGCCGACATTGTCTGGCAGATGAAATTGCCGGCGTTGCCGAGCGACTTGCGCGCTAGAGCAGCGTCCCCTTCAGGAAAATCAGCGCAACCGTGAAATAGATCACGAGCCCGGAAACGTCGACCAGCGTTGCGACGAACGGAGCCGACGCGCTTGCAGGGTCGAAGCCGAGGCGTTTCAAAACGAAAGGCAGCATCGCGCCCACGAGCGAGCCGAAGGTGACGATGCCGACGAGCGCGCCCGCCACGGTGGCCGCGATCAGCCGCCAGTGCTCGCCGTAATCGAAGAGGCCGGCCTCCTGCCAGACCGCAATACGGATCGTGCCGATGATTCCGAGAATCGCGCCCAGCACCAGCCCCATGGGCAGCTCGCGCAGGATCACCCGCCACCAGTCGGAGAGCTTCACGTCGCGGAGCGCCAGCGAGCGGATCAGGAGCGAAGTTGCTTGCGATCCGGAATTGCCGCCCGAGCTCATGATGAGCGGGATGAAAAGGGTGAGCACCACGGCTTTTTCCAGCTCGTCTGAAAAATGCTGCATGGCGCTTGCGGTGAGCATCTCGCTCAGGAACAGGACGGAGAGCCAGCCCGCGCGCTTTTTGATCATCTCGAAAAAGCCGATGTGCAAATAAGGCTCGTCCATCGCCTCGACGCCGCCGAATTTTTGCACGTCCTCGGTGCCTTCTTCGATAATCGCGTCGATGATGTCGTCGACGGTGACGATGCCGAGCACGTGGTTCTTGTCGTCGACGACGGGCACTGCGAGGAGGTCGTATTTTGTGATGATGCGCGCTACATCCTCGCGGTCGACCAGCGGCTTCGTGGTGATCGGGTCGCGTCCGACGGAAACGATCGAGGCGTTCGGATCGCCCGCCACCAGCCGGCGCAGCGTCACGACCTGTTGCAGCGTGCGCCGGTAGGGATCGAGAACGTAAATCGCGTAAATCGTCTCGCGTGTGCGCTCAACCACGCGGACATGCTGCAGCGTCTGCCCGATCGTCCAGGTTGAGGGTACGCTCACGAATTCGGTGGTCATCAGCGCACCCGCGGTATTCGGCGGGTAGATGAGCAGGCTTTCGATCGGCCCGCGGTTTTCCGGCGCGAGCAGGGACAGGAGCCGCGTGCGGTCGACGGGCGGAAGCTGCTGGAAAATGTCGGTCGCGCGGTCGGCGGAAAGGCCGTTGAGCACGGCCTTCGCCTGTTCTTCGGGGATTTGCGTAATCAGCCCCGCCGGGTCGTTCAGCTCCTGCTCTTCGAACAGCTCGACCGCGCGTTCGGCGGGAAGCCGGCCAAGCACGCTTGCCGCGTCCTGCGGCTCGAGCTGATTGAGCGCCTCGACGATGTCGGCGGCGTATTTTTTGGCGGCGAGTTGAGCGGCGATCGCGGCGGGATCGCGCACGGCGTCGTCGGAGAGAAGCGTTTCCTGCATGGCTCACCTGAAATCCGCCGGCCGGACAGGGGTGAGCCGATCCTCGATCAGGCCATCCGCGCCGCTACCGGCTTCAATATTCGACTAGGGCCTTCGTCGGGCATGATATTCCTTTCGCTGCGAAAACACGCAGCTCTGTGCAATGAACCCGCTCGGCGAGAGAAGTCAAGCGAACGGGACCGTTTCGGATTCCGCCAGTGCTAAAGCCCTCGAAACACCACGCCGATGACGAGGAGCACATAGGCGATGGTCATCAGGCCGAAGGCGCTGAGGCCTGAGATCGGAATCCGTACCCCGCCGTGGGCCGCAAGAGCCGCGATAATCGCGACAATCACGGAGATCAGAAAAATCACGTAACTAGGCGGAGTCAGGACAAAGCCGACCCTGATTCCCCCGCCAACACCGTGGCCCACCGCGCCTCGCCGCGCGAATAGTCCGAGGATGAGCAGAAGAATAAGCGCGCCGATCACCGCAACGATGATCTGCGCGACAAGGCCCGTGCCAATCCGAATGCCTAGCTTCGGCAACAGCCAGCTTCCGATAAACGCGCCGACGATGCCGAGCGCGATATCGGCGACAAGACCGAAGCCGGTGCCCTTTACGATCAGCCCTGCGATCCAGCCCGCGATCGCGCCAACCAGAAGAATAATGAGAAGACTTTCAGCCGAAAGCGTCATGGTATCCCTCGCATGAAATTAAAATGTTTCACAACAAGCTGCTTCCGAACGCGCGAACGCGGCGTAGGTTCCCAGCCGACTCTCTGCGCACCCTCGGCAATTAAACAAAAAGCGTGCCGTTTTGTAAGCGGAGCTGGTCGCGATTTTTTGCATAGCGCTTTACGAATGGAGAGAGAAAAATGCGTACCACGATCATCGCAGCCCCCGCTTTCGGCGCGCTGCTCGCAGGTTCGCTCCCGGCCTCGGCGCAGCAGGAAGGCCGTTATTGCGCCGAGATGAAAAACGGCACCAGCAGCGCCGGAAAGCCGAGCTGCCTCTATCGGACGATGGAGCAATGCCAGGAAGCGGTGAAAGGCAATCAAGGGATCTGCGTCGAAAACAACCAGTAGCCGCATCGGCGAAACGGGTTCCACGCCCCTGCAGCTTCGGCGAATCATGTGCTTGAAAAGTCCGCCGTGCGGCCGGATTGATCTTGCAAAAAATATGGCGGGCCGCGACCATGGACGGCGCGGCCGATTCGCCAGCATTCGGACGCGTGAAAATCAGAGGCGTTCTGATGCTATTCGATCTGCGGGTCGTATTGGCCGCATGTCTGGCGACCCTGCTGTTCGTGGCCGCCGGGGTTGGCTTGATTGCGTCCTCGCGCTCGCCATTCAAGGTACCGGCCGGTTATGCCCGTAATGAAGGGCCGGGGCTGGCAGGCCCCGGCTTGCCGAAGAGCAGGCCCTTGCCGGTTTTGGAGGAAGCAAAGCCGGAAGTGACCGGCACGATCCCGGAAGCGGCGCCCGAGCTAGAGGCCAAATCTGAGCCAGCGCCGCTTGCGCCGGCAAAGGCCGCTAAAGAAAAAGGGAAACCCACACCGCAGCTCTCGGCGAAAAAGCAGAGCATCACGTCGTTGATTGAAGAAGACAAGGCGCAGCAGGAAAGCGCCGCGCCAGCCGAGGCGGCGAAAAAAGCCGAGGAAAAAAAGAAGAAGCCGGTTCGCCATGTCCGGCATCGCGCGAAGCAGCCGCCGAAGCAGAACAATCCGTTCTCGCTGTTTACGAATAACAATACGGCGACCACCACACGATAAAAGCGCCGATCACGCCGCCGGGAGCGCCGAGGGGTATCTGCCGACGAAGCCGTGAGATGCGCCCGTGTCCGAACCGTGCGACATTCCGGAGATCCACGGGGGGAGGCTTTTCATGAAAAAGCGCATCAAGGTCCGTACGGGCATGCCGGATGTGCAGCTCTCGAAAGCGGAATTCACCCGGCGCCTCAAGGAGCGATTCTACGATCCGGTGTTCGACAACATGCCCGAGATCGACACTGTCATCGACAAGGCCTGGTTCGTTTACGACGATTATCACAAGAGCCCGCGCACGCGCCCGGCCGGCAAGGGCTTTCACGATCCGAAATACGAGCTCCCCGACGAGTGGCGCGCGAGCCGCGAAGCCGTGATTGCGGCGGAGAAGAAGCACAGCGATCCGAAAACGCGCCCGCGCATTCTCGTCATCAACGGCTCGTCGCGCTCGGACCAGACCTGCCCCGGTGAAATGTCGAAGACGTTTCGCCTCACGCAGATCGCGATCGACGTCATCCGGAAAGAGCGCGGTTTCGATATCGATTTCCTCGATTTGAGCCTGCTCGCCTCGCAATATGGCCGCATCATTTATCCCTGCAAGGCTTGCGTTTCGACAGCGCAACCGCTCTGCCACTGGCCGTGCTCCTGCTATCCGAACCATGCGCTCGGGCAGGTGAACGACTGGATGGCGGAAATCTATCCGATGTGGGTCGCAGCCCACGGCATCATGATCGTCTGTCCGGTGAACTGGTACCAGGCGCCGAGCTCCTTGAAGCTGATGATCGACCGCCTCGTTTGCGCCGACGGCGGCAACCCCGATCCGACCGCGACCCACGGCAAGGATCCGAAGGCGGCAAAAGAGCTAGAGTTGAAGGGATGGCCTTATCCGCGCCATCTCGCGGGCCGCGTCTTTTCCGTTATCGTTCACGGCGACGCCGCCGGAACCGAGAACCTGCGGCGCATCCTCACCGATTGGCTTCGCGATATGGGCCTTACGCCGGCTGGCAGCCACGCTCTGATCGACCAGTATGTCGGCTATCTCACGCCTTACGCGACGAGCCACGACGATCTCGACGACGACAAGTCCTTTCAGCAGGACGTGCGGACGGCGGCGCGCGCGCTGATCGAGGCGGTGAAATTGCGCCGCGCCGGAAAATTGCCGCAGCCGGACGCGGGGCTGCACGAAGCGCGGCCGAAATAAATCAGAACCGGGTGGTGAGATTCACGAGCCAGTCGGGCGCAAGATCGACCAGCGTCGCTTCGAGCAGCTTGTCAAATCCCGTGAGGATCGAAACGCCGAGCATAAGAAACAGCGCGCCCGCGATTTGTTTCGCATACGGCGCGATTTTGGCGAGCCGTGCTCGCCGCTCCGCGACGATCGCGCGCGAGCCGAAAGCGAGCAGGATAAGAATGCTCGCGGCGCCGAGGCCGAACACGAAAAGCCAGAGTGCGGCTTGCGGCACGCCGCCTGCCTGCGCTGCAAGCGCAATAGCGGCGCCGAGCGTGGGGCCCGAACAGGGCGACCACACCGCGCCGAGCAAAAGCCCGACCGCGAATTGACCCGCTATGCCGAAGCCGCTCGCGCGGCTCGCAAGCTCAGCGCTTCCGGATCCCACACGCGCGAACAGCGCCGAAAATTGCCGCTCGAATACGGGAACGGCGAGCGCAATCCCGATCAAGGCGAACAGCACGGCCGCGATAATGCGCAGCATACGCTCGTCGAGGCCGAGGAAACTGCCGCCTGCCGCGACCGCTACGCCCACAAGGGTGAAGCTTGCGACCAGCCCTGCGGCCAGTGCCGCGGGTCCGAATCTTCCGCTCGCAAGCGCCGACGCGAACACAATGGGCAGAAGCGGCAGAACGCAGGGATTGATCGTGGTGAGCGCGCCCGCGAGGAACGCGAGGAAAAGCGCGTCCATCCGGCGTCAGAGGGCGGAGTCGACCGTGCGCTTGATATGCGCGGGGTCGGTGTCGAGCGCAAGCCGCGAAACTTCCTTGCCGCCCTTGAAGACGAGGATGGTGGCGCGGCTCGTCACCTTGTTCGCTTTCTGGAATTCCGTGTCCTTGTCGTAATCGACGCGCACTGCTTGAATTTTGGAATAGCGCGGATCCTTCAGCATATCGTTCAGGATCGTTTCCTGCCGCTTGCAGGTCGAGCACCAGGTCGCGTGCACATGCGCGATTACCGGCGCGCCCGATTGCACGAGTGAGTCGAACTTCGCCTTGTCATAGGGAGCAAAGCCCGAAAAGGCGAGGGCGGCGCTGGCGAGGGTGAAAAAGGCGAAAGCGGCAAGCAGCAGTCGGCGCATGAGTGTTCTCCCGATGACGAAAGATTCCGTTCAATCTATCCCGGGAAAAAAGTGCCGCCGATCAACAAGCGATCACAAGAAGGAGAGCGGCTGGCTGCGATCAGCCTTCCCAGGCGCGCGGACGGTAGAAGGTATGCACGCCGATTCGGTCGATCTTCCGCATCTCGCGCACCCAGATCGGATGCACCCAGTAGGCATGGTAATGCGTCGCCTTGCCGATCTCGTCGAGCCACAGCTTGCCGTCGAGCATGTCACGGGAAATTTCCGTCGCCTGCTTCCACATGTCGGGCTCGTCGACAATGAGCTTCTTGCCTTCGCAGGCGAAGGTGAACTGGCAAGCGAGATAGCGATTGGCGTTCTGATAGACGACGCCGCAAATGTCGCTCGGATAGAAGCCGGAGAAGGCGCGGTTGATGACGACCTGCGCGACCGCGATCTGACCCTTCTTCACTTCGCCGCGGCTTTCGAAATAGATCGCGTCGGCGAGGCACTTCTGCGCTTTCGCGAGCGCCGCGCCCTTGAGGCCGAGCCGCTCGGCGGGGCTCCGGGGCTGCGCTTCGTCGCCGGTGACAAGACCCTTGCTCGCAAGCGTTGTCGAGCCCGCGTCGGGAAGCGCCCCGAGCGAAGCGAGCACGACTTCGCGATGCTGGAAGGGAAGCGCCGGCAGCACGGCCGCATCGTTATTGAAGAAGAGCCCGCCGATATGAATCATTGTTCCGCTCATCGGCGCGATCGGCTCGGAAAGTTTCGCGAGCGTACCGGCATGATCGGCGCGCGGCTCGTTTTCTTCGGCCGCTTGCGGGGCGTTTTCGAGAGGCGGCAGATCCTGGCGGATCGCGGTCGCCGCGTCATCGTTCGAGAGCGAAACCGTGCGCGCGGCCACCGCCGCGACCTGAACCGGCTTCGTCAAACGGTCGCCCTTGGCCGCGCGATTGATGACGGTGGTTTGCGGCTCCTCGTATTCGCTCGCGTCGGACAGCGGAAAAGAGCGGCCGACCGAAGCATTTGAGATCGAGCCGGTAATTTCGGAATCGTCGGCGCGAACCTCACGCGGCCGCAAGCCTTCCGGCAAATCGGGAATCGCGAAAGCCGCAGGCCGCGGCAGCGAGAAGGTCGCCATCTTGAGCGCGGAGAAGGAAAGGAAAATGCCGTGACCCTGCGGCAGAGGAGAATGAAAGGTGAGAAGGCTTGCGAGATCCTGCTGGGCGATCTGGCCGGGCATGGCCGCATAAAGCGCGAGCACAAATCCGAACTGAGCGGCAAAGCGATGCCGCAGCATACGCAACGCAACCATTGAACGCTCACCCCACCATTACGCAGTACAAACCAGACGCTCTCCACTCCTCCCCGGATTGGAGAGCAACGCGTTCAAAGTTATCGCTGGCTTAACCTTGCTTTCAGGTTAACGGGGCCCGTGGCGGTTTCAGGGCAAGGAAATAAAAGAGTTTTTGCGCATCGCCTTAAAAAAGCCGTGCGGGCGATTCGGTGAAAAACACGATCGCAAAGGCGGCCAAGAAAAAGCCCCGCCGGAGCGGGGCCTTTGAAGATCATGCCGCGAGTGCTCAGAAACTCAAGCCCTTCTCTTTGTAATATTTGATCGCGCCTGGATGAAACGGCACCGGCGAATTCGACGCCTTCTGGTTTTCCAGCTGGAAGCTGTTCGCCTCCCGGTGCACGGCGACGAGCTCCGGCTTGTGATCCATAATCAGCTTTACGAGATCGTAGGCGGTCTGGTCGCTCATCTTGTCGTTGGTGACAAGAATATTCCAGACGTCGGCATTGGCGTTGTCCTTGTCCTGGCCCGGATACGAGCCGGCCTTGATGATGCCCTTGGAATAGAGATTGCCGTACTTCTGGTTCATCTTGTCGACATACGCAGCGTGATCGACGAGCTTCAGCTTCACGCCCGGCGTCGCGGCAAGGTCGGTCACCGCCGAAGTCGGGATGCCGCCAACCCAGAAGAAGGCGTCGATCTTGCGGTCCTTGATGGCGTTGACGGACTCGGCGGCGCCGAGCCGTTCGCGCTTCATATCCTTGTCCTTGTCGAGTCCTGCGGCTTCGATCAGACGGAAGGCCATCACTTCGGTGGCGCTCCCCGGCGAACCGGTGGAAACGCGTTTGCCTTTCAGGTCCTCCATCTTCTCGATGCCCGTGCCGTCGATCGTCACGACATGCATGCGGTTCGGATAAAGGACCATGAGGGCGCGGAGCGGAATCTTTCCGCTCTTGAATTTGTCTTCGCCCTTGTAGGCGTCGAGCGCCGCGTCGGCCATGGTGAAGCCGACCTCGCTTTTCTCGGCGCCGATGAGCTTCAGATTGTCGACCGAGCCGCCGGTGACTTCGGCAGTCGCCTGCACGCCCATATATTTCGAGATCACGTTCGCGAGGCCGCCGCCGAGCGGGTAGTAGACGCCGCCGGTGCCGCCGGTGCCGATCGCCATCGTCTTCTGCTGGGCGCTGGCGGCAAGCAATCCGCCGCCCAGCAGCAGCGCGGCGGCCGCCACGACTTTGGTGAATTTATTCATCGATAATCCTCCCTTATTGGCTCACTTCTTTTAGCGGAGTATGCCAATACTTCTGCTTTAGCAGCAATGCCGCCGTGATCGCCAGTCCAAGCGGCGCAGGCGACGGCAGGTCGTAGCCGGTGATCGCCTCCGCTAACGCTTCCAGGAGACTCGGGAAAACGAGCAGCAGACCTGCAAACAGCCACATCACGCGCTCGGGCATTGCCGTGCGATGCAGCGCCCAGTTCTGCGCCGCGACACCGAGCGCCGCGAGGCCGATCGCCGCCTTGGCCGTGATCCAGACGATGCTCCAGACCGATCCGCCCGCCGGAATTTTCATCAATAGGCCAACTCCGTCCGGATCGAGCACGAAAACGAACGGAACGAGGAAAGCGGGCAGCGTGTACTTCCACGCTTGCATGGTCGTCTTATATGGGTCGCCGCCGGTGATCGCCGCGGCCGCGAACGGCGAGAGCGCCGTCGGCGGCGAAACTTCCGAGAGCACCGCGTAGTAGAAGATGAACATATGCGCGGCGAAATCGGGAACGCCGAGTTTCGTAAGTGCGGGTGCCGCGATCACGGCGCAGATGATGTAGGACGCCGTCACCGGCACCGCGAGGCCGATCACCCAGACGATGAGCGAAGTGTAAATCGCGGTGAGCAGCAAGCTACCGCCGGCATAGTCGATCACGATCGACGAGAATTTGAGGCCGAGGCCCGTGAGCGTCACGATGCCGACGATGATGCCGGCGGAGGCGCAGGTCGTGGCCGCGGTGAGCACGCCGATCGAGCCGTCGGCGAGCGTCTTGATCAGCTTTCTCGGCCACAACGCGGTTTCGGGCGTGAGGAAACTCGTCAGGAAAACGAGAACCGTCGACCAGAATACTGCGAGCGTCGACGAATAGCCCATCAACATGAACGCGATGATCATGATGAGCGACGAGAAGTGGAACCAGTAGCGCCGGCACATCGCACCGAGCGCCATCTCCGGCGTGTACGGCACCATGCGCGCACCGAAGCGCTTCGCGTCGAGCTCGACCATGATGAGGAGCGAGAAATAGTAGAGACAGGTCGGGATGGTCGCCATCCAGATCACGTCGAGATAGCTGATCTTCAGGAACTCGGCGATGATGAAAGCAGCGGCGCCCAGGACCGGCGGCGACAGAATCGCGCCGAGGCCGCCTGCGGCAAGCAGGCCGCCCGCCGCGTTTTTCTCGAAACCCGCGCGCGCCATCATCGGATAGGCCACGGCGCCGATCGTGACGGTGGTTGCGACACCGGAGCCGGAAGGCCCGCCGAGCAGGAACGACGACATCACCACGGTGCGCCCCGCGCTGTTCGGCTTGTTGCCGAGGACGCCGAGCGAGAAATCGATGAAGAATTTTCCCGCGCCCGAATTCGAGAGAAATGCGCCGTAAATCGTGAACAGGATGATCAGCGTCGCGGAAACGTCGACGGGCGAGCCGAAAATGCCCTCTAACGTGATGAATAGATGCCCGACAATGCGCGAGAAATCATAGGAACGGTGCGTCCAGGGCGCCGGAAGATAGGGCCCGAATATCGCGTAGAGGATGAACAGCACGCAGATGATCGGCACGATAATGCCGGTCGTGCGCCGCGTCGCTTCCAGAAGAATGACGATGAAGATCACGCCGAGGACGGTGTCTGTCTGGTTCGGCACCGCGGCGCGGTCGAGGAAATCGTCGCCTCCCTGCAACGCGTAAATCAGGATGCCAACCGCCGTAAGCCCGATCAGGATGTCCCACCAGCGGATCTTGTTGCGGAAGCGCTGCGCCATCGGGAACAGGAGGAAGCAGAGCATCATCACGAAGCCGACATGGATGTAGCGGAGCTCCTGCGTCGGCACGATGTCGTAGGCGGCATAGAGGTGGAAGAGCGTCATGACGACGGCGATCGTCGTCACGATCGTGCCCGCCCAGCCCGAGAGCCGGTTGGCTGCACCTTCTTCTTCCTCGATGAAGGCCTCGGCCTTCTTCAGCTGCTCTTCGGAGATAACGCTAGTGTCTGTCGGCCCACCTTCGGAGGTGAGCTTTGGCGTTTCGTTCATTGGCTGTTTCCCCACCCTGCGAACCAAGGGATATTTTGTTTTTGCGGCTTGCCGCCGCTTTCATCCGGCTGCGACACTAACGCCCGCTATCTCAAAAGGCAAAATGTCGCGGCGATATTTCGGCGCAGTGCGGAATCGTGCGGTGCGGAATTCGAAGCGCTTGCGCGATTGCACAATCGTGCGGCGGCAGAACCGGCGGCAGCGCTTCTAATTCTTTCGTAGGCCCTTTTGCTACGCAGTCGTCGCGAGCGATTTACCGAGCGCCGCTTGCGCCGCAGCAAGGCGTGCAATCGGTACGCGGAAGGGCGAGCAAGAGACGTAGTCGAGTTTCGCCGCCGCGCAGAAGGCGACCGAGGCGGGATCGCCGCCATGCTCGCCGCAGATGCCGATTTTCAGATTCTTCCGCACTTTGCGCCCGCGCTCGAGCCCGATCTTTACGAGCTCGCCTACACCTTCTTGGTCGATCGAGACGAACGGATCGATTGGAAGAATTCCTTTCGACGTATAGGCGCCGAGGAAGCTCGCGGCATCGTCGCGCGAGATGCCGAAAGTCGTCTGCGTAAGGTCGTTCGTTCCGAACGAGAAGAATTCGGCGGCTTCCGCGATCTCGGCCGCTCGCAAGGCCGCGCGCGGCAATTCGATCATGGTGCCAACCTGATATTTGATCTTCGAGCCGGTCTCGTTCATCACGGCTTCGGCCATCGCATCGATACGCGCCTTCACGAGATCGAATTCAACCTTGGTCGCGATCAAGGGCACCATGACTTCCGGCACGACCGGTTTTTTGGTGCGCCTTGCGGCCTCGACCGCCGCCTCAAAGATGGCGCGCGCCTGCATCTCGGCTATTTCCGGGAAGGCGATCGCGATTCTGCAGCCGCGGAATCCGAGCATCGGGTTGAATTCGGAAAGCTCCTGCGCGCGATGTTTCAGTTTTTCCGCGGAAACGCCGGTCGATTGTGCGACTTCCAGAATCTCCGCGTCGGTGTGCGGCAGGAATTCGTGCAGCGGCGGGTCGAGAAGACGAATCGTGACCGGCAGCCCCTGCATGATTTCGAAGAGCTCGACGAAATCCTGACGTTGCACCGGGAGGAGTTTTGCGAGTGCGGCGCGGCGGCCTTGCTCGTCATCGGCGAGGATCATCTCGCGCACGGCGAGGATGCGGTCTTCGTCGAAGAACATGTGCTCGGTGCGGCAGAGGCCGATGCCTTCGGCGCCGAAATTGCGCGCCATGCGCGCGTCGGCGGGCGTGTCGGCATTCGCGCGCACGCCGAGCTTGCGCTTGGCGTCGGCCCAGCCCATCAGCGTCGCGAACTCGCCGGATAATTCCGGCTCGATCATCTTGGCTTCGCCCAGGAGCACCTGGCCCTTGGCGCCGTCGATGGTGATGACGTCGCCCGCTCTCAGCACATGCGGACCGGCCTGCATCGTGCCTTTCGTGTAATCGATCCGCAGCATGCCCGCGCCGGAGACGCAGGGCTTGCCCATACCGCGAGCGACCACCGCCGCGTGCGAGGTCATGCCGCCGCGTGTCGTGAGAATTCCCTGCGCTGCGTGCATGCCGTGAATGTCCTCGGGGCTCGTTTCGACGCGCACGAGGATGACCTTCTTGCCCTGACCCTTGAGCTGTTCCGCCTCGTCGGCGGAAAACACGATCTCGCCCGAAGCCGCGCCTGGCGAAGCGGGGAGGCCGGTCGCGATCACCTTGCGCTCGGCCTTCGGATCGATCGTCGGATGCAGCAGCTGTTCGAGCGAAGCCGGATCGATCCGTGCTACGGCTTCGTCCTTCGAGATCATTTTCTCCTTCGCCATCTCGACCGCGATCTTGAGCGCGGCTTTTGCCGTGCGCTTGCCCGAGCGGGTCTGCAGCATCCAGAGCTTGCCCTTCTCGACGGTGAATTCGAGATCCTGCATGTCGCGATAGTGCTTTTCCAACTTCTGGTAGATGCGCGAAAGTTCCTTGAACGCGACCGGAAGCGCCTTTTCCATCGAAGGCTTGTCGGAGCCTGCCTCGACCCGCGCGGCTTCGGTAATTTCCTGCGGCGTGCGGATGCCGGCGACCACGTCCTCGCCCTGCGCATTGATGAGGAACTCGCCGTAGAGCCGCTTCTCGCCGGTCGACGGATTGCGTGTGAACGCGACGCCGGTCGCGCAATCGTCGCCCTGGTTGCCGAACACCATGGCCTGCACGTTCACGGCAGTGCCCCAGCTTTCGGGGATGTTGTGGAGCCTGCGGTAGGTGACGGCGCGCGCGGTCATCCAGCTTCCGAACACGGCGCCGATCGCGCCCCACAGCTGTTCGTTCGGATTTTGCGGGAAGGGCTTGCCGGTTTCCTCCTCGACGCGCGCCTTGTAGCGCTTGATCACTTCTGTCCAGTCGTCGGCGGAGAGCTCGGTGTCGAGATCGAGCCCGCGTTCGTCCTTGTAGCCGCCTAGGATCTCTTCGAAGTCGTGGCCGTCGACGCCGAGCACCACGTCGGAATACATCTGGATGAAGCGGCGATAGCTGTCATAGGCGAAGCGGCGATCGTTGGAATTCTTCGCGAGCGCTTCCACCGTCTCGTCGTTGAGGCCGAGGTTCAGGACCGTATCCATCATCCCCGGCATCGAGGCGCGCGCGCCGGAGCGCACCGAGACGAGCAGGGGATTTTTCCGGTCGCCGAACTTCTTGCCGGTGATCTTGGCGATATGTGCGAGGCCCTTCTCGACCTGCTTCTTCAGATCCTTCGGATAACTCTTCTTGTTTTCGTAAAAATGCGTGCAGACGGCGGTGGTGATCGTAAAGCCGGGCGGAACCGGGAGGCCGAGATTGGACATTTCGGCAAGGTTCGCGCCCTTGCCGCCCAAAAGATTCCGCATCTTCGCTTTGCCTTCGGCCTTGCCGTCGCCAAAGCTGTAAACCCATTTCGCCATGACTGCTTCCGGAAGAGAGTTTTGAGGTGAGGGTGCGGGATGCTTAGCTCTTGCAGCGCGATGCCGCAACGCCGCATTCAGCGCTGTGTGTTTTTCGTCTATGAAGATGGAAGTGATTTCCGCCGAAATGAGGGACGCCCATGATCAAGCTCAAAACGCCCAGCCAGCCGGTGTTTCTCATTGCGCTGGCGTTCCTCGTACTTGCCATGGTCGGCAATTTCGCAACAGTGCCCTTCATTTCGAACTACCCGTTCTGGCTTGCGGTCGGCGGTTATGTGGTGCTGGCGCTCGGATCGGTTCTCTAGGCTTGGGGAAAACGGGCGCAATTCGCCGGTTCCCGTTTCTCCGGCCTGGGGCGGGCGCATACTCGCGGCGTTTCTTTCCAACCGGGGAGGAGGGACGTCATGAGACTGAACGCTCCGACGCAAATGGTGTTCCTGATTTCGCTTGCGCTCGCCGTGCTTGCGCTGATCGGGCACTTCGTTTCGGTTCCGTATCTCACCGCGTATCAGTTCTGGATCGCGATCGTGGCCTACGCCGTGCTCGCGGCGGCATGCGTGCTGAAGGGGGTGTGACCGCGCTCCTCACCCGGCTCGCGGCGTTGCCGCTCGCCACCCTCTCCCCGCTTGCGGGGAGAGGGAAGAGCGCGCCAAAGGCGCGCGAAGGGTGAGGGGGGAATTATCCGCCGATCTTCGAGAAATCCGCCACCGTCCGCGTCGCGGCGCGGATGCGGTTGAGTAACTTCAGGCGGTTTTCCCGGAGTGCCTTGTCGTCGGCGTTCACGGTTACCTTGTCGAAGAAGGAATCGACGGGAGCGCGCAGTTTCGAGATCGCGGCCATCGCGCCCTCGAAATCCTCTTTTTTCAGCGCAGCCGCGACTTCGCCTTCGACCTTTTGGATCGCGTCCGCGAGGGTCTTTTCCTCCGGCTGCTGAAGAAGCTTCGCATCCGGTTCGCCGGTATAGCTTTTCTTGTCCTTCTTCTCCTCGATGCCGACGATATTCGCCGCGCGTTTGTAGCCGGCAAGCAGGTTTCTGCCGTTGTCGGTGCTGAGGAACTTGCCCAACGCCTCGACGCGGCGGACGATCATCAGGAGATCGTCCTGGCCTTCGAGTGAAAAGACAGCGTCGACGAGATCATGCCGCGCGCCCTGATCGCGCAGGTGTACTTTCAGGCGGTCAGCGAAGAAAGCGAGAAGGTCGTTCGCCTCACTGAAATTCTTACGTGCTTTTGCGAAAGCTCCGAGAAGCGGCAGGCGAATCTTGTTATCGACAACAAGGCGGATAACCCCCAGCGCTGCTCTCCGCAGAGCGTAAGGGTCCTTCGATCCCGTCGGTTTTTCATCGATCGCCCAGAAACCCACAAGCGTGTCGATCTTGTCCGCGAGCGCCACTGCGACGGAAACCGGCGAGGTGGGCACGCGATCGTTCGGCCCCTGCGGCTTGTAATGTTCTTCAAGCGCCGCGGCGATCTCGGGCTCGATGCCCTCGGCAAGCGCGTAATATTTGCCCATCAGGCCCTGCAATTCGGGAAATTCACCGACCATCTCGGTGACGAGGTCGAGTTTCGCGAGCCGCGCCGCGCGTTCGGCCTTGGCCGGATCGGCTTTCACAATCGGCACGAGTTCCTTCGCCAAGCGCGCGATGCGTTCGATCCGCTCCGCCTGCGTTCCTAATTTCTCGTGGAACGTGATTCCGGAAAATTTCGGCAGCCGCGCTTCCAGCTTGGTCTTTCGGTCCTGATCCCAGAAGAATTTTGCGTCCGAAAGCCGCGCGCGGATGACGCGGGCGTTCCCCGCTTTGATCGCCGCGCCGCCATCCTTGGCTTCCAAATTGGAGACGAGAATGAATTTGTTAGCGAGCGCACCCGTCCCATCTTTCGAGACGGCGCTTCGCGCCTCCTCAGGATGAGGCTTCTTTTTTACCTCGCCCTGAGGAGCCCGCGCAGCGGGCGTCTCGAAGGGCGAGGTGCTTTTCGGATCGCGCAGCACGAAGCATTTCTGGTTCGCACGGATCGTGGCGCGGATCACTTCCGGCGGAATGTCGAGATAGCTTTTGTCGAATTCGCCGAGAAGAACGACCGGCCATTCGACAAGCCCCGCGACTTCTTCGAGCAAACCTTCGTCCTCCACGAGTTCCAGCCCCTGCGCGAGCGCCAAATCCTTCGCGTCGGCGAGGATCATCGCTTTCCGGCGGTCGCGGTCGGCGACGACTTTCGCCTTGTCGAGCGAATGCAGGTAATCCTCGAGCCGCTTCACTTTAATGCGGCCCGGCGCCATCACCGGATGGCCGCGGGTATGATCGCCGGAATCGACTCCATCGATTGCAAAGCGGACGACTTCCGGCTCCTCCGTCTCCGGCCCGAAGGTGCAGACGATGGAGTGCAGCGGCCTCACCCAGTTGAGCGCGCCCGATCCCCAGCGCATCGACTTCGGCCACGGGAAGCCGCGCACGACTTCCGGCACGATTTCTTTAATCACGTCTTCCGCTTTGCGGCCCTTTTTCTCGATCACGGCGATATAGAAGTCGCCCTTCTTGTCCTGCTGGACTTTCGCCTCGTTGATCGACTTCAGCCCCGCGCTTTTCACGAAGCCTTCGATCGCGCGCTCTGGCGCATCGACGCGCGGACCTTTCTTCTCCTCGCGCACATCCTTCGATTTCGCGAGCAGTCCGTGCACGGCGAGCGCGAGCCGCCGCGGCGTCGAGAATGCTTTCGCACCTTCGTAAGTCAGCCCCGCGTCCACCAGCTTGTCGGTGACGAGTTTGCGCAAGTTCTCTTGCGCCTCGCGCTGCATGCGCGCGGGGATTTCCTCGGAGTAAAGCTCGAGAAGAAGGTCGGGCATGTTACGTCCCGCCGCCCGAAGTCTTCAGCCACGCCGCGCCGCAAGCCTTCGCGAGATCGCGTACGCGCAGAATATAGCTCTGGCGTTCGGTCACCGAGATCACGCCGCGTGCGTCCAACAAGTTGAAGACGTGGCTCGCCTTGATGCACTGGTCGTAGGCGGGAAGCGCCATCTCGTGCTTCGCGTCGTTGTCGCCGATTTTGAGAAGCCGCAGGCATTCCTGCTCGGCGTCCTTGAAGTGGCGGAACAGCATTTCGGTGTCGGCGGCGTCGAAGTTGTAGCGCGAGTACTCCTGCTCGGCCTGCAAGTACACGTCGCCGTATGTGACCTTCTCTTTGCCGTCGCGCCCGTTGAAATTGAGATCGAACACGTTCTCGACGCCCTGTACATACATCGCGAGCCGCTCGAGCCCGTAAGTGAGCTCGCCCGACACCGGCGAACATTCGAAGCCGGCGACCTGCTGGAAGTAGGTAAACTGCGAAACTTCCATGCCGTCGCACCAGCACTCCCAGCCCAACCCCCACGCGCCGAGCGTCGGACTTTCCCAGTCGTCCTCGACGAAACGGATGTCGTGGGTCTTGCGGTCAATGCCGATCCGCTCGAGCGATTTCAGATACAATTCCTGAATGTCGGCGGGCGACGGCTTCAGAATGACCTGGAACTGATAGTAGTGCTGCAAGCGGTTCGGGTTCTCGCCGTAGCGGCCGTCTTTTGGTCGCCGCGACGGCTGCACATAGGCTGCCTTCCACGGCTTTGGCCCGAGCGCGCGCAAAGTCGTCGCCGGATGAAACGTGCCCGCGCCCATCTCCATGTCGTAGGGCTGCAGGATCACGCAGCCTTGCTCCGCCCAGAAGGTCTGCAGCGCGAGGATCAGGCCCTGGAACGAGCGTTCGGGGCGAAGGGATGCGGGAGTCGAATCGTTCATGCGGCCGGTCTGTGAAAACGCGGCGACCCTAAGGAGCGCGCAAGCTTAAATCAACACACTGTCATGCCCGGCCCTCGGGTCCGGCCTTCGGCCGGCCCAAGGGTAGACTCTTGTGCCGGGCATCCACGCCTTGTTTCAATTGTATTCAGAAAAGACGTGGATGGCATGCGAACTCGGGCAAGCCCGAGTTCGCCAATTTAAAAGCCCAAGTCGGGTAAGCCCGACTTGGGTGACAAGCCCGGCCATGACGCGGTCATTAACTCGGTGGCCGGTACTGCCCTGTGACCGGATCGCGCTTCAGCGTGGGGATATTCGCGCGCTCGTCCGGCTTCGGCTCGCGCCGGAGCGTTTCTAAATCCTCGTTCGCCTTTCGATGCGCGTCGGACAAGAGCTTCGCGGCAAGCGCCGCGCCGATCGCGCCGAGAGCCCAGAGAAATGCAGGAGGCATGGCGTACCTCTATAATCCGTAGCGCGACCACAGTGCGCGCGCTTCGATCGCCGAAATCAGTGTCGTCGCCCAGTTCCCGTCGAACGATACAACACCCGGCGCCCGTCGGGAGAACCAACTCGTCGGCGGCGAAATCAAGGGCGTTTCGACCTTCTTGCCGTATCGCTCGCGCAGCACGGTCTTGATCTCTCCGATCCGGTCGACGAGCCCGTATTTCAGCGCCTGCTCGCCCACCCAAAATTCTCCGGAGAACAAGGTTTTTTCGGGGCCTTTCAGTTTCTTGCCGCGGCTCTTCTTCACGAGCGCGATGAATAGCTCATGGATGTCTTTTTGCAGCGCCTTCAGGCGGCGTACGTCGTCCGGCTTTTCCGGCTGGAACGGATCGAGGATCATTTTGCGTTCGCCTGCCGTGTGCACCCGCCGGTCGATACCGAGCTTCCTGATTGTCTTGTCGAAACCGAAGCTCGCGGAAACGACGCCGATCGAGCCGACGATGGAAGAGGGATCGACGACGATCTCGTCGGCCGCGCAGGCAATCATGTAGCCGCCGCTTGCCGCCACGTCCTCGACGAAAGCGATCACTTCTTTCTTCTTTTCCTCCGCCAGCATCCGGATGCGCTGATAAACAAGATGCGATTGCACCGCCGAGCCGCCCGGCGAGTTGATCACGAGCGCGACCGCTTTCGCGTTCTTCACCGCGAAGGCGCGTTCGAGAAGCCTTGCCGTCGTGGCGAGCGTAATGCCGGGCGAGAGCGGCGTGGAGAACCCGATCGGGCCAGTGAGGCGGACGACAGGTACCGTCGGCGCGCCGCGCAGGAAACGCATGAGCCTGGATATTGCCATTTAGGATTTTTAGGATGCCGCGCGTCTTCCCTCAAGCGGGCGAAAGTGGCCCGGCATCGTGCAGGATTTTGCTCGCGGCGTCGCTCGGCTGATTGTTCGCATCGTTCAGAACGATGCCCCTGAGCAAAACCGGCGGCGTGCGGCGGCCCTTGATTGCGCGCACGATCAGCCGGATCGCGGGAGCATCCTCGCGCGGAAAAATCGGGATGATCTCGGTCGCCCCGAAGAGGCCCTTCAGCGCCGCCAGGATTGCCCCGGCCGATTCCGGCCGATGGATAAAAACGAGTCTTCCGTTAGCCATAAGCAGCCGCTCCGCCGCGCCGATCCACAGTTCAAGGTCGGTGTCGGCGGCGCTATGGGCGCGCCGGCGCGCGTGGTCGGGCGAGAGGTTCTTGCGCGACGGATCGTTGAAAGGCGGGTTCATCAGAACGAGATCGGCGCTTGCGGCGGCGGGCCGATCTGCGCCGCCCTTGCGCGCGAGTTTCAATGCATCCGCGGTGACGATTTCGGTCCGCCCTTCAAAGCCGTTTCGCTTCGCGTTTTCTTTAGCCAGCGCCGCGAGCGCGGGATCGATTTCCACGAGCGTGACTCGCTCCGCCGCGCCGCGCGCCAAGAGCGCGAGACCGGCCGTGCCGACGCCGGCTCCGAGGTCGATTGCGTGTTGCGCGAAAGATGCCGCCGCCGCGAGCAGGATCGCATCGTGCCCGGCACGATGCCCCTTGACCGGCTGTAACAATTTCAACCGGCCGCCGAGGACAAAGTCGTCGGTGGTTTCCATCGCACTTCAATTTTTGGCGAGCGCGTGACCGAGCCCCGCTTCGGTCAGCAATTTCCGCGCGCGATCGAGCGCATTTGTCTCGACCATCACACGGCGGGGGATCGCGCCGACGGAGCCTTCTACTGCGCTCATATGCGTGTCGGCAACGAGATATTCGATCTTCGCGTCCGATAAAATCGCCTCGACCGCCGAAATCAAAACAAGATCATTGGTGCGAAGAAGGAGAGTCACGACCTAATCCGCGCGCCGCTCGACGCCGAAAGGCGCGCGGTGCGAAAGATAGGCGAGACGCTTCAGCTCGCGCCGTCCGCGCGTGACTGTGTCGAGGATCAGGCCCGACGCGAGCGAGAGAAACGCGAGCATCATCATGCCCATGGCGAGGATTGCGGTGGGGAGCCGCGGCACGGTGCCCTGTTCGAGATAGGTAATGACCACAGGCGTTGCGAGCAGCACCGAAAGCAGCACGAAAATGCCGGCAAGCAGACCGAAGAATTGCAGCGGCCGTTCGCCGCGATAGAGGTTGAAAATCGTCCACAAAATCCGGAAGCCGTCGCGCCAGGTATTCAATTTCGATTCCGAGCCTTCGGGCCGCGCGAAATAGGGCGTCTGCACTTCGCCGACCGGCATGCCGAGCTCGAGCGCATGCACCGTGAGCTCCGTTTCGATTTCGAATCCGGTCGAGAGCGCCGGAAAGGACTTCACGAAGCGCCGCGAGAACACCCGATAGCCGGAAAGGATGTCGTGAAAGGAGCGCCCGAACACATGCGCCACGAAACCCGTGAACAGCCGGTTCCCGAAACGATGCCCGCGCCGGTACGACTCGTGCCCCATCTCCACGCGGCAGCCCACCACCATGTCGAGATTTTCGTCGATTAGTTTCTCGATCATTTTCGGCGCGCTCGGCGCATCGTAGGTCGCATCGCCGTCGACGAGGAGATAAATGTCGGCCTCTACGTCTGCGAACATGCGGCGCACGACATGCCCCTTGCCCTGGCGCGCCTCGTTGCCGACGATCGCGCCGGCCGCCTGCGCTACCTCGCGCGTACGGTCCTTCGAGTTGTTGTCGTAGACGTGAACGACGGCGCCAGGAATGGCGGCGCGAAATTGCTCGACCACCTGCGCGATGGCCGCTTCCTCGTTGTAGCAAGGAACGAGCACCGCGACGCGGCGCGTGAGCGCCGAAACGGCGGGCGGCGTATCCTGCTCCTTCAACGCGCGCATCACATCCCTCTTTTTGAATCGCGCCTCTGCGCAATCTAGGCCGGAAAAGCAATGCTGCGAAGATGTTAACCGCTCATTGCCTTGCGGCTTTGCGGGCGCGTTCTTTATGCTAAGGCGGTTTACGGGAGATTAGCTGGTGGCCGTCGTTATTCCCTTTGAGCCCGCGGGCGAGCCCTCGATCGAGCGGCTTTCAAACCTCGTGCGTGCCGATCTCACGCGGGTGAACGACCTGATCGTGAGCCGCACGGGCTCCGAAATCACCATGATTCCGGAAGTCGCGAACCACCTGATTTCCTCGGGCGGCAAACGGCTTCGGCCCATGCTCACGCTTTCGACCGCGGCGCTCACCGACTATCGCGGCGAAGGGCATATCCGGCTCGCGGCCGCCGTCGAGTTCATGCATACCGCGACGCTTCTGCATGACGACGTTGTTGACGACAGCGAAATGCGCCGCGGCAAGCTCGCTGCGCGGATGCTGTGGGGCAATGAGGCGAGCGTGCTCGTGGGCGATTTCCTGCTCGGTCAGGCGTTCCGCATGATGGTGGAAGTCGGCTCGATGCGTGCGCTTGAAATTTTGTCCACCGCCGCCGTCGTGATTGCCGAAGGCGAAGTGATGCAACTCGCCGCCGCGAAAAATCTGGATACCACCGAGGACGAATATCTCGCCGTGATCCGCGCGAAGACCGCCGAGCTATTCGCTGCGGCTTGCGAAGTCGGCCCGGTACTCGCCGAGCGCCCGAAGCCGGAGGAGGCGGCCTGCCGTTCGTTCGGCATGAATCTCGGCATCGCATTTCAGCTCGTAGACGACGCGCTCGACTATGGCGGCAGCCGCGCGCGCCTCGGCAAGAATACGGGCGACGATTTTCGCGAAGGGAAAATCACGCTGCCGGTCATTCTCGCGTTCCGGCGCGGCAACGGGGAAGAGCGGGCTTTCTGGCGCCGCGCGCTGGAAAAGGGCGAGAGCGCGGACAAGGATCTCGAACACGCGATGGGATTGCTCGCGCGCCACCGCGCGCTCGAGGACACGGTCGAGCGCGCCCGCCATTATGGTGCGATCGCGAAGGACGCGCTCGCGCTCTTCCCTCAGGGCGAAAGCAAGCAGGCGCTCGTGGAAGTCGTCGATTTCTGCGTCGCGCGCGCGTACTAGCGAAGCATCGTCGCCGCCACCCAGCGGTTCCTGTTCTCCGCGCGGATCGTGGCCGCCGCCTGCTCCGCCTGTGCCATCGTATCGTAAAGCGCGAATACGCTCGGTCCCGAGCCCGACATGCGCACGAGCTTCACGCCTGCTGTGCGCGCGAGCTCTTCCTCGGCTGCCTTCACGAGCGGTGTGATCTGGTGCGTGGCGCGGATAAGATCGTTTGTCTGCGAATTCAAAAACGCGAGGAATTTCTGCCGCTCCAGCGGAATCGCGCCGGCATCGGGATGCTCGTCGTACTTGCCAGAGAGAGAGGGCATTCCGAGTTCGTCGAAGGTCTCAAACACCTCGCGCGTCTGCACGCTCACTTCAGGAAACAAAATCACGCAAGGTAACTCGGGGAGATCGAGCGGCGGCGACAATTTCTCGCCGATCCCGCTCATCACGCGCGCTTTCTGTTCCAGACAAACCGTGACATCCGCGCCGGTTTGCTTCGCCGCCGCCAAAATACGCGGATCGTTAAGCGGAAGCCCGTTCAGCTCCGCGAGCAACCGCAGTGCCGCCGCCGCATCGGATGAGCCGCCGCCCAATCCCGCGCCGACCGGAAGATGCTTCGTGAGTTCGAAGCGGCCGCCTTTTAGTTCGGAGACGTGTTTTCCGAGTTCGCGCGCCGCGATCAGGATGAGATTGCCGGAAACTTCGCTGAGCGTGGAAGCATTCGGCCCGCCGATATGGAGGTCGAGCTTCGTGCCCGGCGCAAGCGTCAATTCGTCGCCGATATCCGCGAAAGCGACCAGGCTGACGATTTCGTGATAGCCGTCGGGCCGCTGACGAAGGACCCGCAGTGTCAGGTTGACCTTGGCAAAAGCTTTGGTTTGCAGGGAAGGGGGCATTTTTTGGAACTTGCTGGCGCTGGATATGGTGGCGGCACTTGTCACCCGGCAAGGACGGAAATTTGGCAGCGATAGCTTCGTCCTTGCGGTTGCCATGAATCAGAGGCATCCTTATTCGATATTTCGCGTTGATCAAAGTCCGCGAACCTCTAACAGGCCATTGGAGTTCGATCCTTGAGTTATCGCCCGCTCGTTGCCACCGCTCTTGCATTCGCAATGGCCGGCACGTTTCTCACGCCCGCCCGCGCCACCGTCGACTTGCCGGAACGATCGGTCATTTCGCGCACCTCGCCGGCAGGCAATTATCTTGCGGGACGTTTTGCCAATACCAATCGCGACATGGCGGCGGCTGCGATCTATTACCGTGCAGCGCTGCGCGCCGATCCCAAGAACGAGGACTTGCTCGAGCGGACCTTCATCGCGGTGCTGGCCAAAGGCTCGATTGATGACTCCGTTCCGCTCGCCGAGCGGTTGCTCAAAGTCGACCGCAGCCAGCGGGTTGCCCGGCTCGCGCTCGCCGCGCGGTCGCTCAAGCGCAATCAATATCGGCAGGCGAAGACGGAGCTTTCACAATCCATCCGCGGGCCGATCGCGGACTTGACGGCGACGTTGATGACGGCTTGGGCGCTTGCCGGCTCCGGCCAGACGCAGGCCGCCGTGAACAGCATCGATCATTTGCAGGGCCCCGACTGGTACGTCGTCTTCAAGGACCTGCACGCCGGCCTGATTTACGATTACGCCGGCAATCACGCGCAGGCGGGCAAGCGGCTGGCGAACGCCTATAAGCTCGATCGTACGTCGATCCGCACCATCGATGCCTATGCACGCTGGCTCTCGCGGAACGGCAAGCCGGACGAAGCGAAAAAAGTCTACGAAGATTTCTCAAAAGTCCTGCCGCACCATCCGCTTGTCGATCAGGCGATGGAAGAACTGAACGCCGGGAAGCAGCTTCCCATGATGGTGAAGTCTCCCGCCGCAGGCGCGGCGGAAGCCCTGTTCGGTCTCGGCACCGCGCTCGGGCGGCAGGGGGGCGAGGATATCGGTCTCGTCTATTTGCAGCTCGCGGTTTACCTCGAGCCCAATCATCCGCTCGCGCTGTTGTCGCTCGGCGATCTCTACGAGACGATGAAGAAGCCCGAGCTTGCGGTCGAGACCTACGATCGCATCTCCGCGAACGCGCCGCTCAAACGCAATGCCGAAATCCAGCGAGCGCTCAATCTCGAAGTTCTGGAACGGCACGACGAGGCGACGAAGGCGCTGAACGACATCATTGCGAAGGATCCGAACGACCAGGAAGCGATCGTCGCGCTTGGTAACGTGTTGCGCTCGCGCAAGGACTACAAGCAGGCTGCCGAGGTTTACACGCGGGCGATCGATCAGATTAAGGATCCGGGCAAGCAGAATTGGTCGCTCTATTACTTCCGCGGTATTTGCTACGAGCGTACGAAGGAGTGGCCCAAGGCCGAGGCGGATCTGGAAAAATCGCTCGAATTAAATCCGGACCAGCCGCAAGTGCTGAACTATCTCGGCTATAGCTGGGTCGACCAGGGCATCAATCTGGACAAGGGGATCAAGATGATCCGCCGCGCGGTCGAGTTGCGGCCGAACGACGGCTATATCGTCGACAGCCTCGGCTGGGCGCAGTATCGCCTCGGCAATTATCAGGAGGCGTCGGACGCGCTTGAGCGCGCGATCGAGCTCAAGCCCGAGGATCCCGTGATCAACGACCATTTGGGCGACGTGTATTGGAAAGTCGGCCGCGAACTCGAGGCGCATTTCCAGTGGCGGCATGCACGCGACAACAAGCCCGAGCCCGAAGACCTCGCGCGCATCGAGGACAAGCTCAAACACGGCTTGCGGGACGAGCCGCCATCAAAGGCGGGCGCGATCGACGCGCCGAATAAAGGCAAGGGCGGCTGAGATTAGCCGTTACCTTGACGAGAATTGCGTCAAGGCCGGGCTTGTCCCGGCCATCCACGTCTTAAGGGTATCGAAGAAAATAAGTCGTGGATGCCCGGCACAAGGCCGGGCATGACGGAGAGCTAGCGCCGCAATTTCAGATCGTCGGCGGGGGCGTCTGACGCCGGTTTGGCCTCGGTTTTTACTTCCGTCGGCTTCTTCTCGGCGACTTCCTCGGTTTTGTGTTCCGTCTTTTTCTCGATTTTCTTCTCGGTCTTTTCGCCCGTGCCGCGCCGCCGTGCGAGCTGGACGGCGCCGCCTTTACGCTCGAACGTGCAATACATGAAGTTCATGTTGCTGAGCGAGCCGCGGAAACTTTCGGGTCCGGTTTTGACGAGGTTGAAGCAGGGCTCGAACGGCAAGCCCTTCAGACGCGCGCAAACCTGGTTCCCCAGGACGTAGAGCGTGTTGCTTGGCAGCCGCAGATAATGCGAAACGCCCTTGCCGGTGACGCGGATGGTGCCGACGGCGGAACCGTCGCCCTCAATGCGGCCGGAGCCGTAGGTTCCATCGAAGCATTGGTAGGTGAAAAAGCGGCCGATGACGAATTCGCGTGCCATGTCCGCCGTCATGACTTCCTGCGCGAGCGCGGGCGCGCTTGCAAACAGAAACGCCGTGATAAGAATGTGTTTTTGGCGAAACATCGAAGCGGCGGCCAGCGTCTTCATTTCGTAACTTGCGCCAAAAAGACACGTTCTTGTCAAGCGCGGATCAATCTTGTTATTCGGCAATTCTCACCACAATCCGGCCACGAACTTGACCCGCGAGAATCGAAGGCGCGGTCTCGATCACCTTGCCGAAGCCGATTTCGGTCGTCATGGCCGCGAGCTTCTTGCGGTCGAGATCGTCCGCGAGCCGTTTCCACGCCTGCCGCCGCCACTCAATGGGGCACATCACCGAGTCGATGCCCAAAAGCGAAACGCCGCGAAGGATGAACGGAGCGACGGAGGAGGGGAGATCCATCCCCTGTGCAAGGCCGCAGGCGGCGATCGCGCCGCCATATTTGGTCATGGAGATGACGTTCGCGAGCGTCGCCGAGCCGACACTGTCGACGCCCGCCGCCCAGCGCTCCTTGCCAAGCGGCTTCGCCGGACCGGAAAGTTCCGCGCGGTCGAGAATCTCGGCAGCACCCAGCAATTTCAGATAGTCGGCTTCCGATGTGCGGCCGGTTGATGCAATGACGTGGTAGCCGAGCTTGGAGAGCAGCGCGACCGCGACCGAGCCGACACCGCCCGCGGCGCCCGTGACGATCGCGGGGCCCTGCGCAGGCTTCACACCATGCCGCTCGAGCGCGAGCACGCAAAGCATCGCCGTATAGCCTGCGGTGCCGATCGCCATGGCGTCGCGCGCCGAGATCCCGTCGGGGAGGCGCACCAGCCATTCGCCTTTCACGCGGACTTTTTCGGCATAGGCGCCAAGATGCGTTTCCCCAAGGCCCCAGCCGTTCAAGATTACCTTGTCGCCCGCCTTCCACTGCGGGTTCGTGGAGGATTCCACGGTTCCCGCGAGGTCGACGCCTGCGATCATCGGCCAGCGCCGTACCACCGGCGCCTTGCCCGTAATCGCGAGCCCGTCCTTGTAGTTGATAGTAGAGTATTCGACGCGGACTGTGACATCCCCGTCCATCAGCTTCGCTTCGTCGAAATCGGAGAGGGCGGCCTTTGAGCCGCCCTCGGTTTTCTCGATGACAATGGCTTTCATGCGAAAGCTTTTAGCACATTCTTACGCCGGTACAGCCGCAAAACGTCCCGCCGGCTTCTCGACGATCGGGAGGTTGATGAGCGCCGACATCACGCCGAAGAACACCGAAAGCCACCACACCGGGTTGTAGGAGCCTGTTGCCTCGAACACGATCCCGCCGAGGAGAGCTCCCAGGAAGCCGCCGACCTGGTGGCTGAAGAAGGCGAAACCATAGAGCATCGCAAGCCACCGCGTGCCGAACATCACGGCGACGAGCCCCGAAGTCGGCGGCACGGTGGAAAGCCAGGTGAGGCCGGTAATGACCGCGAAGACGAGCGTTGCCGGCACGCTCGCGGGCAGCAGGATGAATCCGACGATCGACAAGGCGCGCGTGAAATAGATGAAGGAAAGAATGTAACGCTTCGGAATGAAGTTCCCGAGATAGCCGGAGCTGAGCGATCCCACGATGTTGAAGAGCCCGATGATTGCGATCGTGATGCCGCCGATCTCCGCGCTTAAGCCCCGATCGATGAGATACGAGGGAAGATGCGCCGTCACGAAAGCGAGCTGAAAGCCGCAGGTGAAGAAGCCGAGCACCAAAAGAACGTAGGAGCGGTGGCCGAATGCTTCCCACAGCGCGTTCGTCATCGTTTGCTGCTTGCCGGTTTCCGCATGGCTCGTTGAAGGCGGCGTCATCAGCGCGAGCGCCATCGGAACGCCGAGCACGAGTAATCCCCCGAACACGAGAAGCGCCGACGACCAGCCATAGTGATCGATCATGGCGACCCCGAAGGGCGCGAACAGGAACTGCCCGAACGAGCCCGCGGCGGTGCCGAGGCCGAGCGCGAGACCGCGCCATTCCGGCTTCAGCAATTTTCCGAAAGCGGAGAGCACGATGTTGAACGAGCAGCCCGAAAGCCCGAAGCCGATCAGGACACCCGCCGTGATGTTAAGCGTCACGGGCGTCGTCGAAACCGTCATCAGTGCGAGGCCCGCGGCATAAAGCAGCATACCGGCGCACAGCACGCGCGCGCTGCCGAAACGGTCGGCGATCGCGCCCGCGATCGGTTGTCCGATACCCCAAAGCAGGTTCTGGACGGCGAAGGCGAGCGCGAACACTTCGCGCCCCCACCCATGGGCGTTCGACATCGGCGTAAGGAAGAAGCCGAAGGCCGAGCGCGGCCCGAAAGTGAGCATCGCGATCAGAGAGCCGCAAATCAGGATAATCGCCGGCGTCCGCCAGCCGGTAAGAGACTTGGCCGTCATTGAAAGCTTTCCCGCTTTGTTGAGCGGTTCGGGAAACGAACCGCATTTTTTCGGAACTTACCGGCGAGTCGCGCGCAGCCCTAATAAATCCTCGCCTTAGCAGCCATCGAGCTTTTGCATGGCTTGATCGAGAATGGGGCCTAGCGAAGCGGCAAAAGTTACGCTATATTGACTTATGCTCGGATTGAGAATAAGTCCGGGCCAGAGGCCAGAAAATCGTCCCCTCTGTCACCAAGATATGCTCATTTCGAGCATAAAGGCGAATAGCCGGGAGATACGCCATGACCACGGTGATCAACCACCCGCATGTCGAGACCTTCGGACCTGTCGCCGCGCGCGGCCCCATGCCTGCGCCGCGTCCGGGCTCGGGCAAGGCCGCGAAGCGGCTTGGCGTGCTGCCGATGCCTTCGCTCGAATGGAACGACGAGGTCGCGAAGGAGACCGCGCATCTCTATGAGCGCGTGAAATCCGTCGTACCGCCGGTCGAGTGGCCGTTCTTCGCGCCTTACGTGAAGGCGATCAACGATCTCAAGAAGACGCGGAACGCCGTCATCCTCGCGCACAATTACCAGACGCCGGAGATTTACAACTGCGTCGCCGATTTCGTCGGCGACTCGCTCCAGCTCGCACGCGAAGCGACGAAGACCAAGGCCGACATCATCGTTCAGGCCGGCGTGCATTTTATGGCCGAGACCTCGAAGCTGCTCAACCCGGACAAGACAGTGTTGATTCCGGACTTGCAGGCCGGCTGCTCGCTTGCTTCGTCGATCACCGGCGAGGACGTACGGTTGCTGCGCCAGCGCTTCCCCGGTGTGCCGATCGTCACTTACGTCAACACTTCCGCCGACGTAAAGGCGGAAAGCGACATCTGCTGCACTTCGTCGAACGCGGTGCAAGTCGTCGAGAGCTTCGGGGTCGACAAGGTCATCTGCATTCCCGACGAGTTTCTCGCGCGCTGGGTCGCGACCCAGACCAAGGTGAAGATCATTGCCTGGAAGGGCCACTGCGAAGTGCACGAGCGTTTCACCGCCGAGGAGCTTCGCAGATTCCGCGAGAGCGATCCGGGCGTGCAGATCCTCGCGCACCCGGAATGCCCACCCGACGTGATCCAGGAAGCGGACTTCACCGGCTCGACCGCGGCGATGATCAACTTCGTCAAGAACAAGCGGCCGAAGAAGGTCGTGATGGTCACCGAGTGCTCGATGGCCGACAACGTCCAGGTCGAAACGCCCGGTGTCGAGTTCGTGCGCCCGTGCAATCTCTGCCCGCACATGAAGCGCATCACGCTGCCGAAAATTCTCGAAAGTCTCGTTTATCTGCGCGAGGAGATCGAAATCGACCCTGCGGTTGCCGATCGGGCGCGCCGCGCGGTCGAGCGGATGATTCACCTGAAGAGCTGATCTTAAAACAGCGAAAGGGCGGTCATGTCCGACGCGCCGCGTGAAGCCGAGGAGCTCATTCCGCAATCGTGGAATGCCGACGATATCGTTATCGTCGGCGGCGGGCTCGCAGGATTGTTCTGCGCGCTCAAGCTCGCGCCGCGGCCAGTGACAATGGTAACAGCTTCGCCGATCGGCGAGGGCGGCTCGTCCGTATGGGCCCAGGGCGGCGTTGCCGCGGCCATGGACAAGGAAGATTCCGCCGAATCTCACGTCGAGGACACGGTGAAGGCGGGTGCCGGCATCGTCGACCGGCGCATTGCCGAGATGATGGCGGCTGAGGCGCCCGCTCGCATCCGCGATCTCCTAAGCTACGGCGTTCCCTTCGACCGCGATTCGCAGGGGCAGCTTCTGCTTTCGCGCGAAGCCGCGCATTCCGCGCGCCGCATTGTGCGCGTGAAGGGCGATACCGCGGGCGCGGAAATCATGGCGGCGCTGATCAAGGCGGTGCGCAGGACGCCATCGATCCGGCTCCTCGAGGGCTTGCAGCTCGACGAGCTTCTCACAGACGGCCGCTATGTCACTGGTATCCGCGTGCGCGAGGGCGGCGGAAAGCTGATCGAAATTCCGGCGCGCGCGGTCGTGCTCGCTTCCGGCGGTGCCGGCGGGCTTTATGCCGCCACCACGAATCCGCTGAGTGCGCGCGCGATCGGGATCGCCGTCGCCGCCCGCGCCGGCGCGGTGATTGCCGACGCCGAATTTGTGCAATTCCATCCGACCGCGCTCGATGTCGGGCGCGATCCAGCGCCGCTCGCAACCGAGGCGTTGCGCGGCGACGGCGCGACGCTCATCAACAGGAACGGCGAGCGCTTCATGCCCGCGATCGACAAGGCGGCGGAGTTGGCGCCACGCGATATCGTCGCGCGCGGCGTATTTGCGGAAATCCAGGCAGGCCGCGGTGCGTTTCTCGACGTGCGCAAGATCGAGCATTTCGCCGGGCGCTTTCCGACCGTGTTCGCCGCTTGCCGGGAAGCAGGCATTGACCCGGGGCGGCAACCGATCCCGGTCGCGCCCGCCGCGCACTATCACATGGGCGGTGTGCTCACCGACGCGAACGGCCGCACGTCGCTCGACGGCCTGTGGGCCGTGGGCGAGGCGGCTTCCACCGGCGCGCATGGCGCCAATCGCCTGGCGTCGAATTCGCTCCTCGAAGCCGTGGTGTTCGCGGCGAGGATCGCGGCGGATATTGCCTCCGTCATGCCCGAGCGGCGGGCGCTGCCGAAACATGCCATGCCGCCTATGAAACACATCCATCGTCCCGAAATGCACGCGGGCGAAAAACGCCTGCGCGAATTGATGACGGCGGAGGTCGGCGTGATCCGCTCGGGCCGGGGACTTGCGAACGCGCTCGCGGAAATTCTCGAAATTGAAGCGAGCGCCAGGACGAAGGATTTGCGCGACATGGCGACCTCCGCACTCCTGATCGCGTCCGCCGCCTATGCGCGCACCGAAAGCCGCGGAGCGCATTTCCGCTCGGACTTCCCGCAGCCCGATCCCGCACAGGCGAAGCGCAGCTACTTCACGCTCTCGGCTGCGCGCGCGATCGCGAAACGTGCGGGCGCGAAGGCGGCTTGATGCGCGACGATCTGCTCGCGCCCGGCGCATTCCTGTCGCCGCTTGCCGTTGAAAAGGCCGTCCGCGAGGCGCTCGCCGAGGATTTGGGCCGCGCGGGCGACATTACGTCCGCTGCGACGATTCCCGCCGGCAAACAAGCGAAAGCGAAACTCGTCGCACGCAAGCCCGGTGTGATCGCGGGCCTTGCCTGCGCGGCGGAAGCCTTCTCGCAGCTCGATCCAAAAATTTCCTTCAACGCAAAAATCCGCGACGGCGCGAAAGTCTCGGTGAAAGACGTGCTTGCGGAAATTTCCGGCGGCGCGAAGGCGATTCTTTCCGCCGAGCGCGTGGCGCTGAATTTCCTCGGACATCTTTCCGGCGTCGCTACGCTCACCGCCGCCTACGCCGAGAAGATCAAGCACACCAGGGCGAAGATCATCGACACGCGCAAAACGATTCCCGGCCTGCGCGCGCTCGAAAAATACGCCGTCCGCTGCGGCGGCGGCGTCAATCACCGCATGGGCCTGGATGACGCCGTGCTGATCAAAGACAACCACATCGCGGTCGCGGGCGGCATTGCCCAGGTGCTGAAGGCCGCGCGCACCGCCGTCGGCCATCTCGTGAAAATCGAGATCGAGGTCGATACGCTCGATCAACTCAAGGAAGTTTTGCAGTCGGGTGGGGCGGATGTCGTGATGCTCGACAACATGGACCCCGCCGCGATGAAGCGCGCCGTCGAAATGAACGCTGGCAAGCTCGTTCTGGAAGCTTCCGGCGGCGTATCGCTCGATACTGTCGCGAAAATTGCCGAGTCCGGCGTCGACGTGATTTCCGTCGGCGCGCTCACGCACTCGGCGCCGGTCTTGGATATCGCACTCGATATCGAGCTTTAGCCCCGCACCCCGAACCGCAGGCCCGGCGCGGGCCGCTCCTCGACCACCTCGCGGCGGAAACGAAAGAGCGCCGCCGGCCTTCCGCCGGTCGCCTTCACGCTCTCGCCGGTCGGCTCCACGAGTGCTGCGGAATCCACCAGCCGCCGGAAATTCTGCTTGTGCAGATGCCGTCCGGCAATCGCCTCGACCGTATTCTGCAGCGAGGTAAGCGTGAACGCCGCGGGCATCAGCTCGAACACGACCGGGCGATATTTCAGCTTTGCACGCAGCCGCGCAATCGCCGTCGCCAAAATCCGGCGGTGATCGAAACGCATCGGCACGCCGAGCGGCGCGAGCGATTTACGCGCGAGCGCAGCTTCCCGCCCGTCGCGCTTCGCCTCCGCGACAAGCCCCGCTTCATAGAGAAGCTCGTAACGTTCCAGAACCTTCTCCTCGTCCCACGGCGCCCCTTCGATGCCGAAGGCGAGCTTTACGCGCTCCTTGCGGCCGAGCGCGCGGCCCGGCTCGCGCGGCGCCGCTTTCGCCCAGGGCAGAAGCTCGGGAAGAATTGTCTCGTTCAGGAGTTTCGGGCGTCCGCCGCGCCAGTCTTCCCACGGAAAAAATTTGTACCAGGGTTCGAACTGCGCACCCGCTTTCGCGAGCATCTGCTTCTCCGCGGGGATACGCGTGAGCGCGAGATAGCCGACGGAAAGCACGTGCGGCCCCATGTCGCCCACGCGCGCATGCCGCCCGCGGTCACCGAATGTGTAAAGCTGCTCGATATAGCCGACCGAGAGCGCCGTCTGCTCCGCGACGAATGTGCGCAGCGCAAGCTCGAAGGTGCGGTGATTGAGCGGCTCGAACGGGCCGGAGGGCAGGCCCGTGTCCTCGCCTTCGCCGCCGACGGTGAGAATTTGCGGCGCGACTCCCTCCATCGCGACGATCGCCGCGGTGAGGCCGACTTCGATCTGCGTGGAAACAACACCCGCCATGACTTGAAACTAGCACGGTACCTTTTTTAGTCATCACCGGGCCGCAGCGTCCCGCGAGCGCGCGTAGCGCGGGAGCGGATGACGCTGCGAGACCCGGTGATCCATGATGAGTTGAAACATGGGAGAGACTTAATGGATTACCGGGTCTCGTCCACGCCACGGCTCGCTAGCCGCTCGCCGGGCGTGACGGCCCGGTAATGACGAAGAATTAAAATCTTCAGTCGAGCGTCAGCACATACGGCTCGGCTTCGTAGGCCATCTGTCCCGTGCCGATTTCGGCGATTGCCTCGACCATGCGGCCGTCCCGGCCGAGATAGCGGTCGGCGAGCGCGACTAACCGCGGATTGGGGGAGGCGGTGGAAGAGGCGGTGCGGATTCTGCGAGCGAAGACCACTTCATCCTTTTTCGGGTGGGTGGCGCAGGCCGCGATGAAGGCCGCCGCCGAGGAGCGGCTAATCCCCGCGAAGCAATGCACGACGAGCGGGCTTTTCCGGTCCCAGCGGTCGAGGAATTCGATCAGGCGCTCGACGTGCTGCTCGCCGGGCGGCGTCATGCCCTCGATCTCGCTTGCGATGTCGTCCATGCCGAGCCAGAGGTGATTATTGCGCTCGACGCCTTCCGGACAGAACACTTTGTCGCGGTCAGCCAGGAGTGACACGACATGCCGCGCCCCGTGCTGCTTCACGATGGCCGGGAGACGGGCGAGGGAACAGACAACGATCATGCTTTTCCTTTGTGCTTCAAATCGCCCGCGAGTTCAAAGAAGCGCTTCAGAAAACGCTTCTCGGCGAGCTCGGCCCCCCAGGGGTGGAGATAGTGCCTCTCTTTGATGGCGTCGAGGCGCGGCGCGGGGCCGAAGAACTTTTTTGCTTCCTTTTCGGAAAAGCCCGCAAGGCGCGTGGCTTCAAGATAGGCCGCCCCCAGGTCCGCCTGCTTCACAATTTTGACAAGCGAAGCCGGCCACGAAGCCGGCATCCCGAAGCGCAGCGAAACCGCGTGCAGAAGCCGTGCCTCCACCGGCTTGTAGTCGCCGCCGATCACCGCCTTGAACGGGCTGATCGGATCGCCGATCACATATTCGGGCGCGTCGTGCATCAACACCGCGAGCCGCCAGCTGCGGTCGAGATTCGGGTTCTGCGCCCGCGAGACCGCTTCGACAAGGAGCGAATGCTGCGCCACCGAAAAAATATGCGCGCCTTTCGTCTGCCCGTTCCAGCGCGCGACGCGCGCGAGCCCGTGCGCGATATCCTCGATCTCGACGTCGAGCGGCGAGGGGTCGAGCAGATCGAGCCTGCGGCCCGAGAGCATCCGCTGCCATGCGCGGGGAGAAGCTTTGTTTAATCGTGGAGACACGAGATTCTGAATTTTACTAGAGTTTTCTGCCCGCCTGAATCCGAATTACGTCGCGTGAGATAGTTGCCTTATCAAGAAAGGCATTAGCTCCCTCGAGGATAGTTCGCCAGTCGGATTTGCGGACTTCCCTAAAGCTTATCCAGACTGGCCAGCCATCTCTCTCATAGGCGAGCGTGCAATTCCCTGATCCGCTAGAGAATATCGGACAAGATAAACGCGGATATGTTTCGTCCGGCCCCCAAAACCGCACGCTACCGCTGTCTGTCTTGCAGGCAATAAAAACGTCGAAATCGCGTTCGGGTACGCGAGTTTGTCCCGCACACTTCTGCTGTGGTGTTGATAATGAGCCGTACTCCGAACTGCGATGGACCGGTGCCGTCAATTTGATCTGTATATCTCGTTCCGCCATTTCTTCGAGGGAAAGCTCCATATATTCGGTACATTCTCTCGGGGGCGGTTCTTCGCTTGGCGCGGACGCACCCAACTCCCAACGCAGCCGTGCTGATATCGGTGCAGATGGAACGAACTGCGGATAGAGAAAAAATCCGGAAGCCTCGGCAACGGTGATATCGGGCCGATCAAAAGAACGGCTGGTGGAAAAGTGAGAAGGAATGCGAAGCCGCCAAAACAAATCTTTTACTTCCTCGAACCACTCGGGACGGGTGTTGTAGATTGGCATGTTGGGCGTGATATTGCGCGAAAACCCGATGGCAACTTCTTTGGATGGCAATTCGTACTTTGTGCAAACCCTTATCTTTTGATCTCCGATAAACCTCGACAATCGAACGCTGCTTTTTTTGCACTCGTCGGTAAAGCGGCAAACGACTTCACGCAAAAAATTCGCACGCTTATTGGCGTATGCTCGTCCCCCATGAAGACGGAAATCAAGAAAACTGGCTGACGCAACGATGTCGCTGCTAATCTCAATTGTGTAGGTGCAGAAATAGATTGGATTTAACTGCCCAAAGCAACTTATAGATTCAAAATCATCTGACTCGTCGCCGACGTAAATGTCGTTGCTTATAAACTTATAATGAATGAGGCCTTGGTATCGATCTCGCTGCCGCTCATGCATAGCAATCCCAGCCTGATGGGCGGCTCGTCTGTTCGGGTTCGTCACTACATTGAGTCTGACGATATATTGTTGTGGCCTTAATTGTTTCGCCGCAAACTCTGGCGCGATGCCTAGGTCGGCCGCTCGCTTTGCGACAACTTCATTCCACGCTTCGCCATCCGGATCACTGAAAGCAATATTGATATGATTCGTTGCTATATTATCCGGGAGAGGAGTTCTTGGGTTCTGACGAGGGATATTTGCGAATACAATGTATTTACGCGGAATATTTAACTCGACTTTCCACCGAGATTTCGCTTGCGTGAAATCAACATGTACAGGGCTTGAGTCGAGAGAGAAGTAATCACTGCTCGTGCCACTTGCCATGCCTGGAATAACGTCAGCACGCGCTGGTGCATTCGCAATAACAGCGAGGCTGAGGCAGACCGCAAATCGCATAAAAGTGACCTCATTCTGGTGTTGGAATGATCAACTCCTTCTAGCTTTTTTAGATATTAGTGTCTTATGCCGGTGACACGCCACCAGATGATCGTTCACCATTCCCGTCGCCTGCATGAAGGCGTAAACGATCGTCGGCCCGCAAAACTTGAAGCCGCGCTCCTTCAGCTCCTTCGAGATTTTTTGCGAGAGCGGTGTCTCGGCGGGAATTTGTTTCCTGTTGCGGAAACGGTTGATCTTCGGTTTGCCGTCTACAAAGTCCCAGAGGAATTCCGAGAAGCCCGGGCCCTTTTCCATGATCTCCAGATACGCCTGCGCCGACAGCACTGCGCCTTCGACCTTCATCCGGTTCCGTACGATGCCGGAATCCTGCATCAGCGACTTGATCTTCTTCTTGTCGTAGCGCGCGATTTTTTCGGGCTGAAAATTCGAGAAAGCGCGCCGGAAATTCTCGCGCTTCCTTAAAATCGTGATCCAGGAAAGCCCCGCCTGAAATCCGTCAAGGACGAGCTTCTCGAACAGCGCGCGGTCGTCGTATTCCGGCACGCCCCATTCGGTATCGTGATAATTGACGTACAAGGGATCGGTGCCGCACCAGAAGCAGCGCCGCTTGCCGTCCTCATGCAAAATCGCGCTCATACGCTATCCCCCGGAAACGGAAATTTCGCCCAGTCGGGCTTGACGAGCGTAAGCGGAATATTGCCCGCGCTCAGGCTTTCGCCCGCTTTCAAACCGTCTTCCACCCGGTCCAGCCGGAGTTTCGCGAGCCCCCGGCCGTTCGCCGCCGAGCCGAAGAATCCCGCTTGCTTCTCGCCGATTTTCACTTCGACGCCTTCGAGCGGTTTCGAATCGGAGTACGCCACCGGCACCACACGCGTTCTCGCACCGCCCTTGTGTTGTATGCGCGAGACCACTTCCTGTCCGACGAAGCAGCCCTTCGCGAAATCGACGCCTTCGAGCTGGTCCATGTCCGCTTCGTGCGGGAAGGTATCGCCATAGACGAAGTCCTTGCCCCCCTCCGGAACGCCGAGCGAAATGCGCAACGCCTGCCATTCCTCTTCGCTCACAAGCGAGAAGCCTGCGTTACGCAGAGCGGCTTCCGCGTCCGCAGCCGGTAAAATGATTCGTGTCCCGAGCTTCGCATGGCGCGGATCGGCGAAAATAAAACCGATTTCCTGCGTCGGCTTTTCGTCGAGCGAGACGGCAACCGCGAGATCTGGCTTTGATTCGACCTCGACCTTCGCCCGCAATTTGTAAAAGCCGAGACGCTTCAACAGATCGGCGGCAAGCGCCTTCGGCGCGTCGAACAGAAATCCGCCGCCTTCGTCCTCCGGCACCGCGAGCACGAAAAAATCGAATAGAATTTTACCCTGTGGCGTAAGCAGCGCCGCGAATCGCGCCTCGTTTGGCAACAAGGTTTCCACATTACTGGTCACAAGATTGTGCAAAAAATGCCGTGCGTCGCCGCCGCGCACGTGAAGAACGGCTCTTTCGGGAAGAATTGCGGCGCGCATCGTGTTTTCTGTGCCAAATTGCTTGTAAAGTTCGGCTCCGACACGTAAGGCCGGGAGCGGCGCGGGGCAAGTATGTAGCGGCGGGTGGTAAATGCCGAAAACCTACGATCTCATTCTTTCGGGCGGTGCGGTCGCAACCCCCGAAGGAATCGGCGAGCGCGACATCGGTGTGCGAAACGGAAAAATCGCAAAAATCGGCGGTCTTTCCCAATCGGATGCGGGGGAACGGATCGATGCGAAGGGCCTCCACATCCTGCCCGGCGTGATCGATACGCAAGTGCATTTCCGCGAACCGGGCGCAACCCACAAGGAGGATCTGGAAACGGGCTCCCGCTCCGCGGTGCTCGGCGGCGTCACCGCCGTCTTCGAGATGCCGAACACCGATCCGCTGACCGTCAGCGCCGAGACGCTCGCCGACAAGGTGAAGCGCGGGCATCACCGCATGCATTGCGATTTTGCGTTCTTTGTCGGCGGCACGCACGACAATGTGAAGCACCTTCCCGAGTTCGAGCGCCTGCCGGGCGCGGCCGGTATCAAGGTATTCATGGGCTCGTCGACCGGCAAATTGCTCGTCGGCGACGACGACGGCCTGCGCGCGATCCTGAAGGTCATCAAGCGCCGTGCGTCGTTTCACGCCGAGGACGAGCCGCGCCTGAACGAACGGAAGAAGCTTCGGGTGGAGGGCGATCCGTCTTCGCATCCCGTCTGGCGCGACGAGGTGGCGGCGCTGATGGCGACGACGCGGCTGGTGACCATCGCGCGCGAAACCGGCGCAAAGGTGCATGTGCTGCACGTCTCGACCGGCGACGAGATGAAATTTCTCGCCAATCATCGGGATGTGGCGTCGGTGGAAGTAACCCCACAGCATCTGACGCTCGCCGCTCCCGAGTGCTACGAGAAGCTCGGCACCAAGGCGCAAATGAATCCGCCGCTCCGCGCGGAGCCGCATAGAGAAACGCTCTGGTGGGGCGTCGCGAACGGGATCGCCGACGCGCTCGGCTCCGACCACGCGCCGCATACGCTGGAAGAAAAAGCGAAGCCGTATCCCGCAAGCCCCTCAGGCATGCCGGGTGTGCAGACGCTCGTGCCTGTGATGCTGAATCACGTGCATGCGGGCAGGCTCTCGCTCGAACGCTTCATCGATATGGCGAGCACGAAGCCCGCGAAACTTTTTGGCGTCAAATGCAAGGGCGAGATCAAGGTCGGGAACGACGCCGACTTCACTGTCGTCGACTTGAAGCGTGCGAAGACCATCCGCGATTCCTGGATCGGTTCGAAATGCGGTTGGACGCCTTACGAGGGCATGCAAGTCACCGGTTGGCCGGTCGGCACCATCATCCGCGGCAAGCGCGTGATGTGGGAGAGCGACATCGTCACGCCGAGTCAGGGCGAGGCGGTGGAGTTTAACTATCCGTCGAAATAGATGCCTGTCATTCCGGGCGAGCCGCGCAGCGGCGAGACCCGGGATCCAGATACGCTGGCGTTTATGGATCCCGGATAGCCGCTTTGCGGCTTCCGGGATGACATGTCGCTTGCTTGGCTGCGCCGACCGACCTCCCCGCAAGGGGGAGAGATGAAGAAGCGGCCGCTTTCGAAATTTACTGCTTCACCCTCGCTACGGTGAATTCGCCGGCGCGGATGCGTTCGGCCAGACCCTCGGCGTAGCGGCAGGTCGCTTCCTCGCCGTAGGTCGCGACGAGTTCGTTCAGCGCCGAGAACAGCGCGACCTGCGCGAGGCAATCACCGTCGATGCCGTCGAAGCGCGCTTCTTCCCACGCCTCGGAGATATAGGCGAAGGCAGCCGCGCGCTCGTCGTCGGAGCCGTGACGAGGCTTGTCCCCCAGAAAGTTCGGCAAAGGAATGAGGCGCACGGAAACCCGTTCTGCGGTGGGAAATCGAACGTCGGCTACATTAACGGGAAGCCGTGCGCGCGTCTTTTTGAAACGTTAAAGAAGGTTAACGGGAAGGATAGAATTCGATCAGTTGCCGTATTTGGTCGCGATATCGCGCGCGAGCTTCGCCCCCTCCTCGAGCGAGCGCGCGATCGCGAGATTCGCCGAAGGCGTGCAGTTCCGGTAGGTGAGCTCATAGGACTGATAGCCGCGGTTGAAGCTCGCGATCAGCCGGTCCTTGCGTTGTTGCGAGGGCTGCTCGGTGTCGAGCAGGTCCTGCATTTCCTTGCGCCAGCGTTCGCGATCCTGCTCCCCGCAAAGCGGCCGGAGGTAATGCAGCGCGCCCAGGAGTTCCGCGAGCCGCGACAAATCGCCGTCATAGGGAACCGGCCGTTCGGGCGGCGGCGCCTTTGCCTCCTCCTGCTCCTTTTTCTGCTGCGCTTTCGGGCGAGGCTCACCGAACGGCCGCAGCGTCTCGAACCGGCGTTCCTGTGAGGGCGGGCGATAGCCGCGGGAGGACCAGGGCGACCAGAAGGGCGAGAAGAATTGCGCCGAAACCGGTTCCGGATACGCGAAAGCGGCGAAAAACGCGAAGGCGACAAGAAACCGATGCATGATTTTACGTATGTTCCCGTTTCGGCGCGCGCGCAAGTCTCCGGAATCAGGCGCCCAGAATGCGCTTCGCCTCTATGACGATCGGGAGCAATCCCTCGGTTGTTTTGTAATCCGGAAGCGCCTCCGGATCGACCCAGGCGACTTCCGATGCTTCCGGACCCGGCTTCGCTTCGCCCGCGCGCCAGCGGGCGGCATAGGCGAATATGCGAAAGCGCGCGGCAATACCTCCGCCTTCGTCCTTGAGCGTCACTTCGCGCTCGCCCGCAAGGCCGACGATCTCGGCTTCGACACCGGTCTCTTCCTTGAGTTCGCGCGCGGCGGCTTCTTCCGGCGACTCTCCCGGCTCGATGCGCCCGCCCGGCAGGCTCCACAGCGGCGGCCGGATGCGCTTCGCGATCAAGACCTTCCCCTCGCGAAAGCAGGCGGCGCTCGCGGCGAGCGTGGGCGAGGCGCTCAAAGCACTTTGCCGGGGTTGAGGATATTGTTCGGATCGAACGTGCGCTTCAAGGCGCGCATCATATCGAGCTCGACCGGGTCTTTCACTTCGGGAAGCAAATCGCGCTTCATCACGCCGATCCCGTGCTCCGCCGAGATCGAGCCGCCGAACTTCGCGACGATTCCGTGCACGAGCGCGTTCACCTCGTCCCAGCGCGCGAGAAACGCGGCGCGGTCGGCGCCGGCGGGCTGGCTGACGTTGTAGTGGATATTGCCGTCGCCCATATGGCCGAACGGCACCGGCCGCGCGCCGGGAATGAGTTTTATCACCGCCGCGTCCGCCTCTTCGAGAAACGCCGGCACGCTTGCCACCGGCACCGAGACGTCGTGCTTGATCGAGCCGCCTTCCGGCCTTTGCGTTTCGGTGATCCCGGTGCGCAGCTTCCAGAACGCCGCGCGCTGCGCTTCGTTCGCGGCCAGCGCCGCGTCCTCGACCATGTTTTTCTCCGCGGCTTCTTCGAGCGCGCTTTCCAGCGTTTCGCGCAGGCCGCTCTCGACCGGCGAGGTGAGTTCCACAAGCGCGTACCAGCGATGCGGCGCGCCGAGCGGATCGCGCGCGCCGGGAAGATGCAGGAAGTTGAACTCCATCGCCATTCGCGCGATCAGCTCGAAAGAGGTCAACGCACTTCCCGCGCGCGATTGCAGAAGGTTCAGGAGCGAAAGCGCATCCTTCGGCGATTTCAACCCGACAAAGGCGGCTTCCACCGCGCGCGGCGCCGGAAAGAGTTTCAGCACCGCAGCGGTGATGACGCCGAGCGTGCCTTCGGAGCCGATGAAGATGTGGCGAAGGTCGTAGCCGGTGTTGTCCTTTTTTAGCTTCCGCAAGCCGTGCCAGATGCGGCCGTCGGCGAGCACAACTTCGAGCCCGAGCACGAGATCGCGCGCGAGGCCATAAGCGAGCGCGCCCGTGCCGCCCGCATTCGAGCCCAAATTTCCGCCGATCGTGCAGGTGCCTTCCGCGCCGAGCGAGAGCGGGAAGAGCCGGTCGTGTCTCAAAGCCTCTTCCTGCGCGTTCTGCAAGACGACGCCAGCCTCGCACACCATGTAGTTTCCTTCGGCGCTCACCTCGCGGATTTTGTTCATCCGCACGAGCGACACCACGACCGCGCTGCCGTCGAAGGAAATCTGCCCGCCGACGAGGCCCGTGTTGCCGCCCTGCGGCACGACCGGCGTCTTCGTTTCCTGCGCGAGCCTGAGGATTTGCGAGACCTCCGCCGTCGTGCCCGGCTTCAGCACGAGCGCCGCGCGGCCCTCATAGAGATCGCGCGGCTCGCGCAGAAATGGCTGCATCGCCTCGCCGGTGAGTGCGTATTTTTCGCCGACGATTTTCGCGAAGCGCTCGCGCGCCGCCGGCGAGAGCGCGGATTGCGAGACGATGTGCGGGCGGAAACTCATGATGGGGCGGAGGATAGACGATCCGATTATGCCACTGAAAAGGCCTTGAATTAATGTTCACTATATGTTCTCTTAAGAAAGCCCGATTTCAAGCCTTTTTGGACAGCCATGACCATCTTTCCTGATCTTCGCGAGAAGGCCGGTCTGAGCCTCGCTCAAGCACAAGCCTTGCTTCAGCTTTCAGTGGACACCGCCGCCGAATACGAAAACGGCGCTCGTCTTCCAAGCGCAAGAGAAATACAAATTCTCAAAGGATTGGCTCTTGGCCAAAGCGCCAAATCGATTCACAACTTAAGCAACGAATCGTTTTCGAGCGGCGGGCGGGGAATGAGCGCAATGAGCGAGAGTTTCGAGGCGCTCGATACACAGGAAAATTTATCGGTTTTTCGCACGTCCCGCTCGGAGTATACGGGTAAAACCACGCACCGAATTTTACAGGGCGACTGCGCAAAAAAGCTTCGCCGGCTGCCAGCCAGTAGCGTTGATCTTGTTATTACTTCACCGCCTTATGCGGACCAGCGGCGGCATACTTACGGCGGCGTGACGCCTAACGGCTATGTAAAGTGGTTTTTACCGATCGCCGATGAACTCTACCGGGTTCTAAAGCCGACCGGCTCTTTCATTCTCAATATTAAAGAGCGCGTCGTGAATGGCGAACGGCACACTTATGTTCTGGAATTGATCTTGGAAATGCGCAAGCGCGGCTGGTTTTGGACAGAGGAATATATTTGGCACAAGAAGAATTGTTATCCTGGTAAATGGCCCAATCGTTTTCGCGATGCTTGGGAGCGTTGCTTGCATTTTACGAAAAGCAAAAAATTTTCCATGTATCAGGATGCAGTACGCGTTCCAATGGGAGACTGGAAGCATTCCCGTCTGAAAAATTTGTCCGAAACGGATAGACGGCGGGATGAATCGAAAGTTCAAAGCGGCTTCGGAAAGAAAATCGAAAATTGGATCGGCCGCGACCTCGCTTATCCGCCGAACGTCTTGCATCTTGCAACAGAATGCGGAAATCGGAATCACAGCGCCGTTTTTCCGGAAGCCTTGCCGGAATGGTTCATCAAGCTTTTTACCGAACGGGGCGATTTAGTGCTCGACCCTTTTATGGGCTCGGGAACAACGCTGCGGGTGGCAAAGCGGCTCGGCCGACATAGCGTCGGGATCGAAATTTCACCCGAATATTGCAAACGGGCTGAAAAAGAACTTCGGGCCGACGAGGATAGGAAACATGCCGCCGCTCAAGCTGGACGACGTAAAGTCCTATATTCAAAATCACATCGGCGAGTTTCACGACGCGCAGTTAAGTAAGATAAAGACTCTTTCTCTAAAAAAGATTCTGGCAGGAAAGAATCCTTATTTATTCAAGGCTAAGAATATTAATGACATTGATGATCTGATAAGAGATGTTCTCTCTGCGTTTTTGTCTTCAGGCGAGGAAACGCGGTTTGGCGATTTTCTTGAGCGCTTAGCGATTTTTATCAACGAAAAGGTCTATGGCGGCAAAAAAGCCAGTGCGCCAGGCATCGATCTTGAATTTGAAAGAGACCAGATACGTTATTTAGTGTCGATTAAATCTGGTCCGAACTGGGGAAATTCTCAAGCCATAGAGAAAATGGTTTCGAACTTTCAGAAAGCAAAACGCATACTTCAAACTAGCGGCAGCAACAAAAACGCGCACATCGAGTTTGTGAATGGGTGTTGCTATGGCCGAGACAACAGAGAGTTTGGAACTTACTCGAAGTATTGCGGCCAAAAATTTTGGGAATTTATAAGCGGGGATCCGAATCTTTATGAAGAACTGATAGAGCCATTGGAGCATAGTGCAAAACAACGAAGTGACGAATTTAAACGTGAATATGAAAAAACCTTTTGTCGACTCGTCTCAGAATTTCGTGCGGCTAATTTGGCTAAGGAAGATGGAACGATTAACTGGCGCAAGTTGGTTCAATTTGCCTCGAAGGCGGTGCCGTAACCCGGAAAGCTTGTGAAGAATAAGCGGGGATCGGCCGGTGAACTCATTGACTGTCCCCTCAGGATTATAGCCAGCAGCAAAATCTCATTTTGCGCTCAGTGCGCCCGCAACCCCGCGCGGTAAGCCGCTTCGGCGGCATCCAACGCCTGCTGCGAGGCTCCGGTGAGTCCGATCATCAGGAAAAACGTATTGCCGTCGTTGTCCTTGTCCTCGCCATAGGCCATCAATTCGTAGGCCTGCTGCGGATGGCTTGGATTGACGAAGTGATAAATCTGAAAGTCGGGCATGCCGTTCGCGCGCTTCTCGCTCGCGAGCTTGTCGATCTTCGTATCCTTCACCGCCTCTTTCCAGCGTTCGTGCGCGACCTCGATGAATTTCTCGAGCGTGCGTTTGTCGGAATTGTACGTGACGTTGATATACATGAGCGCCGGCGCGCTGCCGAAATCCTTGCCCTCGGGAACGTAGATTGGCAGGCCGTTTTCCTTCGTCGCTTCCTTGTCCTCGGCCCATCCCTTTGGCGGCGTGAACTTCAGGCGGAAATAGGGCTGCATCTGCCCGCTCCGAATGGACATGAACTTCTCCACCTCCGCGGAGGCGGGGAGCGTGAGAAGGAGCGCGAGCGCGATGAAGAGCGGGCGGATGGTCATGAGTCGAGGATAGACGATTTAGAAAACAGGCGCATCAAGGCACATTGTGAGGTCACAGCTTACCCCCTCGGCGCCGCCGCGCGCATGAGCCGGTCGTTGATCGCCTCCCCGAGGCCCGTCTGCGGAATGGGTGCCACCGCAATCGTCGACACGCCCGCTTCGTCCATCGCGCGCATATAGGCGAACAAATTCGCGGCGGCTTCGACGAGATCGGCGCGATGCGAAAGATTGAGCGTGAGCACCGCGCGCTCGGCATCGCGCGGCAGCGGCTCGCCGAAGGCGAGCAACGCTTCTCCCGCCATCACCTCGCGCGCGTTCAGGCGAAGCTTCGCGCGCGTAGCGTAATGCGAGGCAAGCCGGCCGGGCGAAGCGGGCGCATGCGTGTCGCCGTTTTCTGCAATCTCGATTTTCTGCCCAAGCGCCTTCTCGATTTCCTCGCGCGGCACGCCGCCCGCACGCAAGAGGCGCGGGACGTCGCTCGAACAATCGATGATCGTCGATTCGAGCCCGAGCGGCGTGGCGCCCCCGTCGAGCACGAAATCGATTTTTCCGGCGAGATCCGCGAGCACATGTTCGGCCGCGGTCGGTGAAACGTGCCCGGAGCGGTTCGCGCTTGGTGCCGCGACCGGCTTGCCGAACGTCGAGAGCATTTTCTGCGCGGCGGGGTGTGCGGGCACGCGCAGGCCTACGGTATCGAGCCCCGCCCGCGCGAGATCGCAAACGAGTTCCGTCGCCGGCATCACAAGCGTGAGCGGCCCCGGCCAGAATTTTGTCGCGAGCGCCATCGCGAGCGCATTGAAATGCCCGGCGCGTTTCGCCGCGGGAACGTCGGCGACATGCGCGATCAGCGGATTGAACGAGGGCCGTCCTTTGGCGGCATAGAGTTTCGCGACGGCAGCCGCGTTCGTCGCGTCCGCGCCGAGGCCGTAGACCGTCTCGGTCGGAAACGCGACCAGACCTCCCGAAGCGAGCACCGCCGCGGCTTCCGCGATTCCGGCCGCATCGGCGAGCATCCGGCGCGTTGACGTTACGGATTCCGGTTTTGTCGTCACGTTGACGTTCCTTGTGCGCGCGCCCACTCTTGTGTCGCCGAACCGTATTGACTTTCCGGGGTCATGCTCTAGCGAAAATCACCGGACGGCAGAAGTAGAGGTTTCCATGAGCTATTCCGCGCCCGTCGACGAAACGCTGTTTTTCCTCGAAAACTGCACGAACCTGAAGCGTTTCTCCGGCCAGGGCGCCGCCGACGTCTCGCCCGATCTCGTGAAATCGGTGCTGGAAGAAGCCGGAAAATTCGCGGGCGAAAAGATCGCGCCCTTGAACCGCGTCGGCGACGTCGAAGGAACAAAGTTCGAGAACGGCGTCGTGCGCATGCCGAAGGGCTGGAAGGAAACCTACAAGGCCTGGTGCGAGGCCGGCTGGCAGGGGCTGGCCGCGCCCGTGGAATATGGCGGGCAGGGGCTCCCGAACATCATCAACATGGCCTGCGCGGAATACTGGACCTCCGCCGCGATGTCCTGGGCGCTCGGACCGCTTTTGACGACCGCCGCGATCGAGGCGATGCACGCGCACGCGTCCGAGCCGCTTAAGAAAAAATATCTCGCCAAGCTCGTCTCCGGCGAATGGACGGGCACGATGCAGCTCACCGAGCCGCAGGCGGGCTCGGATCTCTCGCAATTGCGCACCCGCGCGGTGAAGCAGGGGGATGGAACCTATCGCCTGAAGGGGCAGAAAATCTTCATCAGCTACGGCGAGCACGACATGACCGACAATATCGTGCATTTCGTGCTCGCGCGGCTTCCCGATGCGCCGCCCGGCACCAAGGGGATTTCGCTCTTCCTCGTGCCGAAATTTCTCGTCAAGGACGATGGCACGCTCGGGCAGCGCAATGACCTTCGCGCGGCGAGCGTCGAGCACAAGATGGGCATTCACGCATCGCCCACCTGCGTGATGGTCTATGGCGATCATGACGGCGCGGTCGGCTATCTCGTCGGCGAAGAGAACAAGGGCCTCGCCTGCATGTTCACGATGATGAACAACGCTCGGCTCGGAGTCGGCATTCAGGGCGTCGCGATCGCCGAGCGCGCGATGCAGCAGGCTTTCGCTTACGCCCGCGAGCGCAAGCAGGGGCAGGGCATGAGCCCGAATGGCGGCATGGTGCCGATCATCGAGCACCCCGATGTGAAGCGCATGCTGATGACCATGCGCGCGCTCACCTCCGCTTCGCGCGCGATCTCGCTGAAATGCGCCGACGCGCTCGATTGCGCAAAGTTGCTCAAGGATCCGGCGGAACGGAAAGCCGCCTTCGAGGAGGGAAATCTCCTCACGCCGATTGCGAAGGCCTTCTCTACCGACGCCGGCATCGAAGTCGCCTCGCTCGGCGTGCAGGTGCACGGCGGCATGGGCTTCATCGAGGAGACGGGCGCCGCGCAGCATTATCGCGACGCGCGCATCACCGCGATCTATGAGGGCACGAACGGCATCCAGTCGATCGATCTTGTCACGCGCAAGATCGGCCAGTCCGGCGGCGAGACCCTGAAGCGCATGCTCGCGGGCTATCACGCGATCTCCACGCGCGTGAAAGCCTCCAAGGAATCCTTCGGCGTGACGGCGGCGCGCCTCGACGAGGCGCTTGCTTCGCTGGAAAAGACCTCGCGTTATCTCTTCGAGACGCTTCCCAAGAAGCCCGCCTGCGCGCTCGCGGGCGCGACGCCGTATCTGCGTCTCTTTGGCCTCGTTGCGGGCGCGGCCTATCTCGCGGAGGTGGCGCTCGCTTCGGCTGCCGCGAAGGCGGGCGGCGGCACTGACCCCGCGCACGCAGCGCGGATCGAGACCGCGCGCTTCTTTGCGGAGAATTTACTGCCCGCCGTGCACGGGCTCGAGCCCGTGGTGCTCGCGGGCGGCGAATCCGTGCTCAATTCCGAAATCGCGCTCGCGGTCTGACGTGTCGCCCCTTCCTGTCATCACCGGGCCGCAGCGTCCCGCGAACGCGAAGCGTGAGCGGCTGACGCTGTGAGACCCGGTGATCCATAATGGCTTTCCGAGTATGCCGCGCACTTTCATAGATTACCGGGTCTCGTCGCGCCAAACGGCTCACTTCGTTCGCCGGGCGCGACGGCCCGGTAATGACAAGAGGGGAGGCTGAGACGCTGTCATGTCGCTGAAAGGAAAAACCCTCTTCGTCACCGGCGCCTCGCGCGGCATCGGGCTTGCAATTGCGTTAAAGGCGGCGAAGGACGGCGCCAATATCGCAATCGCCGCGAAAACGGATCAGCCCAATCCGAAACTCAAAGGCACGATCTATACGGCCGCGGATGAAATCGGGAGGGCCGGCGGCAAGGCGCTCGCCATCGTCTGCGACGTGCGCGACGAGGAATCGGTGAAAAGCGCGCTCGCGCAAACCGCGCAGAAATTCGGCGGCATCGACATCGTCGTGAACAACGCCTCCGCGATCAACCTCGCGCCGGTGCAACAGATCGAGATGAAGCGCTTCGACCTCATGCATCAGGTGAATGCGCGCGGCACCTTCATGGTTTCGAAATTCGCGATCCCTTACTTGGAGAAGGCGGCGAACCCGCACATCATGATGATGTCGCCGCCCCTCGACATGAAGGAGAAGTGGTTCGCCGGGCATACCGGCTACACCATGGCGAAGTTCGGCATGAGCATGGTGGTGCTGGGCCTTGCGGGCGAATTGCGCCCGAAGGGGATCGCGGTGAACGCGCTCTGGCCGCGCACCACGATCGCGACGGCGGCCATCGAAAATCTGCTCGGCGGCGACAAGGTGATGAAGATGAGCAGGAAGCCCGAGATCATTGCCGACGCCGCTTATCGAATCTTTCACAAACCCGCGCGCGAGTTCACCGGCAATTTTCTGATCGACGATACGTTTCTTGCCTCCGAGGGCGTCACCGACTTCGAGCAGTATCGCATCACGCCGGACTCGCCGCTCGCCCCGGATTTTTTCGTGCCGGACGACCGCCCGCCGCCGAACGGCGTCACCCTCGGTCCGCGGAAATAATCAGCGCGCCACGCTGATCGGCGACGGATTTTGCGGCAGCGGAATCTGCGGCGGCTCCGGCTGCAAGAGCGCCTCGACATACGGAAGCAGGTTCTGCACGACGACCGCGTAGCCCTTCGTGTTGAGGTGCTGGATCGGATCGAACAGGAGCGTGTATTGCGGATCCTTGTCGCCGTCCTTCGCGACCCCGACGAAGAAATCCGGGTAGTAGAGCGCGCCGTTTTCCGCCGCGACCTGCGAGAGGTCGAGCGTGCGCAGCCCGATCAGGAGCACGCGGATGTTGCGCTCGCGCAGCTTCTTCAGGATCGCGTCGATATTGGCGCGGATCTTTTTCGGCTCGATGCCCCAGCGCACGTCGTTCCTGCCGAAATAGACGATCGCGACATTCGTGCCGGCCGGGATCGCCTTGTCGAAGCGCCGGAGCCCCATTCCCGAGGTCTCGCCCGAGACGCCGCTGTTGATGACATGCACGTCGTAGCCGCGCTCGCGCAGCGCGCGCTCAAGCTGCGCCGGGTAGGCGTTCTTCGAGAGCACCCGGAAACCCGCGGTATTGCTGTCGCCGAAGGCGACGATCTGGATCGGCTGGGCGCGGACGGGGAGCACGATCAGCCCCAGAACCAGCGCCACCCAAAGCGTGCGAAGGATCATCCCCAAGGCCTTCAAATGATTCGAGTTAAAGTACTTTAACAAGTCTTTTTGCCCGTTCATGTATCGCTTGAAGCTCACCTGGGCATGGATTTTCCGGATTCATCCCTCTCGTCCGACTCCGCTTTTTCTGGGGCGGAGGCGCGGCTTCAAGTGCCATCTCAGTTCAAGGAACCGGGCGAGAAAATTTGCGTGAAGGCGCGGGCAATGGGGCGGCTTGCTTGCCCAAGCTGGCATATTGCCGCCCGCTCGCTTAAATTCGGTTAATGACGACACTCCTCTACACGCACGAATCCTGCCTTCGGCACGAAGTCCCCGCCGGCCATCCCGAGCGCCCCGACCGGCTGCGCGCGGTCGAAAAGGTTTTGTCCGACGAGCGCTTCAAGAAGCTCGTCCGCAAGACGCCGGAGCGGGTCTCGCGCGAGGCGGTGCTGCGCGTTCATCCCGCCGACTATTACGACGCGATCGAGCGCGCGATTCCCGAAGCGGGCCATCTCGCCCATGTCGACGGCGACACTTCGCTCTCGCACGGAAGCTGGGAGCCGATCGTGCGCGCGGCGGGCGGCGCCTGCCAGGCGGTGGACGAGGTCATGCAGGGAAAGGCGAAGAACGCCTTCGTCGCCATGCGTCCGCCCGGCCATCACGCCGAAACCGTGACCGCGATGGGCTTCTGCTTTTTCAACAACGCCGCGATCGCCGCGCGCCACGCGCAGGCGAAGCACGGCGCCGAGCGCGTCGCGATCGTCGATTTCGACGTGCATCACGGCAACGGCAGCCAGGAAATTTTCTGGTCCGATCCTTCCGTCATGTATTGCTCGACGCACCAGATGCCGCTCTATCCCGGCACCGGCGCGAAGACCGAGACCGGCGCGAAGAATACCGTCGTCAATGCGCCGCTTTCCCCCGGCGACAACGGCACGCAATTTCGCGAGGCGGTCGAGAGCCGCATTCTTCCGCGGCTCAACGAATTCAAACCCGACCTTGTCATCGTCTCGGCGGGCTTCGACGCGCATACGCGGGATCCCTTGGCGAACATCAATCTTGTCGAATCCGATTTCGCCTGGGTGACACAAAAGCTCATGGACATCGCCGACAAGCACGCAAAAGGCCGCGTGGTGTCCGTGCTCGAAGGCGGCTACGATCTGCAAGGACTCGCGCTTTCCGTCGCGGCGCATGTGAACGAATTGATGAAGGCAGGATAACGGATCAAGTGATGGCGAAAGAAAAAGAAAATTTTTCCGACGTGACCGCGCTCCCCTTCGAGAAGGCGCTTTCCGAGCTCGAGCAGATCGTGCAGCGCCTTGAAAAAGGCGACGTTGCCCTCGAGGAATCCATCAAGATTTACGAGCGCGGCGAGGCGCTGAAGAAGCGTTGCGATGCGCTTCTCGCCGAAGCCGAGGCGCGTGTCGAAAAAATCACCCGCGACGCCAAAGGCAAGGCCACGGGCACCGAGCCGCTCGACGGGAAGTAATTCTACGTCATGGCCGGGCTTGTCCCGGCCATCCACGTTTTTCTTTTCCGAAAAGTAAGGCGTGGATGCCCGCAATAAATGCGGGCATGACGGAATAAAAGTGGAGCGAGCCATTAGCTTCTTCCCGGCAGAAGATCCCAAACTGGGCGACGCGCCTTCCTGCGACGCGATCGATCTCGTGGTCGTGCCGCGCACCGCCGATCTCGGCGATTTCACCGTGCGCCGCGCGCTTCCTTCCTCGCGCCGCCGCATGGTCGGTCCGTTCACCTTCCTCGATCACATGGGGCCGACCGAATTCAAGGCCGGACACGGCGTCGATGTGCGGCCGCATCCGCATATCGGGCTTGCGACCGTGACCTACTTGTTCAAGGGCGAGATCGTGCACAAGGACAGCCTCGGCAGCGACGTGCCCATCTGCCCCGGCGACGTGAACTGGATGACGGCCGGAAAAGGCATCGCGCATTCCGAGCGCACGGCGCCCGACCACCGCAACGGCGGCGAGCCGCTGCACGGTTTGCAGTGCTGGGTGGCGTTGCCGAAAGCAGCCGAGGAAATTGACCCTGCCTTCGCGCATTATGACCAGGCGCAGCTCCCGCTCGTAAACGGGGAAGGGAAGTCGGCACGCATCGTCGCCGGAACCATGTTCGGCGTGCGCTCGCCCGTAAAAACGCTCCACGACACGTTCTTTGCCGACGTGGCGCTCGAAGCGGGCGCGAGCGTCCCGCTCGATGCCGGTTACGAGGAGCGCGCGGTCTATATCGTCTCCGGCGAAATCGAGATCGCGGGCGATAAATTCCAGGAGGGAAGGCTGCTCGTCTTCAAGCCCGGCGACAGGATCACCGTCCGCGCGGCGCAACCGGCGCGCATCGTCATGCTCGGCGGCGCCGCGATGGACGGCCCGCGCTACATTTGGTGGAATTTCGTCTCGTCACGAAAAGAACGTATCGAGCAGGCAAAAGCCGACTGGAAAGCGGGCCGTTTCGAGGCCGTGCCGGGCGACTCCGAATTCATTCCCTTGCCGGAGTGATGTGAGGCGCTGGCAAGCCTTCCGGTTGTGGAAGGCCGCGGCAATCGTTTGTGACGGAAGTTCAATTAAAACGGTTATGGCCGCGCGTTGCACCGCTCGCTACATTGTGCAAATCTGCAAGCCAATTCAGTGCAATAGAAAAATCCCGTGCCCGTAGAAACGCCGCTGCTCGACAAAGTCAAAATCCCCGCCGATCTGCGCAAGTTAAAGCCTTCGCAGCTCAGGCAGCTTGCCGACGAGCTCCGGCAGGAAACGATCGACGCTGTCTCCGTCACCGGCGGCCATCTCGGCGCGGGGCTCGGCGTCGTGGAGCTCACCGTGGCGCTCCATTACGTGTTCGATACGCCGCGCGACAAGATCGTGTGGGACGTCGGCCATCAGACCTATCCGCACAAGATCATCACCGGCCGCCGCGACCGTATCCGCACGCTGCGGCAGGGCGGCGGGCTTTCCGGCTTCACCCGGCGCTCCGAAAGCGAATACGACGTCTTCGGCGCGGCGCATGCCTCGACCTCGATCTCCGCGGGTCTCGGCATCGCGATCGCCCGCGACCTCGAAGGCAAGGATTTCAACGTCGTCTGCGTGATCGGCGACGGCTCACTCTCCGCCGGCATGGCGTATGAGGCGATGAACAACGCCGGCGCAAGCAAGACGCGCCTGATCGTGATTCTGAACGACAACGACATGTCGATCGCGCCGCCCGTCGGCGCGATGTCCGCCTATCTCGCGCGCCGGTTCTCCGGCCGCACCTTCTCGCGGATCCGGAGCGTCTGGGACTTCGTCTCGCAATATCTGCCGAAGCGCGTAACGCGGTTTTTCAATCGCGCCTTCGAGCATACGGTCGGTCTCGTGACCGGCGGCACGCTCTTCGAGGAGCTCGGTTTCGACTATGTCGGGCCGATCGACGGTCACAATCTCAATCATCTGCTTCCGGTGCTCCGGAACGTGAAGAACAACGAGGACCGGCCGGCGCTCGTCCACGTTGTCACGAAGAAGGGCCATGGCTATCCGCCGGCGGAAGCCTCCGACGACAAGTACCACGGCGTCGTCAAATTCGACGTCGCGACCGGCGCGCAGGTGAAGTCGAAGGGCGGCGCGCCGTCCTACACCAAGGTCTTTGCCGAAAGCCTCATCAAGGAAGCGAAGAAGGACGACAAGATCGTCGCGATCACGGCGGCGATGCCGTCCGGCACGGGGCTCGATCTCTTCGAAAAAAAATTTCCTCACCGCACGTTCGATGTCGGTATCGCCGAGCAGCACGCCGTCACTTTCGCGGCCGGCATGGCGACCGAAGGTCTCAAACCTTTCGCGGCCATTTATTCGACCTTCCTGCAGCGCGCCTATGACCAGGTGGTGCATGACGTCGCATTGCAGAAGCTTCCCGTGCGCTTTGCGATCGACCGTGCCGGGCTCGTCGGCGCCGACGGCGCGACCCACGCGGGCTCTTACGATGTCGCGTTCCTCACTTGTCTCCCGGATTTCGTACTGATGGCGGCGTCGGACGAGGCGGAGCTCGTGCACATGGTCGCGACGGCGGCCGCGATCGACGATCGCCCTTCGGCTTTCCGCTTCCCGCGCGGCGAGGGAAGGGGCGTCGTGCTGCCTGCCGAGGGCAAACCCCTGGAGATCGGCCGCGGGCGCATTCTGCGCGAAGGGAATTCGCTCGCGATCTTGAATTTCGGCGCCCGGCTTTCGGAATGCTTCAAGGCCGCCGACGATCTCGCCGCACACGGCCTTTCGGCCACGGTGGCGGACGCGCGCTTCGCAAAGCCGCTCGATACCGATCTCGTTCTGCGCCTTGCTCGCTCGCATGAGGTGCTGCTCACCGTCGAGGAGGGAGCCATTGGCGGTTTCGGCAGCCACGTCCTCGAATGCCTGGCGAGAAACGGCGTGCTCGATCAGGGCCTGAAGGTGCGCACCATGGTGCTGCCCGACGTCTTCATCGATCACGACACCCCTGCCGCGCAATACGCCTCGGCCGGCTTGGATGCGAAGGCGATCGCCGCAAAGGCGCTGCAGGCGCTCGGTAGGAGCGCCGACGGGCGGCTGATGGCGGGGATTCGGCGGTAGCACTGACATCGTCATGGCCGGGCTTGTCGCCCAAGTCGGGTTTACCCGACTTGGGCTCTTTTAAATTTAGCGAACTCGGGCAAGCCCGAGTTCGCGTGCCATCCACGTCTTTACGGCGTTTCAGAAAGTAAGGCGTGGATGCCCGGCACAAGGCCGGCCATGACGAAAGCAAATTGCAGTGCTTGCCTACCGCTGCGCGAGACAAGCGCGCTTGAACGCTTCCGCCTTCTGCCCGAGCGATTTCAGCGGCACCCCGGTCGTCCGTCCCGGCACCTCCACCACCATCGTGTCGCCGCTCTCGATCAGCGAGAACAGCTTCGGGCTTACCTTGGTGATGCCGCCGAGATCGACCGCGCGCGAATTCTTGTCGTTTGGAAGCGCCGTCGCCGCCACCTCGACCCGCGCATAGCCGTTCGAAAGCCGCACGCGGCCGCCGTCGCCGGGGCGCATGCCCTTTGCCGGCACGTCGAACACGACGATGCGCACGAGCGCCTTGTCGACCTCGCAGGAGAGCGAAATTTTCGGGTCGTCGCCGTTCGCGCGCGAAAAGGTGAGCGCGGGTTTCGTCCCGTCGCGGCCCAGCACCCAGACATGCATGAGCTTCGCGTGCTCCGCTTCTTTTTTCTTGCGCGCGGCTTCCTGCCGTTCCTTCGGCGAGAGCTTGCGCGCGGCAACGAGGCGATAGTCCGGCTGGCTGGCGGTCAAGCCGGACGGAAAAGCCTCTGCCCGTCCTGCGGCGAGCGCTATCCCAAGCAGCAAAAGCGACCGTCGCAACGCGCGGCGCATCGGCGTCTCCGATTCGAGAGATAAGCGGGCGGCCAATTCCGTCCTGTGCGGCACACCTTTAGCATCGGTGCCATCGCCGGGCAAAGCGGGTTTTTCCGCTCGCGCCCTATAATCAATTTCGCGTCATTATCTTCCTAATGCCGCAATGACCTTTATGTTGCGCGCGATGACAGCCCCCGCTTTGGCAACAAACGCGCGATTGCGGCGCCTTCCTCCCTTGCGCGGCGAGGTGATCGAGACGATCAAGCTCTCGTTTCCGATCGCGCTCACGCAGCTCGGCGAGATCGCAATGATGACGACCGATCTTGCGATGATCGGCCGGCTCGGCGACGCCGCGATCGCGGCGGCGGCGCTCGGCCAGATCGTGTTGTTCGTGGCCTTTGTCGCAGGCCTCGGCATCATATCGGCGGTGGCGCCCCTGGCGGCGCAGGCCTATGGGGCGCGCGAGCCGCGCATGGTGCGCCGCGCATTGCGCGTCGGCCTCTGGGTGGCCGTTCTCCTGGGCGTGCCGCTGACATTCGTGCAAATGCACGGCGAGACACTCCTGTTGCTCGCGGGCCAGGAGCCAAAGTCGGCGGCGCTCGCCCAGCAATATTTGTTCGGGCTTGGCTGGTCGATCGTGCCGGCCTGGAGCTACATGGCGTTCCGCAATTTCATGAGCGCGGTGAACCGGCCGGCGCCCGCGCTCTGGGTCATGGCCGCCGCCATTCCGCTGAACGCCTTTCTGGCTTTCGGATTAATCAACGGCGCTTTCGGCATGCCGCGGCTCGGCATTCTCGGGGCGGGCGTCGCGACCACGATCGTGAACGTCGTGATGTGCTTGTCGCTGGTCTGGATGTGCTACGCGATGCGCCCCTTCAAGAAATATCGCGTGCTCGGCAAGTTCTGGCGGTTCGATCGCGTGTTGTTCGAGAAGCTTCTTGTCGTCGGCCTGCCGATCTCCGCGGGCTATATCCTGGAAGTCGGCCTGTTCGCGGGCGCGGGCTTGCTCATGGGATGGATCGGGACCGAGGCGCTTGCCGCGCATCAGATCGCGCTTCAGGTCGCCTCGATCGTCTTCATGGTGCCGTTCGGAATCTCGATGGCGGCAAGCGTGCGCGTCGGGCAGGCGGCAGGCCGGAATGACCCCGCCGCGGCGCGCCGCGCAGGTTTCGTCGCGCTCGTATTGGCCGGCTTGTTCATGCTCGCGATGGCGGCCGTTATCGTCTTTACGCGCGGAACGATTCCGCATCTCTTTCTCGATAGCGCGGCAAACCCCGCGACGTTTGCGCTCACCTCGACGCTCCTCGGCATCGGCGCGTGTTTCTTCGCGTTCGACGGCCTGCAAACGGTGGGTGCCGGCGCCTTGCGCGGCTTGAACGACACAAGGGTGCCGTTCGTCTATGCGGGCCTCAGCTTCTGGCTGGTCGGCTTCGTCACGGCGTATTGCCTCGCCTTCGTCTTCGGCTACGGCGCTCCCGGCATCTGGGTCGGCCTGACGCTGGGGCTTATCGTCTACGCGGCGCTTCTGGTCCGTCGTTTTCAGCGGCTCACGCTCGGCGGCCTTCCGCCGGGTGCCGCCGTCGCCCGCGGCGAGGGATGAACGCAAGGGAGTGGACGGCGAGGCGTTTGCCGAGTATCGCGCCCGTCATGAATGAGCGGGTCGTTATCGATCATGTCGGCCACCAGGGCGACGGCGTCGCCGCCGGCGCGGCGAAGGCGTTCGTGCCCTATGTGTTGCCGGGCGAAACCGTCGAAATCGCCCGTGAAGGCGGCCATGCGCGGCTTCTGAAAATTCTGCGGGCCAGTCCGGAACGAATCGAGCCGATTTGTCCGCATTTCGGCACCTGCGGCGGCTGCGCGCTCCAGCACTGGCAGGAGGAAAGCTATCGCGCGTGGAAACGCGGGCTCGTTATGGATGCGCTCGCGCGCGAGAAGATCGAGGCTGAAATCGCGCCGCTCGCCGATGCGCACGGCGGGGGCCGCCGCCGCGCGGTGCTGCACGCGCGCCGGGGCGAGGGGAAGGAGATCAAGACCGGCTTCGCAGGCCGCCGCTCGCATTCGATCGTGCCGATCGATGCCTGCCCCGTGCTCGCGTCTGGGCTCTCGCGTGTATTCGAGATCGGACGCCGTGTGGCGGAAATTCTGGTGGCGAAGGAAAAGCCGCTCGACCTGCATTTCACCGCGACCGAAGGCGGCCTCGATCTCGATGTGCGCGGCTCCGGCCCGGTTGGCGAAAGGCTCACCGCTTTGCTCGCGCGGCTCGCGGCGGAGGAAAAGCTCGCGCGCGTGACGCGCCATGGCGAAACGATTGTGCAACTCGCGGAGCCATCGCTGGCCATCGGCCGGGCGCGCGTTCTCTTGCCGCCGGGCGCGTTTTTGCAGGCGACACAAGCGGGCGAAGACGCGCTCGCGAAACTCGTGCTCGATGCGGCGGGGAAAGCGAAAAAAATCGCCGATCTTTTCTGTGGCGTCGGTCCCTTCGCACTGCGCCTCGCGGAGCGCGCGAAGGTGCTCGCTGCCGACAGCGACGAGCCCGCCGTCTCCGCGCTTTCCCGCGCGGCGAAAGCGCCGGGGTTGAAGCCGGTTGAGACGCTCACGCGCGATCTCTTCCGCCGCCCGCTGGTCGCGGCCGAATTGAAGGGCTGCGATGCCGTCGTGCTCGATCCGCCGCGGCAGGGCGCGGAAGCGCAGGCGAGGGAGCTCGCGCGCTCGAAAATCGGCAAGGTGATTTACGTTTCCTGCAGCCCGGCGACCTTCGCCCGCGACGCGAAAATCCTCGCATCAGGCGGCTATCGGCTCTTGCGCGTGACGCCCGTCGACCAGTTCCGCTACTCGGCGCATGTGGAGCTGGTGGGGGTGTTCGAGCGGTAAGGTTGTGTGACGCAGAGCTATCTGTGTCGTCATTGCCGGGCCGTCGCGTCCGGCGAGCGAATGCGAGCCGTCGACGCGACGAGACCCGGCAATGACGACTGGAGGTCAATGATCCGTCCCCCAGCGCTCGCCCCACATTTTTTCGCCGATGGTGCAGGAAACGCGCGGCTCTCCCGCGGCAAGGCGCGTGCGCAGCGATTCCTCCGGCACTTTCCCCGCGACTTCCAGAAGCAGCTTTCGCCGAATCGCTTCGACGAACTGCTCGCGTCTGCGTGCGGGCACCATGAAGGCGCCGGGCCCGCCGATCACGCAGTCGCGGTAGTATTCGTCGAGGTTGGGAATATCGAGAAAGCCCGGCTCCGATTCCTTCAGCATGATCGGCAGGCCGTTGATCGTGATGCCTTTCGCCACCACCTCGTCGCGCGTCGGCGCGACCAGGCGGCCTTGGTTGTTGGTGCCGTCGCCGGAGACGTCGATCACGCGCCTGAGCCCCTTGTAGGGCGATTGCTCGAACAGTTCGGCGGAAAATATCAACCCGCCCGAGATCGACGTGCGCGAGGCGCGCCGCGGCGGCGTACGCTGGAGTTCGTGCACGAAGGCGTCCGCCGATTCCGGACCGTCGATGATCTGCCACGGCACGATCACCCGCTGGTCGTTCGCGCCCGCCCATTCGACGTAAGTGACCGCGATGCGGCCCGTGGGCCCCTTGCGGACCGCGCTTAGAAAATCCTGTGAGAGGATCGCGTCGGTATAGCCGTCGCGCTGCAGCGCCTGCTCGTCTGAATCCATGGAGTAGGAAACGTCGACCGCGATCACGAGCTCGACATCGACCCGGTTCCCGCTCTCATTCGGCGCGGCGAAACCGCCCGGCGAAACTGCCGCGAGTACCGTTATCGCGAATACGCGCAAAAAACTCCGCATCGTCGCCTCGTGACGCGAAGGCTGCCACGCTTTCGCGGCGCGACCAAGGCAACCCCCACCCTTTATCCCTCCCCCGCAATTGCGGGGGAGGGAAGCGAGCGCAGCGAGCGGGTGGGGCTGTCAGCCGTCGAGCGTTTCGGTCGCGACGATCTCGATGCCGAAACCCGCGAGCCCGACATAGGTGCGTTTTTTCGACGCAAGCAGGCGGATCGAGGAAATCCCGAGGTCGCGCAGGATCTGCGCCCCGAGGCCGATCTCGCGCCATTGCCGGTCGCGTGCGGCGGCGGTCGCGGTGGTCTTCGCGTCCTCGTGCTTCATGACCGGAACGCCCGCGGTGCCGTCGCGCAGGTAAACCAGGACGCCGCGGCCTTCGGCCTTGAAGCGCTTGAGCGCGTGGTGGATCGCCTTCGCCCCGCCGAAAACGTCATCGACGACGTCCGCGCGATGCAGCCGCGCGGGAACGTTCTTGCCGTCGCCGATCTTGCCGAACACAAACGCCATGTGATGCACGGCGTCGAAGGGCGTGACGTAAGCGTGGCCCACAAGCTCGCCGATTTCGCTTTTCATCGGAAAGGTGGCGACGCGTTCGACGAGCTTCTCGCGCGCCTGCCGCCAGGCGATCATCTCCGCGATAGAAACCTGCACGAGATTGTGCGCCTTCGCGAAAGCCGTCACCTGCGGCCCGCGCATCACCGTGCCGTCGTCGTTTACGAGTTCGGCGAGGACGCCGACGGGCGGCAGCCCCGCGAGCTTGCAAAGATCGACGCAAGCTTCCGTATGGCCCGAGCGCATCAACACACCGCCCTCGCGCGCGATCAGCGGGAAGACGTGCCCCGGCCGCACGAAGTCGGACGCGCCCATGTTCGGATTCGCGAGCGCCCGCGCGGTGTTCGTGCGCTCCTCGGCGGAAATGCCCGTGTTCATCCCGTGCTTCACGTCGATCGAGACGGTAAACGCCGTGCCGAGCGGCGCGTCGTTCGCCGACACCATGGGCGAGAGCTGCAGCCGCCGCGCCTCCTCGGGCGAGATCGGCGTGCAGACAATGCCGGAGGTGTGCCGGATCAAAAACGCCATCTTCTCCGGCGTGCAGAGCGAGGCGGCGATGAAGAGGTCGCCTTCGTTCTCGCGGTCGTCGTCGTCGGTGACCACCACGAGTTCGCCGCGTGCGAAGGCGGCAATGGCGCGCTCCATGGCGCTTTGATCGAGTACGTTCATGGCTTCACGATTTCGGAAACGGCCAGCGCACCGGCTCGCAGCCGACCTGACCGCGATGACGTAGGAACTGGTCGGCGAGCACGCAAGCGAGCATCGCCTCGCCAATGGGCACCGCGCGGATGCCGACGCAGGGGTCGTGCCGGCCTTTGGTCGAGACTTCCGTTTCGGCGCCGTAGCGGTCGACCGTATGGCGCGGCGTCAGAATGGAGGAGGTCGGCTTCACCGCGAAGCGCGCCACCACAGGCGCGCCGGTGGAAATCCCGCCGAGGATTCCGCCCGCGTTGTTGGACAAAAATTTCGGCGTGCCGTCGTTCGCAAGCCGCATCTCGTCGGCATTCTCCTCGCCGGAAAGTTCGGCCGCGCGGAATCCCGCGCCGATTTCGACGCCTTTCACCGCGTTGATGCTCATGAGCGCGCTTGCGATCTCGCCGTCGAGCTTCCCGTAGATCGGGCTCCCCAGGCCCGCCGGCACGTTTTCGGCGACGACCTCGATCACCGCGCCGATCGACGAACCCTTCTTGCGGATGCCTTCTAGATACTCTTCCATTTTCTTCGCCGCGTCCGCGTCCGGGCAGAAGAAAGGATTTTTCCCGACTTCGCTCCAGTCCCATTTCGTGCGGTCGACCTTGATCGCGCCCATCTGCACGAGCGCGCCGCGCACCGTCGTCTCGGGGAGGATTTTCCGCGCAACCGCGCCCGCCGCGACGCGCGACGCCGTCTCGCGCGCCGATGCGCGGCCCGAGCCGCGCGGGTCGCGGATGCCGTATTTCATCTCGTACGTGTAGTCGGCGTGACCGGGGCGATATTTCTCGGCGATCTCGTTGTAGTCCTTCGAGCGCGCGTCCACGTTCTCGATCACGAGCGCGATCGGCGTTCCGGTCGTCACCTCCCGGCCGTCCTTGTTGTACGTGCCGGAAAGGATTTTCACAGCGTCCGGTTCTTTCCGCTGGGTGACGAACTTGCTCTGGCCCGGGCGGCGGCGGTCGAGATCGTGCTGGATGTCGGCGGCGGTAAGAGGAATCCCCGGCGGGCAGCCGTCGATGGTGCAGCCGATCGCCACCCCGTGGCTCTCGCCGAAGGTTGTCACCCGAAACATATGGCCGAACGTGTTGAACGACATCGAATACACCTTGCGGCGAATGTTCTACGAGCGGGTGAAGCGGGGGTCAAACGCGAGCGTTAACGGCACTGCCGATCTACGATCCTCGTCATTACCGGGCCGTCGCGCCCGGTGAGCGGAACGCGAGCCGTTGGCGCGACGAGACCCGGTAATCCATGACGGCTTTCCGAATGCGCCGACGCTCATCATGGATCACCGGGTCTCGCAGCGTCGTCCGCTCGCTTGGCTCGCGGGACGCTGCGGCCCGGCGATGACAAAATTAGATAGCCGCCCGCCCGCCTACCGCACCGAGATGTAAATCGTGTCGAACAGCGTCAACGTCGCCCCGTTAGCGGCGGGGAAACGGACGCGCAGCACCACGCGGTCGCTGCCGTGATAGCCGGCGGACGACTTGTAATAGACGCCTGTCGTGTCGACGAATTTCCCTCGGCATCCCTTCACGTTGCCGCGGATCGTGGACGAATAAGCCATCACACGATCGGGGCGAAAAGCGATCTTGCCGTAATTCGGGCGCTCGATGATCGCGATCTCGGGTGCGGCCCCTGTTTCGCATGTCTCTTCCGGCGATGCGTAATAGCCGAGCTTTCCTTCGCGTCCTGCAGAGACATTCACGTTGCGATGTTCGCGCCGGACTTCCTGCGCGCTTGCGGCGAAGGCGATCGGGAGAAAAGCGATTCCGAGAAAAATTCGCGCGCGCACGAGGGCGTCAGTCCTTCGACGACACCACCGCGATATCGGCGGCCTCGGGATGCTTCATGCCGACGATGTGGTAGCCCGCGTCGATGTGCTGGATCTCGCCGGTCACACCGCGCGAAAGGTCGGACAGAAAGTAAACGCCCGCGTCGCCCACTTCTTCGATCGTCACTGTGCGGCGGAGCGGCGTGTTGAGCTCGTTCCATTTCAGGATGTAGCGGAAGTCGCCGATGCCTGAGGCGGCGAGCGTCTTGATCGGCCCGGCCGAGAGGGCGTTCACGCGGATATTCTTCGCCCCGAGATCGGCTGCGAGATACCGCACGCTCGCTTCCAGCGCCGCCTTCGCGACGCCCATGACGTTATAGTGCGGAATCCATTTTTCCGCCCCGTAATAGGTGAGCGTGAGAAGCGAGCCGCCGTTCTTCATCCGCTTCTCGGCGCGCTGTGCGATCGCGGTGAACGAATAGCAGGAGATCGCGAGCGACTTGTTGAAGTTCGCGGGGCTCGTATCGACATAGCGGCCGTCGAGCTCGTCCTTGTCGGAGAAAGCGATCGCATGCACGACGAAATCGAGGTCGCCGAGCTGCCGGTCGGATTCGGCGAAAATCGCGTCGATTGTCGCGGCATCGGTCACGTCGCAATGGCCGACGATCTTCGCGCCGATTTCGGCGGCCAGGGGCTCCACGCGCTTTTTTAGGGCGGCGCCCTGGTAGCTGAAGCCGAGCTGCGCCCCTTGCGCGGCGCAGGCCTTGGCGATCCCCCAGGCGATCGAACGGTTGTTGGCGATCCCGAGCACCAGGCCCTTTTTGCCATGCATCAGGCCGGCCTTTGCGGTCATTGGAATCGTCTCCGTTCTCGATAGGCTGATGCTTGGTTCTATGGCATGGGGGTTGGAGCCCATCAAGCCGAAGGAATATTCGGCCTTCTCTCCGCGTTCTTCTGGAGAGGGATCGAAATGGCTATACTGAGCTTTGCTCTGGAGCGCCCTATGACCGCCGTTCGCCGCGGCCTGCAGCCGCTGATCCCCGCCCTGCGCCGTTTTGCACGGGCGCTTGTGCGCAATTCGGAGGGCGCGGACGATCTCGTGCAGGACACCATCGTGCGGGCGCTCAGGGGCGAACATCTCTTTCAGGGCGGCGATCTGCGCACCTGGCTGTTCACCATTCTCCTGAATCTCGACCGCAACCGCCGCCGCGGCCTCGCGCGCAAGCCTTTTCTTGCCGTGATTGAAGATATCGACCCGCCGGGCGATCCCGCCGCCGACGGCTCGGGGCGCGACATCGAGCGCGGACTTTCGCTCCTTCCGCCGGAGCAGCGCGAGGTGCTGCTCCTGGTGACGCTCGAAGGCTTGAGCTATCGCGAGGCGGCGGACGCGCAGGGAGTTCCGATCGGCACGGTGATGTCGCGCCTTTCGCGCGCGCGCACGGCGCTGCGCGATTATCTCGATGGCGAATTGCCGCCGCTCCGCGAAGTCGGCGGCAGCAACACGGGTCGCCGCGCATGATCCGCCCCGGCCGGTCCAACGACATCAGCGAAGAAGAACTGCACGCCTATGTCGACGAGCAGCTGCCCGAAGATCGCGTATGCGAGGTGCAGGAATATCTCGCGGCGCATCCAGACGCCGCGAGCCGCGTCGCCGCCTGGCGGCTGCAAAAGACGAAAATTCACGAGCGTTACGATCCTGTCCTGCATGAGCCGATTTCGGATCGCTTTTGCGTCGATACGATTCTCGCGCGCACGGCCGGCGCCTGGAAGAAAATTGCCGCCGCCGCGGTGCTCGCCTTTGCGCTAGGCGCGGGCGCCGGCTGGTTCGGCCGCGACCTGTCGGGCTTCGGCCGCGATACCGACGCCGCCCGCGCGCTTGCCGAGGCCGCGATCGAGGCGCATCGCATGTATGTCGCCGAAGTGCGTCATCCGATCGAGGTGCGCGCGGACGAGGCGCATCTCGTGCCGTGGCTCTCGAAGCGCGTCGGCCAGCAGCTGAAGGCGCCCGATCTCGCTTCCGAAGGATTGAAGCTCATGGGCGGCAGGCTCTTGCCGGGGCCGAACGGGCCGACCGCGCTCTTCATGTACCAGGACGCGGGCGGCGAGCGCGTGACGCTCACCACCGCACGCTCGCCGAGCGGGGACGAGACTTCGTTCCAGTGGCGTGCCGAGGACAAGATCGGCGCGGTGGCATGGTTCGAACGCGGGCTTGCCTTTGTGGTCGCGGGCCCGGCGGAGCATGCGAAGCTCAATCGCGTCGCGCGCCGCGTTTATGAGGCCTACGAGATTGCGGATAACGCGGCGGGGAAGTAGCGCACCAACTCCCGTCATCCCGGAAGCCGAGCGAAGCGAGGCCGAGTGGGGTGATGGCAAACGAACGCAAAACCTGTCTACTCGTCATGCCCGGCCTTGTGCCGGGCATCCACGCCTTCCTGGCTGAGGTGCCGTTAAGACGTGGATGGCCGGGACAAGCCCGGCCATGACGGGCTTTCCAGACTAAATTCCTAAATGATTTCAACGCGAAAAAATTTTCGCGATTCCTTATCCCCAGCCCTCTAGGCGGCCTTAGGGTGTGGCCGTCCTGATCCACGAGGGGCGTTTCTCGAGGCGTCTTGGAATGGGATCGGGATCGGCGCCCGCTGTCGTGCCTCGCAGGCACGGGACCGGGACGGCACGGGGCCCCGCCTCCGGTCACTAGGAACCGGCGCGAGGAGCTCGCTGACGGAGAGGCTTATGCCTCACGAAAAGCGCGGCCCATGCCGAGAAATCGCCGTGCTGGAGCGCTGCGAAGCGCCCGCCTCTCGAAAAAGAGAGGCAAACGGAAGGCCCGATGCGCCGTAGCGGCGCTCCGGCCCCCTCGCTTTCTGAATGAAGCGAGGGCTGTGATGGAAGAATGCCCGGACGCGTGAAAAAACGCGGGCGCGGGAACAATGGAGGCTGCCCGCAACAAACTCGTCATCCTGAGGTGCGAGGCGCGTAAGCCTTACTTCTTCCCCCGCCGCTTCTGCATCAGCGCATCGAGTTCGGGGTCGGGATCGCCAAGCCTGATGTTCACCGTCGCGAGCAAGTCGCCATGCCCGCCGTCCTTCTTCGGCAAGCCTTTGCCTTTCAGGCGAAAGGTCCGTCCGCCCGATGTCTGCGGCGGAATTTTCAATTCCGCCGCGCCGCTCAAGGTCGGCACGCGCACGGTGCCGCCAAGCACCGCGTCCTCGAGCGGAACTTCGACGTCGGTTCGCAAGTCGGAGCCGTCGGGCTTGAGGTTCGGATGCGGCGCCACATGAATCGTGACGATCGCGTCGCCCGGCGGCCCGCCGGCCGACAAGCCTTGCGCGCGGAGCCGAACCGACTGTCCGTCGGTGATCCCGGCCGGGATCGTGACCTCGACTTCCTTGCCGGTGGGAAGGCGCACGCGCCGCTTCGTGCCGAGTGCTGCCTCCGAAAGCGAAATCGTCGTCGAGACCGCGATGTCGGAGCCGCGCGGCGGAGGCGCTTCCGCTGTGTCCGCGCCGGCGAATCCGCCGAAGCCGGCGCCGCCGAACATTTGGCTCAGGATGTCCTCGAAGCCGCCGCGCGCGCGTCCGCCGCCGGAGCGCCCGCCGCTCTTGTGAAAGCCTCCCGGACCGTAAGTGTAGGTCTCGAAGATCGTCTCGCCGGGACCGCCGCCGAATCCGCCGAAGCCTCCGCCCGGATGCGCACCGCCGAATCCGCCGCCGGGGAAGCCCTGAAATTTCGGCTTGCCCTCGGCGTCGATCTCGCCGCGATCGAACTGCACGCGCTTCTTCGCGTCGCCGACGATCTCGTAGGCGGAATTCGCCTCCGCGAAGCGCGACTGCGCCTTCGGATCGTTCTTGTTCGTATCGGGATGATATTTCTTGGCGAGGCGGCGGTACGCCTTTTTGATCTCGGCTTCGCTCGCTTTGCGGGAAACGCCGAGCACCTCGTAGGGATCGCGAGCCAAATTGAACCTCCAACCGAGCGGTCGCTCGGCCGCTATATGTGGGGAGAGTCTAGCCCGAACGCAATAAAAGGAGGAGACTTACGATTTCTGCAACGGACGCGTGCTGGTCACGTCCCACTGGCCGCGGTGGATGCGGCAGGCCGTGCCTTCGTACCAGCTTTCCTTGCTGTCTCGGACATGGCTGACGATGAAGTTGCGGCAGGGGAAGCCGTCCTTCTGGTAGACCGAGGCGACCGGCGTGACGGTGCCGCGCGAGCCGGAGGTGGGGTTCTCCCAAGGCTGGCTGGCGCCGGCTTCGGCTCGGCCAAGGGATTCGCGGAGCGCCGATTGGGCGATATTCCAATCAAGCGGCGACATCGGCGTTTTCGCGCCGTTGGCGAGCGCGAGCGAGCCGGTGATCGTCGGTTCGGACTTCACGTTTTCGGAGCGCGCGACTTGTTGCGGCTTGTCGTTGTCGCCGAGCAACGAAGGGAGCGAGGAACTGCATCCAGTAACCGCGGCGGCGGTGAGACCTGCTGCCAGAACATGAACCATGCGCAGCCCGTAAAATGGAATGCGCTCGCCCCAATGCTTCGCTATGGTCCCCCGAAACACCCTATTGGTCCCCGACATGAATCAACCACCCCACACTATGGAACACCCGGCAAAGTTAAGGTTCGGTAACCTTCCCGGCGACCCGTTCGCGCTTTTCGCCCTCTGGATGAAGGAAGCGGCGGAAAAGGAACCTCGCGATCCCGATGCCTGCGCGCTTGCGACTGTGGATGCCGACGGCCTGCCTGACGTTCGTATCGTGCTGCTGAAGAAGTTCGACGAACGGGGGTTCGTGTTCTTCACCAACACCGAGAGCACCAAGGGACAGGAGCTAGAGGGCAATTTAAAGGCGGCCATCGTTCTCCACTGGAAATCTTTAAATCGCCAAATTCGTATACGGGGGCCCGTCGAGCGCATTTCTTCCGCCGAAAGCGACGAATATTTCGCCACCCGTCCGCACGGTGCACAAATCGGTGCCTGGGCGAGCCAACAGTCCCGCCCGCTCGACTGCCGGGAGACGCTCGAAGCTGCGGTCGCGAAGGTCGCAGAAAGGTATCCCGGCCGGGTTCCACGCCCGCCTTATTGGGGCGGCTATCGCGTGATTCCGCTCCAGATCGAGTTCTGGATCGATCAGCCGTCCCGTCTGCATGACCGGTTCGTATACTCGCGCGCCAATCCCGGCGATGCGTGGCGCAAGGAGATGCTCTATCCGTGAGCGCCACTGAGCGCATCGCCGAATCGGAAGTCGCGCGCGATACCGAGCGCGCCCGCACGATCTGCCGCGGCGCCTTGCGGCTTCTGCATGCGCATGGCTACGCCGCGGTTCCGGAACTGTCGCTCGCATCGGGCCGCCGCGCCGATCTCGTCGCGGTCGGCGCGAACGGAGAGATTCTGGTGATCGAGGTGAAGTCCTCGGTCGCGGATTTTCGCGCCGACCGGAAATGGAAGGAATATCGCGAGCATTGCGACCGGCTCTTGTTCGCGGTGGCGCCCGATTTTCCGCAGGAGCTCATCCCTGCGAGCGCGGGCCTCATCGTCGCCGACGGTTTCGGCGGCGAAATTCTGCGCGAGGGGATGAGCCACCCGGTCGCGGCGGCGATGCGGAAATCCGTGCTGCTCCGTTTCTCGCGCGTCGCGGCCTCGCGGCTCGCGGCGCTCAACGACCCGAATTTCGCGCGCGGCGAGCTTTTATAGCCACTTCTTCCATTTGAAATAGAAAAACGGTGCCACGGCCGCAGCAATCATCACAAAGACCGCGAGCGGATAGCCGAACGTCCAGTCGAGTTCCGGCATGTGTTTGAAGTTCATGCCGTAGATCGACGCGATCAATGTCGGCGGCATCAACGCCACCGCCATAACCGAGAAAATCTTGATGATGTTGTTCTGCTCCAGGCTCACCATGCCGACGACCGCGTCGAGCAGAAATTGCAGCTTGTTGATGAGAAAGGCCGCGTAGTCCGTGAGCGAGGTTACGTCGCGCGACATGCCGCGGATCTGCGAATACTGCTCCTTTGGCAGCTTCGCGTTCTGCTGCGCGTCGTTGATGAAGAACAGAATGAGCCGTCCGATGGAGCCGAGAGACTCACGCATCTTTGAGGTGAGGTCTGCCTTGCGCCCGACCGTGCGGAGGCTGACCTGATAGCGCTGGCTCGGGGAATCTTTCGCGGCGCGGCCCTCGAAAATCTTGCGCGAGACGGCGTCGACCTCTGCGCCCACGCGCTCCAGGATGTCGGCGGCGCGGTCGATGATCGCGTCGAGGAGCTCGATCAAAACCGCTTCGCCCGTGATGCTTGTCGGGCACTGGCGGCCGAGTTTCGTGGCGACGCGCGCGAACGGCCGCGGCTCGTCGTAGCGCACCGTGATCAGTTTCGCGTTGGCAAGAATGAAGGTGACGACGGTGAGCTTTGGGTGATCCGTGTCCGCGTCGTAGATCAGGGACGCCGTCATGAAGCGCGCGCCATTTTCCGCATAAAGCCGGCTTGAGGGCTCGATCTCCGCCATCTCCTCGCGCGTCGGCACGCCGATATTGAATCTCTTCTCGACAATCTTCTCGTCGTCGCCGCTGGGCGTCACCATGTCGACCCAGACCGCGTTATCGGGAATCGCGCCGTTCTCGATGACGGTGCGCTCCAGCGCGGTTCCCTTCAGTGTGTAAGCGAAGAGCATGCGGGACACTCCGGATACAGGAAGTTCCCTAGCCCTTTGCGAAAAAGCAGTCCACGGCTTCTGTGCTGAGAGCCGCGGTCAAAACGGGTATCTGCGAGGCGGGAGAGCGATGCGTCGGCAGGGGGCGATTAGCCGACCAGCCATTCGAGGTCGCGAATCGTGAGGACTTTTTTCGCGGGCACGTAGTTCTGATTCTTCTGCTCGCCCTTGTAGGGAAGCGCGCCGGCAACAGCGGAGATTCCGATCTTGCGGTATTGATCGCCGAGGTCGCTGCGGGCTTCTGCCGCTGGTTCGGTGCTCGGAGCCTCTTTCATGTTCGACATAACCTGTCCCCTGGCTATTGAGTGACTTCGTTGACTTCGTGCGTTTCCCTGGGCTTGGTCTAAGGCGGATTTTGGCAGCAATCACGGCCATTTGTGGCCGCACCGGAAAAATAAGTTTGCAGAATATTTCTGGCGCTAACGCACTCGTTAATGTACGCGGCTAGCGGCCGGAAAACGCTGCAAAAGCCGCTGCGATATTTATGCAACAGGTTTTCGTAATGCGACGCACAAGGCCATTTCCCGGCTTCCCAACGAAGAAAGGCGAGGGTATTTCGAAGCATCCGCTGGGCTCCAGGGGGCTGGAACGACAGGGATTTTGAAGACATGCTTCTCAAGAAACTCGCATTTGTCGCGATTGCTGCCCTGTCGCTCGCGGGCTGCATTTCCGACACCTTGGATCCGGTGACCGACGCGGCGCTCAAGCCGCGCGACAAGAAGCTCCTCGCGAGCGCGCCGTATCTGAACCACAAACCCAGCGAAGGCTGGCTCCGGCATCTCGTCGACTACACCGGCAAGGAAGCGCCGGGTACCGTCGTCGTCGATACCGAGCGCAAGTTTCTCTATCTCGTGCAGCCAGGCGGCAAGGCCTATCGCTACGGCGTCACCGTCGGCGAGGAAGGTTTGAGCTGGCGCGGCATCGCCAAGGTCGGCAAGAAGACCGAATGGCCGGAATGGGTGCCGACGAAGGAAATTCTCGCGCGCATGCCGGAGCTGCCGAAGCACGTCGGCCCCGGCCCGCATAACCCGATGGGTGCGCGTGCTCTTTATCTATACCAGGGCAACAAGGACACTCTGTTCCGTATTCACGGCACCAACCAGCCGGAATATATAGGGCAGGCGATCTCCTCGGGCTGCATCCGCATGCTGAACGAGGATGTGATCGATCTTTATAATAGGGTGCCGATCGGCGCGACCGTGGTCGTCATTTAAGACGATCGGCAATCATGGGGGCGACTAGGCGCGGGCGAGGCCCGCGCCTTTTTGCTTTTCAGGCGGGAAATCCGTCCTTCACGGAAGTGAAGATGGTGTTGAGTGTGGTGCCGATCCCGGTAACGGCGAGCACGATCGCGATCGAAATGGTGCCGGCGATGATCGCATATTCGATCGCCGTTGCGCCTCGCTCGTTGCGCGCGAAATCGCGCAGCGCTTGCAGGAAAAACGTCGTCATCGGCCGCATGGCGAATTCCTGTCTGAACCGGGCGCGACGCTATCGCGCTTATGCTTAATTCGCTCTTCGTCGCAGATCGCGATTCTACGCGAAGCGGCTATTTTGCCGTGCATGGTTGCCGGAGTGTGAACGCGAATGTGCCGAATCAGAACAGTCCGGGCAGCAGCCGGTAGCGCACCCGCTCGGAATAAGCCTGATAAGCCGGGTCCAGCATCAGGATCCGTTCCTCACGCTTGAGCCTGGCGATCTGAATCGCAAGCGCCGCGAGATACAGAATGGCGTTGCGCAATGAGGGAAAGCCGAGCAGGAATCCGATATGGGTGACAACATAGCCGGCATACATCGGATGCCGGACGAAGCGATAAGGACCGTGAATCTTCACGCCGCGGTTCGCGGCGACGATGCCGAAGCTGCTCCACAAAATGACCTTGGCGCTGACCTGAAAGCAAAGTCCCATCAGCATCAGGCCGATACAGAGCTGCGGCGGCACAATCGGATTCTGCAAGGACGGCACGGCAAGAAGCGGCGCCGTCGTGCCCGCAAAAGCGAGAATCCAGTCGGTGGGGTTTACCGAGATTTTTTCGGTCTTGCCGCGCGTCAACACCAGGAGCATGACGAGCACTTCCGAGATCACCAAAAGCACGATCCCGATATTCGCATCCGCGCTGTAAGCGACGAACATCTTGCCGGCAAAATGCGCGAACAGGATCGTCACGAAAATGCGCTCGATCAGGTCGAGCACCGTCCATTTGTCGAAGTGTATCGACGATATACGGGCGAACAGGCCCCGCTCGGTGCGCTCGGTTTGTGCAGGATCGCTCATGATCACCATCCCCAGCTCGCCGTTTTGGGTCACGGCGTTGGGCGAAACCTTGCATGGAGCGCTTAAAGGTGCGTTTAAGCGGCGACGGGCGTTAAACGAGGATTTGTTGGTAAACGAAGGCTGAAGAAAGTTCTTCGCCCGCCTCAGGCGAGCTGATTTCCAAGCCTGACCATCACGATTTCCGGTGGGACACCAAGCCGCACCGGCGCGATCGAGCAACCAAGTCCGCCCGACACGATCATGTGCCGTCCGTTTTCGACAATATGGCCGTAAGCGAACCGGTTACCGTACCGGCTCGGCACAACGGGCGAATAACCGAGCAGCCGGACCTGTCCGCCATGTGTGTGGCCCGCGAGCGTCAGAGAAATGCGCTCCGGTACCTTCACGAAAATATCCGGCTCGTGCGCGAGCAGGATCGCCGGCGCATCGCCTGTAATCTTCGCGAGTGTCTTCGGTAGATCGTCCACGCCCCGGTAGCGTCCGCGCCCGACGATATACGCAATTTGGTCGCCGAGCCCGAGCAGCCAGAACGGGCGGCCGCGATGGGTGAGCTTCACCCCGTCGTTTTCCATGATCGGAATGCCGGCCTTTTCGATCGATGCGCGGATGCGCTTTAAGTGAAACCACCAGTCGTGGTTGCCGAGAATGGAGTGCACGCCGAGCGGCGCCTTGCATTGCGCCCAGAGAGGAGCCCATGTTTCAGAGGGAACCATCTTGGTGACGAAGCGATGGGCCGCTTCAAAGTCGCCGAGCAGCACCACGAGATCGGGTTTGAGCGCGTTCGTGGTTTCCACGATGCGTTCGATGCGTGCAGGGCTCATATACGGCTCGCTCGCATGCGGATCGGCGATCACGGCGATATTGAGCGGAAAATCGTTCGGCCAGCGCGGCGGGGTCAGCCGGTATTCGGTGACGACGAGGCGGAATCCCGGCTCGACGATGCCCGCATAGGCCCCGGTGGACAAAACCACGCCGCCTGCGGCGGCGGTGCCCACAAGAAACTGGCGGCGCGTGATCAGCATGAAGACAAAACCATCACAGATTCTTTGCCGCTTTGTTACTACCCGATCGAGGCTCGATCGTCGTGCCACTTTGGTGCACTGAGGTTGCGCCGGGCTGCGGCGGCAAGATCCACTGGCAGATTTTATAGTTGTTGCGCCGTTCCTGCAGGTCGACATGCAGATGTGTCTCGTGCGGCTTGTCGGAACCGGGGCCAAGCACGGTCATGAAACGGGCGCAGGCGGATTTCCGCATTTCGGTGAAGAATTGGCGAAGCCCCTGCGCCTTTTCGATCACGAAACTCGCGCCATTGGAAAGATGCAGCGCGCGGATGTCCAGCGCATTCGCCTTGCCGTGTTCGCTGAGGATCGCGCCAAAGACATTATTTCGCGACCGGCAGGAATAGGAGGCGGCGACATCGATGCGGGTAATTTCGCCGCCGATTTTCAGCGCGGCGGGCTCAAGCGAATCCCTGACCCAGTTCGCCACCGCTAACGCCATCGGGCAGCGAAGGATAGCGGCGGGCTTGAGCTCTATACGCTTGCCGTTGACGAGCTTGATTGCGCTGATGCTCACCGGCGCCGCGGCAAGGCAACCGTTGTCCCATGCGATGGGATCGAGGAATTCGGCTTCCGCGACGCCGGCCTTGAAAAACTCCTCGCAGACCTTTTTGGCTGCCTCAACGGCAGAGGGGTCGACGGCTACCGGCTGCGGCTCCCTGCGATCGGCCTCCGGCGGACGAGGGCGCGGCAAAGGCACATCCGCCATCGCGGACGCCGTGGCAAAAATCAACGCGCCGATCGTCAGGGGCCAAATTATGCGCATCTTATTTCCATGTCGCCCCAGCGCGGCGAAATCGCGGCGGGTTGCGCGAAAGTACAAACCGGCTCATTTTATATCGAATAAGGCATAAAAACCGCCGGCGTCCGGGAAGGGAAACGAGGGAATCCGTGCAAGGGCTGATGCAGGATTGGCCGCTTACTTGCAACCGCATCATCGATCATGCGGCGGTACAGTTCGGCGGCCACAAAGTCATTACGCGCTCGGTCGAGGGGCCGATCGTCGAGACCACCTATCGCGGCATCCGCCAGCGCGCGCTGAAAGTGGCGCAGCGGTTGGTGAAAGAGGGCATCAAGTCCGGTGACCGCGTTGGCACGCTTGCCTGGAACACCGCGCGGCACCTGGAGAGCTGGTACGGAATTTTGGGCGCGGGCGCGGTTTATCACACGGTCAATCCTCGGCTCTTTCCCGAACAGATCGTCTACATCGTCAATCACGCCGAAGACCGGCTGATGCTGGCCGATCTCACCTTCGTACCGATGCTGGAGCAGATCGCGGACAAGCTGCCGACAATCGAGCGCTATGTGATCCTGACCGATGGCAAGCATATGCCGGCAACGAAGCTGAAAAACGCGGTGGCCTACGAGGACTGGATCGCGGAAGTCGACGGCGATTTTTCCTGGGTCAAAGTCGATGAAAACGACGCTGCCGGCATGTGTTACACGTCGGGCACGACCGGCCGCCCGAAGGGCGTCGTTTATTCGCATCGTTCGAACATGTTGCAAGCCTTCGCGACAGCGATGCCGGACGTGTTCTCGATTTCGTCGAACGATGTGATCCTGCCGGTCGTTCCGCTCTTCCACGCCAATAGCTGGTCGCTCGCTTTTTCGGCGCCGATGAACGGCGCTTCGCTGGTGATGCCGGGCGCGAAGCTTGACGGCGCTTCGACCTATGAATTGCTCGACACTTATAAGGTCACCGCCACGGCAGGCGTGCCGACCGTGTGGCTCGCATTGCTCGATCACATGGAAAAACACGATCTAAAGCTGCCGCATCTCAAGCTCGCTTTCATCGGCGGCTCGGCCTGTCCGCGTTCGATGATCGAAAAATTCCAGGACAAGTACAACGTACTCGTCCGCCACGCCTGGGGCATGACGGAGATGAGTCCGGTCGGCACCGCCGGCCATCTCAAGCCGCATGTCGCGAAATTCGAGCGGGAAAAGCGGCTGGACGTGCAGGAGAAGCAGGGCTTCTCGCTATTCGGCGTCGAAATGAAAATCACCGACGACAATGGCAACGAACTTCCGTGGGACGGAAAGACATTCGGGCGGCTCAAGGTGCGGGGCGGAACCGTTGCGCGCTCCTATTTCAAGGGCGAGGGCGGGGAGATTCTCGACGCGGAGGGATTTTTCGACACCGGCGACGTCGCCACCATCGACGAGCACGGCTACATGAAAATCACCGACCGCTCGAAGGACGTGATCAAGTCGGGCGGCGAATGGATCTCTTCGATCGAGATCGAGAACATAGCCGTCGGGCACCCGGACGTCGCGGAAGCGGCGGTCATCGGCGTCTCGCATCCCAAGTGGGACGAACGGCCGCTATTGATTGTCGTGCCGAAAAAAGACAAGAAGATCGGCAAAACAGAAATGCTCGAATTCCTGCGCGGCAAGATCGCGAAGTGGTGGATGCCCGACGACGTGATTTTCGTGAACGAAATTCCCCATACGGCGACTGGGAAGATCTTGAAAACCGCGCTGCGGGAGCAATTCCGGAGTTACCGGCTGCCGTCCGCGGCCGAATGAGCAAGAGCCGCGCCGCATGATCCGCCGAAGACTGTACGTCGAAGTGCGCGTGTCGAAGCTCGCGACCTGGAGCCGCAGGATCGCGGTTTTCGCCATTCCTGTGGTGCTGCTTGCCGTCGGCATGCACCGTTTGAGCCTCGTCGAGTACAACGTCGCGATTGCGACGCTGGTGGCGGGCTACGCTGTAGCGGCGCTCGCACTTTTGATCGCGATCTGCGCCTTTGTGGCGATCTGGAACGAAGGCTTGCGCGGCCTTGGTCGCGCTTTTACGGCCGCCGCCATCAGCCTTCTTATTGTCGGCTGGCCGCTCGTGACCGCCGCGCGCACCGCGACCTTGCCGCCGATCGCCGACATCACGACCGATGTGAACGATCCGCCGCAATTCGTGGCGGTCGCGCAAGCCCGCCCGCGCGGTTCGAACCCGGTGCGTTATCCCGTCGAAAATGCGCAGCTGCAACGCGCCGCCTATCCGGGCGTGAAGCCGTTCGAGGTCGAAGCCAATCCCGACGAGATCTTCAACATGATCATGGGCATTATCGACAAGCGCGGCTGGCGCGTGCTCGACAGCGTATCGCCGCGGGGCGGCGAACGCGACGGCCGCATCGAGGCGGTAGCGCGCACGCTGATCATGGGTTTCCGCGAGGACATCGTCATCCGCGTGCGAAGTGGGGACAAGGGCGTGAGGATCGATATGCGCTCGGCCTCGCGCTACGGCGATCGCGATTTTGGGTCGAACGCGAGCCGGATCGAGAGCTTCATGACGGATTTTGCCGACACTCGCCGGCGCTCGATGTATTAAGCCAGGCGAAAGCGCGAGGCGAGGGACGGAACGCCGCTGTCGGCGATCACGCGCTTGCGGGCGACCAGATCTTCAAGCTGTGCGAATGTCATCAGCGCCGCTGCGCCCGCGAGCTTGGGGTTCAGCCCGATATAGACCGCGCGCACGAGCGAGGGGATGTCCGACTCGCCGCGCTTCAGCGTCCGCAGGATCGCGGTCTCGCGCGCCTTGCGATGGGCGATGTAACGGTCGACGAAAGCGGGCGCGTTCTTCACCGCGGGACCGTGCCCCGGAAAATAGACTGTCTCCGGCCGCCGCTTTAATTTGCGCAGGGACTCCATATAAGCGTGCATCTCGCCGTCTGGCGGCGCCACGATCGACGTGTTCCACGCCATGACGTGATCGCCGGAGAAGAGGATATCCGTGCCCTTCAGGGCATAGGCGGCGTGGTTCATCGTGTGGCCGGGTGTGAGCACGGTCTCAAGCGCATAGCCCTTGCCTTGGACGATGTCGCCGTCTTTCACGCGCACATCCGGCACAAAGTCCATGTCGCCGCTCGAGTCGAGCCGGGTTTTTTCGTCGATCTGAATCGGCCGCGCCGCGCGATGCGGTCCTTCGCCGAAAGTCTTTGCGCCCGTTGCCCTCTGGATCGCCTTCGCGGCGGGTGAATGATCGCGGTGCGTATGGGTGATGACGATCTGCGCGACCTTTTCGCCGTTCACCGCGTTCAGCAAGGCGTCGACATGGGCGGGAAGGTCAGGGCCGGGGTCGATGATCGCGACTTCGCCCTTGCCCACGATATAGGTGCAGGTGCCCGTGAAGGTGAACGGTCCCGGGTTGGGAGCGACGATCCGGCGGACAAGCGGTGCGACCGTCTCGGCCCGGCCGGGTGGAACATCGAAATCACGGTCGAAAGGAATATCATCGGCCATTGTGGGGTTCGCCTCTAACTACATCCAAAGACGAAGTTATATCAGCGTAGATGACCTATTCTTCGCAACTGCGGCGAGGGCTCTTTGCAGGCCCTCAATGCTCTATTGACGGGGCTGGCCGATTGCGTTCTCATTTCAGGGCAAGATTGAATTGCCGCCGCTCCAGGGCCCACGCTCTCAGAAAAATTGACGGCAAGATCGTGCGGTGTGCGCGTTAGCGTGCGCCAACTAAGGCAATGAAGGAAACGTACAAGTACAACCGCGTCACTCGAACTCAAGGATGGGGAAGTTTTATGGCTTCAGGTACCGTAAAGTGGTTCAACGCCCAAAAGGGATATGGGTTTATCCAGCCGTCGGACGGCGGGAAGGATGTGTTCGTGCACATCAGCGCCGTCGAACAGGCCGGGCTCTCGAACCTCACGGAAGGCCAAAAGATCCAGTTTGACATCGTCACGACGGATCGGGGCAAGACGGCCGCCGGAAACCTGAAAGCGCTGTGAGTTCCGCGGCTGCGGCCGCTCGGCACTCGCAAGGCTGGATAAAAAGAGAACGCGGCGCATAATGCGCCGCGTTTTCTTTCGGGATTAGAAATGGTCGGAGTGGCAGGATTTGAACCTGCGACCCCCTGCTCCCGAAGCAGGTGCGCTACCGGGCTGCGCTACACTCCGGCCGCGCTGCTTTAGCAGGCGGCGATAAGTCAGCGCAAGCGTTGCGAATATCGAAATGAAAGGCTAAGCGCTTGGGCGCCGTGCTGCATTGGGGCGTAGCCAAGTGGTAAGGCAGCGGATTTTGATTCCGCCATTCGGAGGTTCGAATCCTCCCGCCCCAACCACGCAGTCGAGTCTCTGTCAGTCTTCTCCGGTGCGCCGCGCAAAGCCCCCGTTTTCGGCGCGAGACCGCGAACGTGTGGTCTCTGTACTTAGATTCTAGAACTCGCCGAGCGCAATTTCGACCGGCAGTCTCTGCCCGCCAATTTTGAATCTCCGGGTGAAGACGACGTGAGACCGGGTTCGACCTGAACTGAGACCGGTTCGAGTTGGCCAGGAGAGAGCGGTAAGTGTGTTCGGCGGGTTTCGGCTTTTACGATTGAGGCAGTTCCAGCCGCTGTTCCTGTTTGGCCCAGGAAGTAGGGAGAGCTTTCGCCAAGCCGGTCAGCGTAAGGCCTGCAGGCGCTGAGCCATTGAGAATCGCCGATATGACCCGCGGCGACACGAATGCGAGTGGCGCCAGAAAGCGCACATGGCGTTCGACTTTGCCTTCGCGCTTTGCGATTTCGGTAAAGGATGCGGCACGGCCCTCCACGAGATCCTCGATCCAGACACGCGCCTTCACCGTCGATAAGATCAGCAAGGGTTTCAATCTCGGGCCGCTTCGTCAGCTCGTTCTTGATCAATGCTCGTTTGCGCTGGAGAAGGGTCGCTTGACCGTGTTGATCGGTCCTTCCGGTTGCGGAAAGAGCACGCTCGTGAACGTTCTTGCCGGTTATGAAAGCGTGGATGCCGGCGAGGTTCGTATGATGGGGGA
>Ga0070740_10000532_pt1 | contig 79165 bp, 78 predicted proteins | sample Coa_R2_FD_67286 | JGI IMG/M metagenome (GOLD analysis project Ga0070740, IMG submission 67286) | Surface soil microbial communities from Centralia Pennsylvania, which are recovering from an underground coalmine fire - Coalmine... | ecosystem: Environmental > Terrestrial > Soil > Unclassified ... | reverse complement strand
GCCGAGGCCCGCGGGTCCGGTTGGACCCATGGCGTCCCGCGCGCCCTCGGCATTGCTTCGAGAGCGGGCGGTCTGTCGCGCCGAAGCCCCCAAGGGCGGAGGCCGGCATTTGGAAATGCGGCTCACCCCGGGCCGAATAAAGAACAGGGGCGACGACGCGCGTCTGCTGTTTGACAATTGAATGAATTGGCGAGGGCCAGCCTTGGGACTCCACGCGGGAATTGCCGGGTCAAAGTTCGGGCAATGATTGGCGTGGGGCGCTAACCCGCGCCTCGCTACTCCGCCGCGACCGGGCGCAGCAGAGATTCTCCCGGCCGCACGCGCGTGAAGTCGACGCGTGTGCTCGTTACTTGCGGCCGATCGTTCTTGAGCCGCGCGATCGTGTAAACGGAGGCGGCGAGATCGGACGCTTGCGGGAAGTCCTCGCGAAAATGCGCACCGCGGCTGTCCTTGCGGAAATCGGCCGCCGCGCAGATGGCGCGGCTCACCAGCGTGAGGTTCTCCAGATTGAGCCGGTCCATCCAGGTAAGATTATAACGGCGGCTCTCGTCGGCGATTCCACATTCGGCGATGTCGCGCGCCAGCTGATCGAGCGCCGCAGCGCCGCGCGCCAGGCTCTCGGCGCTGCGCAGGATGCCGACGTCGTTCCACATGATCGAGTAAAGCCGTTCGCGCAATTCCGGCAGATGACCCGCGCGGCCGCCGAACGGCGCCAAGGCGCGCTCGCGCGCCGCGTCGATCGCGCGTGGATCGGGATCGGGCAGGGCGCCGCGCGGCTTTATACGCGTGCCCATAATGTCCCCGGCGATGCCGCCGAATACGGTGGAATTGGCGACGCCGTTGCCCCCGAGCCGGTTGGCACCGTGCACGCCGCCGGTGTCCTCTCCGGCCGCATAAAGCCGCGGCAATTCCGTGCTGCAGTCGAGCGAAAACTTGACGCCGCCCATCATGTAGTGCGCGGTGGGGATCACCTCGACGCGGCCAGCGGCGAGGTCGAACCCGCAATCGGCGCAGCGCTCGACCATACCCTTGAACTCGCGGCGCACGCGCTCGGGCCCGAGATGTCCCATCTCGATATAGACGCCGCCGTGCGGCGAAGCGTGGCCTTTGCGAATACGGTCCATGATCGAGCGGGAGACGATGTCGCGGGTGGCCCGTTCGCCGCGCTTGTCGTAGTCGAACATGAAGCGCTTGCCTTGCGCATCGGTGAGCCAGCCGCCCGAGCCGCGCAGGCCTTCCTCCAGCACCGTGCCGGTCATGCGCGTGCCTTCGCCGGCGAGCAATCCGGTCGGGTGGAATTGCACCATCTCGATGTCGCGCAAGGGCAGGCCGGCGCGCAGCGCCATGGCCAGCCCGTCGCAGGATTTGTCTCCGGAGGGCGTGTGATAGCGATACATCGTCGGGCCGCCGCCGGTCGCCAGCAGCGTCGCCTGCGCGCGCACCATCACAAGGTCCCCCGAGCGCATATCCAGCATCAGCACGCCGGCCAGTTCGCCGCCATCAGCCGAGCGGATCAGATCGAGCGCGCGGTGATCCTCCAGCCGCCGTACCTCGCGCCGCCACGCCTGCTCGGCGAGCCGGTTGATGATCTCGATGCCGGTGAGATCGCCTTTGTGCACGGTGCGGTCGAAGGTCTGCCCGGCGAAGGCCTTCTGATGCACGGTGCCGTCGGGATTGCGGTCGAAGAAGCAGCCGAGCTCCGTCTCCAGTTCGCGGATGCGGCGCGGGGCGGTCTCCACCAGCAGCCAAGCCAAGTCCTGGTCATTGAGCCAGCCGCCGCCCTCGATTGTGTCCATGAAGTGCCGTTCGACCGAGTCCTGTGGCGACAGCGCGACATTGTAGCCGCCCTGCACCATGCGCGTGCAGCCGCATTTGCCAAGCAGGCCCTTCACCGCGATGGTGACGTCGAGATCGGGGTTGGCCTTCTTCGCATGCAGCGCGGCGAACAGGCCGGCCCCGCCCGCGCCCAAAATCAGGATGTCGGTCTGGAGGGTGGTAATGGATGGCATTCGATTGCCCCCGCACTCAGATGCGCTCCCTCTCCCCGCCAGGGAGAGGCAAAACGCGGCGACCCGCTGGCATCACCCATTCACTCCGATCCCGGCCAGCACCGCGGCGCGGCGCGCCGCGGCTTCCGCATTGATCTGCGCATAGGTCGAGCCGCCATGCGAATCCATGGTCACGAGCAGGGGCCCGAAATGCTTGATGCGGAATTTCCAGAGGCTTTCGGGATTGAGATCGTCAAAGTCGACATCTTCAATCGCCTCGATCCATGTCGTCTGCAGCGCGGCCGCGCCGCCGATCACCGCAAGATAGGCGCCGCCGAGGTCACGCAGCGCATCGAGCGTACTTTGCCCCATGCCGCCCTTGCCGATGATGAGCCGCACGCCGTCACGCTCCATCAGGGGACGCGTGAAGCGCTCCATGCGCATCGATGTGGTGGTGCCGATGCAGACTGGCTCGTAGCCGCAGGAGTTGCCGGGCCGCGGATCGACCTTGCGCACGTTCGGCGCGGTATGAATGACGGCATGTCCCCTAAGATCGAAGCGCGTCCTGCGGCCACCATCGAACATGGCGATCAGCGTGGCGTCGCGGATGCCGAAGAGCGTCTTCTCCAGAGTCACGGTATCGCCGATGCGCAAGGCGCGCGCCTGCTGTTCGGTAATCGGCGTTTCAAAGGTGTGATGCGTCATTTCCAGTGACTCACTCGAAAGCGATGCCGCCTGGCGTGATGATAGCCGAAGCACGCCGTGCCGAATGGCATTGGATGTTCACTGCCACAGGATTCATCGTGATATGCGTTGCCGCCACTTCGACATGCACGCGGAACGATGTCGAACGGCCGCCCAGGCCCTGCGGCCCGATGCCGAGCTCGTTGACCGCGTCGGAGAGCTGCGCCTCGATCCTGGCGCCTTCCGGGTCGCTGCACGTGGTGCCGAGCGGACGAGTGGCGGCGATCTTGGCGAGGTGCATGCAGAGATCGGAGGTGCCGCCGATGCCGACACCAACGATGGTGGGCGGGCAGACGCGGCCGCCGCACTCGATGACCTTGTCAATAACGAAGCGTTTTACCGCGCCGACGCCGTCCGCCGGAATCAGCATCTGCAGAAACGAGCCGTTCTCCGAGCCGGAGCCTTTCGGGATCATCTCGATCTCGACAGTCTCCTCGCGCTCATCAAAATCGACGTTGACGATGGGCACGCCCGGTCCGCAGGAGGTCTGCTCGTTCTTGCGTGTGATCGGATGCACGACGGAGGAGCGCAGCGGGTGTTCCGTAGTGGCGCGTGCGCAACCGCGGCGGATCGCAGCCTTCATGCCGGCGCCGTCGAACTCGACATTGCGGCCGACGGTGACGTTGTAGATCGGGATTCCGGTATCTTGGCACAATAGGTTCTTCGTGCGCTCGGCTACCGCGATGTTCTGCACCATGGTGCCGAGGATGGCCTTGCCCGTAGCATCTGTCTCTTCGCGCAGCAGCCGCTCGAATCCCTGCTTGACGTCGCGCGGCAAAAGCTTGAGCGCGCGGATATAGAGCGTCTTGGCGAGCTCCTCGACTTCCTTCAGATCGAGCTGCATCGTTTCACCACCTAGAGCACCAGAGCCGCGCCAGACGCGATCAACAGAATGGCGAGCGCCTGGCGGAAGCGCAGATCGTTCATGCGTCCGTAAAGCTGCCAGCCGATCCATGTTCCGAGGAGAAGAGGCGGCAGCACCGCGACCAGCATTATCAGCCCGGCACGGTCCAAAGTCACCATGACGATGCCGATGAGAGCGATCGCCTGGATGATGATCACGTAAGGCTGGTAAACCGCGCGCGCGGTTTCCTTCGGCCAGCCGCGCAATTGCGTCCAGATCGTGGGCAGCACGCCGGAATAGCCGCCGATGCCGCCGAGAATGCCGCCGATGAAACCCACTGCGCCGTCGGCGCCGCGCCCGCCCCAGCTCACTTTGTGCAGCCGCGGCGCCAGCAGAGCATAAGTTCCGAAAAGCAAGAGGAAGATGCCGAGCGCGCTCTTCATGACGTTGGCATCTGTGTAGACCAGCAGTCGCACGCCGAGCGGGATGCCGACGAGCCCGCCGGCGATGAACGGCCACAGGCGGCCCACGTCGATATGGCGCCGCTGCGGCCAGATCGTCGTGGTGTGCAGAAGCACGCCGCAGCCGGTGATCAGGATTGCCGAATGCAGGGGATCGATGCGGTGCAGCCAGATCGAGGAGGCGGCCAATCCAAAGGCGAAACCGCTGCCGCCGGCGGCAATGCCGCCGACAAAGGCGCCGAGCCACAGAAAAGCGAGCGTGACGAGCGGCAGTCCCAGCATCAGCTAACTCAGATTGAGCGCGAGGACGAGGCCGATCGCGACGACGGCGGCGGCACAGGCGGAGAGCGCGGCCAGTGTTTTTTCGCGGAAGTCGAAAAACTCGACGGCGAGCACGCGCAGGCCGAGTGTTAAATGCAGCGCCAGCGCGACGACGATGCACCATTCAAGCGCCTGCACGAGGGGCTCTCGCGTCAGCGCAAGGAACGAGTCCAGCGCATTGGCACCATTGAGCGCGGTGGCGAGCGCGAGGAAATGCAGCGGCAGGAAGACGGCAAGCGCGATGCCGGACAGACGATGCAGCATGGCCGCGACAAAGCCGCGCTGCTTGTGCGAGGCGCGCATCAGGAACACACCGCGACGACGGCGCGCAGCCCGAGCACGAGAAGAAGGGCGGAAAACAGAATGAGCGCGAAATCGAGCGAGCGGCCGCGCCATGCCGTCCACTCGCGCACAATATTGCGCAGCCCGATGGGTGCGTGCACGGCAACCGCTAGCACGAATATGGCGTAGAACAATGCGAAGGCGACGTTGCCGTGCGTGCGCGCCAAAATCTGGGCGGCCGTCAGGCCGCCGCGCACGGCGAAAAGAATAGTGGCGAGGTGGGCGGCCACGGCGACTGCCAGAATGAATGCGGTCGTACGCTGCGCGACAAAAAGCATCACGCGCTCCGCAGGGCGCGCCTGAACAGCACGCGCTTCAAGCCGGCGATTGCGTAAGTCGGCGCGATCGCCTTGGGGCAGAAGTTGGTGCAGTTCATGTGCGTATGACAGGCCTGGCAACCGTTATCGTGCGACACCGCTTTGAGCCTTTCGGCTTGGCCGCGGTCGCGCACGTCGTTGACCAAAGTCCAAGCGCGGTTGAGCGCGGCAGGACCCAGATAATCGCGGTCCCAGGCCACAACGTCGCAGGCGGAATAGCAGACGCCGCAACCGATGCATTCGATGCCGGCATCGGCCGCTTGTCTTTCCTTCGTCTGCGGAGGAACGACGGCGAAATCCTGCTCCGGCGCGGTGCCCGGCTCAAAGAAGCCATGCGCCGCTTTCCACTTGTCGAAGAACTGCGTCATCTCCACCGCAAGGTCTTTCACCACGGTGAAATTGCGCAACGGCTCGAGCCGCAGGCGCTCATCACCGGAGACGACCTCGTTGACCCGCGTGCGGCAGGTCCAGCGCGGCCGCCCATTCACCACCATGGCGCAGGATCCGCACATGCCGACGCGGCAGGCAAAACGATAGGAAAGGGTCGAATCGTGCTCGCGCTGGATTTCGGTCACCACGTCGAGGACAGTCTGGTGCTGTCGGCGCGGAAGAGTGAAGGCCTGGAATTGGCCATTCTCCGCGCCGCGCCAAACGTCGACCGCGAGGACGTCACTCATCGTTGCATGCCCCAAAGATTGACGGTGCGCGCCTCGATGGTGCGGAAGATCACCGACTCAACCAGCAGTCCGATCAGGATCACGGTGAGCAGGCCGGCGAAGACGGTCGGCGTATCGAGGTCGTTGCGCGCTTCGAAAATGTACCAGCCGATGCCGCCGGAGCGCGATGAGACGCCGAACACAAGCTCTGCGGCGACCAGCGTGCGCCATGCGAAAGCCCAGCCGATCTTCAGGCCGGCGAGGATGGACGGAAAAGCGGCCGGGATCAAAATCAGCCCGACATAACGCGCGCCTTTAAGGCCGACATTGCGCCCGCTCATGCGCAAAGTCTCCGGCACGCCGCGGAAGCCGATCAGAGTGTTGAGTGCGACGGCCCACAGCACCGAATGGATGATCACGAACACCAAAGAGGGCGTGCCAAGACCGAACCAAATCAGCGCCAGCGGCAACAGCGCGATCGCCGGCAGCGGGTTGAACATCGCGGTCAAAGTCGAAAGGATGCGCGTGCCGATACCGCTCGCGACAGCAAGTGTTGTAAACGCTGCTGCGAGCGCGAGCCCGCAAGCGTAGCCGATGGCCAGAGTGCGCATCGACGTGATCGTACGGTTGACCAGGATGCCGTTGCTCAGGTCTCGCCAAAACGTTCCGATGGTTTCGGTGAAGCTCGGAAACAGCAAGGAGTTGTTGAGCCAGCGCGCGTAGGCCTCCCAGATCACAATGAGCACGACCAAGATCATCATGCGCTGGAAGGTCTCATTGTTGAGTATGCGCTCGCTGAAACTGAGCGGCCGCTCGATGTCGCCGACCGCGCCGGATTGAGCCGGCTCGCGCTCGAATTCCGGCCGCTCGCCGTTCCGGGACTTTGTTTGCGCCAGGCTCATGCGCTGACCTTTTCCGGCATGCGCTTTTGCCCGTCGTCAAACAGCAGCCCGTGGATTCGCTTCGACATGGCTCCGAATTCACTCTGATCGATATTGCCGAAATGGAATTTGGCAGTATCGAGCTCGGCGCGGACGCGGCCGGGATGCGGGCTCAGCACCAGAATGCGGGAGCCCACCAGGATGGCTTCCTCGATCGAGTGGGTGACGAACAGCACGGTGAACTTCAATTGGTCCCACAGCGACAGCAGATCCTGCTGCATGGCGCGGCGGGTCAGCGCGTCGAGCGCCGCGAACGGCTCATCCATCAGAAGAATGTCCGGCTCGAGCGCCATGGCGCGGGCTATGGCAACACGCATCTTCATGCCGCCGGAGAGCATATGCGGATAGATGTCGCGAAATTCCGCAAGATTGACCTTTTCGATTGCAGCATTGGCCCGCTCGACCGCATCCGAGCGCGAGAATTTCCGCGTCACCTTCATCGGGAAGAGCACGTTCTCGAACACGGTCTTCCAGGGCATCAGCTGTTCGAATTCCTGGAACACCATCATGCGGTCAGGGCCGGGCGCCGCGACAGCCTTGCCGCGGATGAGGATCGAGCCTTCGACCGGCGCCATGAAACCGCCGACAGCTTTGAGCAAGGTCGACTTGCCGCAACCGGACGGCCCAAGGATGACGTATCGGTCACCTTGATGAACGGAAAAGTCGACCTTGTACGTCGCCGTCACCAGATGGCGCGGCGTCTTGTACTGGAGCGTAACTCCGTTCACTTCGAGCAGGATCATCGGCCGCCCTGTTGTCAGCTGCCGGGCAGGTCGTGGATGGCATCGATGAACATGTCCTTCCAGCTCTTCGGCGTCACCGGTATCATTTTCGCCCGGCCCATATAGTCCGCGACGACCATGACCTTTTCGGGGGTCATCGTCCATTTGTTCTCTGGATCGCGGATGATTTTTTCCACTTCGGCGGGCGAGAGCTTCGACTGGTCGGCCTTGACCCACAGGGCCGCGGCCGCAGCGGGATCATCGTGGATTTGTTTGATCGCCTCGCGCATGGCTGCAAGGAAGGCTTGCACGACCTTCGGCTCGTTTTCGTAAAGCTTGGCCGCCGCCCACACAACAATGAAGGTGTGCGATCCGCCGAACACGTCGTAGCTGTTGAGCACGCGGTGCACGCGCTTGTCTTCGAGTTCCCGGTACATAAACGGCGCGGATGTAAAATGCGCGGTAATTTGCGATTTGAAGCTCATCATCTGCGCCAGACCGTCGGGATGGCTAAGCGACACGGTCCACGGGTCGAGCTTGTGCTCCTGGCCTTTGCCGAAGACTTTTTCCGCCGCCATCTGCAGAATCACCGCCTGCATGGACACCCGCACTGCAGGCAAGGCGATGCGGTCTTTCTCGGTAAAATCTTTGATGGTCTTTACCTCAGGATTGATGCTGTTGAGATAGAGCGGCATCGAATCCAGAGCGCAGATGCCTTTCACCTTGAGATTGTCGACGGTGCGAGACCAGACGGTGACGAACGGGCCGATGCCGCCTGAGGCAAAATCGAGGTTGCCGGAGATCAGGGCTTCGTTCATCGGCGGCCCGCCGGTGAAGCGCACCCACTTGGTCGTAAGATCAAGTCCGAGCTTTTTGCCTTCCGCTTCGAGCAGATGTTTTTCCTCCATGATCGTCAGCGGCAGGTAAGAGATGCCGTATTGCTTGGCGAGCATGACGACGCGGGCCTCGGCGGCCGTCGACGCGCACAGGGCAAGAGCGGCGGCCGCTCCCGCAAACATCAGGCGCAAAAGATGACGGCTTTGTTTTTGCATTCATTCCTCCCAGGGCTTGGCTCGTATTTCGGCTTTTTTGCTGGTCACCATCGTGGTCACTTTGGGCTAGCGTGGCAACCGCCATTTTTGCGCGAGGAGGCACCGGATGTCCGATGTGGAAACGCTCGAGGAGACTCTGCTTGCGCGCTTCGGCGAGCAATTCAAGGTTCCCGCGGCCATCGGCGGGCGCGACGAACTGCTGCGTATGGCAAGCCGCGGTGTGCACCGGCACTTTCTGGCGCGTGACATCGAAGAGGACCTTTTGCGCTTGCTGTGTGCCTGCGCTTTGAGCGCGCCCTCAAAGAGCGATTTACAGCAGGGCGATATTCTCATCGTACGAGACCGCGGCAAACGCGCGCGTATTGCGGCAATGCTTCCAGGCATGCCGTGGGCGGGCGAGGCGCCGGTCTTTCTCGTATTTCTCGCAAATGGCCGCCGCCTGCCGCAGCTCGCGCAACTGCGCGGAAAGCCGTTCGCCAACGACCATTTCGATCTGCTTTTCAACGCCACGGTCGACGCAGCGATCGTGCTGGCGACGTTTTTGCGCGCGGCGGACGCGGTTGGGCTGGGCTGCTGCCCGATCAGTGTCATCCGCGACCGGGCCGGTGAACTCAGCGAACTCCTGGATTTGCCTGAGAAGGTCATTCCGGTCGCGGGGCTGTGCGTGGGCTGGCCGGCGGAAGAGGGAGCGATCACGCCGCGGCTTTCGCTCGCCACCACCGTGCATCGCGACCGTTTCGCGGATGCCGATTTGGCGGATCAGCTCGAGGCTTACGACCGTCGCCGCGCTGCGCAGCGGCCCTATCGAGAACAGCGCGCGGTCGAGCGGTTCGGGCGCAAGGAGTTCTACGGTTGGTCGGAGGACAAGGCACGACAATACGCCGTGGCGCAACGCGCCGACTTCGGCGCATTCGTTCGCGCCAAGGGCTTTCATCTGGACTGAAGCCATTTTATAGATGGCGCCGAAGACGGAGGATCGCGGCATGGCCATTCCACAGTTTCTCGTTCACAACAAGAAGGACACGGTGGGTGTGGTCGTCGTCGAAGGGCTCAAAGCCGGTACGCTGATGCCCGGCGTCATCACGCAAAACAACGCCTCACTCAAGCTTAAATCAAAGATGGCGATTCCCATCGGCCATAAGGTCGCGCTCGTGGACATCAAGAAGGGCGATACGGTGTGGAAATACGGCCAGGATATCGGCAAGGCGATCGCCGATATCGGCAAAGGCGAGCACGTGCACGTGCACAATCTCAAAACCAAGCGGTGGTGATATGGCGAAGCGCAACGGCAAGGCCAAGCGGAACGGCCGATCGAATATGACGTTCATGGGCTGGCGGCGCGAGAACGGTCGCGTTGGCGTGCGCAATCATGTTGTCATCCTGCCGCTCGATGACCTGTCAAACGCCGCCTGCGAGGCGGTTGCCAACAATGTCAAAGGCACCCTGGCGATCCCGCACGCCTATGGCCGCTTGCAATTCGGCGAGGATCTGGAGCTGCATTTTCGCACGCTGATCGGGACAGGCTCAAATCCGAATGTTGCGGCGGTCGTTGTCATTGGCATCGAGGAAGGCTGGACCGGCCGCGTGGTCGAGGGGATCAAGAGGACCGGAAAGCCGGTTACCGGCTTTGGTATCGAGCTTAACGGCGACATCAATACGATTGCGAAGGCATCGCGCGTCGCTAAGGATTATCTGCAATGGGCATCCGAACTTGAGCGCGAAGAGTGCGATATTTCCGATCTATGGGTTTCGACCAAATGCGGCGAGAGCGACACCACGACAGGCCTCGCCTCGTGCCCGACCGTCGGCAACATGTACGACAAGCTGATCCCGAAGGGCATCTACGGTGTCTTTGGCGAAACCTCGGAGATCACGGGCGGCGAGCACATCGCCAAAGCGCGCGCCATTTCGCCGCAAATCGGCGAGAAATGGATGAGGACCTGGCAAGCGTACGAAAACGAAGTCATCCAGGCGCACAAGACTGACGATCTCTCGGAATCGCAACCGACCAAGGGCAACATCGCCGGCGGCCTCACCACGATTGAGGAAAAGGCGCTCGGCAATCTCGAGAAGATCGGCCAGAAATGCAGGTATATCGACGTGCTCGGGCCGGCGGAAACACCGGCCAAAGGTCCGGGACTCTACTATATGGACACGTCCTCAGCCGCCGCCGAATGCGTCACGTTAATGGCGGCAGGCGGCTATGTGGTGCACACGTTTCCGACCGGCCAGGGCAACATCATTGGCAATCCGATCGTGCCGGTCATCAAGATCACCGGCAATCCGCGTACCATGCGCACCATGTCGGAGCACATCGACCTCGATGTGTCGGGCATACTACGCCGCGAGATGACGATTCCCCAGGCAGGCGACGCCCTCATCAAGATGATCCTGCGCACCGCCAATGGTCGTCTCACAGCCGCCGAAGCGCTCGGACACCGCGAGTTCGTGCTGACCAAGCTTTATCGCAGCGCTTGATCATCCAGGCGGAGGATGGCTGAGATCATACGCATCGGCCGCCGTCTCATCGCGACAGTTCAGTCGCGCGCATGGCATCGGAAGCAGTCCTACAAGGAACGCTGATGCCGGTCCTCACGCTCACCGAAGCCGAAACCCTGGTGGTGCGCACGCTCACGAGCTGCCGCACGGAGGAGCACAATGCTGAAAGCGTCGCGCGGGCTCTGGTCGCCGCCGAAGCCGACGGGCAGGCGGGCCATGGCTTGTCGCGCCTCCCGACTTACGCTGCGCAAGCCAAAGTCGGCAAGGTCGATGGCTTCGCCCAGCCGACGTTGGAATGGCGCCGTCCCGCCGCTGCGCGTGTCGATGCCAAACACGGCTTTGCCTACCCGGCGATCGATCTCGCGCTCGATGCGCTGCCGGCCGCGGCACGACAGAATGGAATTGCCGCTGCTGGCATCACGCACTCGCATCATTGCGGCGTTCTCGGCCACGCGGTCGAGCGGTTGGCCGATCAAGGTCTCGCCGCCCTGATGTTCGCCAATACACCGGCTGCAATTGCGCCATGGGGCGGCGCCAGAGCGGTCTTCGGTACCAATCCGATCGCCTTTGCCTGTCCGCTGCCCGGCGACAAGATGCCGATTGTCGTCGATCTTTCACTGTCAAAGGTCGCCCGCGGCAATATTCTCGCGGCAAAGCAACGCGGCGAGGCAATTCCGGAAGGCTGGGCGCTGGACACCCAAGGGAAGCCAACCATCGACCCGGCGGCCGCGCTGGCCGGCACGATGCTGCCGTTGGGCGATGCCAAAGGCACCGCTCTCGCGCTTGTGGTTGAACTCCTTGCCGCTGGACTGGTCGGGGCGAATTTCGCTGCCGAGGCATCTTCGTTTCTGGACGCGAAAGGTCCGGCCCCGGGCACAGGTCAGCTGCTGATCGCGTTCGATCCCACCGTGTTCGGAAGTAACCTCGACCGCTTCGCTGCGCTCGCCGCGCAGATCGAAAGCCAATCCGGCGCACGATTACCCGGCGCCAAACGTCTTGCCCTGCGAGCCAAAGCGGTGCGTGAAGGGGTGATCGTCTCAGATGGCCTGCTTGCGGATATCGGCAAGATCGCGGAAATGCCATGACCGAGCCTGCAATCATCACTGTCGCCATCACCGGAGCTTTGCCGCGCAAGGCGCAAACGCCGGCGGTACCGGTCACGCCGGCCGAGCAGATCGAGTCGACGCATGAGGCTTATGAGGCCGGTGCGGCGCTGGTGCACATCCATGTACGCAACAAGGATGAAAGCCCGTCGTCGGACCCGGAGCTGTTCGCGCAGGTGCAGGAAGGGGTGAAAAAGTATTGCCCCGGCATGATCATCCAATTTTCCACCGGCGGGCGCGGGCGCAGCCGGAACGAGCGCGGGCGCGCGCTCAATCTGAAGCCCGACATGGCCTCGCTTGCGACCGGCTCGGTGAATTTCCCCAAGCAGATTTATGAAAATCCGCCGGACCTGATCGACGATCTGGCGCGGACGATGCTGGCCAACAACGTCAAGCCTGAAATCGAGGTGTTCGACCTGGCGATGCTCTACAATGCTCACGCGCTTGCCAAGCGCGGTCTGATCAAGCGGCCGCTGCACGTGCAATTCGTGCTCGGCATTCCCAACGCGCTGCCGGCAAGACGCACCGTGCTGGAATTTTTGGTATCGGAATTGAAGAGCGCCATGCCGGATGCGACTTGGGCGGCGGCCGGCATTGGGCGCCATCAGCTCGAGGTCAACGAATGGACGCTCGAACTTGGCGGACACGTCCGTACCGGCCTCGAGGATAACATCAAGTTCGACAAGGATCGGCTGGCCAAGAGCAATGCCGAACTGGTGGCGCGCCTGCGCGACCTCTGCGGCCGCTACCGGCGCCGCGCGGCGAGCCCGCAAGAAGCGCGGACGATCCTCGGGCTGAGCTGAAATCAGCGCCCCTGATAGGACGGCGTGCGCACGACCAAGCCGTCGAGCGCCTCGGTCACCTTGATCTGACAGGAGAGCCGTGAGGTCTCCGTTACCTCGAAGGCGGTGTCGAGCATTTGATTTTCCTCTTCCGACGGCGGGCCGACGACGGGAAACCACTTCTGATCGACGTGAACGAGGCAGGTAGCGCAGGTGCAGCCGCCGCCACATTCGGCCACGATGCCGCCAATGTCGTTTTTCAGCGCCGTCTCCATCACCGTGGAGCCAAGCTCGGCCTCGACCGTGTGCACGGTCCCGTCGTGCTCGATATAGGTGATCTTCGGCATCATATCCTTGCCGGCGCGAGGCGTTGCGCGATCGAGAACCTCACTCATGCGACGCCGAGCTTCTTCTGCAAGCTGGTGGACGATGTCGTGTATTGGAACACCAGCTTTTTCTCCGGATACACGTAATGATACGCCTTCTGCGACATCAGCGCGGCCTCATGGAAGCCGGACAAAATGAGCTTGAGCTTGCCAGGATAAGTGTTGATGTCGCCAATGGCGAATAGACCGGGAATATTGGTTTCGAACGTGCCGGTATCGACCGGGATCAACTCGTCATCCATCTTGATGCCCCATTCGGCAACGGGGCCGAGTTTCATGGTGAGACCGAAGAACGGCAGCATGGCGTCGCATTCGACACGCTCGACAGTGTTGTCCTTGCCTTTGATCGAGGCCGCCGTCAGCTGCCCGGCGTCGCCTTCCAACGCAGTTACCTGGCCAATCTTGAGGTCCATGTCGCCGGCGGCGACTAGCGCGCGCATCTTATTGACGCTGTCGGGCGCGCCGCGGAATTCGTCGCGCCGGTGCACCAGCGTCAGGCGCTGGGCGAGCGGCTGCAAATTCAGCGTCCAATCGAGCGCCGAATCGCCGCCCCCGACGATGACAAGCCGTTTGCCGCGGAAATTCTCCATCTTGCGCACGGCGTAGAACACCGACTTCTCTTCGTAAGGTTCGATCCCTTGAATCGGAGGGCGCTTGGGTTGGAACGAACCGCCGCCCGCGGCGATAGCAACGCACTTGCATTCAAAAATCTTGTCGCGATCGGTGGCGACGCGGAATTGCGCCTCGCCGAGTTTCTCCACCTTCGTCACCATCTCGCCGAGATGAAAGCTCGGTTTGAACGGCTTGATCTGCTCCATCAAAGCCTCGGTGAGACCGTGGCCGGTGATATACGGAATGCCTGGAATGTCGTAGATCGGCTTTTCTGGATAGAGCTCGGCGCATTGACCGCCGACCTTGTCGAGGATGTCGATGAGGTGCGCTTTGATGTCGAGCAGCCCGAGCTCGAACACCGCAAACAGTCCCACCGGCCCCGCGCCGATAATGACAACGTCGGTCTTGATCGTATCGCTCATCAAAAAATTCCGGCCGTGGGCCGGCTCCTTTGCTATGCGGATTGACGTGCCCGAGGTGCGCTGGTCGGTAGCACGCTCAATAACTCTGCGACGTTCTGTTCTGGTGTTTTGCCACTGGTCAGGAGGGACATTTCGGCTTTGGCATAAAGCGGCTCGCGGCTTTTGAGAATTGCAATCAAATCTTCCATGGCGCGGGCGCTGTTTGCCATCGGCCGCATATCGCCCTGATCGATGACCCGCCGCATATGGTCTTCTGGATCAGCGCGTACCCACACTGTGAAGCACGACGACAAGAGCAGTTCCAGAGTGCCCGGATCTGTCACGATCGAGCCGCTTGTAGCCATCACGAAGTGGCGATGGTCGCGCAACACGTCTTCCAACGCTTCGCGTTCGGCCCGCCGGAAGGTTTCTTGTCCAAACATGTCGAAGATCTGGCTCAAGGAGGCTCCGCTTTTGCGCTCGATCTCGCGGTCAAGCTCGATGAAAGGAACCTTAAGCCGCGAGGCGACCAGCCTTCCAAGCGTCGATTTGCCGCCGCCACGCAGCCCAATCAAAGCGATGCGCCGCCGCCGAAGGTCGTCTGAAGGCTCGCCAAAGTGGTGCAGCAGCATTTCGCGCGCCGCGTTCAACGCGGGCGGCGAGAGGCGTTCCAGGAATTGGCTCAGCAGAACGAAATCGAGCGGTGGGTCCGCGGCCTCCTGCACCAACTGTGTGACGGGCAGGCCCATGGCGCGCGCAATCCGCCGCAAGAGTACGATCGAGCAATTCCCTAGCCCCGCCTCCATCTGCGCCAGGTAGCGCTCCGAAACCTTAGCGTGCTGTGCCAGAACCTTGCGCGACATGCCACGCTGGTTGCGCAGCGTGCGCACGCGCTCCCCCAAGCGGCGCAGATAGAGGTCGCTGTCGCGAACCGGTTTGGCGCGGCTGGTTCCCATGGGCTTCTTTACACGAACATGCATTATATTGCCGAACCATTATGAGGTGCGGCTGCGGTAAAAGCAACCCGAGGCGCTGGGTTATTCGTCGAGAAAGTCAACGTTTTCAGGAATATCCGTGCTGCACGTGCGGGTTTTGGTGGAACACGCATTTTGTCACCGCCGGCGTGTTGCCGGCTTTCCAGATGAATGTTATCTTTATGCAAAATAATGCATAGGGAGAAGCGGGCGGCGGGTTCCGTGGCATGCAGCTAATCGATTACCAGACGGCGCCTTCGCGCTATCGACATTGGCGCCTCGAATACGACGGCGACGTCGCGTATCTGATCATGGACGTCGATCAGAATGGCGGGCTCGGCGACTACGAGCTCAAGCTCAATTCCTACGACCTCGGTGTCGATATCGAGCTGAACGATGCTGTGCAGCGGTTGCGCTTCGAGCACCCGGAAGTGCGTTGCGTCGTTATCAAGTCTGGCAAGGACAACGTGTTCTGCGCCGGCGCCAACATCCGCATGCTCGGCAAAGCGGCCCACGGGGCCAAGGTCAATTTCTGCAAGTTCACCAACGAGACGCGGCTCGCCATCGAGGACGCCTCCGAACATTCCAAGCAGATTTATCTTTGCGCCATCAACGGCAATGCCGCGGGCGGTGGCTATGAGCTCGCGCTCGCCGCCGACCACATCATGCTGGTGGATGATCGCCGTTCGGCGGTTGCTCTGCCGGAGACCCCGCTATTGGCTGTGCTTCCGGGCACGGGCGGCCTGACGCGCGTCACCGACAAACGCAAGGTGCGGCGCGATCGTGCGGACGTGTTCTGCTCCATCGAGGAAGGCATTCGCGGCGCGAAGGCTGTCGAATGGCGGTTAGTCGACGAGGTGGTGCCAAACTCGAAATGGAATGAGGCGGTATCAAAGCGCGCCCATGAGATGGCCGCCCGATCCGACCGGCCGAAGAACGCCAAAGGCATTCAGCTTATCCCTCTCGCGCGCAAAATCGATGACGACCGCGTCACCTATTCGCATGTCGAGGTCGAGATCGACCGCGAGCGCAGCCTCGCCACGCTCACAGTGCGCGGACCGTCGGATGACGTGCCGGCTTCGGTGGAGGCAGCCCACGCGCTCGGCGCTAAGTTCTGGCCGCTGACGGTGGCGCGCGAATTGGAAGACGCCGTTCTGCACCTGCGCACTAATGAGGCAGCCATTGGCGTTGTGCTGTTCAAAACCGACGGCAACGCACAAGCTGTGCTCGCACACGACGATTTTCTCGCCAAGGCCAATGGCGACTGGCTGATGCGCGAAATCCGTCACTATCTCAAACGCGTGTTGAAGCGCCTCGATGTGACCGCCAAGAGCTTCATCGCGTTGATTGAACCCGGGTCCTGCTTTGCCGGCACGCTTGCCGAATTGGCTTTTGCGGCCGACCGCTCCCTCATGCTGATCGGCACGCGCGAGGGCGACAATCGGAGCCCGGCGGCGATGATACTGGGCCAGGCAAATTTCGGCTTCTATCCCATGGGCAACGGTCTGACGCGCTTGCAGGCGCGCTTCCTCGGCGAGCCAGAGCAGGTCCAAACACTCAAGGGCAAAATTGGTCAACCGTTCGAGGGCGAGGAAGCTGCCGAGCTCGGGCTGGTGACGATGGCTTACGAAGATTTTGATTGGGACGACGAGCTGCGGCTCATGTTGGAAGAACGCACGAGCTTCTCGCCCGACGCCATGACTGGAATGGAAGCAAACCTTCGGTTTGCCGGCCCGGAGACCATGGAGACCAAGATTTTCGGACGCTTGTCGGCCTGGCAAAACTGGATCTTCCAGCGCCCGAATGCCATCGGCGAGCAGGGCGCGCTCAAGCTCTATGGCTCGGGCATTTCGCCGACATTCAACAAGGAAAGGGTCTGATATTTCCGCTCATTCCCGCGCAGGCGGGAATCCAGCGCCGCAAGTCTGGGTCTCCGCTTTCGCGGGGACGAGCGGCGAGAAGGATAAAGGGTGGTGCAAATGACTCTCGCTGCTGTCGACTATGATGGGTTGATTCCGAACAACGTCGCACTTGGCCAAGACCCGCGCGTTAAGCGCGCGCTGGAGAAGTGGCACCCCGGCTATCTCAACTGGTGGAACGACATGGGGCCGGACGGCTTTCAGTCGTCTCTTGTTTATTTGCGCACGGCAGTGAGCGTCGATCCCAAAGGATGGGCGAAATTCGACTATGTGCGCATGCCCGAGTATCGCTGGGGCATTCTGTTGGCGCCGCAGCATCAGGGGCGCAAAGTCAATTTCGGCGCGCACAAAGGCGAGGATGCCTGGCAGGAAGTCCCCGGTGAATATCGCGCCATGCTGCGCCGCCTGGTGGTGATTCAGGGGGATACCGAGCCGGCGTCCGTCGAGCAGCAACGCCACCTCGGCAAAACGGCTCCCTCGCTCTACGACATGCGCAACCTCTTCCAGGTCAATGTTGAGGAAGGGCGTCATCTCTGGGCCATGGTGTACCTGCTGCACAAATATTTCGGCACCGATGGACGCGAGGAAGCCGAAGCCTTGCTCGAACGCCGTTCCGGCGACCCCGATACACCGCGCATGCTCGGTGCGTTCAACGAGAAGACGCCGGATTGGCTGTCCTTCTTCATGTTCACCTATTTCACCGACCGGGACGGCAAGATGCAGCTCGAGGCGCTGGCGCAATCCGGCTTCGACCCGCTGTCGCGCACCTGCCGGTTCATGCTTACCGAGGAAGCGCACCATATGTTCGTCGGCGAGACCGGCGTTACCCGCATCGTTCAGCGCACTTGTGAGGCGATGAAGGAGGCAGGGATCACCGATCCGTATGAAATCGACAAGATACGCAAACTCGGGGTCATCGATCTGCCGACCATTCAGAAGAAAGCGAACCTGCACTTCTCGCTGACCCTCGATCTGTTCGGCAGTGAGATTTCCACCAACGCGGCAAACGCTTTCCACGCCGGTCTCAAGGGCCGTTTCCGCGAAGACCGGCTGAAGGACGATCATCTGCTTGAGGGCGGCACCTACCCCGTCCTTCGACTTATCGACGGCAAGATCCAGAAACAGGATGCGCCCGCTCTGTCCGCGCTCAATATGCGGCTGCGCGACGATTATGTCGCCGACGCCAATGTCGGCGTCGGCCGCTGGAACAAGGTGATCTCCGATCTTGGCATCCCGTTCGAAATCAAACTGCCGCACGTGGCGTTCCACCGGCACATCGGCGAGTTCTCCAGTATCCATGCCGACGTCGACGGCAACCTGCTCAGTGACACCGAATGGGAGAAAAAGCGTGGCGACTGGTTGCCGTCCGATGACGACAAGGATTTCATCGAGAGCCTGATGAAGCCGCAGTTCGAGCCGGGCAAATTCGCCGGTTGGATCGCGCCGCCCAAGGTCGGCATCGACAATAAATCGGGCGACTTCGAATACGTCAAAATCCACAACGCGTGAGCGGTGCGTACTGCTGTCGGCACCGTCCGCGTTCTCTGATCCCGCGTGCGCGGGAATGACCGGGCTTAGCCGCCGCCGTGCAGGTCTTCTTGCCGTAATTTGAAACGCTGGATCTTGCCGGTGGCGGTGCGCGGTAAGTCCTTGCGCAACTCGATCCAGCGCGGATATTTCCATGGCCCTGCTTGCTGCTTGACGTGAAGCTTGAGCTTTTCGAAGAGGCCGTCGTCTGCGGCATACCCGTTTTTCAAGACGACGAAGGCCTTCGGCTTCACCAGACCATCGGCGTCCTTCTTGCCGATGACGGCGGCCTCAAGCACCGCCTCGTGGGAGGCGAGCGCTGTCTCGACGTCGAAGGGCGAGACCCACATGCCGGACACCTTGAACATGTCATCGGTGCGCCCGCAGTAATAATAGTAGCCCTCGGCATCGCGGCGGTACTTGTCGCCGGTGTAAGTCCACTCGCCGACGAAGGTGCGTCGGCTCTTTGCGCGCTGGTTCCAATAGCCTTCCCCGGCGGAAGGCCCGCGCACGATCAACTCCCCGATTTCGTCAACGCCCAAATCGCGTCCGTTCTCGTCGACGATGCGGGTCTCGTAACCGGGCACCGGCTTGCCGGTCGAGCCGTAGCGGACGTCACCGGGCCGATTGGACAGGAATGTCTGCAGCATTTCCGTCGAACCCAGGCCGTCGAGCACATCGACGCCGACGACGTTACGCCAACGCTCGCCGATATGCGCCGGCAGCGCCTCGCCGGCCGAGACGCAGAGGCGCAAGCGATCGGAGCCGGCGCCCTTACCGATGTGCGGGTGCGCTAGAAGTGCCGTGTAGAGCGAAGGCACGCCATAGAAGATCGTCGGGCGATATTGCCGCATCATCTCGAACACGGCGTCGGGCGTGGGGCGATGCGGCCACAGCGCGGCGGTTGCGCCGACCGACAGCGGAAACGTCATCGCGTTGCCCATGCCATAGGCGAAGAACAGCTTGGCTGCGGAATGCACGACGTCGTCCTCGGCGATGCGGAGAATGCCCTGGCCGAACAACTTGGCGGTCGCCATCAGGCTCGAATGCACGTGCTTGACGCCTTTGGGATCGCCGGTCGAGCCTGATGTGTAGAGCCAGAAAGCCACGTCATCGGACGAAGTGTCGGCGACAAAGGGTGTCGCGTCGGCGCCATTTGCAATGAGGTCTCCAAATGCGTGAACTTTGCCGTCGTGCCGGGACAAGGCCAGCCATGACGATGAGGGTTTGCGGTTGTCGGCCACGACGATCGTCGCCCGTAAATGTGGCAGCGTGCCCACAAGCGGCTCAATCGTCGGAATGAGCGATTCAGCTATCACTAGCGCGGAGGCGCGCGAGTCGGTCAGGATATAGCGATATTGCTGGACGGTGAGGAAGGTATTGAGCGGCACCGCAATGGCACCCGAGCGGATCGTGCCCCAGAACGCGACCGGGTAGTCGATGGTATCGTGCAGCAGCAGCGCCACCCGATTTTCGTGCGTTAAGCCAGACGCGCGCAGCGCGTTGGCAAAGCGGATACTCCGCGCATGCAATTCGCCGTAGGTCAGCGAACGGTCGGGATCGATGAAAGCGATCTTGTCCGCACGCCCAAGCTCGGTATGGACGTCCACGAATTCCGAAACCGCGTTGTAAGGCCGACGCTCGCTGAATTGGTCCACCCGGCCCCCCGCGCGTCCTTCAGGCGTCGAACAATCGTCGCACCAGCCGGCGCGCCAGCACGCTGGCCACTCTCCGGCGGTAATGACCGGGCGTGAACGTCGTCTTCATCGGCATGATCTGATCGCGCACCAGCGCGTCGAGTCCCTCGATGACGCGGCGATCGAGCGGGCCGCCGCAAAGCTCTTTGGTGCCGGACAGAAGCACCGGACGCGGATTGGTGCCGGTGAAAGCGATACGCAAATCGGCCAGCGTATCGCCATCCCGTTTGATCGCGACGGCGACCCCGGCGACCGGATACTCGATCGAACGGCGGATGCGGATCTTGTCGTAAGCCGACCGCAGGCCTGCCGTATTGGCGGCGCGCACGGCAGTGACGATCTCGCCCGGGCGCAGCGATAGATAATATTTGCCGTCGCCTTGCGTCTCGGTGATCGGCACGCCCTGACGCGCGAAGCCGATATAAAGCATTTCCAATGGAATGGTGCGGCGGCCGTCGGGGCCGGCGATGTCCACCTCGGCCTTAAGCGTGAGTAGCGCAGCCGCAAGATCGCCCGAGAAGGTGGCAAAGCACACGCCGCGGCTCTTCGGCGCAACATGACAAATCGTACCCGTGGTTTTGAGGCAATGGTGGTTCGCCGAACGCCACCATTCGCTTTGGTTGTAATAAATGCAGCGCGTGTCGAGGCAGAGATTGCCGCCGACGGTGCCCATGTTGCGGTGGGTCGGCCCGGCGATGTGCGCGGCCGCCTGCGCAAGGACGGGATAGTGCTTCACGATGTCGGGATGTGTGGCGATCTCGCAGAGCCGCACAGAGGCGCCGATTTCAAGCGCGTCCGCATCTGCCTCGAGGGTATGCAGATCGCGCACGCGGTTCAGATCAATCAACACCGGCGGCGTCACGATGCCGCGGCGGATATTCACGACTAGATCGGTGCCGCCGCCGAGCGGCCTGGCCTCGGGAAACCTCGCGCGTGCCGCGATTGCCTCGTCGAGCGTCGTGGGAGTGAGCACGCGGAAATCGGGCAGCGCGTCCATCAGGCGACTCCCGCGCAAAAATGTCGCTCATTCCCGCGTAAGCGGGAATCCAGTTCTTTGGCCCTGGGTCCCCGCTTTCGCGGGGACGAGCGGAGATCGGGCTGCACCGCAATCATTGCGCGCCGCCCCCGTTGCCCTTACGCTTGCGCTTCTCGATCGCCTCGAACACGCGGTCGGGCGTCACTGGCAGATTGTTGAAACGGATGCCGATCGCGTCAGCGATGGCATTGGTGAGGGCTGGAAGGAACGCCGCCAGCGAACCTTCGCCGGCTTCCTTGGCGCCGAAGGGGCCGTGCGGATCGTTGCTCTCGATGATGCCGACTTCGATCGGCGGTGAATCCTGAATAGTAGGCACGCGATAGTCGAGCATGTTGGCGGTGAGCATCAGACCGTCGTGATAGGCGGCTTCCTCGCTCATGGCCTGGCCCATGCCCATCCACACCGAGCCCTGCACCTGGCCTTCGACCGTCAAACGGTTGAGTGCCTTACCGCAGTCATGCGCGACCCAAACCTTGTCCACGTTGACGACGCCGGTCTCCTCATCGACAGAGACTTCGACCACCTGCGCGGAATAGGAATAGCCCATGGTGCCGCCGATGGCGGCGCCGCGATATTTCTTGCCGCCGTGCGACTCCGGAATGGTCGAGTAGTTGCCGGTGACGATGATGGTGCCGGAATCCTTGAGCGCTTCCGCCACCACCTCGTCGAAGGTCGCGCCCTTGTCCTGCGCGCCGGCGCGGTAGATTTCGCCCAAGCATTCGATGTCCTCCGGCCGCGCTTCGAGCTTGCGCGCCGCCGCGGCGATCAGAACGTTCTTCAGATTGCGGGCGGCGTCGATTGCGGCATTGCCGACCATGAAGGTGACGCGGGACGAATAGGAGCCGTTGTCTTTGGGCACCACCTCGCTGTCGCCGGTAACGATACGCACGCGGGAAATATCGAGACCGAGCACTTCGGCAACGCTCTGCACCAGGATGGTGGACGAGCCTTGTCCGATATCGGCGGCACCCGACAGCACCACAACGGAGCCGTCGAAGTCGAGCTTGATCTTGACGGTGGCGTGCGGCTCGCCGGTCCAGTTCACCGGCTTGGAGGCGCCGGAGATGTAGTGGGAGCAGGCCATGCCCAGGCCTTTGCGCACGCCGCCGCGGCTCTTGAGATTGTTCTTGCGGCTACGCCAACCGCTTTCCCGCTCGACCCAGTCCAGGCACTCGGGCAAGCCGTATGAATTCACCATCAGATCGTTGTCGGTGAAAGTTGGCGCTTTGAGAAAATTCGCGCGCCGCACCGCGAAGGGGTCGAGGCCGAGTTCGGCCGCCATCTCGTCGATCAGGCTTTCAAAAGCGAAGCGGATATCGACCGTCCCGTGACCGCGAAAAGCGCCACAGGGGGGTGTATTGGTGAGCACACGGCGACCGACATATTTGACGTTGTGCAGGTCGTAGATCGCGTAAAGCATCGAGCCGGCATAAAGAATGGTCACCACGCCGTAGCCGGAATGGGCACCGCCGCGCTGGTCGCATTCGCACTCGACCGCGGTGATGCGGCCGTCCTTGCGCATGCCGATCTTCAGCTGGATATCCGTCTCAGGCCTGCCGCGATGCGTGATGAAGGTTTCCTCGCGGCTGGTGACCAGGCGCACCGTACCTTGCGCTTTGCGCGCCAGTAGCGCCGCGATCAGCTCTACGTTGAGCGCCTCAGTGCGGCAGCCGAAACCGCCGCCGACATGCGGCTTCACCACGCGGATGCGCGACATGTCCATGTCGAGAATTTGCGCCAGCATCAGGTGCACGTAATAGGGGACCTGCGTCGAAGCGTGCACGGTCATACGGCCGCGAATCGCGTCGTACTCGGCGAGCGCGGCATGCATCTCCATCTGGTTCTGGCAGACTTCGGCGCAATTATACGTGCCTTCGCGCACGAGGTCCGCCTCGGCGAACCCGTGCGCCGTCGAGCCCAGCTCAAACAAAACGTCCCGCTCGATATTGCCCGCCTTCTTGTCGTGCAGCGGTACGGCGCCGGGTGCCAACGCGTCGGCGGATGTGTAATAGGCCGGCAGCTCGCGCACCGTCATTTTGATGCGCCGGATTGCCTCCCGCGCCGTGGCATCGTCGACCGCGGCAACCGCCGCGACCGGCTCGCCGCGATAGCGCACCTTGTCGCGCGCCAACACATGTTCAGTACGCGCGATTGGCAGCACGCCGAAGCCTCGCTCGCAATCGGCCCCAGTCACCACCGCCCGCACGCCGGGCAGCGCCAGTGCCTCAGACACATCGACGGACAAGATATCCGCGTGCGAATAGGGGCTGCGGTAGATGCGCGCGGCGAGCTGGCCGGGTTGCACGATGTCGGCCGTGTATCTCGCGCGGCCGGACACTTTCTCCGGTCCGTCGATCATCGGCACGTAGTCGCCGATGCTGTGCGCCGGCACGAGCTTGTTCACGGCGCCACTCCTTGCTTGCCGAGCGCGACGGCGTATTTCACCGCCTCGATGATCTTCACATAGCCGGTGCAGCGGCAGATGTTGCTGCCGAGCGCTTCGAGGATTTCATCGTCGGTCGGATCTGGGTTTTTTCGGAGCAGCCCGACCGAGGCCATCACGAAACCCGGCGTGCAGTAGCCGCACTGGGAGCCGAGCTTTTCATGGAAGCCGCGCTGCACCGCCGATAACTTCCCGTCATGCCCGAGGGACTCCACCGTGTCCACGCGTTTGCCGGCAATGGTGGCCGCCAAAGTCAAGCACGACAGCGTTGGCTTATCGTCGACCAGCACCGTGCAGGCGCCGCATTCACCGCCGTCGCAGCCGGTCTTGGTGCCGGTCAAGCCGAGCCGCTCGCGTAGAAAATCAAGCAGCAGAAGGTTATCCGCAACCGCGTCAATGCGGTTGCGCCCGTTGAGTGTGAACTCGATCATCCGGGCCACGGCGTTTTGTCCCTCTGCTGCGCGTTGGCGTCGCGCTTGTTTGCGCTGACAGTACGACACCGGGCAAGCAGCCGCCTAAGCCCAATCCCGGGATTGACTGGAACAGTTTATCGGCGGCGCAGATCAGCCAAACTTGGCAATAACTTCGGGCGGAATGGCGGCCGCGCCGATCTTTTGCGGATCGTCTTTGTCGCGCACCGTCCAAACGCGGCTTTCCCCACCCTCGACAGCCAGTTCGCCGTCAAGGGTAATCTTGTGCTCCACGTCGAAACTGGAGCGGCGGAACTCGGACACGCGTGATGCGATCTCGATGCGGTCGCCGAATTTGGCCGGCTTGAGGAAGTTCGCGCGCGCGTCCACCAGCGCGATGCCGACGATACCGAACCGCCGTCCCAAATCCTCAGGTCTTACGCCAAGCGCTGCCTCGAACAGCATCCAAGTACTGGTGTCGAACATCTCGAAAAAGCGGCTGTTAAACACGATACCGGCCGGATCGCATTGGCCCCATTCGACGGTCAGTTGTCTGCGGAAAGTGAACGACGCCACGGCTTGTCTCGCTGCCAGACGCATATCACAGTCATCGCGTCCTGGCCACACGGCGCGACGCCGGCACCGGATGCTCGGTCACGTCCTGCGATTGCAGTTCGACGCGGGTGGAGCGGCGGCGACGCTCGAGCGCGTGCTTCGGCGCCAGCCGCTCATGGGGCGAACGGTCCAGCGCCTCCATCAGCCAATCGAGGTCCTGCTCCGCGACGACCCAGCGTTCAGGCGCATAGCGCGCAAGCGAGAAAGGCCTTGAATAAGCCAGCATCGATTTCTTGCCAAAGTCGAGATTGTATTCGTGTGCGTAGCTCATCGCCAATTCGCGCGGGCTGCGATAGATCGGATCGCGCCAGCGCAGGACCGCGTGATTGGTCTTGCTGATGGCGCCCCAAAGCCCGCGATCTTTGAACAGGGTGACGATGTGATCCTGGTCGCTCGGCAGCGAGCGGATGTTCATCAGCCAAGCCGCTTTGCCGTGATAAATCAGCAATGCGGCGGCAAGCAGCGCGCCTTCGGCGCAATGCACGGTACCGGCTGCGAGCGCACGGCGCGGCGACATGTAGGTGTCGCCCGTCAACTCGAAATTGGGCGGGAGCCTCTCAATGAAAGCCTGAATTTTCTGCGGCGCGTCGAGTCGCCTGAACGTCCGGTGCTCGGCCGGGGTCAGCAGGGCATGCAACGCGATGCGATAAGCCCGTGAGGTCATCTCGCCCGATCTTTTACCGACCGCGCTTTCGATTCGCGAGTGTCAGTGCACCTGCCGGGCGAATCGATCGCGCTCTGGTGCAGCAGCACGGTGTTGCGGCCGCGGCTGCGGCATGGGAACGGCCACGCGCTTTTGTGATATTGGCGAGGCGGCGACGGAGGTTGGTGCCCGTTCAGGGGCAGGTACCACGGCTTGCGGCGGCGGCGCCGCCAAGAGTGGCGGACTTGCGGGCGGGAAGGTATCAGGTGTGTAAGCATAGGCGTTGTATTGGTTGTTGCGGATCGCCGGGTTTGCATCTTGGACGATGCGATCGCCCTCACGCCTGTTTTCATAACTGCTGTGATAGGCGAGTGTCATGGCGAAGGTTGGTTTGGCGGCGAGCGCATCGAGTAGCGTGACTGTATTGTCGTAGTCGCGCCGGTCGTCATAGGAGTTGCCGCGGTCGCGGAACGCTGTGCGAAAATTCGGATTGAGCTTGATCGCGTCATCCATGTCTTGCGTGGCGCGTTCGAAATCGCGCTTGTCATAATAGGCCATCCCCCGGTTGTAGAGGGCCAGAGCATACTTCGGATCGACGCTGAGTGCGGCATTGTAGTCGGAAATGGCACGGTCGAAGTCGCCGCGATTACGATAGGCGAAGCCGCGATTGTTGTAGGCGCGTGCGTTCTTCGGATCGAGCCGAATGGTTTGACTGTAATCTGCGATTGCTAGATCGAATTGATTTTTAGTCTCGTAAGCCATGCCGCGGCCGTTGTAGGCTGCCACGAAATTGGGATCGAGCTTGATGGCGGCGTTGAAATCGGCGATGGCACGATCGATATCGCGTTTGGCCAGATAGGCGTTGCCACGGTTGTACAACGCAATCGTATAATTGGGCTGGAGTTTGATGGCCTCTGCGAAGTCGGCGATGGCGCGTTCCGTGTTGCCCTTGTTGTATTCGGCAAAGCCGCGATTGTTGAAAGCGACTGCGTTTTTGGGATCGAGCTTGATCGCGGCGTCGAAGTCGGCGATCGCTCGTTCAGTATCGCCGCGCAAGCCATAGGTTGTGCCGCGATCGTTCAGCGGGGTCGACGAATTTGGCTCGAGCCGCACCGTCTGATTGAGATCGGCAAGAGCCCGGTCGAGGTCGCCTTTCATGCGATAGGCGAGAGCGCGGCTCTCATATGCGGCGGCGTCACGGGAGTCGAGACGGATCGCTTGACTGAAATCGGCAATGGCGCGGTTATAATCGCGCTTGTCGTGGTAGGCGCGGCCGCGTGCGTAATAGGCCGCGGCGTAGCCGGCGTTCTCGCGGACAGCCGCGCTGAAATCGGCAATGGCCCGATCGAAATCGTGATTTTCGTAAGAGAGGGTGCCGTGCTGGTAGAAGGCGAGCGCAAGATGAGAATCGAGCGTCAGCGCTTGTGCGAAGTCGGTAAGCGCATGAGCGCCATCGCCTTTCATGCGGTAGGCGATGCCGCGATTGTAAAAGGCAAGCGCGTCCTTGGGGTCGCGTTGGATCGCTTCCCCAAAATCGGCAATCGCGCGATCGAGATCGCCTTTTGCGCCGTAGGCGAGCGCGCGGTCGTAGTAGGGCATCGCGAGGCCTGGGGCGATCTTTAGTGCTTGGTCAAAATCGGCGATGGCACGATTGTAGTCACGCCTGGCGAGGGATGCGTCTCCACGGTTGAAGTAGGCGGCGGCGTAATTCGGGTCGGCCTTGATTGCTTGGCCGAAGCTCGCAACGGCGCGATCGGCATCTCCTTTGTCGCGGTAGGCAAGCCCGCGGTTGTAGGACGCAATGCTGTTCTGCGGTGCATATTTAGCGGCCTGCTCGAAGTCGCCAAGGGCGCGGTCGATCTCGCCGCGCGCCGCATAGGCGACGCCGCGATTGTTGTAAGCCTGCGCATAGCCGGTATTGAAATGAATCGCTTGAGACAGATCCGCAATGGCGCGGTCAAAATTTCGTTCGTTGGCGTACGCATTGCCGCGGTTGTTGAGCGCTAGCAGGTCGGCGGGGTTCAGTTTGAGCGCGCTGTCGTAATCGGCGACCGCTTGTGCGTAGTCGCCTTTATCGTATTTTGCATTGCCGCGGTTGTAGTACGCAGCCGCATAATTGGCGTTGAGCTTGAGCGCCCGATCATAGTCCGCGATGGCGCGGTCAAGCTCGCGCCTGGCGGCAAAGGCGATTCCGCGATTGTTGAAAGCGGCGGCGTATTTCGTGTCGAGCGCCGCAGCTTTGTCGAAGTCGGCGATCGCGCGGTCGAGGTCGCCTTTGAGACTGAAGGCGACTCCGCGCTCATTGTACGCGGTCGTTTGCTTGTCATCAAGTTTGATCGCCTCGTTGAGATCGGCGATCGCCTTGTCGTAGTCGCCAAGGCCGGCGAAAGAAGAGCCGCGCGCGGCGAAGGCTTGGGCCAGCTGAGGGTTGAGCTTGATTGCCTCGTTGAAATCGGCGATGGCGCGATCGTAATCCCGTGCCTCGTGATGAGCGATACCGCGGTTGTAAAAGGCGCCGGCGTTGCGTGGATCGAGCTTAAGCACTTGATCGAAATCTGAGGCCGCGCGCTCGTAGTCCTCGTGCTCGTAGCGCGCCACGCCGCGATCGTAGTAAGCCATGGCGTCGTTCGGGTTAAGCCTGATCGCGGCATCGAAATTGACAACGGCGTTCGTGTAGTCGCGGTTTTGGAGATAGGCGTTGCCGCGATTGTAATAAGCAGCGCCTAAATTTGGATTGATTTTGATGGCGCGGTCGAAATCGGTGATGGCATGCACGAAATCGGCCTTGGAAGCGTAGGCGATGCCGCGCGTGTTATAGGCGAGGGCGAAAAGCGGGCTGACCTGCAGGCCTGGCTCGGCCTCACCAGTATCGCGGTCGAAGCCGCGTCGAGTGAGCTCCTCGCCGGTGCGCGGCCGTGCCGCGACCGTGAAATGTGGAACGAGCCTGATTGCCGCTTCAAAGTCAGCAATTGCGCGCGCGACGTCGTGTTTTTGATAGTACGCGAGGCCGCGGCTGTGCAGCGCAAAGGCATCTTTGGGGTCGAGCTTTATCGCCGTGTCCAGGTCGGCGATGGCTTTGCTATAGTCGCCGCCGTCAAAATAGGTCTCTCCGCGATTGTAATAAGCCAGAGCGTAATTTGAATTTATTTTTATTGCCTCGCTGAAATCGGCGAGAGCATGTACCGCATCGCCTTTGTTGCGAAAGGCAAGCCCTCGATTATTGAGCGCGATGGCGTTTTGCGGATCAAGCTTGAGCGCATGATCGAAGTCGGCAATAGCGTGATCGTTGTCGCCTTTGGTGCCATAAGCGATACCGCGATCGTAGTAGGCGCGCACATAATTCGGGTTGAGCTTAATCGCCTGATTGAGGTCCGCAATCGCGCGTTCGTAATCGCGCTTGTCGAAATAGGCGTTGCCGCGATTTGAGTAGGCCATCGCGTAGTTCGGGTCGATATGCGCGGCCGCGCTGAAATCGATGATGGCACGGTCATTATCGCCGTTCGCACGATAAGCTATGCCACGGTTGTTATAGGCGGATGCGAGCCTCGGATTCAATCTGAGCGCCTGATTGAAGTCGGCAATGGCCCGTTCGTATTCACGCTTGTTGCTGAGGGCCTGGCCGCGAGCGTCATAAGCCTGGGCATTGTTCGGGTCGGCCTTAAGCACTTGGTTGAGGTCGGCGATAGCGCGGTCGTGGTAGCCGATCTGCTCAAGCGTTTCGCCGCGATTAAACAGCGCCTGGATCGAGCCTGAGTTGATAGTAAAGGCCCGATCGAAATCTTTCAGCGCGAGCTCGAGCTTGCCTTTGGCCTTGTAGATCAACCCGCGGTTATTGAGTGCGGTATCGTAACGTGGGTTGGCGTTGATCGCCGCGTTGAAATCGGCAAGGGCGCGGTCAAGCTCGCCTTTGCGCTGATAGACCATGCCGCGATTGTTGAAGGCGGCGGCAAAATTCGGGTCGAGCTTGATGGCTTGGTCGAGATCGGCGAGCGCGTGCGCGGTATCGCCTTTGCGTTCGTAGAGCAGCGCGCGGCTGTTGAACACGCCGGCGTAGGTCGGATTGAACCTGATCGCTTGTTCGAAGTCTTGCAGCGCCCGGTCCACATGGCCGCGCGCAGCGTAGGTATTGGCGCGCTCGGTGAACGCAGCCGCATTTTTCGGGTCAAGCTTAATCGCCTGATCGTAACTCGCGATGGCGCGATCATAATCGCCTTTGTGCTGATAGGCGTTGCCGCGATCCACGTACGTCTGCGTCAGCTTCGGGTTTAGGCGCAGGGCCTGGTCGAAATCGGCGATAGCGCGGTCGTAATCGCCGTGATCGCGATAGGCGAGACCGCGACCCTGTAAAGCAAGCGGATCGCGAGGATCGAGCCTGATCGCCTGGCTTAGATCGGTGACCGCCTTTTCGAGCTCGTGGCGCTCATAGTGTGCCATCCCTCGATTATAGAACGCCGCATTAAAATTCGGATTGAGCTTGATCGCCTGATCAAAGTCTTCAAACGCACGCTCCTCGTCTTTCAAGCGCAAGTTCGAAAACCCTCGCGCATTGAACGCTTGGGCGTTGCGCGGGTCGAGTTTGATCGCCTGTGTGAAATCGGCGGCTGCCTTCTGATAATCGTGCTTATCCTGGTAAGACAGGCCGCGGCTGTAATAGGCGCCGGACGAATTCGGATCGATATTGAGTGCCGCGTCGAAATCGGCAACTGCGTGTTCGTAGTCGCCCTTGCGCCGGTAAGCGTCGCCGCGATCGCTAAGCGCCGCGGCATTCTTCGGGTCGATGCGAACCGCCTGATCGAAGTCGGCGATGGCGCGATCGATATTGCCCTTGGCCTCGTAAGCCAAGCCTCGGACGTCGAACGCTGCGGTATAATCCGGCTTGATGTTGATGGCTTGATCGAAATCAGCGATGGCGCGGTCGTACTCGCGCTTATCGTAGAGGGCGCGGCCACGCTCGTAAAACGCGTTGGCATTTTTCGAATCGATCTGGATGGATTGATTGTAGTCGGCGAGCGCACGCTCGATGTCGCCGCGGCCATGATAAGCAACTCCGCGGTTGAAATAAGCGTTGGCGTTTTTTGGCTCAAGGCGGAGCACCTGGCTGAAATCGGCGATGGCGCGTTCGTTCTCGCCTTTGCGGCGCAGCGCCAGTCCGCGATTGTAATAGGCGAGCGCACTCTTCGGATCGAGCTTGATTGCTTGGTCGAAATCATTGACCGCTTTGTCGAGCTCGCCGCGCGCGGCATAGACCACGCCGCGGTTATAGCGCGCCAGGGGATCTTTAGGGTCGAGCTTGGCCGCTTGCGAAAGATCGCTCAGCGCCTGATTGTAATTGCGCTTTTCGAAATAGGCGAGGCCGCGGTCATAATAGGCAAGGGCGTAGCTGGCGTCCAACTTGATCGCCTGGTTGTAGTTGTCGATGGCGCGGTCGTAGTCGTGTTTGTCGTAGTACGCATTGCCGCGATTGTAGTAGGCCAGCACGTAACTCGGATTGAGCAGAATAGCCTGATCGTAATCTTTGATGGCGCGCTCGATTTCGCCGCGATTGCGGTAGGCAAGCCCGCGGTTGTTATAGCCAAGGCCGTCGCGCGGATCGATCAGGATCGCCTGGTCGAAATCCTCGATGGCACGGTCAACATCGCCGCGCGCTGCATAGGCGATGCCGCGGTCATTGAGCGCAAGGATATATTTCGGATTGAGCTTGATCGCTTGATCGAAGTCGGAAATTGCGTGCTCGTAGTCGCGAATATCGCGATAGGCGAGGCCGCGGCTTTCGTAGGCGACGGCATCGGTCGGGTTCAGTTTGATGGCGCGATCGTAATCGGGAATGGCGCGGTCGGGCTCGCCTTTGGCCCGATAGGCCATGCCGCGATTGTAAAACGCCAACTCGTTATTGGGATTGAGACGGATGAGCAGGTTTAGGGCGTTGATCGCGTCCTCATAATCCTTCTTATCGTAGTAGATATGACTTAGCGTACTGAGCATCTCCGTGTTGCGGACGCCGTTTTTGGCCGCTTGTTCAAAATCTTCGGCGGCATGGCCGCTGTCGCCGCGGTCGCGATAGGCAAGGCCACGGTTGAGGTAGGCTTCGCCGTTCTTTGCATCGAGTGCGATTGCCTGGCTGAGGTCGGTGATCGCGCTGTCGCTGTCGCCCTTCGCGCGATACGCTTTGCCGCGCTCGATGTAGGCATCAGTCTTTTGCTTCTTGGATTGCGTCTTATCGATCACTGCCGAGCAATTGACGATGCGCGCCTGCGGCGCTGAATCCTGCTTGCCGAGACACAATCTGATCTCTTCGCGCTTCGGCGCAGCAGAATGCGCCTGCGGCGCCGCAAGCAGTATTGCGGTCGCCGAAGCGCCTATAATTGTGGCTCTTTGCGCTGCCCCGCTCATGCCGCCTCGTCGCATTTCCTGCGAGTGGCGCAAAGCTAACGCGCGCGAGCGGTATTTCGTGGATAAGCCCCGGTTAAGATTAACCGCGGGACGGCCGTTTTTGCGTGGCCATTAAGCTTACTTGCCGTTCTCGGCGGCCTGTGCCGCGGCAGCGCGCGCGGCCTTCGCCATGTCGTCGAGCACATATTGCGGCGGCATGACGTAGGCGAGCACACGGCTCTTGGGATAGACCGACTGCCGCACCGCGTTGCCGTGGTTGCCCGACACGATGATTGGGTTGCCTTGACCATCGGTGCCGCGGACCACGCCGACATGTCCGTTATTTGGCCCTTTGCGGTAGAGGATGGCGATAGCGCCGACCCGCGGTCCATCGAGCTTGGTGCCATATTCCAAAAACGAGCGTGCGGCCCGGGATTGCGTACCTTTGCCGCCAGCGCGGCGCAGCACGAAATTCATGAAGTCCGCGCACCACAGCTTTGTCGGGAGGCCGATTTGGCTGGCGCTGCGTCCGCGCCAGCGCAGAGCTTCGAGTAGGATGCCGGCGGCACCAGGCACTTGCGCTGCAGCTTCGATGGCATCGCTGCGGCTTCGCGCTATGGGTTCGGCTGGCTCGGTGTTGGCAAAGCGTTCGCCCTGCTTTGTGCCCGTCGCGTGTGCAGCCCCTGCTACGCTGGCGACCAAAGCACAGGTGATCACAATCGCGATGGATCGTTCGATGGCTCGCATGTTCAAACCCCGCCCGCTGTAGCGCGGACCCCACCATGATGTCTGTGCAGGCGACGCCGAACACCAAACGTCGACTGGACGACTATCTTTTCCAAGCCGGCATCCTGTGCGCAAGCAAACGGCGGCCCCCGAAACAGGGCGCTTGTCGCTATAGTTAACCGCTAAAGTTTTAATGAAACCGCTGCACGCTATCGCATGCTGTAGCGGATGGGAACCATGACCGCGATCTCAGCGCCCCGAAGTTCCGATGGCGGTGGAGGAAGCGGCTGCGCACGCTCGATGAGCGCCAGGGTCGCTTCATCCAGCAGGCGCGAACCCGACGACTGGGCGATGCGGGCGTGGTGCACGCGGCCGCTTCGGTCGACGCTGAACGCGAGTTGAACCACACCAGACGCGCCGCTTGCCTGCGCCGCGGCCGGATACCGCTTGTAGCGTTCGAGCCGAGCCACGAGCGCGGAGCGCCAATTGGGCAGCGCGTTTGGATTCTGGGAGACGGCGCCGGGTGCAGGTGCTCTGGCTTGTGTCGCGTTGTTATCGGCGCGGCTAGGGACGGCGGATAGGCTGGCGTGCTTGTGCCGCGCTCTCGGCTCTCTAGAGACCTCCGTCGGTCTTGGTGGTGGGAGCATGGCGGGGTGTGCTGTCTCCGGGGCGACGGCAGGTTTTTCGATCTGCTTTTCAGGTCGTACCTGAGCGGCGGCGTCAGGCTGGCGCCGGCCGATCGGCACATCGCTGGGCGTTGTCTCCGGGGCTGCCGGCAATGGCGCGAGTTCGACCATCATCGCAGGGGCGTTGGCGATGTCATCGAGACGGTCGGTCCACTGCACCAGCAAGGCGGCTGCGCCAGCGGCGTGGATGCCAAGCACTAGGGTGAAGCAAAGGCCCCACCGGATAATACTGTGTGCCGTCATTGCACCAATTTATTTGCGTCGAGGCCGACCAGCGCAACGTGCAGATATCCCGCCGCACGTAGTTCATTCATCAGCGCCATCAGCTCGCCGTAAGCCACGGTTCTGTCAGCTTGAAGATATACGGTCTGCTGCTTGTCGCCGCCGCCGGCGCGATCGAGTGCCTCGCCGAGGGTGTTGCGCGTAACAGCTGTCCCCGAAAGCTCAATAGAGAGATCGGCTTTGAGGGTAAGCGTCAAAGGCTTGTCGAGGTGTGGGCTCGGTTCAGCGTTGGCGGCCGGTAAGTTGACCGAGACGTCAACGGTGGCCAACGGGGCGGCAATCATGAAGATGATAAGCAGGACGAGCATCACGTCGATAAAGGGCGTGACGTTGATCTCGTGAAGCTCGCTTACCTCGTGGTCAGTGTGCCCGCGCATGGCATCACTCGGCTGCCGCGGAGTGCCGGCGGGCGAGCTGGTCAAAAGCGCCGCGGTCGAGGTCGCGGCTGACAAGGCGCATGATCGTGGCCGATGCGTCCGTCTGCAGCGCGCGATAGCCGGAGACCCAGCGCGAGAAGAAGTTGTACATCACGACAGCCGGAATCGCGGCGACCAGTCCCAGGGCGGTTGCAAGCAAGGCCTCCGCAATACCAGGCGCCACCACAGCCAGGTTGGTGGTATGCTGCTGCGAAATACCGATGAAACTGTTCATGATACCCCAGACGGTGCCGAACAGGCCGACGAAGGGCGCGGTTGCTCCGACCGTCGCAAGCAGGCCGATACCCCGGATCATCGCGCGGCCGCCTGCAGCTTCAATGCGCTCAAATCGTGAGGCGATTCGCTCCTTAACGTCGGCCAAAGCGCCAGCCGAGAGGCGCAATTCCTCCTTCGCGGCATGGATGAGCGCGGCCGCCTCCGTCCGGTCATTGATCGTGTTTGCCGCCTCCTCGAAGCTGCCCGCTTCGCCGAGTGTCCTGATCGCCCTACGCAGCTGCCCGCGGGCAGTCATCAATTCGACGCTCTTGGCGAGCCACACGGTCCAGGTCAGCACCGAGGCTGAAGCGAGGCCAACCATGACTGCTTTCACAACGAGGTCGGCGGACATGAACATGCCCCAAGCCGACAGATCTCGCGGCAGGTTGGTGGTGATAACCACCCGGTCTTGAGACCAAGCCGTCCCCGGCACGGCGATCGCGATCAGCGCGAGGACCCGCAACAGTTTGGAGATGAGCTGGGCACAAGTCATGTTGGGCACGTCAGGTGCGGTAGATTAGCACTGTGGCGGATTTTGTGTCCCTGCAGATTGCGCCGCGGCGCTCCGAGCGGCATTGTCCATGCGGCCAGCGTTCGGTCCGTCCTAGGTGCTGAGGAATGCCCATGCCCATTAGTGTGTCTATCGCTTCGCTGCCCGTGTTCGAGACCGGCCTTAATGCCCTTTCCGGCGTGCTCGACAAGGCCGCTGCCTTTGCGGCAGCCAAAAAGGTCGATGCCGCAGTGCTGCTCGGCTACCGGCTTGCGCCAGACATGTTCGCGCTTGCACGCCAGGTGCAAGTCGCTTGCGATCAGGCCAAGAATGGTGCAGCGCGGATCGCGGGGGTCGAACCGCCAAAGTTCGACGATAACGAAACCACGATCGATCAGCTCAAGGCACGCATCGCCAAGACGGTAGCTTTCTTGAAAACGCTTGATACCAAGGCGATGGATGCCTCAGCCGAGCGCGAGATCACCTTCCCGCTGGGCCAAGGCAAAGGTCACATGAAAGGGGTCGATTACCTTGATCACTTCGTGCTTCCGAATTTTTATTTCCACCTGACCGCAGCTTATGCGATCGTGCGCCATTGCGGCGTGGATGTCGGTAAGCGCGATTTCCTTGGCGCCATTCCTATCCGTCGAAGCTGAGGACGCTTTGCTGCAATAAAAAAACCGTCCCGCCGGCACACGCGGCGAGACGGCTTAAGCGTTTCTGCGTCAGTCGCGGTAAGAGACGACTTCGCCACCTTCGAAGCCACGGTGGTGGTCGAAGAAGCCCCTGTGCTCAAAGCCGCAGTTGCAATTCACGCCGCGAACTTCGCGTCGCTCAACCACCTGACGAACTTCTCCGGGCACAACGCGGTTGACCACCTCGTTGTGAACTTCCTCGCGGAATTTGTTCGTGGTGTTGACACGATGCAGCACAACGTTACGCACCACGGTGTTGACGCGGTGAACGACGACCTCGCGATTGATCACCGGGCGCACGTGTACGACCAAACGGTTTTCCTGGATCAGGTGCGTGTTGCCGCGGACGACGCGTGTTTCGTTGACGACACGCTCATGCGTGACGACGCGTGGCGGCGCACGCTCGACCCGACGCGTGTTGTATTCCGACTCCGGGCGCATGCAGTTACAGGCGGCATCGAAGTGACCGCCCGCGAGCGCAGGGACCGGAGCAATACCCGCCAGTCCGAGGACGAGCAGGGCACCGTATAACGCCTTGTGCAGATGTTTCATTGTTCAACGCCCCGTTAACCATCTAAGTGTCGATACCGAATTTATTCTTCCGTATTAACCACCTTTGTAAAGCGGAATCTTTTTCGCGTTTCCGATCTGTTTCTGATTCAAAAAATTTGCGCGCGCGACTCGTCTCATCAACAAATAGGCCTCGGCGCATTGCGCCGAGGCCTACATCGCAAGATGTAGACGATCGCGAAAATTTTAATCAAGTCTTCGGCGATCTTTATTCGATTATTTTTTCAGACGTGCGGCCGCTTCTTTCACCAAACTCAGGTCAGCGTGCTTCTTGATGTCGATCGGCTTTTTGATGAATCCCAGATCGCGTACGGTGTCGACGTTGTGCTGCAAAGCGTCGAGGTCGGGCAGCATGTTCGGATCGCGATAGTTGTCCTGCTTGGTGAAAAGCCAGCCGAAGCGTTCCGGCGGCGCCTTGGTCACCTTCGAGGCGATTTCTGCTACCTCCTGATGGTTCTTGGGATCGAGATACCAGTGTACGACGCGCAGCAAGTCCTCCATGTAGTCCACCATGGCGGCACGATGAGAGTCGATGAATGACTTGCGGGCCGTGAACACGATCATCTCGGTCTTGCCCAGCGCTTCGTCCTGGGTGAACAGAACCTTGCCTTCTTGTTTCAGCTTCGGATTGAGCGCGAAGGGGAGCACGGCGGGCACAAGGTCCGCCTTTTTTTCGAACAAGACCGCGGGCATCGTCGGCAACGGCGCCTCGATCGTGGTATAGTCGCGTTTGTCCTCGAGCCCGTGCTTTTTGAGCATCGCACGGATGGCAACATCCACCGCGCTGCCGCCGGCGTTGCTAGCCACCACTTTGCCTTTGAGCTGCTCGACCTTGTCGATGCCGCTATCCTTGCGGACGTAATACTGTTCGCTGAAATAACCCGGCACGCCGTCCTGGAACTCGTCGGAGATCACGCGCAGGTCATCGAGTCCCGCATTATCGATGGCAATCGCCAGAGAGGAATAGGCCAGGCTCGCCACCTCCAACTCGTTGTTGGCGATGGCCGTGATCATCGGCGGCGTGCCGTTGAAATGAACCGTCTCCAGCGCGTAGGACTTGCCGAGGTGCTGCATCAAGTCCTTCTTGTAGAGGACGATCGAGCCCCAATTGGCGAGCGGCGCCACCCACGACATTCGGATTTTAACCGGTTCGGCGCTTTGCGCTGAGCCGACGCCGAACAAGCCCAGCGCGCATACGCCGGCCAGAACAAGTTTGGAAAAGCGCATTGTTGTCCTCCCAGGTTTCGCGGCGCTTGCGGCTTCGTATCGGCAAGCTTCGCGGCGCGATGGGAGATTGTCGGGCCTCAAACCGTCTTTGGCAAGCGAGCGCGCCCGGTGCTATTTCCCGCAATGTGGTACAGGCGACGCTCAGACGGTTGTGGGCGCGTTGGCTTCCTGATGCCAGATGAGAAGCCTGCGGCGGATCAACGCCATGGCCTTCACGAGCGCGTAGCCGACGATCGCGATTTCGACAATGCCGGCAAAGACGCCGGTAGAATTCGCGAACCGAGAGGCCGTTATCATCGCGCCGCCAAGGCCATAGCCGCCCATCAGCATTTCCGTGACGACGGCGACGATGAGGGAAATCGGCAGCGCCACCTGAAGCCCGGTCATGATCTGCGGCAGCGCGGCGGGCAGCACGATCTGCCACAGCAATTCGCGCTCGTTCGCGCCCATATTGCGCGCCGACCAAATCAACTCGCGCTCGACCCCCTGGATTGCGATCACGGTCGCGGCCACGACGGGAAAGATGGCGTCGAACACGATCATGGTGATTTTGGAAATATCGAAAACCCCGAGCCACAGAATGACGACCGGAAGGAACGCGATTTTCGGCATCGGGAAGCCGACGGAAATGATCGGATCGAAAAACCACCGCGCGAGCGCGAGGCGCGACATTGCCATGCCGAGCACGATGCCGCCGGCGGCTGCGATGGCGAAGCCAACCATCGCTCGGTAGAGCGTGAGGCCAGTATTGATCCAGAGATCGCCGGACACGCCGTCGCTCCAAATGCGCTCGATCACCTCGCTCAGCGCCGGTAGTTGGAAATGCGTCACCACGCCGCTGCGCGCCAGCGCCTCCCACAATGCGGCGAGCAGCACGATGGAAAACACGCGGGCCCCAGCAAAGGATACCGAACGCAAGAACCGCAACGCGAGTTCGGGCAGGGTCATAAAACGGCGGGGTCCGCCGTTGGTTGGACGATCTATTGCCGCCATGACAGCATCCGTTGCACCAGCAGGAGATAAATGCGGTCGGCGGCGAATCCGAGGAAGGCGACGGTGAACACGACCGCGTACATCGCATCGTAAGTGCCGTTGGCCCCGAGAAAGCCGATCAGATAGCCGAAGCCGCTGCGAGCTACGATCAATTCCGAGGACACCAGTAGAATGAAGGAAAGCGCAATTGCGGTGCGGATGCCATTGAGCAGTTCCGGCAGCGCGCTTGGGACCACCACATCCCACAACATGCGCAGGCGGCCTGCGCCCATGCTACGCGCCGACCACACGAGCACTTGCTCGCTCGCGCGTGCGCCGTTGAAGGCGCCCAGCGTCACCGGCAGCATACAGCCGAGGAAGATCAGCAAAATTTTGGAGCTGTCGCCGAACCCAAGCCAGATCACCGTCACAGGAATCAAGGCTGACTTCGGCAGCGGGTAAAAGATTTCGACTATCGGCGCGAGCAGAATATTGACCGGCTTCCACCATGCCATGCCAATGCCAAGCACCGCGCCGATCGCGATCGACAAACCCAAGCCGGCGCCGAGCCGGATGAGCGATGCGGCACCGTTGCTGAGAATTTCGCCGTCCTTGATCATGTCGATCCAGGCGCGGATCACATCGGACAACGGCGGCAGGGCCGTGCTCGACACCAGATCGAAATAAGAAACGAGCTGCCACGCGGCGGCGAGCAACAGCAGCGGAGAGTAACGCCAGAGCCATTTCATGGCCGCGGGACCTTCAATTCGGCTCACATTGCTGGGGCGGACATGTTGTTCTAATCAAAGAAGGCGTCATCCTTTTGGCGCCTGCGCCTTTAGCGCTTCGACCTTCACCAGATTCCAGATTTCATCGACCTTTTCGATAAATCCCTTGCTCTTGAAGATATCGGGATCGTTCTTATCGAAGCGGGTGTTGACGATGGTCTTGATGCGCCCAGGCCGCGCCGACATCACCGCAACGCGGTCGGCGAGATAGACCGCCTCCTGCACATCGTGCGTGACGAAGATCACCGTTTTCGGTGTGCGTTGCCAGATGCGCAGCAACTCGCTCTGCATCAAGCCACGCGTCTGCGCGTCCAGCGCGCCGAATGGCTCGTCCATCAACAGAATGTTCGGATCGAAGGCGAGCGTACGCGCAATTGCGGTACGCTGACGCATGCCGCCGGAGAGTTGTGAAGGATAGCTGTCCTCGAAGCCGTGCAATCCGACGAGATCGATAAAGTCCATCGCGCGCTTCTCGCGCTCCTGCTTCGGCATGCCCTGCCGTTCGAGGCCGTAGAGGATATTGCCGCGCACAGTCTTCCACGGAAACAGCGCGAAGTGCTGAAACACGATGCCGCGGTCGGGACCTGGCCCACTGACGGGCTTGCCGTCGACGCTGATGGTGCCGGCTTCTACCGGCAGAAAGCCGCCGAGCAGATAGAGCAATGTCGATTTGCCGCAGCCTGACGGTCCGAGCAGCGCGACGAATTCGCGATTGCCGACTTCCAGCGAGACCTGGTCGAGTGCCAGCACTTCGCGCCCGCGCGGCGGACGGTACATGTGACAAACACCAGAAATCACGATTTGCGCGGGACCGGCCATTGTGAGCGGAAGCCTCGCAATTGCCGCTGCCAAGTCAAGCCGTATAGCTTTTTCGCCGCCACGTTGGCCTATAATGTGGGACATCCATACAAAGAGGGTTTCCTCCGTGCCGTCCCTTAACGAAATGCTTCGCGAGCTCGCTTTAGCCAATCGGGTCGCCGCCAATGAAGGCGTCGTCGACACCTTCGGTCACGTGAGCATGCGTCATCCCGACAAACACGACCGCTATTTTCTGTCACGGTCGAGCGCACCTGATATGGTCACGCCAGAGGGGTTGATCGAGTACGACCTCGACTCGCGCCCCGTCCGCGACCGCGGCCTGCCGCAATATTCCGAGCGTGTCATCCATGGTGAGATTTACAAGGCGCGGCCCGACGTGATGTCGGTCTGCCATCATCATTCGCCGGCCTTCATGCCGTTGATCATCGTCGGCGCCGACTATGTCCCCGTTTTTCATCTCGGCTCGGTCGGCGGCATCAAGCCGCCTTACTGGGATCAGCACGACGAATTCGGCGACACCAATCTGTTGGTGGTGAAGCCGGAGGAGGGCGCCTCGCTCGCCCGCGCACTCGGCGGCCACCAGATGGTGCTGATGCGCCGCCACGGCGTTACCGTCGTCGGCGGCAACGTGCGCGAATGCGTCTATCGCGCGATTCAGACCTGCCGCAACGCGGAATTCCAGGTGCGCGCCATGGCCATTGGCGGGCCGATCGCTCCGCTTTCGCGCGGCGAAACCGCACGCTGCGGCGAAATCGTTGGCAAGACCACGGGCGTCACTCGTTCCTGGGATTCGTGGGAACGGCGCGTCGCCAAGGCTGAACCGATGCCTGCGTCGGCAGCGAAAGCATCGGCCAAGCGTGTCAAAGCGCGCCGAGGCACGAAAAAGAAGCGCCGTTGACCATTTGCGCTTTGCTGACCGCCTGCTCTCGGTGTTGAATGCTGCCACCGGGGGCGAACCCAGGACACGAGCTAAAAGGGAGGACTGGATGACGAGGTTCAAGACGGCTGCCGCCATCCTCGCACTCGCGGCACCGCTGGCGTTGACCGCGGGCCCGGCTTCGGCTGAGGACACACTCAAAGTCGCTATCGGCCAGATCAACAATTGGGAAAATCAGGCGCCGACGCTGGGGCAGGAGGCCGGCATCTTCAAGAAGCATGGGCTGGTGCTTGAGAACGTGGGCACCCGCGGCGCCGGCGAAACGCTGCAAGCGGTGATTTCAGGTTCGGCGGATCTCGGCGCGGGCGTCGGCGCCGCCGGCGTATTCCGTGCCTTTGCGAAGGGCGCGCCGGTGCGCATTCTGGCGCCGATGTTCACCGGCACCGGAGACTTATACTGGTACGTGAAAGCGGATTCGCCGATCAAGAGCTTGAAAGACGCGACCCCGAACAACACCATCGCCTATTCAACCAACGGCTCAAGCTCGAATAACATCGTCGTTGCCTTCGTCGACGAACTCGGCTGCAAAGCCAAGCCCACGGCGACCGGCGGCCCGGCCGCAACGCTCACGGCGACGATGTCCGGACAGATCGATATCGGGTGGGCGGCGCCGCCGTTCGGCCTGCAGGAGATCAAGGAAGGTAAAATCCGCATTATCGCGCGCGGCAGCGACGTGCCGTCGTTGCGCGATCAGACGGTGCGTACGCTGATCGTCAATCTCAACTCGCTCAAGACCAAGCATGACGCCATTATGCGTTTCATGCAGGCGTACCGCGAAGCCGTGGATTGGATGTATTCCGACCCCAAAGCGGTGGAGATGTATTCGCAAAAGATGCACAAGCCAGTCGCGCTGCTGAAGGAATCGATGGAGAAATTCCATCCGAAATCGGCATTGCAAACCGACCATTTTGCCGATCTCGACGGAGCGATACGCGACGCGGTGAAGCTAAAGTTTCTCGAGAAGCCGCTAACCAAGGAGCAGCTCAGCGAGCTCATCCAGATCCCTCCGCGCAAATAGCGCGAGGGCTCTCATGCAAACGGGCCGCTGCGAGGGCAGCGGCCCGTTCGTTTGGGTCACGTGCGGAGCCGTTACATCTTCTTGTCGGTCTTCGTTTCCATCTTCTTCTCGGGCTTCATCGCTTTCTTGGCCGCCTTTTTGCTCTTCGCCTTATGAGCCCGATGCGCCTTGCCCGCCGGGCAAGCTTTGTGCCCCACGATGCTGGCACCGTCCTTATAGGCGGCGCAAGAATTGGCGTAGGTGAACTTGTGGCCCTTCAACGAACCGCACACCGGGCCCGGAGGCGCATAGAGGCACGGCAGCGGCTCCACCGGCGGAGCAGCGGCCGTCTTCTTGGCCTTCGCGTATCCGGTTGTCGCAGAGCCGATCGCAAATGCGGCAACGCCGGCAACGACCAACGCAGCGTAAGCAGTCGACTTGAACATCATCGCTTCCTCCCAGCATGGTGAACACAGCCGGATACTAGAGGCGCGCGTGGTGTTGTTACAAGAATTTTGCGCGCGAGGGCGCGAAGTCTGAACGGGCGTTCAGGAAGGCGGCTGGCGCCGTCCGCCCTTGATGGTACTGATGGCCTCAAGCATTGCCGGGCGGCCTTTGTCGAGCGATGACCGCACACGATCGTCTTTTCCGATCGCCCCCATCTCACGCTGGCGCCTGACGGTCGCCTCCACCATCATCGGATCGAGCCCGAGCTCGCGTAACGTCGCGGCAGATTCTTCCATCTCGGCGGCGCGCCGCTCGCCATGGCTGGCCATCCGCTCCAGGTTGTATTCGGACATTTTTCCCCAATCGAGCCCGGGGTAGTTGTTCTTGAGGGACGCCGTGACCTCGTCGAGCAGGCCGGCGCGTGCGGCAGCGAGGAAACACTCGAGCGTAAGCGCCTCGATGCCCTTGATCATGACCGAGCGGATCATCTTGATCGCCGCTGCGCCGCCATTCGTTGCGCCGGCGACCTTCAATTCCATTCCCATTTCATGCAAGAGCGGTGCGACCGCCTCGGCATGCGGCCCGGCAATAAGCAGCGGCGTGCGGTGGCGCTTGGGATGGATGGGCGCGATTACAGCGACGTCGACATAGCGAGCACCCGCGAGCACGCGTTCGGATTCCTGCTTGCGGCCAGGCGACACCGAATTGATGTCGAGATAGTACGGATTGCCTTTCAGGTGAGGCGCGACCGAACGCGCCGCATCCAGGCTCGAGGCCGCCGTCACCGCGGAGATTATCATGTCGGTTTCGGCAACCGCATCTGCGGCGGAGGTTGCCAGCCGTACGCCGAATTTTTCCCCCGCGGCTTTGAGCCGTTGCCCCTCGGGCTTGGGAAACAGGATGTCCCAGGCCGCGATGCGCTCGATGCCGCTCTCACGCAAGCCCGAAGCGATGGCTTGCCCGGCTTCGCCGAAGCCGATGAAGGAAACACGGGGAGTGTTGCGGCCATTCATTTGTCACGACTCCGGAACACCCGGCACAGGCGGCGTGCCGCGGGTATGAAATGAGCGAATGGTCTGCAGGCCCCACGCTTGGCCCTTCTTGCGCTCGGCCTCGGTCCAGGTGATAGGCTTCCAATCCGGCGCCAGCACCAAGCGTGCGCCGGGACAGGCGACCTCGACGCGGTTGCCGCCGGGCTCATAGACGTAAAGAAAGAACGTCTGCTGGATCGCATGCTTGTGCGGCCCGGTTTCGATGAACACGCCGTTTTCCAGAAAAATATCGGCGGCGCGCAGCACGTCTTCTCGTGAGTCGAGCGCGTAGGTAACGTGATGAAAGCGGCCTTTGGTGCCGGTGTGGTCTCGCGTATAGGCGAAATCGTAGGATTTGTTGGTCGCAGTCATCCACATGCCGGCTTCGGTGCCGTCGTCGAGCACGATCTGCTCGGTCAAGCGAAAACCGAGATAATTCTCGAAGAACTCGCGGTTGGCTTTGATATCGACGGCGAGCCCGTTGAAGTGGTCGATGCGGCGCACGTTGCAACCCCGCGCGGGGTAGCGTTGCGCCTGGTTTTTGAGCGCAGGCTTCTTGTCAGACGGGGGGGCGTACCATTCGGTTTCATAGTAGAGCTCGATGACGTGCCCGTCGGGATCCTTGCAGACGAAGGTCTTGCCATGGCCGAGATCGCCGTTGGTCCAGCCGATGTCGAAACCCGAACCTTTCAACGCTGCCGCACGCCGCTCCAGCGCTTGCGGCGAGCGCGTACGGAAGGCGACGTGCGCCATGCCGGAGGTTTTGGAAGCCGTGAGTTTGAGCGAATAGCGCTCGTAATCGTCCCAGCCGCGCAGATAAATACTGTCGCCTTTCTCGCCGCTCTGGGTCATGCCCATCACGTCGATGAAGAACGCGCGGCTCTCCTCGAATTTCGGCGTGAGCATTTCGAGGTGGCCGAGATGGGCGATGTCCATGATCGGTTCGGCTGGCATGTCGGTGCGCACCGCGGTTCGACGCAATCGCAAGTGCTTACCCGCTCTTGCTGGGCTGGGTCAAAGGCGCACGGCCGACAAATGGCGGACTACGCGGCGCAGGTTCGTTGTTTTTAGGGGGTGGATAGGGCAGAATCGCGAACGACGGCGAACGAATACGCCGAAAAAGAAAGCCAGGGAGGAATGAGAATGCGAAAAGTGAGCGTGCTGGCGGCGATTGCCGTCGCGCTGACGCTACCCGTGGGCGCGCAGGCGCAAACCAAGATCGTCATCGGTATTCCGACGTCGCCACCCAACATCGTGCATATGCCGGTGATCGTTGCAGCCGACCTCGGCCTCTACAAGAAGGCCGGCATCGACGCCGAGATCGTGTCTCTGGGCGACGGCACCAAGGTGTTCCGCGCGCTGCTCGCCGGCAATATCGACTTCGGTCTGACGCCAGGCGCGCCGACCATCATCGGCATCTCCCATGGGGCCCAGGTCAAGGCGCTCACTTCCAACCTTCCGAAGTTCGAAGCATCCATGGTGGTGCGCGACAACATCAAGACTATGGCCGATCTCAAGGGCAAGCGCATCGGCATTCAGGAGCCCGGCGGCTTCGCCGATATTTTGAGCCGCGCCGTGCTGCGCGCCGCCAAGATTGATCCCAAGGACGTGAACTTCGTCACCATCGCCAGCGAGGACGTGCCGGCTTTGGTCGCCGACCAGGTCGACACCGCTATTTTGCATGTCGAGCAGGAGACCTTCGCCAAGAGCAAAGTGCCGAGCCTGCACGCGATCGCGCGCATGTGGGAGCTGCAGCCGAAAACGCTCTACACGTTTCTGGCGACGACTGAGAAGGTCATCAAGGAAAAGCCCCAGGTCGTGCAAGCTGTGGTCAGCGCCAATATCGAGGCAACCCGCATCATGTATACCGACCGCGCCAAGATCATCCCGATCCTGGTCAAGCGCACCGGCTATCCGGAAAAGGTTCTGGCCGACAGCTTCGATTATCTGGTTAAGCAGTGCATTTGGGACGCTAACAGCGGCTTGAGCGCGGAGCGCATCAATTTCACTGCCAATTTGATGGCCAAGGTCGGCAACATCAAACCCGGTGAAACGCCGAAATACGAAGATATTATCGACGGGAGTTTCGCCAAAAAGGCGATCGAGCAGTTGGGCGAGTGGAAGGGGCCGATTTGCCCGACGCCCGCGTTCTAGCGCGGCATGGCGCCGGTCCCCGTGGACCGGCGCCATGCGGCAAGTAAAGGACCGATCGCAGTGACCATCGCGCATCAGGCCCACGGCGCGGCTGCGGGCAGCGTTGAGCAACAAGCTACCGATGCGTTCAAGCCCGCTTGGTGGGCGCGGCCGGCGCTGTTTCGCTACGGGTTCGTGGTTCTTATTTTGATTGTGTGGCAGCTGGTGGCTCCGTTCATCAGCCCCATCTTCTTCACCTCGCCGGCAAAGATCGCGCAGGCGTTCTACGACACGACGGTCTCCGGCGAGCTGCCCTATTTCCTCTGGCAGAGCCTTCAGGTGATGTTCTACGGCCTCGCCATTGCCCTCGTGGTCGGCATCGCGCTTGGCGTGGCAATGGCGCGCATTCGCTGGCTTGATTGGGCCCTCGATCTGCCGATCAACGCACTCTATGCGACGCCTTTGGTCGCAGTCGTGCCGCTGCTAGTGCTGTGGTTCGGCATCTACCTGAAAGCGAAGATCATTGTGGTGTTCTTGTTCGCGGTGTTTCCGCTGCTGATCAACACGTATCAGGGCGTGCGCGAGTGCGACAAGAACATGCTCGAGGTCGCGCAGTCGTTCCGCTCCAGCGAATGGCGGACGTGGCAGGACGTGCTGCTGCCGTTCGCGGTGCCGTACATCATCGCCGGTATCCGCCTTGCCATCGGCCGTGGCCTGATCGGCATGATCATCGCCGAGTTCTACACCACGATCTCCGGTCTTGGCTTCATGATCACCAAATACGCCAACGTATTCGCGATGGACAAAACCTTCGTGCCGGTGATCGTGTTGATGATACTCGGCGTCTCGCTCACCTCGCTGCTCAAATGGTTCGGGCGGCGCATCGCGCCCTGGAGCAGCGCTCACCGCTGAAATGGGAACTCAGCGCCGCCGCCGCGCCTTATTGGGCATGGCGGACGCCAAGCTCGATCGCAGCGCGGAAAAGCTGAAGGCCAGCGCTTCCAAAATGGAGCGCGGGACCCAGCGCCTCGAGCGCGGCACCGAGCGCATGGAGCGGGAAACCGCGCGCATGGAGTTGGCGGCCGACCGGCGCACAGAGCTAGCCGCCGACCGCACGGTCTTTGCCGCTGAGCGCACTTACGCGGCCTGGGTGCGTACCGGGCTGGTGTCGCTAGCGAGCGGCATCGGCGCCAAGTCCCTGCTTCAGCCGGTGCTGCCGCACTGGATCATTTTGCTAACCGGAACCGTGCTGGTGCTGTTTTCCGCGTTCTGCTTCGGCGCCGCGGTGTGGCGCAACCTCTATCCCGGCCCGCCACCGCCGATACCTGACGCCGGGCGGCTGCATCCGGCCATCCTGCTGCTGGTCAACGGCTTTCTTGGCGTGGTCGCGCTCGCGGCGCTCGTGGGCATTTGGCTCGGTCGCGCGATTTAGGACGCTCACACGTCTTCGGGATTGTCGACGTAGCGCAGCCCGGCTTTCTCGAGGCCTTCGCGCATCTTGTACATGTCGAGCGACAGCGCGCCGGATTCGAGTTGCTTGCGCTTGCCGTCTTCGTCGTCCTTGCGTTTCTGCGCCTTCTGCGCCGTCTCCATCGCAAGCCGCTTCGGCACTACCACCACGCCGTCGTCGTCGGCGACCACCACATCACCGGGCTCGACGTTCACGCCGGCACAGACCACCGGCACGTTGACCGCGCCGAGCGTCGCCTTGACCGTGCCTTTGGCGGAAACCGCCTTGGACCACACCGGGAAATCCATCGCGGTGAGCGATTTCACGTCGCGACAGCCGGCATCGATCACAAGCCCGACAACGCCGCGTGCGCGCAGCGCCGTGGCTAGCAATTCGCCGAACATGCCGTCGGTATTGTCGGCGGTGCAGCCGACTACCAACACGTCGCCCTTTTGGCACTGCTCGACGGCGACATGGATCATCCAATTGTCGCCGGGCTGCGCCAGCACTGTCACTGCCGGGCCGCCGATCTGCGCCCCGGCATAGATCGGCCGCAGATAGGGCTTCATCAGGCCGGAGCGTCCGAGCGCCTCGTGCGTGGTCGACACGCCGCAGGCGGCCAGCGTGCCGATGGCGTTTGGATCGGCGCGTTTGATGTTACGGACGACCACGGGCTTCATTTTGTTTTCTCCGACCTCAACCGAGTATTTCTGCGACGCGCGGGAATAGCGTCTGATAGGCCTCGCCGTAGGTCATTGGCACGCCGGTGTTGCGCGCGCCCTGGATGCCGCGGTTGACGGCCACGCGTTCGTAATAGCCCCACAGGTGCTTCTGCGCCGCGAGAATCTGGAAGGCTTTGTATTTCGTCTCCCAGACCTCGTCGATCTTGAGGATAAGGTCGGGCTTGAAATTGCACATCTCCGGCTGGTGCGGCTCGAAGAGATAAACGGGCGGCGCGGAATATTTGTATTTGGCGCCCGGCTTGTGGCCCATGGCTTGCGCCACCACGCGCGTCTCCTGCGCGAAATGCGCGGCGTTCGGGTGATCGAAATTGTACGGGTCCTCCAGTGCGTGGGTGAGCACGAAGGCGGGATTTTCCTCGCGGTAGATGTCGACCATGCGGTCGAAATGCGCGTCGGTGAGCTTGAGTGGATAGTCGCCGGCATCGAAGAACTCGATCTCGGCGCCGAGCAGTTTCGCTGCGCGTTCGGCCTCGTCCTTGCGGCCTGCCTTCACGTTTTCCAGCGTGGCGCCCGGCTCTTTCCAGGCGAACTGGCTTTCGCCGCGTTCGCCAAAGGACAGGCACACGATCTTGACGCGGTAGCCGCGCTTGACGTGCAGCGCGATGGCGCCGCCTGCGCGCCAGACGAAATCACCGGGGTGGGCGGTAATGACGAGCCCGGTCTTCTGTTCCGGCATACAAAACCTCTTCTCAAAACAACGTGCCCAGCGCTCGGATCCGGCCTCTGGCCGTTCCAGGCACAAGCCTTGTGCCGGGCAACCACGGCTTTATTAATCGCACAATAGTAAGACGTGGACGGCCGGGACAAGCCCGGCCGCGACAAGGATCATGCCAGCCCCGACCACTTTGCGTATTGCTCTTGGCGACTATCCGCACACGCTGCCGCTCAAGCGCCGCGAAATTACGTCGCCTTGGCTCACGCTCGACTTCGTCGAGGTCACGCCGATGCACAAGGCGTTCAAGCCCATGGTGCGCGAACATGCTTATGACGCGAGCGAAATGGCCCTGGTCACGGCCATCCAGGCCAAGGCCTACGACAAGGGATTGAAGCTGTTGCCGGCGGCGATGCTGTCGCGCTTTCAGCACGGGACCATGCTCTACAATGCAGAACGCGGTGCGATCGCGCCGGCCGATTTGCCCGGCAAGCGCATTGGTGTGCGCTCCTACAGCCAGACCACGGGCGTCTGGATCCGTGGCATCCTGGAAAACGACTATGGGATCGACATGTCGGGCGTGCAGTGGGTCACCTTCGAGGATGGGCACGTCGCCGAGGCGGAAGAGCCCGCGGGAGTGATCCGCGCCGACCCGGGAGCCGATATCACCGAGATGCTGCTCGCCGGCGCACTCGACGCGGCGATCTATGGCGCGGCGCTGCCAAAGGACGAGCGGCTCAGGAGCGTCGTTCCCGATCCGGAGACCGCGGCGCTTGCCTGGTACGAGAAGCACAGGCTGGTGCCGGTCAATCACATGGTGGTGGTGACGCAGGAGCTTGCGCGCGCCAATCCCGACGCGGTCGCCGAGCTTTACCGCTTGTTAGAGCAGGGGAAGGCCGCGGCCGCAAAGCAGGGACCGCTGGACACCACGCCGTTCGGCCGCGAGGCAAACCGCCCCTGCCTCGAATTGCTGATGCGCTATGCCGTCCAGCAAAAGCTGGTCCCGCGCGCATTCAGCGTCGACGAGCTGTGGTAGGAGCCAGCAGCTGAAGCAGACCAAGAAGGTCGACGGATTCTAAGGCCCAAAAAGCCATAACGGGCGAACCGTCGTCCGCCCGTCACAAGCTCTCGGATCCATTCCCGGCGCAAGCTTTCGCCCGCAGCGCGGGTACCAGTTACTGAGAGCCAGGGCCGGCAGTCATGGACCACGAACACATGGCTTGCCGTTGCCAGCACGCCTTGCACCCACGTTCCATGGCCGTTCCGGTCATGGCGGTTCATCCGTGTCCAGCAGAGCCAGATATGAATGACCTGCGGGGAAGCCTACGCCAATACGCGCCGCTGGCAAGCGGGCCGGCAGACCTGTTGATAATTCCGAGGATGAAAAGTGGCGCACGCCAACGCACACGTTGGCGTATCTAGCCCAGGATCGTGCCCTTGCCGCGTCCGTCTTTGCTCTGCTCGATCATCACCGTGTCGTGCTTGAGCGCCAGCTTGCGCGTGAGTTCGGCATTCATCAGCTCCTCCTGGGTGAGGCGGTGCATGTCGGCGAACATGCCTTCTGTCCCAGCGGGCGAATAAATCATCAGCATGCGCACGCCTTCGGGCGAGGTGACCTGATGCGGGACTCCAGGCGGTATATGGACGCAGGAGCCTTTGCTCGCGTGAAAGGTTTCGTCACCGACCTGAAAATCCGCGCTGCCTTCGAACACATAGAAGGTCTCGTAAGCTTTGATGTGATAATGCGCGCGCGACTGAAAGCCCGGCTTGCAGTTCTCTTCGACGACTTCGAACGTCTCATTGGTATCGCTGCCGGTGATCTTAACAATCACCTCGTTGGCCTTGGCGTAGATGTTGCCCTGGCCGGGCGGCGAATGCTTCCCCTTCGCTGTCATCGCCGTATCCCTATTTGCCGACGCGCCGCCAAGCCTCGCCGCCACAGAAAGCGCCGGCGCAGCCGTTGATTTGCAATTCGTCGGCGCCGCGCATGAGGAGCTTGCCTGTGTAAGTCTGTCCGTTATCGGAATTGTAGATCGATCCCGACCATCCGCCTTGGGCGTCGGCCACCATTGTGAAGATACGCAGACCGACGATTCTGCGATTGCGCTTGGCGGGATCGGGGTTTTGATCGTCGAGCGGCGGCTTGCCTGTTTGCGGGTCGACGGCGTCCTTGATCCAGACGATGGTGCCGCAAAGGGCCTTGCCGCAACGCGCGACGCGAATGCGCGCATCGCCCTTCTGCGTCAGCCACGTGCCCGTTGGCTCGGTGGCGCACGCCATGGTGGAGCTAACGATCAGGGCGGCAGTCAGCACGAACATGCGTGAGAGGCGCATGAAGGACCTATTTGTCCGGCTCGATGTGATTTTGACGGAGGGTTTCATGACACAGCGAAGCCCCGCTGTGAAGATGGCAGCGCCGCTGCGCTGCGCATTTGCAGGTTGAAAGCACTCTACCGGCGCGGAGGCGGCATCGCCGTCAGCGCAGCAAAGAGGCTGCCGCACAGATTGCTTTGCGCAGAGGTTGCCTCCACTATGCCGAAGTACGGCTTGTATTGCTGGTGGAGAGTCTTGTTCCATGTCCGGCGCGCGCGATCGATTAGAGGTGGCGCTTTCGCGCATTGCCGATCCCGCAGGTGAGGGCGCGCGGGCCTGCCTGACCGTCTATAGCCAGATCGCGCGAGCCGCTGCCGATGCCGCCGATGCGCGTGCTAAAGCGGGCATTTCCCTCGGTCCGCTGGACGGCGCTATCGTCTCCATCAAGGACCTGTTCGATGTCGCCGGCGAGGTGACGCGTGCAGGCTCGGCGATCCTCGCGGAGGAAGGCCGGCCGGCGACACGCGATGCGCCGATCGTGCAACGGCTGCGTGCTGCCGGCGCGGTCATCGTTGCCAAAACGAACATGACGGAGTTTGCGTATTCTGGCATCGGCGCCAATCCGCATTTCGGCACGCCGGGCAATCCAGCGGACCGCGCGCGTGTGCCGGGCGGCTCGTCTTCCGGCGGGGCGGTCGCCGCCGCCGATGGGATGTGTGAGATTGCCATCGGCAGCGACACCGGCGGCTCGACGCGCATTCCCGCCGCGCTGTGCGGCATCGTCGGCTTCAAGCCGAGCCGTCAGCGCGTCCCGACGCAAGGCGCCTTTCCGCTCTCCTATACGCTCGACTCCATCGGTCCCATGGCGCGCAGCGTGCGCGAGTGTGCCGACGCGGATGCCATCATGGCCGGCGAGGAGGCGGCGCCGCTCGAACCGGCACCGCTGGCCGACTTGCGTATCGGCCTCGCCCAGGGCGCGCCGCTCGACCGCCTCGACGAGACCGTCAGCAAACGTTTCCCGGCGGCGCTCAATCGCGTGGAAAAGTCCGGTGCCCGCCTTTCAGCGGAAAAGCTGCCGTTGCTGGATGCCATGGCGGAGGTGAACGCCAAAGGTGGCATTTTGCCGGTGGAGGCGCTTGCCATTCATCGCGAACGGCTCGCGCGCCGTGCCGCAGCCATCGATCCTAATGTCCGCGTGCGCCTCGAGCGCGCGCAAAAAATCTCGGCAGCCGACTACGTCGACATGCTGCGCGAGCGCACGGTCCTGGTCCGGGCCATGGATGCGCGCCTCGCCGATATCGACGTGCTCGCGATGCCGACGACGCCGATCGTCGCCCCACCGCTGGCCGATCTCGCCACGCCCGATAGTTTCGCGCGCCAGAATGCGATGGTCTTGCGCAACACCACGAGCTGGAATTTCTTCGATTGTTGCGCCATTTCCCTGCCGCTGCCGGGCGCCGGCTTGCCCTGCGGGCTGATGCTGGTGGCCCGCAACGGGCAGGACCGGCGCCTGTTTCGCATTGCCGCGGCCGTCGAACAGGCGCTGGCAGCCTGAAGTTGCGGCCTTGTGAGGGCGCCGGAAAATCCGGCATCATTGTACTGACGGCCACCGGCCCAATGGGGAGGATCCGATGAACAGAAAAACTGACCGCACGCAGATGACGCGCCGCACCTTCAGCGCCGGTGCCGCCATTGTCGCCGGTACCGCGCCCTTCGGCATTGTGCGCGCGCAAGGCGCGGCTCTGAAAGTCGGCGTGCTGCTGCCCCGGTCCGGCGTGCAGGCGGGTATCGGCCAGGACTGCCAGCGCGGCGTCGACATCGCTCCCGACGTCCTTAAAGGCCTCGGTCTGCCGCCGCTGCAGATCATGAATGCCGATACGGAAACCAATGTCGAAGTCGCGCGCTCGCGCGCCGAGAAGCTGATCGCCGACGGCGCGCAGCTCCTGATCGGCGCCTTCGACTCCGGTCAGACGTCCGCAATCGCCCAGGTGGCCGAGCAAAAGGGTATTCCGCTCGTTATCAACATTGCGGCCGCCCCGCAGATCACAGAGCAGGGCTACAAATTCGTGTTCCGCAATTTCCCCACAGCCGGCATGATCCTCTCCGACGCGTTCGCCAATCAGAAGGAAATTTTTGCGCAGATCGGCGCTTCGCCGAAGACGGCTGTGTTCATGCACGTCAACGACACCTTCGGCACCGCGATGGCCAAGGGCATCGGCGCAGTGATGCCCAAGTTCGACATGCCCTACAAAATCGCCGAGGAAATCTCCTACGATCCGACCGCGCGCGATCTTTCGGTCGAGGTCGCCAAGGCCAAGGCGGCCAAGGCCGACGTTCTGCTGATGGTCAGCCGGCTCAACGATGCCATTCTGCTCACCCGGGAGCTGGTCAAGCAGCGGTGGTCGCCGCAGGCCATCCTCAGCATGGGGCCGGGCTGGTACGAGGATCAGTACCTCAAGACGCTTGGCAAGCTCTCCGATGGGCCGTTGAGCTTTGTGCCCTGGTACGACCCCAACAAGCCTCTGTCGAAGACGCTTGAGGCGGCACTGGCCAAGAAATACCCCGGCATCAATCTCAACACCAACCACGTCTACACGTTCGAAGCGCTGTTGATCGCCGCCGACGCCTACAAGCGCGCCGGCTCCGCCGATCCGACGAAGCTCGCCGAGGCCATTCGCACCACCAACATCACCAACAATGTCAGCCCCGGTCCCGGCATCCAGTTCAACGCCAAGGGGCAGAACGATAAGCTCAAGGACAGCGCGATCCAGAATCGTGACGGCAAGCTGGTGACGGTTGCCCCCAAGGAGGCGGCCAATGCCAAGGTGGAATGGCCGCTCAAGCCCTACGACAGGCGTGCGTGATTTGTTGGCACGTGTGCGTGTCGATCGGTCCGGCTGGGCCTGTGCCGATCATCCGGCAGAGAAACGCACAAGAGCTCGCGTCGCAGCGACTCCGCCGGGACCAGCCCGGCACTGATCAGTAAACGGTGGCCCGGTGTCGGCGGACGTCTATCTCAATGTCGCCATCGGCGGCGTCCTGACCGGGCTCGTTTACGGGCTGATGGCGCTCGGGCTGTCGGTGATCTTTGGCGTGGTGCGCGTCGTTAATTTCGCCCATGGCGAGATGATGACCATTGCAATGTATCTGGCGATCGCCGCGTTTTCCGCGTTCCATCTCGATCCGCTGCTGATGCTCGTTCCCATCGCGGTGACGCTGTTCGCCTTCGGCTATGTGCTGCAGGCAGGCTTGATCAATCTGTTCATTACCCGCGCCGAGCACAGCCAGTTCCTACTTTTGGTGGCGATCGCGCTCATTATCGTCAACGTGCTCCTCATCCTGTTCGGCCCCGATGCGCAGAACGTCCAAGTCGCTTACGCTTTCGATAGCTTTCAGATCGGTCGCATCATTATCGACGCCACCAAGCTTTATGCGGGCGTTGCCGCCATTGTCGTGACCGCCGTGTTGTTCGCATTCTTCCGCTACACGGCGACCGGCACTGCCATCCGCGCCTGTGCCGACAATTACACTGGGGCGCAAGTCGTCGGCCTCGACGTCAGGCGGCTCTACGCTCTTACGTTCGGTCTCGGAGCGGCATGCGTCGGGGCCGCCGGCACCATCCTGCTGTTGATCTTCGACGTAACCCCGGCGGCGGGCCCGGCTTACACGCTGCTCGCTTTTGTCATTGTCATTACCGGGGGGCTTGGTTCGATGCCGGGGGCGCTGGTCGGCGGCGTGCTGATCGGGCTTACCGAGGCGATGGCCGGACTTCTGTTCACGCCCTCCGCGAAGAGCATGTTCGCCTTCGCCATTTTGGTACTGGTGTTGCTGCTGCGTCCGCAGGGCATCATGGGCAGAGGCACGGCATGATTGTGCGTCTGGTCGATGGCGTGCCGCGCCGAGCGCTCTGGCTGGCCATCGGTTTGCTCGTGCTGGCGCTCGCCGCACCCGCCTTCGTCGGCGACTACCTGCTCACCGTCCTCATCCTCATTCTTTACTTCGCCTATGTTGGGCAAGCCTGGAACATCATGATGGGTTTTGCCGGGCAGTTGTCGCTCGGCCATGCGCTCTATGTGGGCCTCGGCGCCTACACCGCTGCCGCGCTCTACGTGCATTTCGGCATCGGGCCGTGGCTCGGGCTTCTGGTCGCCGCGCCGATTGCCGCGCTCGCCGGCGCCTTCGTCGGCTTTCTCGCCTTTCGTTTTCGGGTGGCGGGAGTGTATTTCGCGATCCTGACCATCGCCGTCGCCGAATTCGCGCGCATCGGCTTCGACCATTTGGGCTGGACCGGCGCTTCGGCCGGTCTTTTCCTGCCGGTCGCGCAATACGCCCGCAACGATCTGTGGCACCTGCGGGGTCATCCGGCGATGTTCTACTACATCCTGCTCGCGGCGACCGTGTTCGCTTTTGTCGGCTGTTACGCGTTGATGCAAAGCCGCGTGGGTTATTTTTGGCTGGCGATCCGCGAGGACGAGGAGGCCGCGAAAGCAAGCGGCATCGACACCTTCCATTACAAAATGGTGGCGGTCATCATCTCCGCGGGAATGACCAGCTTTGCCGGCGTGATCTACGCGTTTTACTACAACAACCTGTTTGCCGAACAAATCTTCGGCATCGGGCGCTCGATAGAGATCATTCTGGGTCCGATCGTCGGCGGCATCGGCACATTGTTCGGGCCGGTGCTCGGCTCGTTCGTGCTGACCGGACTCGCCGAGATGTTGACAGCGGCGCTCGCCGCCGTCGGCGTCGACGTGCCCGGCGCCAAGCAAGTGTTCTACGGGATTTGTCTGCTGCTGGTCATCATTCTCGTGCCGGACGGCATCTGGCCCTGGCTTGCGCGCAAGCTCGGACTGAAGGAGCGCCAGCCATGAGTGCGCTGCTCGAAGTCGGCAACGTGAGCAAGCGCTTCCGCGGCCTTGTCGCTGTGGACCGTGTCAGTTTCGCCGTCGAGCCAGGCACGATCTTTGCGATCATCGGTCCGAACGGCGCCGGCAAGACCACCTTGTTCAATATGATTGCGGGCACGTCTGCGCCCGATGGTGGCAGCATCGTCTTCGCGGGCGAGCGCATCGATGCACTGCCGGCCGATCGCGTGTGCCGCCGCGGTATCGGCCGCACTTTCCAGGTCGTTCGTCCGTTCCCCGGGCTTACCGTCGAGGACAATGCGATGATTGGGGCGCTGCTGCGCCGGCGTCACACCGAGACTGCGCGGGCGCACGCGCACGACGTTTTGCGGCGGCTCGATCTCTACGACAAACGCGCGCAGCGCGCCGCCGCGCTGACGCTGCCCGACCGCAAGCGGCTCGAGGTGGCGCGCGCACTCGCCACCGATCCGAAGCTCTTGTTGCTCGACGAGGTCATGGCGGGTTTGAGGCCCACCGAGACCGACCGCATGGTGGCTATCTTGCGCGAGCTCAATCGCGAACGCGGGCTGACAATTCTGCTGATCGAGCATGTGATGCGGGCGGTAATGGCGCTCGCGGCGCGTGTTCTGGTATTGCATCACGGAGCGGCGATTGCAGAAGGCCCGCCCAACGAGGTGGTCCGCAACGAGGCGGTAATCAATTCGTATCTCGGGGTGGAAGACGTCGCATGATGCTGAAGGTCGAAAACCTCGACGTGTTCTATGGCGATGCTCAGGCGCTGGACGGCGTTGCGCTCGATATCGAGCAAGGCGCGATTGTCGCCATCGTCGGCGCCAATGGCTCCGGCAAGACCTCGCTCATTCGCACCATTGCGGGCATGCTCAAGCCCGCGCGCGGGCGCATACTGTACCGCGGCGCCGACATTGCCGGCTGGCCAAGTCACAGAGTATGCAATCTCGGCATCGGCCAAGTGGCCGAGGGCCGTCAGATCTTCCCAACGCTTACGGTTGCCGAAAATCTCACAACGGGCGCCATGATCGGCCGCGCGCGCAGAGAACGGTCGCGCAATCTTGAAAAGGTCTACGCACTCTTTCCCGTGCTCGCCGAGCGCCGGGCCCAGGCTGCCGGAACGCTCTCGGGAGGCGAGCAGCAGATGCTGGCTATCGGCCGCTGTCTGATGGGGGCGCCGGAATTGGTGATGTTCGATGAGCCCTCGCTCGGCTTGGCGCCGGCCATCGTACAGAGCGTGCTGAAGACGGTGCGCGATCTCAATCGCGATGGCCTGACCTGCGTCCTGGTGGAGCAGAACGTCGCGGTATCCTTGAAGCTCGCGAGCCGTGCCTACGTGCTGGAAAACGGCCGCATCACGCTCACCGGTACCGGCGCGCAACTCCTGTCCGACGATCGGGTGCGGCAGGCCTATCTCGGCCTGTGAGGCGTCACGGCAGGACCTGGCAAGAGCCGGCAATGGCCTCAGCTATTTCAGCGGTGGCCCGATGGTCACCCTTAGTTTGCCGACCCCTTCCACCTCGCACTCGATCTTGTCGCCGGAGACGGTCGCAGCCACACCCGAAGGCGTGCCAGTCATGATCACGTCGCCCGCCTCCAGCGCGACCATTTCCGAGAGTTTCGAGATTGTCTCGGGCACGTTCCAGATCATTTGGCTGAGATCGCCGTCCTGACGGATCTGGCCGTTCACCTTGAGAGTGATACGGCCCTTGGTCGGATGGCCGATCTGGCTCGCCGGCACCAGCGGCCCGCAGGGTGCGGAATGGTCGAAAGCCTTGCCCACCTCCCACGGTCGCTTCACATCGCGCGAGGCGATTTGCAGGTCGCGCCGCGTCAGGTCGATACCCACTCCATAGCCCCAGATGCAATCGTTGGCCTTGGCTACCGGAATATTACGGCCGCCGCTTTTTAAGCCCACCACCAACTCCACCTCGTGGTGCATGTCCTTGGTGAGCGAGGGGTAAGGCACCGTGCCGCCGTCCGGCACGATGGCATCGGCAGGCTTGGCGAAGAAGAACGGAGGCGCCCGCTCATCCTGGCCCATTTCGCGAATGTGCTCGACATAGTTGCGGCCCACGCACCAGATGCGGCGCACCGGGAATTTCTGCGAAGAGCCGGCGACGGCGATCGTCGCTTGCGGCGGCGGCGGAATAACGTAGTCGGTCATAGGGATGGCTTTGTTGAAGGAAGTGTGGAGGAAAGGCGCCCTCGGGTAACGAAGGAACGTGCCGCCGTCAACGGTCAGGAGGAGGCCACCGCCGTGAGTGCCGGACGGGGCTCCTGCTCCTTCAGTTGCAAGCGGTAGAATGACGCGTAACGGCCGCCCTTGCGCAGCAATTCGTCATGGCGGCCCGACTCGACGGCGCTCCCGTCCTCGACCACGAAGATGCGGTCGGCGTGCGACACGGTGTGCAGCCGGTGCGCGATCACCAGCGTGGTGCGGCCTTGGCAGAGATGCTCGATGGCTTCGCGCACCGCCAGTTCGGACTCGGAGTCGAGCGCGGCCGTCGCTTCGTCGAGGAGGATAATTGGCGCATTCTTGATCAGTGCCCGCGCAATGGCGATGCGCTGGCGTTCTCCGCCGGAGAGCTGAAGGCCATGCTCACCGGCCGGCGTATCGTAGCCACGCGGAAACGACATGATGAAATCGTGCGCATAGGCGGCCTTGGCAGCCGCCACGATCTCATCCTCAGTAGCCTGCGGCTTGCCGAAAGCGATGTTGTCGCGGATCGAACCGCGAAACAGGAACACCTCCTGGCCGACATAGGCGATGTGCTGGCGCAGCGAACGTCGGGAAACCCGTGTGATGTCCTGGCCGCCGATTTCGATCTTCCCATGTTCGAAATCGTAAAACCGCAGCAGCAGGTTGAACACGGTCGATTTTCCGCCGCCGGAAGGGCCGACCAGCGCAGTCAGCTTGCCGGCCTCGGCGGTGAAGGTCATGCCGTGCAGGACGGATTCATTGCCGCGATAGGCGAAATGCACGTCCTCGAATGACAATTGCGGCGTCTTGACCTGCAAGGCGGGCTTCTGATCGTCGGCGGGCTCGCTGGGAGGGCCGTCGATGATCTCATAAAGGATGCGCACGCCGACCAGCCCGCTGTTCAGCTCGATGTTGAGTCGCGCCAGACGTTTGGCCGGTTCGTAGGCGAGCAGGAACGCGGTGATGAAAGAGAAGAACTGCCCGGGAGTCGCGCCGGTGAGCACGACACGATAACCTGCATAGACGAGCGCGATGGCAATGGCGCAACCGCCGAGGGTCTCCATCAACGGGCTCGCCCGGTTCGCCACACGCGCCATCTTGTTGGCCTCCTGCTCGACGGCCGCGACATTGCCGTCGAAACGCTCGCGTAGGATATTTTCGAGCGTGAAGGCCTTGACGATACGGATGCCCTGCAGCGTCTCCTGCAGCGTCTCCACGACCTGCGTGTTGCCGTGGAATTGGCTGCGCGCGATCGCGTAGATCCGGCGGATCAGCTTGCGCAGCACGAAAAAAGCGGGTGGCGCGACCACGAAACTGAAGAACGACATCAGCGGGTCCTGCCACACCATCACCGCGACCAGTCCAACCAGCGACAGCAAATCGCGGCCGACGGAGGTCACTAGCAAATTGACGACCTGCGTTGCCGCCGCCGAGCCCGTGGTCAGGCGTGCAATGAACTCGGTTGAATGGCGGTCGGAGAAGAACCCGATGCCTTCGTGCAGCAGCTTGGCGAAAACCGCGCGCTGATTGTCGGCGATGATGCGGTTGCCAATACGCGACAGCATCACGGTGAAACCGTAAGTCGCGAGTCCTTTGCTGGCGAACAGCACCACGGTCACCGCGCCGAGCAGGACGATGCCTGGGAAATTGCGGCTGATGTAGGCTTCGTTGACGACGGTGCCGATCAGATAAGCGCTTGCCGCGGTGCAGCCCGCGGCAACACCCATCAACACGAAAGCGACGGCATATTTGCGCCAATGCGGCAGGCCCTGCTCGAGCAGCAGGCGCTTGATCACGACCATGGCGCCGTAATTCTTGTCGGCGGCCGGCGACAGGATGTGCTCGTTCATTCGCCCTCTGTTGGCCCGATTATGCCACACCTATCGCGGTATGCGCGCCACGGCAGGCTTCCCATGCCTGCGCGATCGGCGATTTTCAAGGGAAAAGACCGCTACCGCCGTCAATTCGCGCGGGTTCCGCCGCCTAGGCGCCCGCACTCTTGCGCTTGGCGAGCAGATTTTCCCATGCCAGCGCATGGGCGACGATAGTATCGAGGTTGTCGTATTGCGGGCGCCAAGCGAGAGTCGCGCGGATGCGCGAGACATCGGCAACCAGCGCGGCGGGATCGCCGGCGCGGCGCGGAGCGAAACCGATCGGGAAGTCGTTTCGGCTCACGCGCTTGACCGATGAAATGACTTCGAACACCGAGGCGCCGCGGCCGTAGCCGCAGTTGAAGGTCGCGCTGTCGCCGCCGCGGCGCAGATAAGCAAGCGCCGCGGAATGGGCTCGCGCCAGATCGCTGACATGGATGTAGTCGCGGATACAGGTGCCATCCGGCGTCGGATAGTCGGTGCCGTACACAGAAAGCTTCGCGCGCTTGCCGAGCGCCGCCTCGCAGGCGACCTTGATCAGATGCGTGGCGCCGGCCGTGGACTGGCCGGTGCGCTGACTGGGATCGGCGCCGGCGACATTGAAATAACGCAGCACGACGAAGCGTAGGCCATGCGCGCGCGCGGTATCGTGCAGCATGATTTCGCTCATCAGCTTGGACGAACCGTAGGGCGAGATCGGCGCCGTCGGCGCATCCTCCCGCACCGGCACGTCGCGCGCATTGCCGTAAACGGCGGCGGTGGAGGAGAAGATGAAGTACTTGACGCCTGCTTCGACCGCGACGTCGAGCAGCGTGCAGGTGTTCATGGTATTGTTGCGGTAGTAAGCGAGCGGGTCGGCAACCGAGTCCGGCACCACGATAGAGGCGGCGAAGTGGATAATCGCCGTGACGCCGTATTGTTGCACGGTCTTGCTGACCATAGCGCGATCGCCGGTCGAACCGGCAACGAAAGGTACCGTGTTCGGGATCAGAAAGCGGAATCCGGTCGAGAGGTTATCGAGAACGACGACGCGCTCGCCGGCATCGACGAGGTCATGCACGGTGTGGCTGCCGATATAACCGGCGCCGCCTGTCACCAGGATGGTCATGGCCTGCTTTCTAGCCGCAACCGGCAAAGGACCGGTTAGGGGGCCTGCGTTACGGCTGTCAGCGTAAACGAATTGCTAATCGCTGTGGCGGGGCACGCGGACGCCCGCTATATGGGGCCGCGCAGGCGACATGACAGACATTCTTTTCATCAAAACATCATCTTTGGGCGACGTGATTCACCACATGCCGGCCGTGACCGAGACGGCCCGGCAGCGGCCCGAAGCACGCCTGAGCTGGCTGGTGGAGGAGGCCTTCGCGCCGCTGGTGCGCATGCACCCGGCCGTAAGCGAGGTCATCCCGGTTGCCTGGCGGCGCTGGCGCAAATCGCTTTACGCGCCGGCGACCCTGGCCGAGATCGCCGGCAGCCTGCGTGCCATGCGCGCCCGCCGCTATGATGAGATCGTCGACAGCCAAGGCCTGTTACGCTCCGCGACTATCGCGCGGCTCGCGCGCGGCCACCGGCAGGGCTATGACCGCGACAGCATCCGCGAACCGCTCGCGTCCATGTTCTATGACGTGCGTCACCGCGTCAGCCGCAATCTGCACGCGATCAGCCGCAACCGCATGCTCACCGCCCTGGCGCTCGGCTACGCGCCGCAAGGGGCGCCGGACTATGGATTCGACCGCAAGCGCTTTGCTGCGCCGGATGCGCGTTACGCTGTGCTGCTGCATGCGACCGCACGGCCGGAAAAGCAGTGGACGGAAGAGAATTGGCTTGCGCTCGGCGCTACGCTCGCCCGCCGGGGTCTCGATCTGGTGCTGCCTTGGGGCAATGAGGCCGAGCGCGCGCGCAGCGAGCGCATCGCCGAGCGCGTCGTCGGTGCGCGCGTCCCGCCGCGCGCGCCGTTGGACGAAGTCGCAAAACTGATCGCCGGCGCGCAACTCGTGGTCGGCGTGGATACCGGCCTCATGCATCTGGCCGCCGCGTTCGGCGTGCCGCTGGTCGCGATCTTCTGCGGCAGCAATCCCGGGCTCACCGGCCCGGTCGGCAGCGGCCCGCTCGCCGTGCTCGGCGGCGAGGACGAGACGCCCTCGGTTGCGGCGGTGAAAAAAGCGATTGCGACGATCGAGGGCTAAGCGGCGCCCGCGCGCAGCAGATCGTGCACGTGAATGATCCCCACGGGCTTGCCGGCCTCGACGACGAACAGCGCGGTAACCTTCATCTTGTTGAGCAAGTCGAGCGTCTCGCTGATGAGCTGATCCGGCTCCACGGTCTTCGGTCCATACGTCATCACGTCCTCTACGCTCTGGTCGAGCAGCCCGTTTTGCATGTGCCGGCGCAGGTCGCCGTCCGTAATGATGCCGACCAGTTGTCCACGCGCGCCCGTGATGCCGACGCAGCCAAAGCCTTTCGTGCTCATTTCGATGATGGCGTCCGCCATGCGCGTGCCGAGCGGCTTGAGCGGCACGGCTGCGCCAGCGTGCATAAGGTCGCGCACCAGCTTAAGCAGCGCGCCGAGCTTGCCGCCGGGGTGGAGCAGGCCGAATTGCGCTGCGGTGAAGCCGCGGCTTTCCAGAAGCGCAATCGCCAGCGCATCGCCGAGCGCAAGCTGAACGAGTGAAGAGGTGGTAGGGGCGAGATTGTGGGGACACGCCTCGCGAGCCTGGGGCATGGTCAGCACCACGTCGGCCGCCCTTGCCAGAGTCGAGTCGGCGTTGGCCGTCATGGCGATCAGTCCGATGCGGAAGCGGCGTGAATAATCCGTGAGGTTCTTCAATTCCGCGGTTTCGCCCGACCACGACAGCGCAAGGATGATATCGTTGCCCGCGATCATGCCTAGATCGCCGTGGCTTGCTTCGCTCGGGTGCACGAACAAAGCAGGTGTGCCGGTCGAGGCGAGCGTCGACGCAATCTTGCGGGCAACGTGGCCGGACTTTCCCATTCCCGTCACGATGATGCGGCCTTCCGCGCCGCGGATCAGGTCGACCGCGGCGAGGAAACTTGAACTCAACGGTCCGCGCAGGGCTGCGGCGAGCCCGTCGATTCCGGAGCTTTCCAGTTGGAGTGTGCGCAGCGCAGACTCGATGACGCGCGGCGTCTGCTCGCTTATTTCAGTCGTCTTGAGCTTGGCCATCGGCCCCGCGACCCCCTCGTTGATCGGCCCGTTGGTAGCACAAAAAGGCCATGCGGTCAGGTTGCGTCCGGCCCCAATCCTTAACGCGATTGCTCCGATAAGGGCTTGCCGGCGTTTTCCAGCGTTTTTCTCACCGCATCGAGCACGGCTTCGACCGGGACGTCACCGGTGCGCCGGTGACGCACGGCGGCGTTGCCGGCGGTGCGCGCGCGCTCGCGCGCGGCCACATCGCCCGGCGGTTCCAGAATGGCCGCGAGTGGATTGAGCGGCCGCCAATGCCACGGGCTCGTCGGTCCGAAAATCGCAACAGTCGGCGTGCCGATCGCGGCGGAGACGTGCATCAATCCGGAATCGTTGGTGACGGAGACGTCGGCGGCAGCGAGCGCCAGGATGGCGTTGCGTAGATCGTCGCTCGTCAAGTCGCGTGCCCGGCCACCTGCGCCAGCGACGATCTGCTGCGCCAGCCCCGTCTCATGCGGGCCTCCCAGCACCCAGACCGACATGCCTTCGCCGACGAGCGCGTGCGCGAGCGCGGCGTAATGCGCAGCGGGCCAGGCTTTGCCGTCGCCGACGGCACCGGGCGACAGCGTGACGATGGGCGGATCGTCGTCCGCCGAACCCTTCCGCGTGCACCAGGCGTCGACCTCGCGCGCCGGAACTTTCAATTCGGGCAGCGGCCACTCCTTCGGCAGCACCGCGCCCGGCGCGAGCGCTAGCGCGCCCATCTGGTCGATCATGCGCGGCAGTTCTCGCTCGCCGTAGCGGATATCGTTGAGCAGGCCGAAACGCATCTCGCCGATGAAGCCGGTGCGCGTGGGAATTCCCGCGAGCCATGGCGCCAGTGCCGCCTTCCACTTGCGCGACATGATCAGCGCCTGCCCGTAACGGCGCTCGCGCAGCTTTGCGGCGAGCGCGCGCTGCTGGGGGAGGCCGAGCCGGCGCCGCGGAATGTCCTCGACGATCGCCTGCCGCACGCCCGGCATATAGCCGGCGAGCGGCGCGCACAGCGTGCTCGACACCATGTCGATTTCGCGGTTGGGATTCTGCTGGCGCAGCAATTTGACCACGGAGTGCACGCGGACGAAGTCGCCGATCCAGACGTAGGGCACGATCAGGACCGGCGCGGCGCTGAGTGGGTTCATGGATAGGGACCCCGCCACAGGCGTTACCTTGCGGAGTTACGTCCTGTCCAGCCGGGACATTTAACCCTTTCCCGCACCATTTTTGCGGCCTCGGCGTCGGCCATTTGCGCCGGCGCTCGGACTGGGGCAAATGATGCCGTGCGGGACGCATGATCCGTGAAGTGGGCACAGGTTTCGGATGAAGATCATGCGCAGGGGAAGACGATTCCTATGTTCCTGGTCACCGGCGGTGCAGGCTTCATCGGCTCGAACGTGATTGCCAGCCTCGAACAGGCGGGTGCCGACATTGTCGTCAATGACCGGTTGGGTACGGACGACGCCAAATGGCGCAATCTCGCCAAGCACCGGATCGCCGATCTGGTGACGCCGTCAGATCTGACGGAGTGGCTCGACACGCGCAAACTCGATGCGATCATCCATATGGGCGCCATCTCGGATACCACGGCAACCGACGGCGACCTAGTGATGGAAAACAATTTTCGGCTGTCGATGCGGCTGCTCGACTGGTGCACAGAACATCGCACGCCCTTCGTCTATGCCTCTTCGGCGGCGACGTATGGCGACGGGCAGGAAGGCTTCGACGACGACTGGTCGCCCGCGCACTTGCGCAAGCTCAAGCCGATGAATCTGTACGGTTGGAGCAAGCACCTGTTCGATACGGTCATCGCCGAACGTCACGCGAAAAAAGACAAGCTGCCGCCGCATTGGGCCGGTTTGAAATTTTTCAACGTCTACGGGCCCAACGAGTATCATAAAGGGCACATGATGAGCGTGCTTGCCAAGGTGTTCGACGAGGCCAAGGGGGGCAAGCCGGTCAAGCTATTCAAATCGCACAAAGAGGGAATTGCCGACGGCGATCAGCGCCGCGATTTCATCTACGTGGACGACGCGGTTTCGGTGTTACGGTGGCTGCTCGATGCGACCGCGGTCAATGGCATTTTCAATGTCGGCACCGGCAAGGCGGAGAGCTTTCGCGACATGATCGGCGCGATGTTCAAGGCGCTCGGCCGGGCGCCGAACATCAGGTATATCGATATGCCGGAGGAGATCCGCGGCCAGTACCAATACTTCACGCAAAGCAAAGTCGAGAACCTGCGCCGCGCCGGCTACAACGCCGGCTTCATGCCGCTCGACCAGGCGGTCGGACAATACGTCACCGGCTATCTCGACAAACCGGACAGATATCGGTGAGCGATCGCAGGCCATTGTCCGCTCGTCCCCGCGAAAGCGGGGACCCAGGGCTGCAGGCCGCAGCCTTTGTTATTGTGTTCTTGAATTCTCGCTTGCGCGGGAATGAGCGGGGGTAGGGATGTTTGATTTCGACAAGCATCTCGCCGATCTCGCCGGGCAGACTGTACTCTGCGTCGGCGATCTCATGCTCGACGAGTTCGTCTATGGCGAGGTCTCGCGTATCTCGCCGGAAGCGCCGACGCCGGTGATCGCGGTCAAGCGCGCCGAAGTGATGATCGGCGGGGCTGGCAACGTCGCGCGCAATCTGGTGTCGCTCGGCGTACGTTGCGTTTTTCTCGGCGTAATCGGCGATGACGAGGCTGGCCGCGAGTTGAAGCGCGAGCTTGCCGCCGTTCCGGCGATCGAAGCGCATATCGAAACCGTCGCCGGCCGTCGCACCACCCGCAAGGTGCGTTTTGTCTCCGAACATTTCTCGACCCACATGCTGCGCGCCGATTGGGAGGCGGACCACCCGGTCGACACCAAGACCGAGGACGCGCTGATTACGCACGCCGCGAAAGCCGTCGGTAAGGCCGGCGCGGTCGTGCTCTCGGATTACGCCAAGGGGACACTGACCCGGCGTCTCGTCCGCGCCGTGATCGACGCCGCGGCCAAAGCCGGCAAACCGGTCGTAGTCGATCCCAAAGGCCGCGACTACGCGGTCTATCGCGGCGCAACCTTGATCACGCCCAATCGGCAGGAGCTTGCCGAGGCGACGCACACGGCAGCGCAGACCGATGCCGAAATCGCCGCTGCTGCGGCCGCGCTGCGCAAGCAGGTCGACGCCGAGGCGGTGCTGGTGACCCGCAGCGAGGCCGGCATGACGCTGCTTGCCGGCGAGCATGCGGTTCACGTTCCGGCCTATCCGGTGCGCGTGCGCGACGTTTCCGGCGCCGGCGATACAGTTGTCGCCGTGCTTGCGGCCATGCTTGCCCTCAAGGCCGATTTCGAGTCCGCCATGCGCGCGGCCAATGCCGCGGCAGCGGTGGTGGTCGGCAAGCGCGGCACGGCGGCAGTGACCATTGCCGAGCTGCGCTCGCGCATTTTGCCGGCGGCGACGCTCGCGCCCGAGGAAAAGATCGTGTTCGACTGGTCGCAGCTTGAAGAGCACCTTGGCCAATGGCGTCGGCAGGGTCTGCGCATCGGGTTCACCAACGGCTGCTTCGACCTGCTGCATCCCGGTCACGTCAAGCTGCTTGCCGGCGCCCGCGCGGCCTGCGATCGGCTGGTGGTGGGATTGAACGGCGATGCGTCGGTGACGCGCCTGAAAGGTGAAGGTCGTCCGGTGCAGCCGGTGCAAGCGCGCGCCGAACTGCTGGCGGCGCTGGAGGCGGTCGACCTCGTTGTGGTGTTCGACGAGGACACGCCGGAAAAGCTCATCAGGCGGGTGAAACCCACGGTACTGGTCAAGGGAGCGGACTACAAACGCGAAGACGTAGTCGGCCGCGAGATCGTCGAGGCCGCGGGCGGCGAGGTCGTGCTCATCGATCTGGCGCCCGGCCACTCGACAAGCGCCATGGTCGAGCGCAGCCGCCGCGGCAGATCAGGCTGAAGGCCGCGTTTCGACGCGCTCAGCCAAAAGTCTCGGTATCAAACGCGACAGCAGGCGATCCGGCTTGATCTGATCCATTGTGGTACGAACGGCGGAATCGTCGCTTGCGCGGACGACATGAATATAGCGACTGTACTCGAGCGCGGGCGTTAAACCAAAAAGGCCATAGCTCTCCGTGCCAACGGCAGCAGCGATGTTTAGCGGTCCTGAATCGTTGCCGGCAAACACATTTGCGCGCTTGATGAGGGCCGCACACTGTAAGATCGACAAGTTGCATGCGTTTATAGCTCGACTCCCCGAGGCCGCAATCAAGTTGTCCGCTCGCGCCACGCAATCTTGGCCGCCGACCAAAAAGGTAGTGCGCCTCGTCGGAATTTCTTCCAGCTTTGACAGCAATGCACACCAGTGCACGTCCGGCCAATCTTTGCTCGGATGCGAGGCGCCGAGTCCGAGAACAACCCAGGGCTTTGGCAAGTCGCCGAAGCGGGCGTCGATTTCCGCAAATGCATTCGGTGGGAGCGCCAAATTTGGTTCGGTCGACGGCAGGGCAAGTCCCTCAGTCTGCATCAATGCCTTGAGCCAACCAATCGGATGAGCGTGAAAGTGCTTTTGATCGATGCCGCCGTTCGTAATCCAAAGGCGTTGTGCGCCGAGACCGATGCCAATGCGCTCGGGAATGCCCGAAAGCCAAGCGGCGAAAGCGGGCCGGGTGGTTCGATCCAAGATATAGATGCGCCTGAAACGTCTCCTGCGCAGCAAGCGCGCCAACCGAACAATGTTGATGGCGCGCGCAATTTCGTTTCCGTGATGGGCGAAATAGACGACTTCACTGACAGCGGGTTCAGCCGCCAACAATTCGCGGGCGTGACTACGGGGAGGAACAAAAAAACTAACTCTATGATCGGGAGCGGCTGAAGCGATCGCTCGAACGAAAGGCAAATGCCAGATGGTGTCGCCAATTCCTTGCTTGACTTGAATAACGGCGAATTTGCTCATCGTCCGGATTTGTCTGGGCGACGAATTGATTGGATCTCGGGCGCGCTCCATTTCTGCGTCTCTTCGAAGCGCTTCGCATAGCGGTAGAAAGTCCCCTCGAAATTACCGAAAGCGATGACGAAACCAGCCCAGCCGTCGATGAACCCTAGCTTGAAGATGTAATGCTTGAGGAACGACCAGGCGGCGTGGCCGAGCGCACTCGCCATCGTTACGCGCTTGTGCTTGAGCTTGGGCACGCCGAGCGAGGAATAGCGGTTCATCTTGTTGATGACTTCCTCGAGATTGCGGAACGGAAATTGCCAGACCGCATTAGCGAGCGTGCCGATCGGCTTGCCGCTCAAATTCTCGAAACCTTCGTGCACCGGCTCGAGCCGGTAGCGCATCGCGCCTTTGCGAAAGAGCTGCGGCTGCCGGAAATTCGGATACCAGCCAGAGCCTTTGATCCAGCGTCCCATCATGTAGCTGCGCCGCGGCACGCGATAGACATCGTGGGCCGGCGTTCCGGCAAGCAGTGTCAGGATTTCGTCGCGCAGTTCGGGCGTGCAGCGTTCGTCGGCATCGAGGCTGAAAATCCAGTCGTTCGTGCAATGCTCCAGGGCCCGGTTACGGAGATCGCCAAAGCCGCTGAACGGCACGCTCACCGCGCGGGCGCCGAGCGCGGTGGCAATCTCAGCGGTACGATCGGTGCTGAATGAATCGACGACCAGAACCTCGTCCGCCCAAAGCACGCTGGCGACCGCCGCTTCGATCTTTTCGGCCTCGTTGTAGGCAATGATGTAGGCGGTGATCTTCTGCATCGGAGGGTTGCTGGGCGATAGAGCGCGGCGAAATTAGCATTGTGTAGCCGTTCTGCCCTAGGGATTTGTCGCGCGGCGCGCCATCGGCTAAGCAACGGCGGGCGAGGGGAGCCGTAGAATAAGTGTGACAGAGCTGATTTCCGTCATCGTTACGACCTATAGGCGCGAGGATGCGCTGGAGGCTGTGCTGCGCTCGCTCGGCCGACAGACTGACGGCAATTTCGAGGTGATTGTCGCCGACGACGGCTCAGGGCCTGCGACGGCCGCACTCAGCCATTTCTGGCAAGGGAAAATCGGGCGTCGTGTCGCGCATGTCTGGCAGGAAGATCGCGGCTTCAGGGCGGCAGAGATTCGAAACCGCGCCGTGCTCGAGGCGCGCGGAACTTATTGCATTTTCCTCGACGGCGACTGCCTCGTGCGACCGAATTTCGTCGCGGCCCACCGCGGGATCGCCGAGCTGGGCTGGTTTGTCACCGGCAACCGCGTCCTCCTCTCACGCGAGGAAACAGAGCGCGTGCTGCGCGAGCGTGATGAGCCTGAACGCTGGAGCTTGTTGCGGTGGTTGGCAGCGCGGCTGTCGGGCCGCGTCAATCGGCTTTCCGCGGTACTGCAGGTGCCGCTCGGACCATTGCGCAAATTGCGTCCGCGCGCATGGCAGGGCGCACGCTCGTGCAATCTCGCGATCTGGCGTTCCGATCTGCTGCGCGTGGATGGCTTCGATGCGGACTATGCCGGCTGGGGCAAGGAAGACAGCGATCTCATCGTGCGCCTGCTGCACGCGGGCGCCCGGCGCAAGGACGGCAACTTCGCCGTAGGGGTGATCCACCTCTGGCATCCGGAAGCCGATAGGGAGAAGCTGAATGAAAATGAAGGGCGACTCGCCGATGCCATCCAGGCCAATCGCGTCCGTGCCCGGCGCGGCCTCTCCGGGCTCGCGCAAGCTCCGGGCTGACGAATGACAAGCCTGTCGCTCTCACGTGCCTTCGATCGCGCTCGCGTGGAGCGCTTGGCAGACGGGCTGGCGGCGGCGCTCGCCGTTTCGCTGCCGTGGTCGACATCGGCGAGCGGCATCCTCGCTGCGCTCTGGGCGATCGTTCTCGTTCCGACGCTGGACTGGCGTGAAGCTCGCCGAGTCCTGCTGAGCGCTGCCGGCGGACTGCCTGTGCTGCTCGTTCTGCTTGGCGTCGCGGGAATGTTCTGGGCCGATGTGAGCTGGGCGGAGCGATGGGGCGGCATCGGCTCGTTCGTCAAGCTCCTCGCAATCCCGCTGTTCTTTGTCCAGTATGCGCGCTCGGAACGAGGCAAGGACGTATTCGCTGCATACCTGATCTCCTGCGCCCTCGTGCTGCTGACCTCCTTCGCGCGCACGATCTGGCCGGACCTGCCGCACACGGCGCCGCATGATGGGGTCATGGTGAAAAATGGCCCGACCCAGAGCGGGGAATTCGCAATCTGCATCGGCGGGCTGCTCGCGGTGGCGCATGAAGCGCTCCGGCGGCGAGACTATCGGTGGCTGGCGGTATCCGCCGCCTTGGCATTGGCGATGCTCGGCGACATTGTGTTCATCGCGACGGGGCGCACCGCGCTCTTCATCGTCCTGACGCTGATTGCCGTCTACGCGGTGACGCGGTTCAACGCGCGCGGCGCCTTGATTGCGGCGGTGGTGACGGGGGCGTTTGTAGTCGCGGCATGGTTCAGCTCGTCGTATTTGCGCGATCGGGTCGACGAGATCTGGACGGATGCACAGGCCTATGAACAAAGCGACGCCCGCAATTCTTCCGGCGAGCGCATCGCATTCGCCAAATATTCGATAGCATTCATCAGATCGGCGCCGATCATCGGCCACGGCACCGGCTCGATCCACGACCTGTTCGTCAAGGCGACCGCGGGCCGCACAGGAGCGTCCGGCTCGGCAACGACCAATCCGCACAATCAGACCTTCGCGGTGGGCATCCAGCTTGGCTTTGTAGGCATAGCGGTGCTGTGGGCCATGTGGCTTGCGCACCTCTGGCTGTTCCGGGGTGCGAGCTTCGTCGCATGGATTGGGCTGCTGCTGGTGGTGCAGAACATCGTCGGTTCGGCGTTCAACTCGCATCTGTTCGATTTCGTTCAGGGCTGGACCTATGTGGTCGGCGTCGGCGTCGCCGGCGGCATGGTGTTGCGCGACCGGCGCCGCAAGGCCGCATGAATCCGCTCGCGCTGCCGCCGCGTCCGCGCATTCTGGTGATCGCGCTGCGCCGGCTCGGTGACGTGCTGCTCACCACGCCGCTGATCCGCAGCCTGCGGCGTGCTTACGCCGGCGCCGCCATCGACGTGCTGGTGTTTGCGGATACGGCCGGCATTCTCGAAGGCAACCCGGACATCGACCGCACGATCACGATGCCGCCGCAGCCGTCGGCATGGCAGAGTCTGATATGCGCGGCGCGGCTCATCGGCCGCTACGATCTTGCGGTCTCCACACAAAGCGGTGACCGGCCGACCGTATTTGCAATTCTCGCGGCGCGCGTGCGCCTCGCACCGATCGAGGCGCGTTTGAGTGGGCGCATCAAAAACGCACTGCTGCAGCGCTCGGTGCCGCACGATCAACACGCGCATCGAGTCGAGGCGGTGTTGCGGCTGGTCGATGCGCTTGGGCTGCCGCGCGCTGCTGAACTCGTGCCGCCGCGGGCGGCGTTTGCCGCGGAGCTTCCGGAGGGCGATTACGCGGTCGTGCACGCCGCGCCGATGTTCCATTACAAGCGCTGGACGGCGGCCGGCTGGCGCGCCTTGGCCGATGCGCTTGCCGCGCGCGGCCTGACCGTGATCGCGACAGGCGGACCCGCGGCCGCCGAGCGCGGCTATCTCGACGAGGTCTGGCAGGGCACACCTGTGCTCCGCCGCGACGGCACGCTGGGCTGGGGCGCGTTGAGTGGGCTGATCGGCAAGACGCGCCTATTCGTCGGGCCCGATACCTCCGTCACGCATCTTGCCGCCGCGATCGGCTGTCCAACGGTGGCGCTCTACGGCCCGACCGATCCGCGGCTATGGGGTCCTTGGCCAGCCGGTGGCTTGGCGGAAGCCTGGAATGCCACAGGCGCGGTGCAGCGGCGAGGCAACGTCTTCCTCGTGCAGAACGCGTTTCCGTGCACGCCGTGCCAACTTGAGGGCTGTGAGCGCCGGCTCGACAGCTATAGCGCATGTCTCGACGCATTACCGCTCCCGCAGGTGCTCACGGCGGTCGATGAGGCGCTCGCGCTCGCCCGTGCGTAGTTTCCGCGTTCGTTGCCGGAGCAGTGGCTTACGGCCTCTTGGCGCTCGCGAACGACCAAAGGGTTGCGCCGATCGCGGCGCAACCCGCAGCAAGCATCGCGAGGTGCACGGCCAGCGAGGGAATCGCGATGCAGATCGCGGCCAACGCGATCAGTATGAGATTGAGTAGCATGACGCGTGCGATCACCGCCTTGACCTCCAAGCCGTTGTCGACCGCTTGCTGATAAAAGTGCTGCCGGTGCGCCTGCATCACCGATTCGCCGCGCATGTACCGACGGATGAGCGTGATGGTCGCGTCCAGGACGTAGTAGAGCGGCAGCAGTACGGCCGCGGCGAGATGCCGGTCACCCAGGCGGATCAGCAGCCAGCCGGCGAGCAGCCCGATCGGGAGGCTGCCGACGTCGCCAAGAAAAAGCCGTGCCACGGGCCTGTTGAACGGCGCGAATCCCATCAGCGCGCCGCAGAGTGCAGCGGCAGCAAGCGCGGCATCCGCGGGCAGGGCGCCTGCCAAGCCGCAGAGCGCGAGCGCGCCGGTGAGCGGCACCATCTCCGCGGCAGTCATCCAGTCGATGCCATCCATGAAATTGGTAAGATTCACGAACCACAACAAGCCGATCGCGAGCAGCGCGCGCTCGAACCATGCAGGCAGGCTGGAAAAGACATGAAACTCGGCGGGAAGCAGTGCGATCGTCCCGCTGACGGCGAGCGCCTGCAAGACGAGTCGCGGCGTGGGATCGAGGGTGTGCAGATCGTCTAAGGCGCCGAGCGCACCGAGCACCAGCGCCGCCGCGCAGGCCGCGTAGAGGGTCAGTGTGGGTGGAATGAACACCAGCGCGCACGCAAAAGCGAGCAGCACTGCAATGCCGCCCCCTTGCGGCGTCGGTTGCTTATGCGACGAGCGCGCGTTCGGTTTGGCCACGGCGTAGTTGCGCCACAGCGGCTGCAGCAGGGCGATCGTGCCGTAGCTCAGTGTGAGCGCGAGCGCGAAGGTGGCCGCGAGGCGGATGAGGTCAGGAGGTTGCATAGACGCCGTTTGTCGTGCGGAGCCAGCAAGCCGGCGTGAGTCTCATGTTGCACGGCCCAATCCGAATGTGCGCGGCCAAGCTTTGTGGCCGCACTCTCCACATTGAGATGTACACCATAACGGCGTTGTCGATGGAACTCGGAACTTCTATAGTGGTTGTCTCCGAAATCGCCGGAGAACAACGATGCGCATGATCGCACTGCTTTTGGCCTTTACCGCCCTGTCGGCGCTTTCGCAATCCGCCGAAGCGAGGGACGGGTGCGGCCGCGGATGGTATTTCAACGGGTATGCTTGTCGTCCGATGGCCCGCGACTATGGCCCGCCGCCCTATGTTGAGCGGCGTTATGTCGGCCCGTCTTATGCAAGGCCCTTCATTGGGCGCGATGGCCGGCTGCATTGTCCGAATCCGCGTTGGACCGTCCAGGACGGCGTCTGCAAGCCATATCGCGGCTTCTAGCCTACGGTCAGGGGGCGGCAAGTTTGGTGGAGAGCAGCCAATCGACGACTGCTCTGGCTACAACCGCTGTCCCGGCTCGCGACAAGTGTCCGTTGCCCGTCAGGCGACCGTCGATGCGCTGAAGTAAATAAAGCCGTTCCGCCGGGTCCGCTTGCGCCCGCAATGCAGGCGTGAGGTCGAGATAAGGGGTGCCCGTTTCCTGCGTCAGTTCGCGGATGACCGGCTCCATGTCGGACACTGCGCTGCCTTCGGCTGTTTCCGCGTCGGGGATGAAGATAACTGCAAGCCGGATGCTGTTGGTCTTGAGCAAGGTTACGGTCTGACGAAAGAACTCGCTATATCGGGCTTTGTATGCGGGCGGCGGCGCGTTTGCTGAGTCTCGCCCCACTGTGGCTTCCCCGCGCGCCACGTCCACGCCGGCTGACGCAAGCTGCGCGCGGGTTTTTAAACTCTGCGCCAGGCTAAACAGTGCAGAACTTCTGACCAGAGCCTTCAATTGCACAAGGCCGCGCGATTGTACGCCGTTCACCGGCCGCTGAACCATTCCGTTCCGTTCTTTGGCGAAATCGGAGATGTCGTTCTCGAACACCCCGATGATGACGAGGTCCGGTTTGAGGTGAACGCCTTTTTCCCGAAGGTAATTGTATTCGTCGAGGATCGTGTAACCGGAGACGCCGGCATTGAAGACCTGGATCTTGCGCTTTTGTCCGTTTCGCTGGCGCAGGAACGTTTCCGACCATGCAGGCCACGTATCTTCGTTCGCCAGATAAGGACCGAATGTCTGCGAGTCGCCGACCGCTAGAATCTTAAAGGCGTCAGCTGCGGGCTCCTCCGTATTGCGCAATCCCACGCTGTTGGTCTGCACATGATAGGGCCGGTGCGACCAGATCATCCATAGCCCATTCTGGTCGGGAACGAGATCGCCGAGCCCCGTCGGCGAATGATAGTAGCGGAGCGACCCGATGCCGTCGGTCGGTGCCGCATCCCATGCTGGCGGCGTCCACGTCCAAAGTCGCGCCGCGGCTTCGGCTCCGACAATCGTGCCAAGCACGATCGCGAGGTAAACAGAGGCGGTTTTCAGCAATCCAGGCTCCAATTCTCGCTTGCGAGCCGTCAATTACAGGAGTCAGGGCCTATTGAACAGTTTGCGCTTGCCGGCCTTCCGATCACAGTTGACCGAGTCCTTCGCCGCAGGCAAGGAGGCGGGCACCGGGGGGATGAGCCGATGTCGTCTTACGCCTCAAAGGATATCCGGGCAGTCAGTTCCGACCGCAATTTTGGCCTGGTCATGGCCGGATTCTTTGCGCTCGTCGGCCTTGTGCCACCCCTGCACGGCGGTGACCTACGCGTGTGGGCCCTCGTCCTTTCCGCCGCCTTTACGCTCTGCGCTTTCCTGTTGCCGCGCGCGCTGCGACCGCTCAATTACCTTTGGCACAAGCTGGGGCTCGCGCTGCACGCAGTCGTCAATCCGGTCATAATGGCGCTCATTTTCTACGGTGCGATCGTGCCAATGGGGGTCGCGCTGCGGCTGCTCGGACGAGATCTTCTCCGCTTGAAGTGGGATCGAAGCGCAAAGTCATATTGGATTGCGCGCCGGCCGGGCCCGAACCCCCAATCCATGACCAAACAATTCTGACCGGGGGTTTCCGTGTCGTTCATCGCCGAATTCTGGGAATTCCTCCGCGAGCGCAAGAAGTTTTGGTTGCTGCCGCTCGTCGTGCTCATGCTGTTGTTCGGCGGCCTGATCTTCATCACCAAAGGCACGGCTCTCGCACCGTTCATTTATGCGATCTTCTAGCGTGCCATGATCGTTCTGGGCATCTCCGCCTATTATCACGACAGCGCGGCGGCAGTCGTGCGCGACGGCGTCATCCTCGCCGCCGCTCAGGAGGAGCGGTTCACGCGGAAAAAGCACGATCCGGAGTTTCCGGTGAACGCGGCGGGATGGTGCCTTAATGCGGCCGGCATCGCCCCGGGTGAGGTCGATAAGGTCGCCTTCTACGACAAGCCGTTCCTTAAATTCGAACGTCTGCTGGAGACCTATCTGGCGTTTGCGCCGCGCGGCTTCACGTCGTTCAGCAAGGCCATGCCTTTATGGATTGGCGAGAAGCTCTTCCAAAAGGATATGTTGCGCCGCGAGCTGAGGAGGATTGACGAGGCTCTCGCCGACCCATCCAAGCTTCTTTTTGCCGAACATCATTTCAGTCACGCTGCATCGGCGTTCTATCCCTCGCCATTCACAGATGCGGCCGTGCTGACGATGGATGGCGTCGGCGAATGGGCGACGACGTCCGCCGGTGTCGGCCAAGGCCAGTCACTGCAGCTAACGAAGGAAATTCATTTTCCCCATTCGCTGGGACTGCTCTATTCAGCATTCACCTACTACACGGGGTTCAAGGTCAATTCCGGCGAATACAAGGTGATGGGCCTCGCGCCGTATGGCGAGCCCAAATACGTTCAGACGATTCTCGACAATCTCATCGACTTGAAAGAGGACGGCTCGTATCGCTTAGCGCTCGACTATTTCGACTACTGCACAGGTCTGACGATGACCAACCGGCGCTTTGGTGCGCTGTTTGGCGCTCCGCCACGCAAGCCCGAAGAATTGCTTGAACAGCGGCACATGGATCTTGCCGCGTCCATTCAGGCCGTGACCGAGGAAGTGGTGCGCCGCACGGCCAAAGCGCTGAAGGCGGAAACCGGAATGAAGAACCTATGCCTCGCCGGCGGTGTGGCTCTCAACTGTGTCGCAAACGGCAAGGTGCTCCGTGACGGGCACTTCAATCAAATATGGGTTCAGCCGGCTGCCGGCGATGCGGGCGGCGCGATCGGCGCTGCGCTTGCGGCGTGTCATCTGCATGCCGGGCAGCCGCGTGTCGCCTGCGCGGGCACCGACCTGATGCAAGGGTCATACTTGGGCCCATCGTTCCCGCAGGGCGAGATTGAACGAAGATTAGCGGCTGCCGGTGCGCGCTTCAGCGTTAGAGACGACGCTGTTCTGATCGAAGATACCGCTCGCGCGCTCGCGGACAGCAGGGCCGTCGGGTGGTTTCAGGGGCGGATGGAATTCGGGCCGCGGGCGCTCGGCGGCCGTTCGATCTTAGCCGATCCGCGCTCACCCGGCATGCAGAAAACGCTCAATTTGAAAGTGAAGTACCGCGAGAGCTTCCGGCCCTTCGCGCCCGCGGTGTTGCGCGAGGATGTCGCAGATTGGTTCGAACTCGACGTCGACTCTCCGTACATGCTCATGGTGGCACCCGTCAAAGCGGCGCGTCAGCGGGCGATGACCGCGGCGGAAGCCCAGTTGTTTGGAATCGACAAGCTCAACGTGCCGCGCTCCGACATACCCGCCGTCACGCATGTCGACTATTCGGCGCGCATTCAGACCGTCCACCGCGAAACCAATCCACGATTCCACGATCTTATTTCGCGTTTTAAGGCGATCACCGGCTGCCCGGTGCTGGTCAACACCTCGTTTAACGTGCGCGGCGAGCCGATCGTGTGCACGCCCGAAGACGCATTCCGGTGCTTCATGGGTACGGAGATCGACGTGCTCGTCGCCGGCAACTGCATCCTCTATAAGCACGAGCAGGATCAGGCCTTGAAGCTCGACTACAAGGGCAAGTTCACGGACGACTGAGCGGCGTTCGGTGCGCCGCTCTGGATGAGCCGGAGATAGAGCGCGGTGATTTCGTCGCCGATCCGCGCGGCGGAAAATTCCGTCTCGACCAGATGACGGGCACCTGCGCCCAAACGGCGGCGCAAATCCGCATCGGCGGCAAGCTGCGCGAGTGCATCGGCGAGCGCCGGCGGATCGTCCGGCGCGACAAGCAGCGCGCTCTCATTGGCGCGGGCGATCTCGCGACATCCTGGCACATCGGTCGCGACCAAGGGGCGTGCGCAGGCTGCCGCCTCCAACAGACTGAGTGGCAGTCCTTCCCGGCGAGAGGGGAGGACCGCGATATGCGCTCGGCGCCAAACGTCGCGAACGTCGGCGTGGCCCAGGAATTCGATGCCTTCGAGCCGCTTCCATTCGGTCAGCGTCGATGCCGAAATGCTTGCCGGGTTGGCAGGATCGGCCTCTCCGGCGATCAGAAGCTGAAGCGGATTGCCGCGCTCTCGTAGTAACTGATGCGCGGCGACCAGGGCTGCCACGCCTTTGTCGTGCAGCAGCCGTCCGACGAAACCGATGGTGATCGGACCCGGCCGCTCGGGAAGCGGCTGCAAATTCTCCGTATCAACCCCCGATCCCGGAACAAGCACGATTTTATTTCCTGGGACTCCGATCGTCTGCAGCGCCTTGCGATCATCAGGATTTTGGACGAGCACAGTTGCCGTCGGCCGCCGCAGAAGACCCCGCAGCAACATTGAGAACACCGGGCGGACGACGCGCGCCTTGGGCCCGCTCGATGTGTAGGCAAAACCTAGCCCGGCGAGCGCATTGAGCTGAGGAAATTCCATGCCAAGCGCGGCGAGCGAACCAACGATCGTCGGCGCAAGCGCGACGTGGTGGGCCAGCGCCGGACGCAACGAGCGATACAGCTTTCGCACGTCTCTCACGATGGCGGTCAGGTGAAGCGGATCGAGGCTGCCGCGCTGCCATGTCAGCGGATGCAGAACGAATCCCTCGCGCTCGATCGCGGCGCGGTGCTTCGCCACGCGCGTGGCCACGTGCACCTCGAAGCCGGCACGGGCGGCGGCACGCGCCATCGGCAGCCGGTGCGAGACGAAATACCAGTCTTCGGTGACGAGATAGACAAGCCTGGGCGGCATCGGCGCACTAGAGCATACGGCTCCGATTTTGCCAGGCAGGGACGAGACAAAACGGTTCGCCATTGCGCCGGACTGTTAGTATTCTGATTTCTCAGCAGAATCCGCGTTAAGCCTGCAAATCGATCGCGTTCATAATCTGAACATGACGCTTGACGTTCACGCTGTGAACGGCGTATCGAGGTTCTGTTCGGGGGAAGCGTATGCGTCGTCTGGCGGACGAGAACGCCGAAGCGTCACGTATCATGCTGGGGCTGCTCGATGCGGTCGAGCAGGATCGCGCCCACTCGCAGCGTCATCTCGCCTCCGAACTCGGCATAGCCCTCGGGCTCGTCAACGCGTATTTGAAACGCTGCGTGAAGAAGGGCCTTGTGAAGGTCCGCGGGGCGCCGGCGCGCCGATATGCCTATTACCTCACCCCACAGGGCTTTGCCGAAAAGTCGCGGCTGACCGTCGAGTATTTGTCGTACTCGTTCGGCTTCTTCCGCCAGGCCAAGACGGACTGCTCGGATCTGTTCCGGGCAGCCAAGGCGTCGGGGGTCAGCACCGTTGTGCTCGTCGGTCAGTCCGATCTCGCGGAAATCGCCGCGCTCTGCGCGATGGAGCAGGCGATCACAATCGTCGGCGTGGTGGACGCGAACACGGCCGGCGAACGCTTCATCGGGCTGCCGGTGTTTGCAGATTTCGATGCGGTGACCGAGCCGTTCGACGCCCTGCTGATCACGGACGTCGCCAATGCGCGCGCAACCTGCGAAGCGGCGGCCGCCCGTTTCGGCTTCGAGCGCGTCCTGGTTCCCGAGCTCTTGCGTGTGCGCATACGGCAACAGGGGGGAGCCGCCGAATGAACGGCCAGCGTTGGTACGTCGTGCAATCGCATCCCAACGCCGAGCACAAGGCGGCGGCGCATCTCGAGCGCCAGGGCTTCTCCACTTATCTGCCGCGCTACCTGAAAAGGCGGCGGCATGCGCGCCGCATCGACATCGTGCCGGCGCCGCTGTTCCCCCGCTACCTGTTCGTCGGCATCGATCTTGGCGCCCAGCGCTGGCGGTCGATCGTCTCGACCGTCGGCGTGTCGCGGCTCGTCTGCAATGGCGATCTGCCGGCGCCGATCGCCGACCAGGTCATCCATGAGTTGCAGGCGCGCGAGGACGCGAGCGGCTTCGTGCGCCTGCTGGATCGCCCAAACTTCCACGCGGGCGACAGGATCCGCATTCTCGACGGCGCCTTCGCCGACTGCCTCGGCCTCTACGAAGGCATGCGGGACAGCGACCGCGTGGCCGTGCTGCTCGACTTGCTCGGCCGCAAGGTCCGGGTGACGGTGGACGTGGAGAGCGTTGCGGCGGCGTGAGGCTGCCGTCGTGC
>Ga0070740_10000526_pt1 | contig 80170 bp, 73 predicted proteins | sample Coa_R2_FD_67286 | JGI IMG/M metagenome (GOLD analysis project Ga0070740, IMG submission 67286) | Surface soil microbial communities from Centralia Pennsylvania, which are recovering from an underground coalmine fire - Coalmine... | ecosystem: Environmental > Terrestrial > Soil > Unclassified ... | reverse complement strand
TAATGGCAGCAATGGTGTCGTTGGCATGCTCTTGCGACTTCTCCTCACAATTGATGAGGAAAGTGTAGCAAGTTTTCACCACATCACCAAGGTTTCACCAAAAAGTCGCATGAGCCAATTGTACTCTGGCGTTTATACACATCCAGTATGACCGCATTGCTCATAGCATGCGCAGGGGTAAAGCGGTCTTTGGTCACAGTGAGCATGGTAGTAGCGGCTGACACCCCAACGAATCGTCGTAGACATCGATGAGTTCCTTTCTGTGAGAGAAATCTGCCTCGCAGAGGCGATTCAACCAGATGATAAGAGGAAGACCTGTGTGGGTGCTTGTGATTTGTTGTCAGCGCACTCATGCACTGCAGTCAAGAAATTACAAAGCCGTTAAACCCAGTATGGCACAAATCGCATTGACAAACCTCCCTCTACCTGTCATCCTTCGCTGCGCTTAGGATATTGCGCTTGCCATGTCGGGCCAGCGGAGCCTCAGCTCCTTCGCTGCGTTCAGGATGACAGGCAAGGGGCCTTTTTCACGCCATACTGAATTGACGCAAGACCAAAAGGAGCGAAGCGGCTCTACATCGCGTGAAGATGCTTTTCTCAGAAAGTGTCCATTTTGACGCATTGCTCTAGTAGTAAGTTCAGGAAAAGAGTGCTGGTGAAATCAGAATCTTCACACTGGGACCAAAGCGCATGTTCTGGTTCCTACATGGAACCAAAGACGCGGTTATGCGTCACAACGCAGGATTTCCTTCTGCCAATCGGCTGCTCTGAAGCAAGAAAGAGAGCCACGAGTTGGGCTGTTCCTATGATACAGGAACGGACGAGAAATGGTATAAAACACAAGAGGCGCTGTTTCTTTACGCCTAAGAGAAGAACAGGTGTTCCAGTAGCAGGAGTATCCGTGGCGCAAAGGGTTTCGACCTCGAATGGAATAGCTACAAGGCAGTGCAAGAAGCAAATGCCTAGAGATTTTCTTATAGTCATAAATCGGTTTTTATCACGAAGGAAGCTTTTTTATGGATGGAGATGAGAGAGGAAAGCACATCCACAAACATGAGCATGCAGGATACCGCACCCACGCGTGGGCAAAATCGGGCATGGAAGGTGCCTCTGTTCAGCACTCCCAAGCGGTGAAAAGGCTAAACCGAGTGGGTCCAGTCTGAGACGGGAATGTCGCTCAGAGTACACCTTGCATGCGGCCAAGCATGCTTGTGCTGTCGAGTTCGACAGCATGGGTTTGTCCCGAGAAGCTCCTTGCGTTTACACAGGGGAAGTAGTCACTCCTGGCAGCTTCTCACCTTACCACAGTAATAAGCGACACTCCTTTCCCCTGTGCATCTTCACAGAAAAGTATCATCACACAAAACATCGAGAAACCCACCGGTGGTGTTTACCGCCAAAAACGAGCAGATCAGCAGGAACAGCAGACTTTTTCGCTCAAGACACATCAGGGTATGTGCGCAAAGGAGCACACACACGAGAGGAAACACGTTGACCTGACATCACATGTCAAGTCAAAATGTCATCTCCTGTTCTCCCATCTCGCCTGCCTGCTCTGGCATACTTGTGTACAGGTAGCTCATCAGGTAGGGGAATGACCCTGGCGGCTCGTGTGCTACAGAGCAGCGCAACCGTCTTGCCTCCGTATCGCTCGTTCAGAGATCGTCGGTAAGGGCTGGATGCGGCAACAGGCGGCACACGTATCAGCAAGGCGATGTCTTTCTCGCAACCTGGGGACGTTTCCTGGTGGTGAGTACCTCGGACGCGGACCGTTTACCGGTGCAAGACACAGGAGGGAGTTCATGCTCATCCTTGACTCGGTGCAGCACATCCTTGATCAGGAGATGGCAGCCCATTTGCACGCTCAATCAACGGACGGCGAAGGTCTCCAGAAAAGCAAACCACTCGTCCTCGTCACAAGCAGCCTGGCAACGACCCAAACAGGTCGCTGGCCCGTCTATACGGCCGATGCTACCAGCATGGACGTCCTGCGAGAGGTGGGGACCGTCCCGCTCGCCTGTGGTGGCTACCCGCTTACCAGCGGTGATCCCCTGGAGCTTCTCGTTGACGACGCTGCCTTTGGGGAGGCGTTCAGGGTCCTCTACGGCCTGGTCGTCCAACTCGATATTTGCGGTCTTTACGTGCCGGGCGGAGGCGACCTGCTCTCCTGCCTGTATGGGCAGAGGCCAGGAGTGCAAACTGGCGAGGCCCAGATCTGGCAGGACCTGTGGGAGCGCTACCTCCTTTTGCTGGCCTGGGTGTTCCGCTGGCCAGTCCTGGGCGTCTGCCGGGGTATGCAGCACATGAATGTCGTGCTAGGTGGCGGACTCATTCAAGACCTGACCAGCCAGTGGCGTTCGCTCTGGGCTCCCCACCGGGCAGAGTTCGCCCCCCTTCCGCTCGTCCGGCACCGTCTACGCGGCTGGCACCTTTCTCCCTCCTCCTTCGTCCAGCACCGCGTTCTGGTTGATGGGACCAGCCAGCTTGCCAGGAGTTACACCACGTCGATTCCAGCAGGACACGACACACCCGTACAGGCATCGGGCGGCACCTATCACATCGATGTGCTTTCCATGCATCACCAGGCGGTGGGCTTCCTGTTGCCAAACGGGCAGCCTGTTGGCTACCTGGCCCCTGGTCTGCGCGCCTCAGCCATTGCCCCGGATGGGGTCATCGAGGCCATCGAGTGGGAAGGCACACAGCAGCAGGACACCTCTCCCAGGCGTTTCTGGTTAGGTGTCCAGTGGCACCCTGAGTGGCTAGCGCAAGACGCCTGGTCGCGCGCGCTCTACCACACCTTCGCCGTGGCAGCCGCTGCGTATGTACCACTCCCGCGCACCACGCTGGAACGCCTCACAGATTACGTCTGCGATTTCCTGCGCGCCTGTGACCGCTCGTTGCTCCGCGCACAGGGAACCGTCCCACAACACGCGCGCCGATTTGCCCCCACCGCCAGCCAGGCTCGCATACCACGAGAGGGAACGCAGGATGGTCCCCATACCGGCACGTTGGAAAGCGCACCAGTCGAGGGAAGTGGAGGAAAGCGGTGAAGCAACGGCCTGTTCTTGATGAGGTCCTCTGCCAGGGCCTCTCGACCACCTGTAGGTACACCTGCGGTGTGGGCATAGCAACCATTCAAGTTGGACTCTACACAGGGATCTGGCAGGCCACACACCAGGCGTTCCTGGCAGCGCTGGCCGCTGCCGCCTGGCTGGCTGGCGGTCTTTTCGCAACCGTCTCCAGTGGGCGCAGGCTGTCCCCACGCATGTCCTCATCTGCTTTTGTGGCTCTCACACTGCTCGGGGGAATCTTTTCCTGCTTGCTCTCGTTTCCGCAGGCAGCCCGACTTGGACTCTCCCTGGTTCTCGCACTCTTTCTGGGGTGGATCGGCGCGATCTGGCTGCAGAACCCGGCTCCGGGGTGGCCCGAACCTACCGAGCGCGCCCGTCTATCACTCGGCCTGTGTAGCACGGTCTGGGGCCTCCTCATCACGTGGTTCTGCCGACAGGTGGTTGCCCCAGACTGGGAACCACTCTCCACAGCATGCGGCCTGGGGTTGTTACTCCCATTGTTGGGGCTTACCTGGAGCCGCTCCGAGCGGCTCCCGTTTCCCCCCAGCGGAAGCAACGAGGAGCGCAGGTATAGAGGCCTGCTGGACAGGGGGCGAGACCTGGCGAGCGATCTCGCATGCACGGTTGATCCCGCAGCCTTACCAACCGGCTGGTGGCTCTGCTACTTGCACCGGCGCGGACAGCTCACCCTGGTTCTCTCATCCAGCCTGTTCGCTGCACTCGAGCTTGCCCTCTGGAGCGCATTACCAACCCCTTTCGCCGGGCAGCTCCCGGCTCGCACGCGGCTTTTCACCCTCTGCTGGCTGCTCGCTGGACAGATAGTCGCCTGCGGGCTGGCCTGTGGTCTGCTTGCCAGGCCGCTGCGCTCCATTATTGGACGCTCTGGGCGTTTGCTCCCGGCCTGGTTTGCACCATGGGCTTTGCCCATCCTACTGCTGCTGGAGGCAGTGGCAGCCTGCTGCCTGGCTGCGCTCAGCCTTCCGACTGAAGATGTGCGCCTGCTGGCGGTTTTGCTCGCAGGATACACCCTGGCGTCTTTTTTCGCGGGTGTGTTCCTGCCGCGCGCGCGGCCATCGCTCGACCAGCAGGGCTGGGCCGCTTTCCCAGCGCTGGCGACGACATCCTTTTCCCGCCTGCTGGCAGTCCGCACAGCTGAGGAAGCCCTGGCGGAGCAGGCACGAGCGCAAGCCACTACCTGGCTTGCGCTCGTGCTGGCACCCGGGATCGGGCTGCTCATTGATCATACCTCCGTCGACGGAGCGCTGCTGGTCGTCAGCCTTGCGCTGCTCGCCAGCGCGCTTACCGGCCTGCTCCTGTCATGGCGCAGCCGGGAAGAAAAGCCGCTCGGCTACTGGTTCAGCGGATTGGTCACACCCGCGATGCGACCAGCTTACCGGGGGAGCGTCAAGATCAGCGGTCTCATTGAGCCAGCAGCGGCAACCAGCCTCCACCCCAAAAGAACCGCTCACCTGGAAGGGAAAGCCCTCCCTACTACACGGGGAAGTGTTCCCCTGTCCCAAGCCATCGAAGAAAGGAACCCTTATGACCATCACCACTCCTGTCCCATCGTCCCGGCCGGACCTCCAAACACGGCACGAGAGACGTGTTCCAGCCCGAGGCGTTAACGCGCGGCTCCAGCACATGAAAGCAGAGATCCTGGCGCTCATGAGTGCCATCCTCGATTCGGGGATCATCGAGAAAGGTCCCTATGTGCGGCAGCTTGCCGCCGCCTTCCAGGCCATGTGCGGCGCTCCTCATCCGGGCGTTCCCTGCGACAGTGGAACCGATGCGCTCAAAATCGCCCTGGAGGCGCTGGGAATCGGCCCCGGAGACGAGGTCATCGTGCCAGAACTCTCTTTCATGAGTACCGTCTCAGCCGTCCACGAACTCGGGGCCACGCCGGTCTTCGCCGATATTTTGCCGGACGGCTCCTACACCCTGGACCCCCAGGCAGCCGAAGCGGCGCTCACCGGGCGCACTGCCGCGATTATCCCGGTCCACCTCTTTGGCCTGCCGGTCGACGCCCAGGCATTTGTGCGCCTGCAGGAGCGCTACGGTCTCCCCATCATTGGAGATGCAGCGCAGGCGCATGGTGCGGAGTACTGCGGCAAGCGGGTCGGCAACCTCGGGTTTACCTTTGAAGTCTTTTCCCTCGCTGCGGTGAAAAACGTCGGCGGATGGCGCTTCGGCGGCATCGTTCTGCACCGCGACCCGGAGATCGCGCCGACGCTGCAGCAGCTCGTGGACCTGGGGCGTAGCCCGGGGGAGAGCTACCTGCACAGCCGACACGGCTTCCGGGCCAACATGGACGAGATGAACGCCGGCATCATTCTGCTCCAGCTCCCGCACCTCGACGAGTGGAACGCGGCACGCGAGCAGATCGCTGCCCGCTACGATGAGGCACTCATGCCCTTTGCCCCGGCTATCCAGCCGCCAACGCGCTTTGTGGATCGCCGCTCCGCCTGGTGGCAGTACGCCATCGGCTGCCAGACACCGCAGCTCCGGGACCGGTTGCACCGCTACCTGCGCTCCTACGGCGTGGAAAGCGTCCATTACCCCTGTATTCTGAGCGAGCAACCGGCTATACAGCGGGGCAGACGACCTTACCGCGTAACATCAAATGAGCAAGCGAAAGATGCCGTCGCGCGCCAACTGCTCTTGCCGATCTATCCCGAACTGATCCCGGAGCAACAGGAGTACGTGCTGACCTGCATTCGCTCTTTCTTTGAACAGGGCTACCATCGTTCGCCACTGCTCGACGCCTGAGGGTTCAAGCGTCGGGCGCACCCAAATACAGGCCAATCATTGGCTGACGTTCAGCAGGCAAGGCCAGACACGCATCCTGGCAGGCGGTGTTGCCGAGAACGCGGCCAGATCTATCAGCAGAAGGAGGATCATCTCACATGTCGCCTGATGACGAACACAGGCCAGCCCACCTCACCGTTCGCGAACGCTGGCAAAAGCAGAGTTTTCGTGGAGGTGTGATTGGGGTCGCGATGGTGATCATCATCATCCTGGCCATCGCTTTTCTGACTCCCTGGCTGCTGTCGCTGGGCCACTGAGCCAAGCAATCGCATCCACCCTGAGGAAGTCACTCGCCCGTCCAGGCGCCACATGCCCGGAAGCGAGGGGTGGCCCCTGGTTATTGCTCGCTCGAGCCACGATCATAGAGCATGGTTGTTTTTATGACGATCGTCACGTACACACAGGAGGAACCACACATGAAGAACACTCGGCACGCTACCTGGTTGATCCCGGGCCTGGGAGTAGTCATTATGGTGCTGCACCTGGCGCAGTATGCGGCCCCGGTCCTTGCTGATCTGCCGTATAGGGTCACCAGCGACCGGCATGCCAAGCAGAACATCAGGATGGTGGAGCCACAGGCCGTACTCCACTCGCTTACCCGCGTCTTGTAGACAGCTGCCCCCAGTCCCTAGCAGGGGAGTGGGTCTTCACTCGCTCCCCTTGAAGCGGAGGAAATTTCCTTCTCGATTGTACAGCTACAGCAAGCAAGTCTACTGCTTGCTCCGGCCCTCTGTCGAAAGGGCTTGAGCTGATATTGCTCTCAAAGGAGAGGAATCGGAATGAAACAACACACACGCTGGTTACTCGTAGCTCTTGGCACGCTAGCGCTACTTGTCCTGCAGGTGCTGCAGCAGGTGCCAGTGATCGTAGCGGATGGTCCCATCCGGATCAGCGACCAGACACGTAAAACTCGGATTAGGATGGTGGAGCCAGCAGCAATCGCACAAGTCCTTCTTCGCCTCAGGAGGTAAACGGCGATGCATCAACGCAGCGCAGCAACTGTCTTACTAGGCGTGCTGCTCGGCCTGCTCCTCTGGAGAAGCTGGCACCGGCGCGGTCGCCCCACAGAGCCCATCTCACCAGCACAGATCCTCGAGCAACTCAAGTCGCTGACGGTCTACCGCTGGCAGTATCGGGAGCAGCCCACGGTCGAGCATATCGGTCCTATGGCGCAGGACTGGAACCGTACCTTTGGCGTCGGCACCCCCACGCACATTCACGTCGGGGACTTGTTCGGCGTGCTGCTGGCAGCCATCCAGGCGATCGTGGTACGGATTGAGGCGCTCGAACGCGCACACCTGGAGAGATGGCATGAACACCGTACAGAGGTCGTCCACAACAACCACACCCTGACTGCTGAAACACCTCATTGAAGGAGAGAAACACGATGCGTAAAGTCTTTCTGCAAATCCTTCCCCTGCTCACCTGCGCACTCTTGCTCGCCAGTCTCACCGGCCCGACAGCCTTCGCCGCAGGACGCTCGTCGGCTCCCCAGACCACACAAGCGCCGGTTGTACTCGTATCGAGCCGCATACTCGTTCCTACTTTTAGCGCCGCTGCAAAACATGGCGGCCCATACCTTCGCTTTGATCCGTGTGTCAAAGCAATCTCCTCAATTTATCCGGACTCCCCAGAACAGCCTACGTCCTTCGATACCACCTTCTACATCTATAACGGCTGTGGGCTGTTCCTGAGTAATATCTCGGTCGCCATCCAGCTTCAGGCCTCATGCGGGCCGAGCGGTCTGGTGCCCTGGTATCAGAACACCTTTTCGGTCTATGGGCTGCAAAATGGGGTGGGATCGGTTCTCTGGCGTGCTCGCTTCCTGCTGACCTGCATCATCGACGGATCCCCGGCCCCGGCATCTCTCCAGCTTGCAGGGCGGGCAGGCGCTGAATGCTACAACGCCTATACCCTCTGCCAGGGCAGTAGCACCACCGGGTACTTCTTCCCACTGTGATGGAGGGAGGCATGTACAGCTAGTACGTAACCAGAAAGGATGGATCGTTTTGTTGAAAAACGCATCTCGCTTGCTCTGCCTCCTGCTGCTCGTCATGGGCCTTTTGACGGTTGTCGACGTGCCTGCCCAGGCGCAGGGGCTTGCTCGCGCCCCCCACCGAGGCCAGGTGGTATCCACTCCGGCCCGCCCTTTGCCGCCTCACTTATGGAGTGCTTCCACTTCTGGCCTGCCGCTGGCTTGCCAGGCACCAGGGGCAAGCACACCATGTTATACGCCCAACCAGATCCAACGTGCGTATGCGGTCTCGCCCCTCCTCTCGGCGGGCGTCGACGGGAGTGGGCAGACCATCGTCATCGTGGATGACTCGGCCGACCCTTCGCTGGCGCAGGACCTGCACACGTTCGACCAGGCCTTCGGCCTGCCTGACCCGGTGCTTTCGATACAAGCGGTCGGCTGCTCCCTTGCACCCACGTGGGCGTGCCAGCCAGGAACACCAGGCACGGCCAATCCAGGGGTAGCCGTTGAAATCAGCCTGGATGTCGAATGGGCGCATGCGCTCGCGCCGAAGGCCAACATCCTGCTGCTGCTCGTCAACGACGATGCGGCCCAGACGGCGGAACAGATTTTGGAATTCTATATTGCGGGGGCGAATTATGCCATTGCTCATGGTCTCGGTGAGGTGATTGCGCTCTCCGTGGGATTCGCGGAGGCCTGTTCCCCCCCAGACTTCCTGATCTTCGAACACAACGCGCTCCTGAGCGCCATCCGAGCGCACATCACGGTGGCGGCGGGTACAGGCGATATGGGAAGTACGCAGTACACCTGCGATACTTCCAGCTTTTTCACCACCCCGACCGTCGCCATTCCCGCCAGCGATCCCGGCGTGTTGGCGGTTGGAGGCACACACCTGCAAGCTGACACGAACGGGAACTACCAGGGAGAGACGGCCTGGACACAGGTGTCTGCACAGCAGAACAATGGAGCGACGGGCGGGGGCTTCAGCACGCTCTACGGACGACCAGACTACCAGCGCGGTGTGCTGGGAACCAGACGGGGCATCCCAGACGTCTCCGTGAACGCCGATAATAACAGCGGCTACACCGTTGAGTGTAGCTATTGCAACGGCGGAACGCCTGTTTTCTTCTCTCTCGGCGGGACAAGCTTTGGGGGTCCGGTGTGGGCAGGGTTGATCGCGCTCGCCGATCAACTGGCAGGGCGAAGCCTCGGCTTCGTCAACCCGGCCCTCTATGCGATCGCCGCAGGCCCACAGGGCCGCCTGGCCTTCCACGATATCATCCAGGGCAACAACCAGTACGCTTTCGTGAACGCGAACGGTCAGCCCGTTACCGTCCCTGGCTATTCGGCAGTCTCAGGCTGGGATGCGGCGACGGGTCTTGGTACGCCCAATGCTGAAGTACTGCTGCCCCTGCTGGCACGCCAAGCTTAGCTCGAGAGTGGGATTCGACCAGTGAGAGCTGTTCGGCAAGCTCCGTCACACGGCACGTTTGCGATACATCCCTGCTTCCTCACCGACGGTGAGGAAGCAGGTCAACATATCTACCAGGAAGGAAAACGGGATGAACAGGACACACGCGATCAAAACCACCACGGTAGGCAGCTTTCCCCGCCCGGCAGACTTGGTCGACCTGCTCTGGCAGGCGGAAAGCGGCGAACCGGTAGACGAACACCACACGCTGTCTGCGCGCCTCAAACAGGCAGTCACCGAGGTGGTGACTGCTCAGGTCGAAGCAGGGCTCACTATCGTCTCGGATGGCGAGATGTCCCGATTGTCTTTTGCCAGTTACGTGCCCTCCAGGCTCAGTGGGTTTGAGGGAGCAGATACGCCTTTTGCGCCGCGGGACCTGCTGGAATTCGGGGGGCTGGCCAGGCGGCTGTGGGCAGACTGGCAGCGCGTGCCTCACACCCCGATGTGCGTTGGGCCGATCACCTATCGCGGCATGGCAGCTCTTCGGCGGGATATCGACCATCTCCAGGCTGCCCTCGCGCAGGTCGGCGACAGCGAGTCCGGTTCCTCCGTAGAGGGGTTTATGACGGCCTCCTCACCCGGCAATGTAGCCCTGATCTACGCCGATCAGCACTATGGGAGCCGCGAGGCGTACCTGCACGCCATCGCACTGGCCATGCGTGAGGAGTACCAGGCCATCACCCAGGCTGGTCTCATCCTGCAGGTGGACTGCCCCGATCTTCCCATGTGTCGCAACCTGCCCGCCTGCTCCAGCAGGGAGGACTACACCCACCACCTGTGGCAAAGCGTGGAGGCGCTCAACTTCGCGCTCTCGGGCATCGACCCGGCGCGGGTGCGGATTCACGTCTGTTGGGGCAACTACTGGGGTGCGCATACCGCCGACCCACCACTGCAAGAACTCATCGAGATCATCTTTGCGGTCCATGCTGGGGCCTTCTCCATTGAGGCGGCAAACAGGCGGCATGCGTATGAGTGGACCGTCTTCGAGGATGCCCGTGTACGCGGCCTGCTTGGGGAGCGCCTGCTCATTCCTGGAGTGATCGATACCAAAACCAACGTCGTCGAGCATCCGGAGACCGTCGCCCACGAATTGCTGCGCTTCGCGCGCGTCCTCGGCCCCAAGAGGGTCATGGCCGGGACGGACTGCGGTCTTTGCACCTATGCCTCAGTCCCCGGCCTGGACCCCCAGGTGGCCTGGGCCAAGGTTGCCTCGCTCGTCACCGGGGCTCGCCTCGCCTCGCAAACCCTGGCGGCGCAGGAGGGGTACCGCCGCCCGCTGCCGCCTGGATGGCGCTTGGAAAGCCGAATCGGTCGCCGAGGCGCGATAAAGGATGATGGCCCACGTGGCATAGGCGGTGGATAGCCATGCAGGCGAGCGCGAGGCGACCGATTCGGCTCTCCAAGACAGGTGGAGCATACTACGCCTCCCAGCCGCCAGTGGTACACGCCCCCATCGTATGTTTCGTCCCTTTTTCCCCACCCGCTGTGTAAAACGGCACGGCAGGAAGCAAACGGAGGTTCTCATGGCTCGAGAAGAAGCGTTCACCACCACCCATCCGCGCATTTCCCTGTTCGTCATGGGAACAGAGGATGCTGGCTATTTTGACCTGCTGCAGCAGGTCATCGAGGCCGAGCAGCTCGGTTTCGACGGCGCATGGCTCGCCGAACGGCACTTCGCCAACGGCGACCTCTTCTGCCCAGCACCTCCAGTTGTCCTGGGCTGGCTGGCAGCACGCACGAGCCGCATCCGGCTCGGCCTGGCCGCCCGCGTGCTGCCATTCCACCACCCGGTCTCCGTAGCCGAGGAGGCGCTGACGCTCGATGTCCTGAGCGGGGGGCGTTTCGACCTCGGAGTGTCGAGGATGAGCATGGACAAGGAAAGCCACCAGGTCTTTGACGTGTCTGAGGAGGAGGCGTCTGAACACTTCCCCCAGTACCTTGCGACGCTGCGGCAGGCGCTGGCCGGACACGTTCCCCCCCGCTCCGACCTGCCCTGTACCCCAGCCCCTGTGCAGCTGCCCCATCCGCCGCTCTACGTCGTGGCGAACAGCCCCGCATCTGTTGAGCGCGTCGCCCGCCTCGGGCTCAACACCTTCGTCAACGGGGCGCTGCCCCTGGAGGATGTCGCAGCGACGCTCGCGCGGTTCAGATCACTTGCGGTCGAGGCAGGTCACGATGCCAATGCCCTGGATGTCCCCGTCAACCGGTTCGTCTGCGTGGGGCGTTCGCGCCGCGAAGCGGAAGAGGTCATGGGACCGGCTTTCCTGCGCTTCATGCAGGAGCGTGCTCCCGACCTGCGCGCCGCGCTCCTGCGCCTCTACGGCAACGAGGCCCTCACCTGGGGGTGGTTGTCGCAGCACGTCTGTATCGCAGGGAACGCAGCGTTCTGCGCGCACCGCCTGCAGGAACTCGTGGAAAGGGGCGGTGCCAGGCACATCCTGGCTACCCTGAATCTGATCACGCTCGATCATCGCACGTGCGTGGCCTCGATGCGGCGCTTCGCAGAGGAGGTTCTTCCGTCCCTGAGGCTGTCCAAAGTCCCCGTTTCTGCTTGAGGTGGGCAGTCGCTCAGGGGAGCAGCACCCGCTCCCCTGAGCCGTTCAGGTTTCATCTGTACTGGTTACCCCACACAAAGGAGGTCGCATATGAGGAGCAATCGGACGCTCGCCCGCCTGCGGGCCGACGAGCCAGTTATCGGGTCCTGGTTGCAGCTCAACTGTCCCCCGGCGACGCGCCTGCTCGCCGCTCAGGGCCTGCTGGACTGGCTGCTGGTCGACTTCGAACACGCGCCGCCGGACCCGCTCACGGCCCAGATCCTGCTCGGCAGTATCGCCGACGTCTCGGGCGGCCGCGTCACACCATTGGCCCGCGCAGCCGATGCAACCATGACAGCCATCGAGCTGGTACTGGATTGCGGGGCCCAGGGCGTCATCGTCCCCATGGTAGAGGACGCCGAAACCGCCGCACGCGTGGTGCGCTCGGCCCATTACCCTCCTGGGGGTGAACGGGGGGCGGGCGGGTTGTTGCCCCACCTCGGCCTGGGGACCTCCAGGCCCCAGTACCTGGCGGAAGCCAACCGGGAAATCCTGGTCGGGATCCAGATCGAAACGGCAGCCGCAGTGGAACACCTGGATGACATCCTCGCCGTCCCCGGCCTCGACCTCATCTTTATCGGCCCCAACGACCTGCACCAGTCGCTCGGACTTCCCGCCCAGTTCTGGAGCGAGCATCCCCTCTTCCTCGACGCCATCGCGCGCATTCAGGCGGCTGCTGGTCGCAGGGGGCTGCCGGTCGGGACGCTCTCGCGCAACGCAAAAGAGGCGAAGGCACGCCTGGAAGAGGGCTTTCGCTTCATCGGACTGGGCAGCGACGCCCACTTCCTGCTGACCTTCGCGGGCATGGAGGCCGGTGACGTGCGCGGCCTTCCGCCTCCTGCTGGGGCCTGGTGTGATGTGGTGAGCTTCCCTTCCCGCAGCGAGGCCGGACAAGGGCTGGCCCTGGAAAGGAGCGCCTTATGAGCGTGCGCCTGGCCGTCGATGTCGGAAGTACCTTTACCGACGTGGTCCTCTACGACGAACACACCGGGCAGGTCCGCGTGAGCAAGCGCGCGACAACACCCGCTGCTCTGCACCAGGGCGTTATCGCTGCCCTGGACGAGGTGATCGGGGGGGACAATTTGAGGAACGCCACCACGTTTCTCCATGCCACCACGGTGGGCATCAATACGCTGCTTGAACGCTCGGGACCCCTGCTTGGCCTGCTCGCCACCAGCGGGTTCCGCGATGTGCTGGAACTGCGCCGGGGGACGCGGCACGACGAGCGCGGGCACCACATGTACGACCTGCTGTGGAAAGCGCCTCCACCTCTTGTCCCACGCTGGCTGCGGCTTGCGGTACAAGGGCGGGTGGCTCCCGATGGAGCGGTCGTGACCCCTCTCAATCTCGCGGATGTGCGCGCGGCCTGCGAGGTCTTCCGGCAGGCCGGGGTGACCTCGATTGCCATCGCGCTCTTCAACGCCTATGCCAATGCCGTGCATGAACAGCAGGTCGCCGAGGTGCTGCGGCAGGCTGGCTTCACGGAGCTGGCGCTCTCCCACGAGGTCTGCGGGGAGATCTCCGAGTACGAACGGACCTCGACCACCGTCGTCGGTGCCTACATTGGACCGCGCGTGGTCCAGTACCTGGGCGAACTTGAGCAGGCGCTCGGCAACCGTGGCTTTGCAGGAAGCTGCCTGCTGATGCGCTCAGGAGGGGGTGTGCTGCCCTTTGCGGAGGCGATGGCCCGCCCGGTGGAAACCGTGATGTCCGGCCCTGTCGCAGGCGCGGTGGCAGCAGGCCATCTGGCGCGCAGACAGGGCTTCGAGCGGGCCATCGCAGCGGACATGGGGGGAACCTCGTTCGACACCTGCCTGCTGATCCAGGGCAAGCCGCGCCTGCTCTACGAGGCCCAGGTCCTCGGCTACCCGGTCCAGATTCCCCTCGCAGATGTGCGATCGGTCGGTGCCGGAGGGGGCTCCATTGCGCGAGCGGAGGGAGGCCTGCTGCGCGTGGGTCCGCAGAGCGCGGGCATTCGCCCCGGCCCGGCCTGTTACGCACACGGTGGTACGAATCCGACCGTCACCGATGCTGCCGCCTGCCTGGGCATGCTGGCGCATGGGCAGCTCGCCGGGGGACTGCGGCTCGACCTGGGCCTCGCTCGCCAAGTGCTCACCGAGCTCGGGGAAGCGCTGGGCATCGAAACCGACGCGGCTGCCCAGGGTGTGGTGCAGGTCATGGTGGCGGCGATGGGCGTTGCCATCCGCTCCGTCTCCGTGGAGGCCGGTGAGGACCCACGCGACCTGCCACTGGTCATCTATGGCGGTGTCGGCCCTGTGTTCGCCTGTCACCTGATCCACGAGCTGGGCCTGGCCTGCGCACTGGTACCCACCCACGCTGGGAATTTCTCGGCGAGTGGGCTGCTGCTCCAGGAACCCACGCGCAGCGTGTCTCAAACCGCGCGGCTGCCGCTCTCCGAGGACGGGCTGGCCAGCTGTAACCAGCGCCTGGAGGCGCTGGTCGCGCGCCTCTCCCATCCCGCGCCTTCCGGCTCCCCCGCGGCTTCGGAGCAGGGCCAACGCGCACGGCTCGCGATCGCCGTTGACATGCGCTATAGCGGACAACTGAACGCCCTCGCTGTCGAGCTTCCCTGTCAGCCCGGGGGAGCGATTGCTCCCCAGCTGGGGGTGAGGGACATCAGAGCAGCGTTCGAGCGTGCCTACCTCGGCCAGTATGGCATCACCCTGGAGGGGCCAGTGGAGATCGTTGCCCTGCGCGCCACTCGCCATGAGCGGCTCCCAGAGATCACCTTTGCTGCCGAGAGCGATGACCGCCGGAACGAGGAGGTGCCGAGATCGGTTGCGGCCTACTCCTTCACGGCGGGGAGGCGAGTAGACTTTGCCGTCATGCACCGAGGAGGGCTGCAGCCAGGCAGACTCGTATATGGGCCTGCTATCCTCCTCGAGCCGACGTCCACGACCTTCCTCGACCTGGGCTTCGCGGCGCTCGTGCTGGCCGATCGCACGCTGCGCATACAGAAGGAGCAGCAGTCATGATCACTTTCAACACATCCTCCGGCCTGCCGGTCGACCCGGCCACAGCAGAGATCATCCGCTACGAACTGGCCGGAGCCGCCGACGAAATGCGACTGGCGCTGGTGAGGAGCGCCTTTTCCCCCATCGTGTACGAGGGCCAGGATTTTGCAGGAGCCCTCTACGACACGAAGCTGCGGCTCCTGGCACAATGTTCGACCTTGCCGCTCTTTCAGGGAACGCTCGATGTCTGCATCGCGGCGGCCCTCGCGCATCTCGGGGGCCCTGCGGCCCTGCGGCCTGGAGATCTGTACCTGCTCAACTACCCCTGGGATACCGGATCCCATGCCAACGACATGGCCGTGGTGGCCCCCGGTTTCGTCAATGGGCACCACGTCGGCTTTGCCGTCGTCAAAGCCCATCACATGGACCTCGGAGGGACATTCGCGGGCGTCACCACCGCTTCCTCCGACGTGTGGCAAGAGGGGTGCCTGTACCCCGCCGTCCGGATTTTCGCGGCTGGCGCGCGCAACGAGGACCTGTACCGCACCCTGCTCATGAACACGCGCATCCCCACGGCCTTCGCCGGGGACCTCGCCGCCCAGTGCGGTGCCGCACGCCTGGGACTGGCAGGACTCGAACGCATCCTCCGCCGTCACGGCCAGCAAACCTTTGAGAAGGCTGCGCAGGCCCTTTTCCAGCACGCAGAGACCCACATGCGCACGCTGCTGCACGCGCTTCCCGACGGCAGGTGGACTGCGCAGGGCGCGCATGATGGTGGAAGCGCCGGGCTGACCGGCCCGGCTCGCTACAGTGTCACGGTGGAGATCGCGGGTGATGAACTTTGCGTCGATCTGACCGAGGCCGCCGCGCAGGTGCGCGGGCCGGTCAACTCCCCACGCGCCTCGGTCGTCTCGGCTGTGCGCGCTGCGATCATGGCCTTCGCAGGCGCGGGAGAAATCGCCAACGACGGTCACTTCAGGCCCATTCGCGTCCTCACGCGGCCCGGAACGATCTTCGATCCCCTGCCAGGGGCACCGGTGGGATTGTATGCCTTCCCGCTCCTGGCCATGATGGACGTCCTCTTCGCGGCCCTCGCCCAGGTCGTTCCCGGGCGCATCCCGGCAGCCGGCAACTCCGTCGCCGGCTTCGCCCTGTGGGGCGTGCGCGAGGCGGGTGATTTCTGGGGAGGGGCCACGCACTTTTGCGGCGGGCAGGGGGCCTCGGCTCTCTACGGCGACGGGGGAGCACCTGTCATGCACATCGCTGCCTCGGGCATACGGCACTCCTCGTTCGAAGCCTGGGAGGCAGCGCTGCCGGTCATCGTGCTGCAGGCAGAGTATGCGCAGGACTCCGGCGGAGCGGGCCGCTATCAAGGCGCGCCTGGAATCACCATCCAGATGCGGGCGCTGCGCGAGATGGATCTGACAGCGATTTTCGAACGGACGCAGACCGCGCCCTTCGGCCTTGCCGGCGGAGAAGCAGCGCGCCCGAATCGACTGCGGCTGTGCTACCCCGATGGGAGCAGCGAGTCCGTCTCGCGCTGCAACCGTAGAATTCCGGCCGATACGCTCATTCTCATTGAGATGTCAGGCGGCGGAGGCTACGGGCTTCCCCAGGAGCGCAGGATCGAGGCCATCCAAAGTGACCTGCGGGACGGGTACGTCAGCGAGGGGTGGGCGCACCAGCACTACCCCCACGCCTTATAGAGCAGACCAATTTGCTTGCAGGAGCAACGGGAGGGATAACATGAACCACATCAGGAGCGCGCGCCGCGAGGCGGATGGCTACCAGTTCGGGCGGTACTATTTCGGGCTGTCCGAAGCGCAGGAGGCACGCGCTGCACGCCTGCATGCCGAGAGCATCGTGATGGACATGCTCTGGTGGGGGCCGGTGACCTACCGGTCCTTTACGCCTGCCATGGAAGAGCAACTGAAGGACCTGTACGCCCGGCACCAGAGTCCCGGCCAGGCGGTGTGGGACTCGTTCTACCTGGCCGGACGCCTGGCGGTGGCCGGGCAGTTCCCCGAATACGAGGAGGCCTGGCGCGCTTCAGGGCTGACCGGCGGACACTACCCGCTGCGGGTCGGCACGCCGGACGTCTTGCTCACGTCAGCTTCGCACCTGAACCTGCTCGTCGATGGGCTGCCCTGGACGCGCAAAGGGCTGCAGACCAGCGACTTCGTCGAGGCCAAGGCCAACGGGCAATTGGCCTACCTGGTGCAGGCCCAGCCCATCGAGCCCATTTCGAGGGACACACGCCTGCTGGAGCAGGCCTATGCCTTTGGGCTGCGCATGCTGATGCTCACGTACAACGCGCAGGATCTCGTGGGATCGGGCTGTACCGACCGCACCAACGGCGGGGTGACCTATTTTGGACGGAAGGTGATCACCCTCTGCAACGCGCTCGGCATCATCATCGATACGGCACACAGCGCGGAGCGGACGACGCTTGATGCGTGTCGCTTTTCGTCACAACCGGTGGTTGCGAGCCACAACGGGGCGAAGGGCGTCTACCCGCATGACCGTTCCAAGAGCGATGACGAGATTCGCGCCATCGCAGAGACCGGCGGAGTGATCGGTGTCTTCACCGACGCCTTTTTTCTCACCGGCGACCGGCAGCAGTTCACCGTGACCACCTGGCTCGACCACGTCGACTATATTGCCAACCTGGTCGGCTGGCAGCACGTCGCCATTGGGACCGATGCGCCATTTGCCGGGCCGAAGTGGGCCGTGGCCAAAATGGGGGAGTGGTCGAGCCAGACGGGCTTTCGACCGGCGGAACACAGCACCGACCCAGGGACGGTCATTCACAATCTTGCCGGTTTTGACGACTACAGAGATCTGCCCAATCTCACGCGCGGCCTGGTGGCTCGTCAGTATACCGATGAGCAGATTCGCGGCATTGTGGGGGGGAACCTGCTGCGAGTACTCGAGCAGGTGCTGGGTTGACCACCCCAGGGGCGTCTCTACGCAAGGATTTGCACAACAGAAAGATCTCCTATGTCAAGAGGGAAAAGCCCATCAGGAGAAATTGGGTGAGAACTGAAAGAGAAAAGATGGCAAGAATCAGGCAAATGAGGCTAGACCAAGACCGAAAGGGAGATGGTCAAAGGAAAAGCTGGTTCCTCAAAAGAGGTGGCTGGCGAACTCACAGAGCTTCAAGCAGCTCGTCGTGCGTGGAGTTGGCGAGCGTGCTCAAAGGTCTCAGCCTGGTAGCATTCAGACTTTTGCCACATCGCATAGATCAGCCGGACCCAGACATTGGCCAGGGCACGGACGGCGACGGTATGGCTTTTCCCCTCCTTCCGTTTGCGTTGATAATACTCCAAGGCCCAGGGTTCGCTTTGGGTGGTTTGCCAGGCAAATTGATGCAGAGCATTGCGCAGGGGTTTGACACAGGCATAGCGTCGGTGAATGCGGGAATACGTCCCGCTCTGAAAGACCACCGGAGAGGTGCCCGCCAGGGCTTGCAAACTAGCCGCGTCGGCATAGCGTTGGCGGTCGTCGCCGATTTCTGCCAACAGCCGAGGGGCCAGGCGGCGTCCGGCTCGCGGCAAGCTCTCAAAAATCTGACTGTCGGCATGGCTCAAAAAAAGCTGTTCGATGTCCTTGTCGTAAGCGGCGATCTGCTCGACCAGGGGCAGCAGTTGCGCGATCAAGGCCAGCGCCAGCCGCGATTTGGTGCGCGTTGTCACCTCATCGGCTCCCAATTGAGGCTGACGCAACGTTTCCACGATCTTGGGGGCGACTTGAGCTGCCGACGTATGTCCGGCCTGTTTCAGCACCTCCGTGATCTGCTCAACCGAGGCACTGCGTGCTGCTTGAAGGGTAGGATACGTTTGCAAAAAGATCAAAGTCGAACGCTGCTGAAGTTTGGCGAAGAGATCCAGAGCCACCGGGTAGTAGGCTTTGAGGCAAGCAGTCAGTTGATTCACCAGCCTGGTCTGCATCTGGATCAACGAATCCTGGTCGCGGGTGAGCGCTTTGAGTTCAGCGATCTGGTTGCTATCTGGAGTCAAGCGGCGCAATTCCGCAAAGTCGGCACGGCCCGTTTTCGCCAGCAAATAGGCATCAATCTGGTCGGTCTTGGCTCCAGACGCAGAGCGGCGATGATCGACCGTCGTCGGATGAACGGGATACACGTGCCAGCCCCGTTCCAGCAGGAAAGTAATCAGCAGGCCATGAGAAGTCTCGACGATGCAGGCCAGGTTCTCTTTTCCTGTGAAGCCAATGATAGCCTCCAGAAAGGCGTGCAGTTTCTCCAGACCCTCAAGACTGTGAATCACGCGAATCGGCGCGTGGACTTGACGACCTGCCTCATCAATGACCAGGGCATCATGGTGGGTATCACTCCAATCAATGCCAGCGTAGAACATCAGCGACTCCTTTCTGTCCGAACAGGTTCCTGGGGGAAGCGTGTTCTTATCCTGTGGTGCTCAATCAAGGCACAATCTCCTAATGATCGGTTAACCCAGGAACGCCGCCAGAGAAGCCAGATCTTTCTGAATAGGTCGAGCCTGATGAGAGGAGGAGGCTTTCTCCAGCGAGTTCGGCATATGATACCAGCAAGTCTCTCGCTTGCTGTGACCCTTTGTCGAGAGGGTCTGTGAATATATTACTGGATAAGAGAGGAAACCATGAGCGTCATCGTCGATCAGCTTGAGCTGAGAGTAAGGAACACCAGTTTTTCCCAGCAGCAACTCGCCGCTGGCATAGACCCCCTCGGGACCCTCATCATCTATACCTTTGCCGCCTTCCTCAATGAGAAAAAAGTGGGGACTGGGACAGGCTACAGTCTCGTCGTCTCGGCTGATACCGCCCACTGCTCGAATAGCCTCACACTGCCGGGGCGCGGGGTGATCCTCTTTGGCGGGGCCGAGGAAGTGCATACCGGGGGAGAAGTGATCTCTCCCCAGCCAGCTGAGGTCCCCATCCTGGGAGGGACGGGCGAGTTCGCAGGAGTGGTGGGTACGGTGTCCATGACGCCGGTGCATGGAACCGCCCCGCTGGAACACCGCCTCGTCTTTTCCCTGGAATGGCCCTAGTGAGGCTCAGTTCCTTCGATTTGCGCGCCTCGGAGGCGCGACACATGATGCTGGCGAACAGGGGGTTGATCCACCTCACTCCTCGTGCGGTTGAAACGGGCTAAGCCACCTGCGTGTGCAGTAAGGCCCGGCAGTCCATCTCCCCCGCGCCGAAGAGGACACGGGAATGACCTACGCGAGCAAGGAGTGCCCCTATGAAGTTGAGCGAAGAAACCCGACCGCAGATCTATCCACTGGTGACCGTCGATGGCTTCATCGCCATCGACCTGCCCGATGCGCCCACGAGCGGCGGTGGAACTCGCCTCGCCCCGGATGTCTCTGAGGTTGAGGCAAGCCTGTTGGCCCGTGCCATGAGCTATAAGTTGGCGGTCGTGGGGTTGCGGGTGGGTGGCGCGAAGATTGTGCTGAGAGCCCATCCACAGGAGCGCGCGGCGGTGCTAGAGCGGTTTCGCCGCGAAATCGCGCCCTGGCTGGCTAGTGGCCGACTCATGACCGGGCCCGATCTGGGAACCAATGAGGCCGATTTTGCTGGCCTCCCGACTCCAGGAGGCGACGATGGCATCACGGTGGGGCGGCAGATAGAGGGCATGCCTGCCGAGCAGTATATGACGGGCTATGCTGCGGCGGCAGCCATCGGAGCGGCGCTGCGTTCGTCGGTGGGAGCAGACCTGCATGGCACGCGTATCGCACTGGAAGGCTTTGGCAAGATCGGGACTGCTGTCGCGCTCCAGGTCGCAGCCCGAGGCGGGAAGGTTGTGGCCGTCTCCACCCTCGAGGGGTGTGTCGTAAATCCGAGCGGGCTGGCGGTTCATACCCTGTTGGACGCACGTGAGCAATACGGCGATTCCTTTATCCACCACGTCGGCGGCAGCGTCGGTTCGCGTGAGCTGCTTTGGGGCGTGGAAGCCGAGGTGGTGGTGCCAGGCGCGCGCCCAGGGATTCTCAACGCACAGCGCGCCGCCCGCCTGGCTGCCCGGCACGTCGTGCCGGTGGCAAATGCCCCCTATACGCAGCGCGGTCTGGCAGTCTTGCATGATCGTGGCATTGCCGCCCACGCCGACTTTCTCGTGAGTGCAGGCGGCGCAATGGCATACCTGCACCCGGACGTCTCACGAGCGGCGAGCAGCGATGCGGCCCTCTCTGCGCTCGACCGGCTGATGTGTGAGCGCATCGCCGAGGCGGCGGACTGCCCTGATGGCCCGTATAGCGGGGCCGTCCGTTTGGCACAGGCGTTTCTCGCCAGCTGGCGGAGGGCTGAGCAACCGCTGCCTGCTCCCCCACTCGCTAAGGAGGACTAGGATGACGCTGCTGCCTGCCGGGGAGACAACGAGAGAAAAAAATGCCTTGCGCCACGTGATGGGCAGGTTCGCCACTGGAGTGGTGCTCGTGACTACCGCAACCGCCACAGGGCCGTCGGGCATGACCGTCAACTCGTTCACCTCTGTTTCGCTCGACCCACCGCTTGTCCTGATCTGCGTCGACCTGACCAGCCAGACGCTGCCAGCTTTGCGCGCGAGCGGGCATTTCGCAGTCAACGTCCTGGCAGGTGAGCAAGAGCCCCTCGCGCGCTGTTTCGCGACCAGATCAGCGGAGCGGTACGCGCATTTCTGCTCCGCGAGCTACCGGGTAGGTGCCACAGGCTCCCCCGTTCTGGATGGAGCGCTGGCCTTCCTGGAAGCACGGATCGTCGCCGAATTCCCTGGAGGGGATCACGCGATTCTTCTTGGACAGGTCGTCGCGATGGGAACGAATGACGGGGAGGAGAGCGCGCCGGATAAAGGACGATCACTTGCGCCAGGTGAAGCGCAAGAACCATCTGCGCTGGTCTTCTATCACTCTCGCTACTGCCGCCTGACCTGAGTGTTTGCCTGGCACCGGAGCAACGGGGACACTTCCCTGGACAGGCTTCTGCCGTGGACAGCATTCCAGTGCCCTCATCACCACGAATGGAACGCGTCCCCAGAGCAGATCCGAGTCCATCTCGTAGAGGTCCTTCGTGCTGATGCAGCCTGCCTGGTGCGTCCAGATCACGCATATGAGGGCGAGGTGTTCTGTGTCGGAATGCGTGTCCTCTGAGGAGAAGTGCCGAGACAGCCGGGCGCTCCACCTCTCGCCTGGGTCGGATGGTGGTGAAGGGATAACGCCAAAAGATCACGGCCTTCCCTGCTTCGAGCAGCAGACGCGCTCGTCGCGCATGAACCGGCTCGAACGGCGTCTGGTTGGCATCTCTTACCAACGAAGACGTTGGACACCTTTTCTCCGTGCGGGCCTCCCCTTTCGGAGGGCAAGCTCGCCTCGACAAAGTTCTCGGGCAGCATCTCCGATGGACACTGCCTAGACCGTTTGTCGGTCTGTTGGCCTACCAGAAACGTGGCCTTGTACTGGTCGGTGACGGCTGGCACTGTCATCTTGAACGTTGCTGCCAATGTCATCGTTCGTGAACGACTGCTCCATGACCCCCTTGAGCCGTCCCAGGCTTCGTCGGTTGTAGGCCAGCAGGCAGGCTTTCGCCTTAAGAAGCAGCGCTGCTCTTCGTGTGTTCCTGCGTCCCGGAAGCCACTTGCTGTGCCTGTCGCTGCGCCTGTTGCACCTTTTTGGTGGTGATGCTTGTGACCAGGACGGCAATATGCCCCGCCTTCTGGTCCAGATAGGGGAATCCCTCCGCAATGAAGCGGTCTTCTTCGTCCTGTATGGCCTCGGCCACCTTTTTCCACTGCTTGGTGGAGATGTACAACAGATAGGCTGTCGAGGACTGCGGCGGGGTCGGCAATCCCTTGGGAAGCGCCGGAATGTTCGCTGCCTCAACCATCGTAGCAACACATCCTCCTCGCTCCACCACCTTTCCCGGTCGTCCAATGATCGTGATCTTCATCGTACTGGCCTGTCCTTTGCTTGTTTGTGCCTCGGCAATGATCGACCACCGATCATCCCAGAGCAATGACGAAAGCACCACGGGACGAGCAGGCGTTGGCTGCTCCCGCCCCGACCGCGCCTTGCGCTGGCGACGGCTTCCCGGCAATGGAAACAGCTTGTGGCGAATTTCAGGGGAAACCGCTTCTTTCATCAGCGCAAAATAGACCCCTCCCAGTGTCCTCCGCCGCGAACCATCCGCGACCAACATGCCACCAGCTTCCTCAACGCGCAAGGTCTCTTCAAGGTAGTGCAAGGCCTGTTCTTCACCGAGGATCTGGACAATGCGCTGCAGGTGCGACAAGGGGATCACGTCCACCTCGCCCAACTGCTCAGCGATGCGGGTGGCTACTTCTTTGACTCGTAGCCACGGACGCTCTTTGGGCTTTCCTTTGGTTTGTACCAGGCGCAAGAAAGTAGCAAGCCGACCGTTCTCGGAAGAGGCCTCTTCCTCTCCACCCTCGAACTGGAGCGCTTCCTCAGCAAGCATTCGCGCCTGAGTACGCCCCAAGGTTTGCACAATGGTGAGCAGTTCTGCCCGCTTCGCCTCATCTGTCACCCGGAGTATCCCGGCGAGTTGCTCGGCTACCTCTTGCTGTGACGGTTCTTTCGGTCGCCTTCGCGACCGGTCGCGTGCTGGCATTCCAACCTCCCTCTTTCTACTCATGCTGCCTGTCCGAGGGCAGCCTTGCTCATGCTGCAAGCCATTGTAGAGAAAAAAGCCTCCCGTGTCAAATACGATGAGTTCACCCACTTCACGAAGCAGCACTACAGCGCACTTCCCGGAGCAATCCAACCATTTCTTCTTCAGGCTACAGGAATTCTGGAAATGATAGTTATGTAGGAGCAAGAGGCATATCACTGTCATCGTGGCCAGGTGGTGACAATCATCACTTTCCTCCACTGAGTAGTGGCTCGTTTCGAGCGGCGTTCGAAACGAGGTTGCCAGGAAATTCCTCCATGAGTTTGCCACATGAATGGCTCTCACATCGATTTTCGCCTGAACGATCATACAGGTTGACATTCCTCGCACGTTCCCCTATGATCAGTCTCCTTTTGCAGAGTACTTACCGTTTTCTTCTCAACAAAAAGAATGGGAGAAGAGAAGCGATTCTGATCTGAGAGGTTTTCTACTCGTTTCACTCACAGGAGGGTTCTCGTGGCAAACCAGCACAGCATGAAGTACACATCGCAGCAGAACTGGTGGCATCGCACTGTGGATGTCATCGAGTACTTTTTGGTGAAGTGGGGTTGGCTCATTTTCGCGCTCGGACTTGTAGCCATCTGGCTCCCGCTGCCGATGGCCTGGCACCAGGGGGTCGCCATCGTGTTTGTGGTTCCGGCGGCTTTTCTCGGTTTCTATTGGTGTGTGCGCTTTCTCGGACACGCCAGCCTGGCCGCTTCGCATAAGGAGTATGGCAAAGCGGCCATGTTTCTCGTCGTATCCCTGCCGTTCTTCGCGTACCTCTACCTGGCTGCTCTTCACTCCGATCCAACCTTGCACTGGAGTCTGCCTGATACCTGGCGACAATGGATTGCAACAGCCTTTCTCGCTCTCGTGTGGCTGTTTTGCATTGCTTTGCGCTGGTGGTACCTGTCAGGTGAGGCTCTCGCCATGCGTCATACCTCTGAAAGGAGCAAGCAATGATGCAGACGCTAATCCAGACATCACAGCCACAGGTGGACGGGTCTCCAAACAAGCTTTTCGCGCCCTGGCTGCGTCCTGTGGAACAGGTGCTGGTGTCTCTGGCCGCGTGGGTCATTGTGCCAGTCTGTCCGGTTCAATAACAGCACGCTCCCCAATATATTCCCACAACGTCCGTAAGGGAATACCCATTTCCTCGGCCAGGCGTTGTGCTTTGCAATGGCGGATGCGCATCCATTTGCCAAGGGCATTAGGGTATTTTGGATGCGTCTGGCGCTTGCTCTTTGTTTGCATACGTCCGGGTCTTTTCTAACTGGCAACATCACCCCCTACCACGCTTCCCCCGCGCCAATTCAACTACCTACCAAGCAATCATTATAGCTGCTCTTTTTCGGCTACCGAAACAACCATGCCTTCGCTAAAAAACGCTACTACAAACCATCAGGTTTTTCTATTGCTCGTTGCAAGTGAAGTACTGAGGATGTTTGCGAGGGCCTCTCCTACACAGGACCGCCTCTTCTTCAAGCCTGGTCCGACCATTCTTGCAGGGCAATGTGCGCCAGGTTCTCGATGGCCGCCGGATCGCGCAGCAAAATACTCGTCTCGTTTCGATATTCCTTATCCTGCTCCCCTCGATAGGAAAGCCAATTAAAACTGCCCAGAACGGCAAAGGTGCGGTCGCATACCAGAATTTTCTGATGCGTCCCGCTGGTCTTATGGATATCCAGCAACCCCGCTCGCTCAGCGGGTGCCTGGCTTCCCACTGCCGCTTTCAAGGCAGCAATGACGCGCTGGGCGTTATTGCGGTGGCGGCCCGCGTCCGGGTCGCCAGGCCGCTCGGTCGTGCCATAAGCGATGCGGACCCGCACCCCGCGCTTGACCGCCTGGGCAACGAGATTGCACAACTGGGCATCGCAGGCCCGCGTATTCATCCAGGGCGACACGATCAGCACTTCTTGCTGGGCCTCCCGCAGCGCCTGTTCCAGGAGGGCCCGGTGCTGTTCTGTGCGTAAGAATTCGCCCTGGTGCCGGTGGAGTTCCGCCAGCAGGCGTTCGCTCTCAGTACGTTTCGCGTCCAGTTCCTCTTGCAGACTGCGGATGCGCGCTTCCAAAGCCTCGCGTTCGCGCTGGTCAGCCGTGGCGGTAGTGCGCCGCACGAGTTCACTTGACAGTTGTTGCTGGAGGCTCTGTACTGAGCTTGAGGAATGCGCAAGGTCCTGGGCGACCTGCGCCACTACCGTGGAAAGCGCTGCCGGGACGGGCAGCGGATTTGCTGCCAGGGAGATGGCGTCATCGGGAAGGAGAAAGGTTCCACTTTCAAAGTGGCGCTGCAGCGCCGCCGATTCTGCTCGTTGCAGCAGCAGGTTGCGGTAGACGGCCAGCCGCTGCGCGCCCGTCTCCTCCTGGCGCACCACCACTACCGTCACCGGCGCGATATACTCCGGCGACACCTTCTGCAAGCTCAGGAGTTCAATCACTTCCCGGTGTTGAAAGCCCGGTGCCTCGCCCAGCGCCAGAGACACTTCTTTGATTCCGAAATCGCCCAGCGTCGGGCGCTCGTAGCGAGCAGGCGGGAGAATCACCAGGCCCTCTTTTTCCATCTGTTCGACCGACCACGGGCTATCTTGGTGCGGGATCGGCAGCCAGGTCAGGGCATTGAAGTGCAGATGCGCCCGCCGGTGATGGGGAACAGGTGGCGCTTGCTTGTCGCCGAGCGCCTGGCGTCCTTTCTCCGTCAAAAAGAGGTGCCTGCTGCCATCAGCTTCCGGCCTACCCTGGTTGATATAGTCCCGGCGCAGCAGGGTAGCCGCGGGCGCAACCAAATCGCGATCGTCCAGACCAAGCAGCCAGGCGATCTCCTCACGGCTATCCACGCCCAGGGCAATGGCATGGAGCAAGTAGATCTCGAAGAAGGAGAGTTCTTGCGGCTCCAGTACCTCGACCTGGATTTGCGCATAAAAGACCGGAATGCCAGCGTCGAAGACGTGCGTGGCCTGATAGCCGGGAAAGTCTTCCCGCACGAGTGCGGTGAGTTCATCCATGAGCGGCCTCCAACGAGAGATCGGTGAGCTGGCAGTCCTGGGGATGCGTGCGCACGTAGCGAATCAATTCGACGTAGGGGTTGCCTTCGGGGCCACTGCGGCCACGCTCCAGCGTCACGTGGTCCCCCACGATGATCAGCGCCTGGCGGGCGCGAGAGAGCGCCACGTTGAGCCGCCGCCGGTCGCGCAGAAAACCGAGCTGGCCTTCCTTGTTCGAGCGCACCGGGGAATACAGGACGATATCGCGATCGCGGCCCTGGAAGGCGTCAATGGTGGCGATCTCAATCGAGAGAGCCTGCCAGAACGGGCTGGTCGGAAGAATGTCTGCCTGCAGTTCGATGATCTGAGCATTGTAGGGGGTAATGACGGCCACTTCCTTGCGCACGCCCTGCTCCCGGTAGCTGCGCTCCATCCAGTGCAGAAGCTGGGTGATGCCCTGGATCTCGGTCCGGTTGTAGTAGCTCTGCCCCACGTGCGTCTCGTTGTGCCTGGGCAGCTTCGCCGTGGAGAACCAGGTCACCGGACGTGCCAGCCAGGGTAGTCCATGGGCGCGTTCCTGACGCTCGACTGCGTGCGTGAGTTTGCCCTCGTAAAACACCTCGCTCACCAACTGCCCAATGGCCGGGTGCATGCGGTGCTGAACGGTGAGCATCTGGACGGCAGGTAGGCGTTCGTCTTTCCCCTGGGCAACCAGGGTAGCAAACAAGCTCTCTCCCAGTTCATCCCGCGATGTGCCGAGATGGTGGAGGTCTCGCTCCGACAGTTCTTCATCGAGCATCGGTGGGAGTTGGCGCTCGTCTCCAACCAGAATGGCTCGTCGCGCGCGCACCAGGGGGACCAGCAGCTCCGGAGCCGTAGCCCGTCCCGCTTCGTCAATGATGGCCCAGTCGAATTCCTGGTCTTTGAGGTAGTAGCCGCCGGAGATGAGGCAGGTGGCTGCCAGGATCGAGGCACGTTCGAGAATGGGACGGGCAAAATCCTTGCGCTTGCCGAATACTTTGCGCCAGTTCTTGACCAGGGCGATCTGTCGCTCTTCCTTGACGGAAAAGCGTTCCGGGGCTAGCTGCTGGGCCACGACCTGGCTGAGACGCTCACGCTCCGCTGCAAGTTCAGCCAGCGCCACTCCTCGCACCTCTTCTGGCAGCGTTTCGCGAATCAGTTCCAGCGTCGTCTCCAGGTCGTGTTCCTCGTCGCCCAGTTCCTCCAGCCACTGCTGGCACTGCAAGAGGTCATCCAATACCTCTTCAGGCAGGCGTTGCTGGCGCTGCTGGGCGCGTCTCCTGCGCATCCGTTCCTGTAGGGTCGCCAGCACCTCGTCGGTGCGCGCCAGCACCTCGGTGCGCCAGGCACCCAGTCGCTGCTCGATGGTCCACACTTCCGCCCCGTGGCCGATCTTTTCCGTCCGGCCAATCCGCACGATCTCGACGCTTGCGTCTCCCTGTAACTCGGCCACGCGCCACAGAATATGGTTGACCGCCACATTGGATTGCGAGGCCACCAGGATGCGCGCATCGGGTTTGACCTTGAGAATCTGCAGGATGATCTCCGCCAGCGTCGTGGTCTTGCCGGTGCCGGGTGGCCCTTGCAGAAGAAACAGGTCGCGGGCGGCCAGCGCCTGGCGCACAGCCTGTTGTTTGTCCTCAGCCAGGTCGCGCTGGAAAAAGGTGAGATCGGGGTCGACCTCATCGAACTCGGCAGCCGCCAGGTCCAGCAACACAGCAGGCAAATGTGGATTGACTGTCCCTCCGGCGCGCACCATATCCAACGCATCTTTTTGGCGCGTGAGCGAAGCCTGTGCCTCTTGCTGGAAAAGACCTATGACGCCCGAAGGCGGCAGGTCGTCGGCAGGCTGCAACGGTGCCTGCATCTCAGCGGTGTCGCGGATGATCCGCACTGTGCGGCCATCGATGCGGCTGAGATGGCCAACAAAGGTAGCAGCGGCCTGGGGTTTTTCCGGGTCAATGATCGCCATAGGGGCATTGTCGGGCCAGGGCAGCGTGTCCGGAGGAGCCTCGGTTAAGGTAAAGGACAGGCTCTCCGACCCCAGGCGAGTCACACGGGTGTAGGAGAGCTTTGGGATGGCATCCAGCCGTTGTTGCTGGTGGAGAAGAACAGATTGCCAGAGCCGGGTGAAATCCCGGCGCTCGACCGCCCGCTTGCGTTCCGTGAGCGCTTCGACCTGGCGGCTTGCCAGCCGATCAAACAGTCCATCGAGCGTCTGGCCGAGCGCCGAACGAAGCTGGAGTGGAGGGGTATCATCACCCAGATGGGCAACGACCTGCCACAGATAGCAAGCAGGAGTTCCCTGGCTCTTCTGGCGTTCCATCTGCGGCAGGTAGGGGACGTGAACGGCCTTGACCACCAGCACCGGGACAACAGGATCACGCGCGCAGACGAGCCGCAAGGTATCGGTCAGCAGGCGCAGCGTGCCATCCTGGTGGAGCGAAAGCGAGACTTCCTTCGGATCCTCGCCGCCCAGTTCTTCGAGCAGCGCCGCCTGCGCCGCCTCCGTTGAAGTGCGGGCGATGCGTCCCAGATTGAAGAGATCGCGCCGCGCAGTCTCGGTTACCAGGAGGTAGACCTCCGGGAGGAGCTCGAATCTGCGGGTCTGTTCGAGCAGGCGACGCACCTGGGTCATCTGCGTGAAGCGGTCGGCGGGATGTGGGGCCAGCATGTGGTCGAGCAGGTCTTTCATGGAGCGTGGAAGGCGTTCGAGTGACTCGATAAGGCGACGAGAAATGCCATCAGGTGGCGGCTCGCGCCGGGAGAGCATATGGTAAAACACGCAGCCCAGGGAGAAAATATCGCTCTGCTCGGTGATGGCCTGCCCGCTACGCTGCTCCGGGGAGGCGTAGCCCACGGGCCAGAACGACGAGACCGTCAAGCCGGTGCCGAGTTCGTACTTGAGATAGCTCACGCCAAAGTCGCTCAGCAGGGCGTGTCCATCCGCCGAGATCAGGACGTTCGACGGTTTGACATCGCGGTGAATAATGCCCTGGCTGTGCGCGTGCGCCAGCGCATCGGCCATCTCACGCATGAGCGGCCAGCACCAGCTATCGTCGGAGCTGCGCTGATGCGCATGGATGACGTCGAGCAATGTGCGTGGGAAATAGTTGAACACCAGGTAGTGGGAGCGGCGCTCGTTGGACCAGCCGTAATCGAGGACGGTGACAATATGGGGATGTTCGAGCTGCGAAAGCGCGCGGGTCTCGCGCCGGAAAATTTCGCGCTTGAGCGCGTCATCGTGCCTGGTATCCAGCAGCTTGACGGCAACGATCCGGTGGCCATGCCGGAGGTCTTCGGCCTCGTAAACGGTACTCATGTTCCCGTTCCCCACTTCACCCTTGAGACGATACCGACCGGCGACAAGACCAGCAGACCTATTCAGCATACGCTTCCCCTCTCCTTCTTCTCATTGTTTCTCAGCAACCACCTCGCTGTAGGTAGTGGTATGACGTGTTCACCAAATCCCGCCTGCAGATGCCCCTGCGTTGACAACAAGCTGTATCCCAGACTGCGCCTCTCTGTTACAGGTAGCACAGAACCGCACAAGCAGCAGTATAGCATAGATGTTCTAGATGGACAAACTTTGATCAGGCAGGATGCCTGATCCTTAATAAATAGGCAAAGTACATCTCACTTCTGATAAGCAATCTGCCTTTATTCTTCACTTTAGATAGAAGTGGTCAGATGTACGACATTGACGACAAGCTGGCAATTGGGCGTGTACATAGACAGCCAAAACTGCTGCCTCTTGGTTCTATTTTGCTTCGCTTCTCTGCTCGCCTGTTTGAAGGAAAAAATCACGTCGTCTACGTGTGGATCAAAGGCAATTTCGCTGAACTCTGCCGCTTGAAGTAGCCGTCCTTGCAGGCCACTTTCTCCTCGTTAAAACCGCTCCTGCCTCAGGCCTGCATCTCTCCTGTCCAGGGATGCGCTTGAAGCATGGCACGTTGCAGGAACGACAGCGGATCCTCATCGAGGGCCTCATCGCGCTTCTGTAGCTCAAGGAAACGCTGCATGTAGGACCCGCCTTCTTCGTGTTTCCCCTGGAGGTAGCAGATCAACCCCAGTTGCTCGTAGAGCAGTCGAACCAGCAGGTGCGCATCACCCAGACGCTGCTCGGTAACCTGTAACACGTGCTTGAGAAGCGGCTCAGCCTGGGCATACTTCCGTTGTGCCTCGTAGAGGCGCGCGAGTCCCCGCAGAATCGTCACCGTCGTCTCGTGGGTTGCCCCCAGCGCCGCTTCGGCGAGCGCGAGCGCACGCTGGTACAAGGGTTCGGCCTCATCGTAGTTGCGCCGGGAGGCAAGAGCCTCGGCGCGGGAGTACAACATCCCGATCAGCAGCGGGTGATCCGCTTCCAGGTGGCGCTCGGCCCAGCGTACCACGTCTCCGGTGACCTGGATGGCCTCCTCGGACCTGCCGAGGGCTGTAAAGACCTGCGCCAGCGTGCTGCCCGCGCTGATGCGCAAGAGTGGCTCCGCGCCCTGGTCCTGCTCCACAACCGACCAGGCGCGCTGCGCGAGGCGTTGCGCCTCTGCCTCATGCTCCTTTTCTTGCAGCAGGATCTGCGCCTTTGTAGCGAGACACATTCCGACAAAGAGGTGATCAGGTCCGAGCAGATGCTCGGCATTGGTCCAGGCCTGGTCAACGAAATGCTTTGCTTGTACGTACTTTCCCTGCGCAATAGACACCTGTGCCAGCAGATGGCTGCTTGTCGCAATGAGAAGCGGACGAGTGTCACCATCTGACTGTACCTGGGAAAGAACCCGTTGTAAAAGGGGCTCGGCTTGCTCATACTTGCCCTGTTGCGCGTAGATATGCGCGAGTTGTGTGCGTCCAATGGCGACGTGGGGATGATCCGGCCCGAGAAGGCGTTCGTGCAGAGCAATGGTTCGCTGCGTGAGCAGTTCCGCCTCCGCATAGTCCCCGTGAGTGCTATAGCGCAGGGCAACAGTATGCAGGAAGGAAGCAGCCTCGATCTCCTCGGGATCAACTGCCTTGCTAGCCAGAGCCGCCGCCCGCTGTGCGAAAGAGCGCGCTTCTTGCGTTCTGCCCTGTGTTTTCAAGATGAGGGTGAGCTGGTGCAGGTTCGCACTCAGAGCAGCATGCTCCTCTCCCAGCCAGCGTTCGCGGATGGTGAGGGCGCGCCTGGCCAGCAGTTCTGCCTCCTGCGCCTTTCCCTGGTCGAGGACGACCTGCGCCAGCAGCGCCAGGTCGTCGGCCACCACTGGATGCTCGGACCCCCGTTCCTGTTCCTCAATGGAAAGCACGCGCCGCAGCAGCTGTTCGGCCATCGCCAGGTTGTTCAGTTCAATATGCCTGGTGGCTGCGTTGTAGAGGGTAATGGCCGTCTGTAGGTGATTCGGCCCCAGCGCCTGCTCCTCAATGGTTTGCGCGCGTGCAAGGAGCGGTTCGGCCTCGCGGTACTTCCCCTGATCGAGGTAGAGGATCGCCAGGTTATTGAGGACTGCGCCTGTATCCGGGTGTTCCGTTCCCTGTGCGGATTCCGCAATGGAAAGGGCGCGCAAGAAACAGGCTTCGGCCTCGCGGTATCTTCCCTGTGCGTGATAGAGTTGCCCCAGGTGGTTCAGGAGGATGCCCACCTGCGTAGCTTCGCGCCCAAGACGCTCTTCCAACAAGGTCAGCGCCCGCAAGTAGCATGGCTCTGCTTCCTGATAGCGACGCTGCCCCCGGTAGAACTCTGCCAGGCGATGCAGCAGCGCTGGATCATCCACACCTTCCCACCCCTCGCCGGAGGGGATGAGCGTCTGGAGCAGAGCGAGGAGGGAGCGCGTGCGCTCCGGCTTGCGTTGCAACATAACGGTTTGTAATAAGGTCCCTAGCAAGGCGAGTTTCGTGGTGAGGTCGAGCGCCTGCTCCTCGGTGAGGAGCGGTTCGACCTCTTGCAAGAGCTGCTCCGCCTCGGCATAGCGCTGCTGCCTGATGAGCAGGCTCGCCAGGTTGATCCGCAACTGGACCCGCGAGGTCTGCTTCGTCTCCGACTGTTGTTCCTCAAGCTGAAGCCGCTGCTGCATAGCCCGCTCTACCTCGTCCCAGCGCTGCTGGGTTACCAGCAGCAAGATCAGATGATCCAGCAGTGCTGCCACCAGCGCAGGGGCAAGAGTGGCCCGGTGGTCAGCGACACCGGCCAGCGCTGCTTCAAGCAGCGCCTCCGCTTCGGGATAGCGTTGCTGCTCCAGGTAGAGATGCGCCAGGTTGTTGCGAATGAGGGCGCTGTGGGAGTTCTGGAGGCCAAAGAGGTCATCGAAAAGGGACAGGGCTTGCTGATACAGCCGGGCAGCTTCGGTGAACACACCCTGCTCGACTGCCTGGATCGCTCTTCTGTGCAGATGATCAGCATATCGATAGCGCCTCTCACCTGTCCAATCACCAGTTGTCAGGTAATGTTCCAGTGCCTCTGCATCGACGACCCAGCGTTTTCCCTCGCGCTGACCTGCCAGCTTGTGCTGGCGTAATAAGGCGGTGATGTGTCCCTGGCTCAAGCCGGACATGTGGCTGGCTTCGTATGTGGAAAGCATTCGGGCCTGGTGCCGCGCCGCTTCATCCTTCTCTTCCATCGTTTTCTCCCGTCATTTGATAGGTATAGGCATGTGGATCTTGCCAGATAACTGTACCGAGATGCCGCGTGATTGCTTCTGCTAGAGCATCCGGTTCAGGACTATACCAGCTGAGGATGTATGTTGGAGTGCCATCGATCACCCGTTGCTCGGCCGCTGCCAGGATATCCTTGAGAAAGTCGTTGAAATTGACGCGGTCTCCCTTCTCAGCGAAGAAGGTCACTTCCACCAACCAGAAGCTTGCAGGCTCGAACTTCGGATCCCTGCGTGGACGTAGAAAGAGTGTGGTTCCACGAGGTGCGAGTGCCTGGAGTTGTTGCCGCGCAGCCTCGGTGCGCTGTCGATACCATTCACGTTCTATGGGGTCGAGATCTTCCGGCATTGTACTTTCCATTCTTTCAGAGTGACACTAATGACCCATTTTGCCACCAGACTACTGCTTCTGGCTAAGCTTGAATCCCACTTCCTACCTCACTGTTCTCACAGGGCCTGAACGGTCCCTACGATAGTACCAAGTCGGCTAAGCAGAGTGATGAGGCCGGGAAGAGTGGAGACATAGATGGACTCAACGTCCTGCCCAATCCACAGCCTGACGTAGTACGCGCAGTCAGGAGGATTGCCCTCCTTCTTTTCCCCGCCATAGACTTCAGCACGCATTCCCTGCTCCTGTGTTCCCATGACCAACGCTGGTTTCGTCTGGTATTTGAGACGATGCAGCGCTTCCTCAACTGAGATGTTCTCATCCAGGCACCGGCGAGAGACCACATCCTCCACAGCTTCCCAGCGCCCCAGATCAAACTTCCAGGCAGGAAAGGCGGTCGTTCGCGTACTGGGTGTCTGAGAAGCGGCGGACGTGGTTCTCGCTTTCCGGGACCCTTTTCCTGAAGAAGAACGCGCCGGCTGCTCTGCTTGCCGCACGGATGCCGTAGGGGAGTGCTTACGTTGCCAGGGAAGCGCCTGACCAGCGAGGCGACAGGAGACATACTCCACAAAGTCATTGAGTGTGAAGAGATGCTCAGCATCCTCATCTGAGATGGTCAACTGAAATTCCTCCTGGATCGCCCAATGCGCTTCTACCAGGTGCAGCCCACCGACTAATCCCTTTTCTTGCGTGATATCGCTCATCAGAGCGAACGACTCAGGCTCCACCCCAAGCGCCCTGCCAAGCGCGCGCCTCACTCGCGCTTCCACATCAGCAACATCCTGCTGGTCTTTCATATGCTTTTCCTGCCTTTGACAAGTGGGCTCTCGTGCTATAGGTTTCCTGTTCTCGCAAAACACAAAGGCCAGAAAAACAGCAGCAGAGCTAAGCTTTTCTGGCCGACAGAGCCAAATACGATGCCTCCAATACTTATAAGAGTACTGAAAGCATGTCTCTTCAGCCTGAGAAGAGGGAACTTATAAGGCAAACAGGCTTCATGCCTTACTTCCCACCACCTTTGCCGCCTTTGTCCTTATCCTCTTCGGGCATACGATCGATTTCCCAATGCGTGATCATAAACGTTCCTTTCCATTCGTTTCAGGTGGCAACCTCTTCTGGAGAGCTGCCACATTCAAAACAGCTACCAACAGGAGCGAACCATGCGAACCCAGGTATCGCACTTCCGTTCACTCAGGACGCACTACGAGAACAACCATACAAGAACAATGCTAGTTCCTGGTATCTTCGCCTTCAAAGGACATGATGTAAGCGTCTAGATCAGGGTCTAGAGCCAGCGTGCGGAAGGAATGGGAAGATGCTGTGATGCCAAGCTGTTCCATCTCCGGGAGCAGCTCATAGGCCACCTTGCCCACCGCCAGGCGGTCCAGCACCGTCTCATCCTGCGCGACTGCCTGCTCAATCAACCATCGCCCACGCAAGTACACCACATCTTTCGTATTGCAGATACCCGCCTGAGAGAGATCAGGCACACCGCGGAATGTGCGCAGGCAGCGGGTAAAGGCATTCCTCTGCGCGCGTCGCTCCGCCGTTGGCCGATCCTCATCGTCGCGCCACAGGAGTCGATACAATAACAAAAACGGTTCGAAGAAGGCCAGCAGGGAGGAAAAGGTTTGGGGAGGGCAGGCCACTCCACATGCAAGGCCGACTGCAAGTGTTCCTAACCAGATGCCTGAGTCATCCACGGGATCGCCATGCATCGTTGCCGCCTGCCGTTCATAGTAGTCGGCAACGCCCTCCTCAGTGATCAAGTACCCTTTTGTTCCCAACCCGAGGAGGCCCAGCAGCGAGCTTTCTCCCGCAATACTCCGCGCCACATGGCCTGCCAGCTCGTGTGACACGTACTCTCGGAGTTCATCCAGGGGTATCGGGTCTGCAGGCAGAAACACCTGGCGCAGACCGGCCTCAACCCGTGGCCCCGCCACGTTCGGATCAAGGACGACCTGCCAGTCCTCGTACCCATGCGATTGCAGGACCGCCTCGAAGAACCGCTTCGCTGCCTGGGCTGAGATCGCTGGCACATCAGCAGCAGGCGAATAGACCGTGCCGAAGGTGCCATTCGGTTCTCCTGCCAGGTCGAATGAGAGGTGAAATCGGTCGCGCAAGACCGTCATCACCTGCTGACAAGCTTCTCGTGTAGCGTTGCGCCGCTCTTCCTCTTTTTGGTTGATAGCTTCTGTCTCTGCTTGCTGCAAGCCCTGTAACAGAACCTGCCTCACCTGCTCCAGCGCATAGTGCATTTCTTCACTGGTAGGCTGCGGATAGAGGCGTTGCATGAGACTCCAGAAGCGCTCACCGTTCCTTTCGTAGGTTGCTTCGATTACGCGCAGGAAACAGACCTCATCCTCGATTGCGCCATGATAGAGGCGACGGACCACCACATTTGGTTCGTGTTCGTTGATGTCTGCATCAAGCTGTAGAAATGCTTCAATTCGCCGCCGCACTTCCGCGATGTCAAGCGCTGGATAGGAAAGCCGAGGCTCTCGGCAGGCAGCGTGCGTCTCATGCAGTTCTCGCTCTCGCGACTGCAACAGGATGGTCTGAAGCTGGTTCCTGATGGTCTCATCCACCTGTTGCTGCGTTATCAGCCGCTCCCATTGCTGTTGCTCTTCTTCCGTGAATGGACCCGCTGGAGCCCACCACCAGTAGGCATCGTAGGCACTCAACTCGCGATAGCGACGAATCCAGCGCCAATCCAATTGAAACCGTCCCTCCGGTGATACTGCGCGCGCGTCTTCGATTTCCCGAAGCGCTTTCTCCGCTAACACTTTATACATTCTCCTTCGCTGCGTGTGGATCGGAAGTAGTTCTCGTAACAGGCGCTCCGCTTCCTCAGCTCGGCCACTCAGCAGATACAGGCGAGCCTGATTCACCTGATAGATCCAGCGATCAGCCTGAGAACGTGTATCACCTGCATCGGCGCTGCGCGCAATTTCCTTGCGCGCCAACGCATCGAAGCGCAGAGCCTCCTCAAACTCCCCCAAGGCTGCCAAAATTTGCGATTTTTCCCCATAAGAGGCCGCCAACGAATCAAGGTCGGCATATCCCTGCTCTTTGAGTTCGATACAGCGATTGATGCTGTGAAGCGCCTCCGCAAAACGCCCCGCTCGATTGAGCTGATAGGACAGGTTATTGAGGACGGATGCCTGCTTTTTCTTGATGGTATCACGCTGGAGCGGGGGTAAGCCTGGCTGCTGCTCTGCACGTTGCAAGAGGGCCAGGCTCTCCTGATACGCTTCAATCGTCAGAGCCCGCCTCTGCTTCATCTCCTCCACCTGCCCCAGGGACTCGGCATACTCACCCCACTCGCTGTAGAAAGAGGCCCGCTTGGACAACAACGTCGCATGGAGTTCCGGATCGTCTGGCAGCAAGGGAGCCAGGCGGGTCGAGCAGTCCTCGAGCAGGTGCATTGCCTCTTCATAGCGATCCTCCCGCATGAGGCCAATCATGAGATGATCCACCAGGTGAACCTCCATCAGCGGCTCGACCCGCAAGCGCCCGGCAAGAACCCATCCATAGATACGCTCGTAGTCCTCTCTCCGCTGTTTTGCGTCAATCATCTCGCCAAGATACGAGGCCAGATAGTAGTGCAAGAGCAGCACACCACTTTCTGCTTCGATGTCAGTTTCAGGGGAAGTCCATGAACACTCTGCCTCCACCTCATGAACCAGTCTAGCCAGGCGTAGAATCTGTCCCGCATGGAAGCTGAGCCAGCCATGGTAGAGGACCAACTCAGCCGTTGCTAGCAGGCGGTGATGGCGCAGGAGAAGACAGGCAAGCTCGGTAAGCACCAAACCTTTCTCTTGCGTGTCAGCAATGCCCCGTTCAAGCCAACGCTGAAGAGCTTCAATCAAACGAGCTTCAGAATCGCGCCTCTCAGAGGGCGAAAGCTGCTGCCGGACCTGGGCTGCAACCATAGGCAGCAAGCGCACCCGCTTGCGATAGGCCGCTACCAGGGAAGCGTCTCGTAACTCCTGCAAGGGGGCTGGATCGCGATACAGGACTTTGAGAGCAGGTCCCCCCAAAGGCAAAGGAGCCAGGGCAAGATCGCTCAAGGCAGCTTTCGCCTCTGTGGAAAGCCGCTGGATCACCCGCTGCAGAAGGGGGACAACACGCGAAGCGATGGGGCCAGCAAATAACGAGCGATCCTCTAGCAAATGCGCGAGACGACGACTTTTGGTCTGGTCTGCTGACTCCATCGATTCATCCACTTCATCCTCGTCATCAAAAGCAGACCAATCGCCCTGCAAAAGCGGCTCTTTCATCAATTTCGTTACCCACTCCAAACATATCGGTACTCCCCCTACAGCTTCCACAACCCGTCCGAGATGCTCCTCTGGAAGATCACTCAGCCCCAAACGCTGGAGCAAGACAATTCCCTCGTCCTGCGAAAGCACAGGAACGAGTTCTTGCCTAACCCACTGAGCTTCGAGTGTGAACCAGGTTGGCCACTCCTTCGTGGCCACAATCACCGTGGCACGATGGCGGGCATGTACAAACGCTTCATAGAAGTGTTTCCAGATGGGTGTCAGATTTCCCCGCTCATCAAGGAGATGTTCGGCGTTGTCAAGCAGTACAAGTACAGGCCGATCAGCGTGTGCCAAACAACTCATTATCTCTTTAATCCGGCTTTGAAGGCTCATAGTGAGTGGCATGTGGGGTACTGGTCCAACACCTTCGCCCACTTCACTCAATAGCAGTTCCAGCGCCAGGTCAGCACCAATGACTTCCTGCTCACGCTCGGGAAGCTGGCAAAGAACGACGTAGTAACGCGGAATATGCTGCTGAAAATAGGTGGCAATGCGGTGGAGTTCCGAGGTTTTGCCGATTCCGGGCGGTCCATGAAGGATGATCCACTTGAGTGGGGACTGTCCAACAATGGCCTGATAGAGTGTGCCGAGCCAGTCCTCTCGACCAACCAAGTGACTAATCTCCATCCTTGATAGGATACTCTTGGAAGTATTCCTTTGTAAAGGCTGTGATGGCACATCAGGAAGTTGGTCAATGATAGCTAACTTTTTGCGTAGCTCCTCCCATTCTTGCGGTGATTTAAACACTTTGTGGGTTTTCTTAGCCAGAAGCTGTTTTTTCGCAAGACTAAGAAAAAGATCCCGATCGTAAAGAGAAAGTCGTACACCCGCATCTCTCAAGGCCTTATAAATTTCTGCTAACTCATCAAACGTTGGAGATCTTTTATTCAATTCAAAACTGGAGTAGCGCTGCTGCTCAATGGTATTTGGCAGATATGCAATCACCCTTGACTGCGAGATACCATGTCGATCACGGAGCCATTTCAGAAGTCCTCCGAAATGATCAGGTGACGTAGGTGCTATGAAGTCGTTTACGTTTCGTAATTGCACCGTAAATATCCCTTCTCACATATGACCTTCTACTAACTAACCCGATGTGCAAGTTTTTAAGCAACCAACCGATCTAATTGAAGCGGAGGAGCCTGCTCTTGCAAGTTGAACAAGACGCAAAGTGTATGCATCAACACCATGCGCAGCAAACGATTGCGCAGATGCCACAGATCGCGCGCCCACACCCGCTTGACGCCACAGCGATCGGTCAATTGTCCAAAGACCGTTTCGATGCGGTAGCGGACGCGGCCCAGGACAGCACTCCAACTGTGTGCAGGCTGGCCGCTGGCTTTGCGAAATGGTGCTTGCAAGCCTATCCCGATGGTGCGCAAAGCGGCTTGCAGGTCAGGCAGCCAGTAGTTGCGGTCGCCCAACAGCAAGCCACTAGTACCTGCCGCCAGGTCCCAGACGATCTCGCCTTCATGGACGTTGGCAGGGGCCAGATACATCTGCGTGATGACTCCAGGCCAGCACAGCCGCAGGTGCAAACGAAAGCCGTAGAAGGTTTGGCGGCAGGTATGATCTTTGCCAAAGCTCGCACTGTCATCGAACCGCCGACAGCGATAGGCTCGCGCAAATTGGCAGACCGGGATCGGCATACTATCTACGATGGCCACTGTCGGGTCATAGGACAAGAGCGTATCGCGGATCAGGCACCACAGCCGCTCTTTGATGGCCCACAGATTGGCGGCCTGGCGCAACCAGGTGGTGCGCGCCATAGACGCCATAGCGGGAAAGAAATGGCTGTAGTGGCGACGAAAGTAGTCAAAGACTTCCTGATCTTGGGACAAGCCCAGGTAGGTTCCAATCAGTTCCATCGTCATCACTTCGCTATCGGCCAACTGAGGCATTGGTCCGCGTTCACGCAAGCGTTTTCCTTTCGTCACCTGGGGCAACAGGTCGTCAAGCAGACAAAAACATGTGATAATACAGTCGTCCAGGTTCATAGTCTCCCTCCTCAGAAATGCGCAATACTTCTGAGAAGAGTAAATCCTATGAACCTTTTCTTTGGCAAGAAAACTTGCACATCGGGTTAACTAACGTCTACTCCTAAATATTGGCTATGCTTCGTTCTCAACCACAGAATATGCGCATTTATTAGATCAAGTATAACCAATGCGCAAAAGATTGTACAGACAAAATTGGCGTATTTACGCCTGTTTTTTGTCTCATACAACGGTTTTATCTGATACACTTCACACAGAACATAAAATTACTTCAAATTTACTCTGTACCTGAACAATTGAACAAAACAGAAAGGGTAAAAAGGAGTCTCTCTGAAGTAGCTAATGTATGGTGTGCAGAAACTTGCACAGTTTCTGCACGGTTTTACCTTCCTAAACGAAGGGGATTCCGCATACACTCATCTTAGGCACGCTACAAGAGACGGTACTCAACAGGCTTCCTAAAACGGATGCATAACGCCATCCTGGTTGCCTAAAGGAGAACACCCTGCTCACTTCTCGCGCACCGATGCCGGGATACCAGCATCAAACAGTGGGAAAGAGTAGTGCAAGCGGTAGGTATCACCCCGGTCGGTTAAGAACTGGACATCGAGTGGCGTTCCATCTTCATCGAAGGAACGCCGCAGGATCTTGAGCAAGGCCGATGGGTCATCTGGTGACATCCCAAAGGTAGCCCGTTCAACGCTGCTCGCCTGGACGCACTCCACGGTTTCCTTGCACCAGAACGGCTTCTTGCCCAGGCGCTGCATAAGCTGGTAGACATCGCTATCCGGCTTTTCCAGCTCCGGCATCATGGGGGCAAACCAGAGTGGGAGGTACTGATCGTTGATGCACACAATGGTGTCGGCGTCTCGGCGCTGCAGGTTACGGTGATAAATGACGGCTTCTCCCTCATTGAGTCCTAACAAGCGCGCCACCTCGGCATCAGCGTTCTGGACCTTGAGCGTAACGACCTCCTTCGAGGCCGGGTAGCCACCCTTGGAAATATCGGCGACGAAATCGCCCCGCCGGTTGGAGTCCATGCGGTGGCGCTCTGAGAGGTCAGCCACCCGGTACTCGTTGATCGCCGCATTGTTGGGCCAGGTCTTTTCAAGCGCAGGCAGGACGCGCACCAACCCCTCCGTCGCCAGGCGCAGCAGCACCGACTGAGTGGCAACGTTGTTGAGGCCGTAGGTTGCTTCCACCTGTTTCGTTGTCAGCACCTGGTCAGCCCGGTACTCACCAACCAGGATTTTCCGCCGAAGGTCAAGGTATGCCTGCGTCATCTTTGTCGTCAGACGCAAGCCGGGCGGCACGGTATGCAGGATCTCTTCAGGAGTTGGTCCTCTCATGACATGCCTCCGCCAATTGGCTGCTTGTCAACAAGGTCGCGCAGTGCAAGGATTTGATCCGCCATGCTTTGTACCAGCGTTTCGATAAGCGCCCTTCCCTTATCAGGGTCGGCCTGCTCAGGCGCGCCCCAAATGCCCTCACGTGTGAGGGCATAGGAGCCGAGAGCCTGGAGAACGGCCTGCACCTTGGCGGGGGCAATCACCGGTTCGTCATGAGCGGAGGCAGGTAGCCTCTCAAAGACAAGATCTGGCCAGTAGGCCCGGATGACCGAGGTTTCTACCGCGCCAGCGTGGATATCCTTCGCCGACGTGATACGGCTCTCGTCCCAGGCTTTACCCACCTGGGCGATGGAGGGAACCACGGCAGTAGGAACTCCCTCTCTGGCCGTGATTTCGGTGGCAAGAGAAGCGAGGAGATCATTGCCACCATGCCAATTAACCAGGACAAGGAGCAGTGGCATATGCCAGGTGGTGAGGCTATATGCGAGGTCATGCAAAACCGCGGCAATGGTTCCGACGTTGAGCGCGAGCGTGCCAAGTCCCCGGTGTTCCCAAGAAGCCGAGAACGGGAGAGCGGGTAAAAGCAGGGATTCCGTTCCCACTAGAGCCTGGTAGAGGCGCTCCGCCAGCAATTGAGCAATGCGTAAATCGGTATCGATGGGCAAATACGGACCATGCTGTTCACAGCTCCCAATAGGGAGCAGCACAATCATACGCCGCATACCCCGGATGGTTGGCGCTGGATTGGAAGTGTTCATGAATGATAAATGCATCCTTTATTTGATTAAGATAAACATGAACATTATAACATACACAATGTACGGTATTTGTTCTCTTTTATCAAATTAAGTCAAGGGTCTTGACTTTTCAATCTATCCTGTGTTACTCTGTTCAGAGTTAGAAAAAATTTATCAGAGCGAGAAACAGGGTGGTCTGCACAGGTCTGGGGAGATCTGCAAGCAGAGTGTAGGAGTGGATGGCTTCCGCTATCCATGCTGAGGGATGGGCTGGGGAACGAGGGGGATTGGCCCGTTCGATGTGGTTGATCTCCCTGCGCCCACAGGAGGCTATGCGCATGATGCAGCGCATAGAGGCGAAAGGATACACAAGTAGCCGGCACCTGACTTTTGAATGGGGAATGCATCAGTGAGGTTGTCTTCGTAGGTTGGCCCTCGTAGGTTGTCTTCGTAGCGCGTTGTTTGTAGGTCGTTATTTGTAGACCGTTACTCATGCAAACGCCTGGAGCTGGAACTCCAGGCGTCGCATGAGCCAACACAGCCACTACCGAGCCGGTACGTCCACCAAGACCACTCCAGGCCCGGTGGCGGCAACTCTGTCCGTTCAGTTGGACAGCCGACTCTGGTTTGTAATTATGAAACACCCCAGAGGCCGCTGTCAATTCCTGGGGGTTCTATGGGGTTACAAGCAGAGCAGCGCACGGTACCCATCTGTTGGGAGGTCGCCGTGTCCGAGATACCCCAGCGCTATCGCGGTCGTCTTCCGCGCTGGGCGCGCCGGTGTTACGTTCAGGAGCCGGTCAGCTCCTACGACCGTCCTGGCTGCTACCTCACCCGGATCGCGCTCACCCCCGAGGGCTTGCGCAAAGCCGGGCCTATTTACCTGGACCCAGAGCGAGAGGACCAGCGCGAAGTGCTTGACGTCTTTTTCTCGCTTATCGCCGCCGCCGAGCGCAACTCTGCCGATACCAACGGGGTCATTCGGGCGCTTCCTGCGAGTTGTTTACCGCACGACGCTCCCTTTGCTCAGAACGGAGCAAGCAACGATATCCTCTACGTGAAGGAAACGGGAGTGGTCGCCGAGCGTGTGGTCTCAGATGAGCGTGTTGAGTGCCTGCAGCTTGTTCACGTGGCTGTACTCCCCCATCGTCTACGGGATTACAGCGCACGCTGCGTTTACAGCCTCTGGCTGGATGCCGACGAGGTTGCCAGTGCCCCCCTGTGGGATTGTGAACTGGCAGGGCTTGAGTCCCAGGAACTCCACGAGCGCGTCTCGCGCTCCACCGTCAGCCCCGGCGAACAGGCACAGCAAAGCGAAGAGAAAACAGGGCAGCGGAGCGATCCTCAGGCAGAAAGCGAGCAATACTCGTTCCTGCCTCTCAAGGCAGTCATTGAGCTGCACGAGTATGAGCTAGACGGCTTCGACCCACAGCAGCAACTGAGCGTGCTGAATGCCGCGCTGGCCAAGGTGGTGCGAGCGACCACCTATCGCGCCCTGGAAGCATCGGCGTTGGCCTATCTTCCCACCGAGCAATTGCGAGCCATCGCGAACTGTATCGATGCCGTGAAATGGTGGTATCTGGCACTGCCACGCCAGGCGCGAGAGCCAGTGGCCCGCCTTATTGCGCAGACCCGTGCTGACGGGCGCGTCCTGGGGTACCAGGCGATTATTGGCGTACCAACGAGCCTGGTTGGCACGATCGATCGCCACCTGCTCGTGCTGCCGCGTGGCAAACCGCGTTTCTGCGCTCCCCAACCGACCATACAGGCACAAACAGCTAGCAGCGGGCGCAGAGCGACTGCAGCATAGGACAGGCCTGGTCTTCCTCTCGCTGGCATGCATGCCAGCAGGCAGGTGAGGCCAAAGCCCTTTCACAAGGAGGAACACACAAAGAACAAGCGGGAGGGAGATCCTCCCCCGGTAAGACAGCGAACAAGAGGACACAGGCCAATGCGAGGTGGATGCCCGCCCGCCTGTGTAGGGTCGACGTTGTCTTTTCTAGTGGGTGAGCTGCCGTCCGTTGCCCCAGCTCGTTCTTTGAAGTCCGTCTACCGCATGCCAATGCTGGGGCACAGGCGCAGCGCCGATTGGAGGAAAATGGACCATGTTTGACCTGATCGCAGGCCTGCTCATCCTCGGTGGAAACCTGTTCAATCTCAAGCAAGGCTACCCCTATAGCCGCCGACTTCAACGCTACCGACAAGGCTTTCGCACCATCTTTAAGGTAGGAATAGGCTACGGATCCGCCTGCGTCCTCAACGCGTTCTGGCCTTCCTGGCATCCTGTGACGCTGTTTTTGCTCCTGCTGTTCGTCTGCGCCACAGGGTACGACAATGCCTGCTTTATTTCTCTTCTTCAGCGTTCCTTCTCTGTCTTGCGCATGGTTGGGAAGAGGATCACGTCGCGAATGGAATGCTGATCGGTCATGAGCATTACCAGCCGGTCAATGCCGATACCCAACCCGCCTGTAGGCGGCATGCCGATTTCCAGGGCTTCCAGGAAGTCCTCGTCGAGTACCTGGGCCTCGTCGTCGCCCTGGGCGCGCTGGCGCATCTGATCCTCGAAGCGAGCGCGCTGATCGAGCGGGTCGTTCAACTCAGTGAAAGCGTTGCCCAGTTCCAGGCCGCCGACGAAGGGCTGGAAGCGGTCGGTCAGGTCAGGGTTATCAACCTGCCGCTTGGCCAGGGGTGAGACATCGAGCGGATAATCGGTCAGGAAAAGCGCCTGCTTGAGGGCCGCGTACCCCTGCCGGAACATCTCTCCCTTCAGGTCATCGATCAGGCGACCGCGCCCCAGCTTGGGATCAACCACGTAACCATGTTCGCGCATGGCTGCCGCCAGGCTATCGTGGTCGGGATAGCGATTGACGTCGATGCCAGTAAACTCGGCGATGGCATCAAGCAGGCGGTAACGCGGCCAGGACGGCGTCAGGTCAATCTCCGTCCCCTGATAGGTGATACGCGGGGAGCCGTGTAATTGCTCGGCGATAAAACAGATCATCTCTTCGACCAGCCGCATGATGTCCTGGTAATCGGCGTAAGCCTGATAGCATTCCATCATCGTAAATTCCGGATTGTGGCTGCGGTCGATGCCCTCGTTACGGAAGTTGCGCCCAATTTCATAGACGCGCTCAAATCCGCCCACAATCAGCCGCTTGAGGTACAACTCGACGGCGATACGCAGGTACAGGTCGCGGTCAAGCGCGTTATGATGGGTGATAAAGGGCCGCGCTGTCGCGCCGCCATAGAGCGGCTGCAAAATGGGGGTCTCCACTTCCAGGAAACCATGCTCGTCCAGGCAGCGACGCATGGCCGAAATGGTGCGGCTGCGAATCACAAAGATGCGCTTCGCCTCGTCACCGTTGGCGATTAAATCCAGGTAACGCTTGCGCTGGCGCAGTTCAACGTCTTCCAGGCCATGATACTTTTCAGGCAACGGGCGCAGCGCCTTGCTGAGAAGCCGATAGCGCTGCACACGGAGCGTCCGCTCCTGGCGAGGGGTACAGAAAAGAAAGCCGGTCACTTCGAGAAAATCGCCAATATCAATCAGCCTGAGCAGCTTATAAGCTGCCTTGTCGACCTCGTCGATGCCAAAATAGAGCTGAATGCTTCCTGTGCCGTCCTCAATATTCATAAAGGTGATTTTGCCGAGGATACGCTGCAAGCGAATACGCCCTACCAGGGTGTAGGACCCTTCAGGGCCTTGCCATGCATCAAAATGCTCCAACACCAGATCAATGGTATGGGTGCGCTTCACAGAAGATGGATAAGGATCAATCGTCTTGCTCTGTAGAGAGCGCAGGTGCTGTATACGTGAAGTACGCTCGTCTGCCACGATATTTCGTTTCCTTCTCGAAAAGTTGTTGGAGACTATTCTAACATTATTCATGCTCTACGCATAGAACTTACAGGCCACCTGAAGAGGCACCATAGCCTCTTCAGGTGGCCTGTAAAACAGACAACATGTAAACAGGGCATTTACTTCGAATTTAACCACCCCAAGAGCATTCTATACGGCATAGATAGGAACCCCTTGCTGGGTCTGAGGAAATCGCTCAAGCCCAAAGGGCGCGAGAGGGGAGGGAAGATGGCCTGTAATGAGGAATTCGACCAGGAGCTGTGCTGTAATCGCGCTCAACAGCATCCCAAACCCCCCGTGGCCACAAGCGAGAATAACGTTCTCCCAACCTGGAGCAGGCCCAAGAATAGGCCGTGAATCTGGAGTTTGCGGTCGCAACCCTGCCCAGGAACGCTTCACTTCGCATGTAGCAAGTTGTGGCGCGAGGTGTTGGACCGCTTCGCGTAGCGAGGCGATACCTTCTGCTGTCGTTGAATTGTCGAATCCGACTTCATCCCGCGTTGCGCCAACGAAAATAGTTCCGTCTGCCTTAGGAGCCAGGTAAGCTCGCTCGCCAAAGATGATGCGCCGTAGCGGAGACGCAGGTTGTAAGATGGCAAAGCACTGGCCACGGAGAGGCCTTACGGGAAGAGGAAGGTTCAGCCATTCTCCGCAGGTGGCGGCCCAAGCTCCAGCAGCGATGATAAGATGGTTGCAGGCAATCTCGCCCTCTGGCGTGACGATACCAGCCGCGCTATTTCCACACCGAAGTATTCCTGTCACCGGGGTATGAGCCAAGATAGCCGCTCCTAAGTTTTCAGCTGCACGAGCATACGCCTTTACAAGAGAGGCGGCGCTGAGCTGAGGCTCATCAGGATTATAGATGGCAGCGTTAACGTGATTAGCCAGCAGTGGCTCAAACAAGTGCAGACCCGTGCCACTGAGAAGCTCCATGTGGAAGCCCCGCTGCCGCCAAAGTTCTATCCATGTATGTAGACGGCCCTCATGCCGCGCCTGCACAATGCGTAACGTTCCCGTAGACTGGTATTCGATGGAAATACCACTCGCATCCTCTAATTCAGGGACGAGTGAGGGAAAGAGAGCCAGGCTGTCCAGTTGTAAACGCATGTAGGTATCCTGGGGCTTGAGGAATGGCCGGATCGGTGCCAACAAACCGGTTGCAGCAGATGACGCTTCGGCTCCGATTTCCCCACGCTCCACCACGGTAACATCTATGCCTCGCCTCCTGAGCTGGTAGGCCAGAGCACACCCTATTACCCCACCGCCTACTATTGCTACATCCGTTACTTGTTTCATGATCCTCCTAGGTATTACCGTATGCTAGCCAAGCCCAAGACGCTCACCTAGCTCCCGAACACCGGGATGTTTGTTCCCTGATAGACTTCTGTACAACTGGACTATTTTTTCTCTATTACTATCCGAGCGTGTTGCTTCGATGATATCAAGAGCGTCAAGTGCCAGGTCGCAAGCACCGCCAATGTCGTGGTCAGCGTAGCAAAGATGTGCCTCCGAAATGAGAAGGTTCCCGCGCCAACGCGTGAACTCAGGAGGGAGACTCTCACGCACAATGAGAAGCGCATCTTGTGCCTCGTCTATATTTCCATATCGCCTAAGTACATCCCCTCGGATCATCATGAGACCTGGAAGGTCTACCTTTGCGTAGCTCCCGTCGCCATCCAAAGTTCCATACGCCCGCACAGTACGACCGACGTCATCCAGGAGCGCGAGGCTCTTCCGCTGGAGCTGCTTATCCGCGGCATTCAGGTGGGAGTATACCTCTGCCAGAAACACAGAGACATAGCACCGCAGTGGATCACGCGCCCTTGCCGCATAAGGCAGCGCCGCTTCGGCATCCTTTGCTGCCAAGTCATACTCACCTCGATCAACATAGATCTTGGCCCGTCGGTAGAGCGAAGCAGCAATCAACTCAGCATTGGTTAACTCAAATGCCAACTCCACGGCCGCATTGCCCTCGCGAAGTGCTTCAGCGTGATCGCGCCGGTCGCGCGCGATCACGCTCCCGAGCTGCAAGAAGCGGCAGTAAAGCGCCTTCAACTCGTCCTGAGAGATGCCATGCGTACTCTGAATAGTCGCAATCAGGTGTTGCTGCCAGTACGACACGGTTCTTGCAGAACGCTGTGCGCTACTTGTGTAGTAGGCTTCCCAAGCCAGAGATAAGACATCCTCGTAGGCCTGCATGGTATGGGGGTGAATCGGTTGGAAGGTGGCGATCAAAGGATAGCCGCTCTGTGGCGAACCAATCTTCAAGAGGAGGGCAGGAATACCCAAAATTCCCGCCAGGGCCTCACGGCGGCTAAGAGATTTCGGCAAGGCTGGTGTCTCCTCCAATTCATAAGCTCGACTGACAGAAATACCAAGTTTTTCTGCAAGTTCTTCAATATTCATGCCGCACCTTTTCCGATAGTGGCGTATTACCTGGCCGACGTGGGGGAACCCATCCTCGCCTGGATCAAAGTGTCCATATGCATACCACCAATAATACTGTGATGACGGCTGGACGTCCTGCATCAGATGAACTACCATTGCTGATCCCCTTTACTGCTACGAGCCCGGAGTTGCTCGTCCAACGCGTTACTACAAGAGTAACTAAAAAGTCTTCTTTCTACAATCCCTATTGCGTGGATTCCGGAAAAAATCCGCAATTTTGGAAGTCCTTCGATCTGCCTGGCACAAAGATTGTGTAAACTTCTTACAAAGAAGTCACAGTAGAGTGTGCTTCCCTTGCAAAGACGAACGCAAGGTCATGTACGTTTTACAAACCTAGGAACATTGTAAGGAAGAGGAACGATAGCTGCACTTTGACAATCGAAAATGTCATATTCCTAATCTGTGCTGGTTCGCTCCATGCGCTTGAGCATCCTTTGTATCAGTCGAGATGGATTGCGGAGTATGTCATCCAACACATACCCTTTGCGCAGTCCATCTTTCAAGGAAACAACCTCCCGGAACCCGAGTTGTTGACAGAGGTTCTTCCCCTCCTGGGTCACGCCGATGCTGTACCAGTTTTTAATGTCATACTGGGCAGCGAGGAGCATCGCCCACTTGATGGAGTGGTACAGCAAAAAGCGGCCACGGAGCCGGTCCATCAGCGCGTCCCCCGTCGGAACAACGGCAATTCCTGCGATGTAGACTGAGAGCGCCGAGTCTGCCCACGGTCTGATGGCCTGATCGGGAATATCCTTCTCGCGCAGATCATCGCGCAGAAGAGCGAGGATGATTTGTTCGTCGAGTGGAAGCATCGTCACCATACCGGCGAGATACTTTCCTGCCTTCACGGACATCGAGATCTCAGGATTGATATCGCGCCACTCGAGTGCGCGTTCAAAGCTGATGATATCCTCATCACCGTACAGTTGACGGGCATTTTCGACGGCTACCCAAAGATCTGCTGTCGTCGAGGAAACAAAGGAGAGGTGGGATACACGCTGTTGCGCCTTTTCTCGCCGTTGCCGACGTGCAAGCACATCAATGGCACCCTTTGGAAAAAGCATACCAATTTTCCTGTGCTTTGGCAACACATAGGGGAGTTCACCATCACGAGCCTTTCGATACACGCTGGCTTGAGAGAGGTTCAGAAGGTGTTCCACTTCCTCGAGTGTATAGAATTCGCCCTGTTGATCCTGATTCACACAGATACCTCGCCTACTCACGTATTTTCCCTATTATACATGAGATACGAGAAAATGGAAAAAAATAAAAATCTCGCCGAATAGCAAAAATTTATATGTAACAATCTTGACTTTTTTGATAAATTAATCTATTATGATAAAGTAAAGACTTTTGAGAGAGTTAAAGCAGATACAAGGGTGGTCTGCACAGGTCTGGGGGACCTGCAAGCAGAGAGTAGGAGTGGGTAGCTTACACTATCCATTCTGAGGGATGGGCAGGGAACCAGGGGGATACGGCCATTCGATGTGGTCGAACTCCCAGCGCCCATACGGTGCCATGTGCTGCATCGTGCGCATGGCGGCGAAAGCACAAGCGAGTAGCCGATACCTTGCTTTCTATGGGGAATGGCATCAGGTAGTTGTTCTTTGTAGGTTGGTTCTCGTAGTGCGTTTTTGTAGATTGATCTCGTCGTTTATTTTTTGTAGTGCGTTTTTGTAGGTTGTCCTCGTAGTGCGTTTCTCACAGTCCTCATGCAAACGCCTGGAGTTCCAGCTCCAGGCGTCGCATGAACCAGCACTGCCACCGGGCCGGTACGTCCGCCCAGACTTCTCCTGGCCCGGTGGCAGCAATCCTGTCCGTTTGGTTGGACAGTGGGCTCTGGCCCCATCCATTATGAATCACCCCAGAAGCCGCTGTCAAACCTCGCCTGGAACCTGGGGGTTATTATGTCTGCATGCGTCGCAACGGCTCCTACCCACACCGATGGGCAAAGACTACCAGTGTGTTGTGAAGTGTCCATTGCGCAGATTCCACTGCGCTACCGTGACCGCCTCCCACGGGGGGTACGCAGTTGCTATATTCAGGAACCGATTCCTTCCCACGATCGACCTGGTTCCTACCTCACACGCATCGCTGTCACCCCCGATGGCTTGCGCAAAGCAGGGCCTATTTATCTCGATCCTGAGCGAGAGGACCAACGAGAAGCGCTCTCCACCTTTGTGGCGCTCCTGAAAGCCGCCCAGGAGGACCCGGCCTGTCAGACTGGCACGCTTCGCGCCTTTCCCGCGTCCTGGCTTCCGCAGGATATACGCTCGGGGATTGCACTCTGTTCCGGTGAAACGACGCTCTACCTCGAGGAAACGGGGGTCATTGGCGAGCTGGGCCACGATGACGGGGTTGTGCGTGTCCAACTGGTCCACCTGGCTGCGCTTCCCCACTATCTGGTCCACCCATGTCAGCATCGCATCTTGAGCTTCTGGATGCTCCAGGATCTCGTGGAACGCGCTCCTGAGTGGGGGTCGGAACTCGCCTCCCGCGAAACGCTGGCACAAAGGGAACAGGTGCAGCGCTACATCATGGAACATGGTGGTCATGCTGAATCCATAGCGGCGAAAACTACCTTCCCAACCGACCCGCCTCAGCCAACATCCGAGCAACTCGCATTGCTCCCTCTCAAGGAAACCATTGAACTGGCTGAGGAGGACCTGCAGGGCTTTAATCCTGAATTGCAGGTCGCCGTGCTGGATGCGGTACGCAACAAAGTGGAGCAGATCCAGAGGTTTGGTTCCTGGCAGGGCAGCCACCATTCCATTGCATCTCTTCCACGACGCCAACTCCATGCCATGCAGGCTTGTATTGAAGCCATCAAGTGGTGGTATCTCTCGATACCACCAGAGGCACGTGAACCTATTACGTGGGCGCGGCCAATCGACGACGCCCACGGGTATACCATTGGCTACCAGGTAATTATTGGTGTACCTTACTGTCTGGCCAGCATGATCGAGCGCAACTTGTTCGTACTGCCGAAAAACACACCACGTTTCGATGCTTCCCAGTCAGCAGCGGCAGAACGTAGATCACTACAGGTGACGGCTGCTGCGTAGTAGAGCAATCGTCTGCTCATTAGGTGGGCAAAAACCGTTTCACAAGGAGGAACAAGAGCAACACGTGGGAGGCCATATCCTCCCTTTCACGAGAAAACTAACAAAAGGTCACAGGTAGATGCGAGGTGGATGCCCGCCCGCCTGTGTAGGGTCGATGTTGTCTTTTTCGTCCGTCCCGCGATTGCATTAGGAGATGTAGCAAGACACCCCTACCTCCCAGCATCCACAGGATGACGACTATTCAGCTTTTACGGTCTCATCGCCGCCTGCTTTCTCATTTTTCAAACAGACGGCTTTTAGAGAGGACAATGTTCCATGCGATGGCAAAAAACACACCTTTTGATTGCTCTTGGCATCCTTTGCCTCCTGGTCGCTGCCGCCTGCTGGACCAGGGTGATCGAATCACTGCTGCTGGCGCTTCACTTTTTCTTTCAGTGAACGCCGGTACCAACAACACGCAGAACGACTGTCCAGGTTGTCAAGGCTCTTCCTTGTGCTTGCCATGAGGTGGTGTGCTGGGAAGCCAGGCTTCCCAGTGTGCAGCGAAGATTGTGCCGTCCGGCATATCTTTAGAATGAGAATGAGCTTTTAACTCACCCATTATCTTGACCAAGAGCTGAGAAAAATCCGCACTAAGTGTAGAAAATCGGCTGGGATGCGCGATACTTTTAGAAAAGCGCAGCGTTGGTAAAACCAGCCTTGTTTGGCTGGAGAAGCACCTTGATCCTCCTGTGCTGAAACGCTTTTTTCTAAAAATAGCGCGAAATTTGGAACCGTCCTAAAGATATTTCGGACGCCATGTTGTTTGTCAGGATTATAGTCGCTTTCTGAACCAATTGTCGTCGCGTATTATGATGTAAAAGATGCAAATAAGGTGCGTTTCTGCCGCAATTGCTGTCGTGACATCAGAAAGGGGTTCGAGTACCATTTTCCTTCTTGTTTCGGCGTCATTTTTTGCTGAGGCGACAGCAATTGCGGCAGAAACGACAGCGTATGATGGCAGATCAGGAGGGAAGGCGAGAACAGGCCGGAGCAGTATCAGACAGGTCACAGATCCAATCATTTCTGCCGCAATTGCTGTCTTTTGTGCGCTTTTTCTTTCCAGGGGATGAACCTTCTACTCAAAAAAAGAGCATTCACAGACACGACCGATTATGAGGCGGGACCAAAAACCTTCTTGATGCTTTTCTCCTGCTTCTTGACTGCCTTTAATCAAGCAAACTGTGATTTTTTATCTGGCGGAATAACGACAGGAATTCAGGCAAACCACACGCCACAAAGATGTTTGAAAGCAAGAAAGAAAAATAGACCATGATTCCTGAACCGATCGTCTTTTGGTCCCTCATTCTCCTCGCCTGGATCAGTTATATTCCCTGGAGCAAGGCGGCACGTCGCACGCGCTTGGCGATCTCAGGCGTATTGCTTACAGGGGCAGTGTTTGTCTGGGTTCTTCATCTCCTGGGCATCTACGCCTGATCTCTGCAATGACAAAAGCGTTTCGGGCAACCCTCACCTACGGCGGGCGTATGCCGACAACACGCCAGAGTACCCGTCCTACACTGTTCGTTCCAGCAAGGAACTCCCATTTTCACTGGTTGAAGTTTACTTGCTTTGCATACCACCTGATAGAGGAGGGGAAGACAATGATCCTTGAAATGATTGCTCATGAAAGCGGATTGCCGCCTGAGTTTTACCAACGTTTCCCCAATCTCAGCGAGACGGAAAGTAGCATTTGCTACGCTATTTATCGCGCGCAGATCACGACGCTGAGCGATGATGATAGAAGGTTTCTTGACAGGCAAAAGCCGCTTATCATTGACTATCAAACGATCGACTTCCAAACGTATGAGCAACCTGTCGCACATCAGTCATGACTGCCACACGTGAATGGTGGAGTCAACCAGTTAAAATGACAAAGCGCAACGACGACCAGGGACAGCATCTCCTCCGGGAGCAAGGGTCACTCGAAGCGCGAAGGCCAGGCCTCAGCCCCCAGCAAGCCATCAACAGCTTCCGTGCGCGGCTCGCCCCGAGGGGCAGCCACCCCTTGTCACACAATGCACAACACAGGCAAGAGGTGACTCAACTGGCTGCCTGGCTAGAACACTCCTGGCCTCTGCCACGGGTGTAGTCGTCCCACTGTTTTACTGTCAGTAACGCTTGTCGCAAGAAAGAGCAAAGAATATGCTACGTGAGTCTTCTTTCTCAACCAAACGACCAACCCTGGGTTCCACGACGGAGACCATCCTGGCAGGATGGAAACGCGCCTGTGAGGAAAGTTCTGCTCAAGCGTCTCGCGTCCGGGCGCTTTTGACGATCGGTGGGGTAGGCGAGTGGGAATTCTGCTGGCAGGATGAAACGCTCCATCGGTTGTTGGGTGCTGATACATCACGCCCCGCTACAGCTGGCGAGCAAGAACTGCTCCGGCGATGCATCACCTACGGCTGGTTCTTTGTCTATCAACAGCCAGCAGCAGGACAAGAACCGATTCTGCTCCATGCCGTTGGGGGCGTTCTCCAGGAGAGCTTGTCGCAAGGAGACCAGATGCCTCAACAGGAGAACGAGGAAGTGTTTTCCGGCGTGATGACGATGCCGCCTCTATCAGCTCCGCCTGATCGCTCTTTCTGGCGACTATTGGGACCTCTGGTCGTTGGCCTGACGATAGCTCTGAGCCTGGGTGTGGTGTTGCTTTTCCGCAACAAGCTGCTTGGAATTGGCGTGGTGGCGCTCCTCCCAGTGTTCGTATGGTTTGGCTCTCGTCACCTGGGTCGGCGAGGAATCGTCCCTCCACCTGCTGAGTATCGCCGCGTTTCTCCCACCATTCGTCCCTGAACACCTGTTGTTTCTACCGAGTTGCACAGGAAAAGCGTCCATCTGTCCAGGCACCCTGGCGAGCGAGAAAGAAGGGCGAATCATGTTTCATACCATCCTGATCACAGCCAGCATTATCATTGCGAATGGCTGCTCACTGCTCTCCTACAAGTACCCGGCAAGTACCCGGTTTGAACGCTATCGTCGCGGCATTCGCCTGTTCTTTGCCTTGAGCATGGGTGGAGGTATTGCGCTTCTCCTTGCGGCGGTGATGCCGTCCTGGCACCCCCTTCCCTGGTATGCGCTGCTGGCCTCAGCAGCGCTATGTGGGAAAGCAACCCAGCAAGCCTTCGTGGCTTGCTGTCAGCCAGAGATGCGGCTCGAGCAGGCCGCCAAGGTCGTTGCCTGGGTTCTACTAGCCGCCGCGCTCGAACTCGCTGCACGAGCAGCCGCACAGACGGTAGGCCTCTAACTGGACGGGAGCCGCGAGGTTACTTTTCCCAGTTCATCAGACAGCAGGGTTTGCACGAGCAAGCGGCAAATTTGCTTCACGGGAAGATGTTCTGCACTTGATGAAGCACTGCCGGGGAGAAGACCGCTCCCTGACACCTTGTTGGTGGCGGAACCCTTTCCTTTGAGTGGCTTTACCTTGACAGAGCGTGCCAGCGTGGAATAGGCTCCCCACGTTCTTTCACGTGAAAGGAGGGATCGTATGACTGAAGTTTATTCTTGCAATTCGATCGAAGAGGAGGGACAACCATGATGCATACAGCGGCTTATCGGTTCGACGGGTCTAACTGCCGCAATCGGGAGGGCGGCCTGCCCTCACACATACGCGATTTCTTCGAGCGCATCAAACCGCCGGAGGAGAAAATGTTGTCGGGGACCGGGTACTTCCTGGACCAGTGGGACCGGGGGGTTCTCCATCTCACCCCAGAACAGGCCGCCGAGCTGGGGCAGCTTGTGGCCGAGTGGAACGAGCCAGGGGAAGGCGAGACGTGCCACGCTTTTTGGATTGAGTTCAGGGAGGCCACCGGGGCGGAACACCTTGTCCCGGTGGCCTCCCCCAGGGGCGAGGTGCCGAATCAGCACTGGCAATGGTGAACCATGAAAAACGGCAGATGAAACTCTACATGATACCTGTGCCGTCTACGGCGCTACCGTCCAGGCGATTTGCAGCACAACAGACTCGTGATTCGCGCCCGGCGGGCTTTCATTCCTCGCAGATCCTTGATGTATCATGGTTCTTCATTTCACCACAGCCACCCATCTCATATCAGAAATCTGCCTTCGAGCAAGGGATGGACATGAGGAATCATACGCAGGTGGAGGGGGCCTGGCACAATACGTTGTTCCTACCCCCTCTGGATCACTTCGGACCCAGCCATACACAGCAGAAGACCTATCTGCAAACAACGTACTCTTTCGGCAGAGGATCGCACAGGTCCTCTAAAAACGTGGGAGGCGCTTTCCTTCGCCAATCGTTTGTCCCGTTCGACGAAGGAAAGCGCCGTTGAGGCGGTGGTTCCCGCCAGCAGTCCTAGTATACCTGATCAGGCGGGACCTCCGCAACGGAGGTTTTTTTATGAGCCCTACGACGACGGATACGACACCGTTCCCGGCGGCACAACCACCGGTCTGCTATTGCTGTGAGATAGCCCTGGGACGGACGGCAAACCCCTACAAAAGTACTACCTGCCCTAAGCATTGGGCAGGTATCGCCTTCCGGCTCTTCCGCCAGTTAATAGGCACCGGCCACATGCGACGCCTGCTCACCTGGCGGCCAGATCACGTCCTGAGGTGTTCGTGGTGCTGGCGTGATGCCGGGCTGCAGAGCGCGTTTCCAGCCCACTGGACATCAGGGGTGTGTCACCAGCACGCCCGCTGGATGTGGAAGCAGGCGCGCCTGCGCCAGAGACATCGTCAACACCTTCGCAAGCCCGTCGCTGCTGGTTCCTTCCGAGCAGAACAGGAGGAGAGCAAGGCATGAAGAGGTCAGGCTCATCCGCAAATCCCCTGGATCCATTTCGTCCGCCGGCACCAGGGAGCCGCTTGTGTGATACCATCGTCCGCTCTCCAGCGCTTCGCCCGCCCAGTTACCGGGCGCATAAACGTGGCCTTGCGCGCGCGTATACGCGCTTCCGCATGCAGCGGGCCACCAAAGCCCTGCGGGCCATGCGGCGGCACCTGAAAGCTCTGTGCCGCCAGCAGCAGGTGGCGTTGGAGAGAGCGTTCTTTGAAGAAGCTTTCACCCCTGTGCTTCGTTTGACACACACCGCCGGGGGTAAACATCCATGACCATCTTGACGGCTGACAGCCAGGCCTGGTTCAGCGACATCTACGCGCAGGAGTGGCACGGCTTGTGGGGCTATCTCTGCTATCTGCTCAGCGGGGATCAGGAACAGGCCGCGGACCTCGTGCAAGAGACGTTCGCCCGCGCCTGGAAGGCGCTGCCCGAACAGATTCTGAAACACGATCTGCACACGCTACAAGATCTGAAGAGCCTTACACTGCGCCCCTGGCTCTACCGAATCGCACGCAACTGCGCAATTGACACGCTGCGCCGCGCCCGGCTGGCCAGGTGGTGTTCCTGGGAGGATCTCGATCTGGATCCGCCTGATGAACGCTGCGCTGATCCCCAGGACGCCTATCTGCTCACCGGCGTAGCGGGTGAAGTCCTGCGCGGGCTCCCGCCCAAACAGCGGTCCGCGCTTATCCTCGCGTATCTGCACTGCGCCACCCAGCGCGAGATTGCCGAGCAACTGGGACTCGAGGAAAGCGGTGTCAAGGTGTATCTTGCACGCGCTCGCGCCGCTTTCTGCGAGCGTTACTGCCAACTCACAGCCGAACAAGACGAATCCGTAAGCAGGCAGGCCTCCTCGGTTGACCTCCCTCCTGGGAGAGAGCCGGAACAAGACCTGACCAACGTACTGCCTCTACCATCATCTCTCGATACAGGAGAAGTTTCTATGATGCTACAATCAACCACCGACCACCTCACCGCTCCAGCACAAGAGACATACACCGGCATCGTTGTCGATTCAGAACAGAAGATGCACCAGCTTGAGCTGATATCTTCTCCCGCCGGTTCCCGCCTGCTGCTGGATGGGGGAGAGGCAACGATCATTGGTGTTCACATGACCGCGATCAGCCTGCGCACGGCGGAGGCAACGATTACCGTCTCCCCAGATCGCTTCTGGCACGCCCTGATGGGGGACGAGCCAGTGGCCGGGCAGGCCGGCTTCCTGCTGGCCGAAACGGTGGCGCGCTGGCAGGTGGAACAGGCCCGCCGACAGCCCCTCCAGGCATTACAAGAGGCGCTCGAGCGCCTCTGCACTCTTGGACAATGGGTAGAGGCGCTCACGTTGCCTGAGCGATTGCCCGACCCCTTCACCTTGAAGGTGTTGGAGCGCTACGACCACACTCCCGCCTCGGTCAAGGCCATTGCGTTTATGCTCGGCCAGCCGCACGAAGGAGTCGTCGCGCTGCTGCGCCAGCTGGGCAAGCAGGTGGACACCATTCAGGGGAGAACAGCCGCCGCTTCCACCACTACCAGTACGCCTCCTGCCTCACCGCCCGAGGCTTCAGCCGACGACGAGGCAGCTGCCACTTCCGGCGCGCCGCTAGCGGCACCGCAGCTGCGCCTGGATCGGGTCGCGCGCCCACGCGAGCAATTCCGCTGGACCCCCGAATTGAAATGCCGACTGGAGGCAGAGTTCCTGAAGCGCACGGAGACCAGTAACGCTGATGCCGTGCGCGCGGTGGCCGACCTGTTAGGGTTGGCCGAAGAAAAAGTAAACTACCAGGTGTATCAGATGGGGCTGCACACCAGGCGGCGCGCTTTGCTACAGAGAGCGGCAACGCCAGCAGGCGAGCAGAACACCGCAGGCGAAGAGGAGGGAGGATCGTCATCGCCGACGACCGTCCCATCCTTTCGCGCAAGCTGAGAGTCCCTCGCCAGCAGTTCCTCTGGCCGGGGCGGCTGCCCCATTACCAGGAGAAATTGCCACCGTCTCTGCCTTGCTTCACGTAGACGCAACCAGGCAGTTTTCTCCGCCAGAACAGCAGGCTGAAGGTATTCCACAACCCCGGCGTGGTGCTATGCGCCACCGCCGCTCTGAGAATGGAGATAAGCATTCACTCGATCCACCGGATGTCGGTGAGTCAGATGCCGTGATGACCTACCTGCGCGAGATTGGCCGCGTGCCAATGATTACGCACGAACGCGAAATCGAACTGGCGCAGCGCATCGAGGCGGGTGATCGCGAAGCGATGAAGCAGTTCATCCTGGCGAACTTGCGTCTCGTGGTCAGCATTGCCAAACGCTATGTCGGGCCTGGCTTGACGCTGCTGGACCTGATCCAGGAAGGCAATATCGGCCTTATCCGGGCGGTACAGCGCTACGACTGGCGGCGTGGGCATCGCTTTTCCACTCATGCGACCTGGTGGATTCGCCAGGCGATCAGCCGGGCCGTTGCCGATAAAGGCCGCACCATCCGTCTCCCCGTCTATGTCAACGCCGCTTTGAACCGCATTCGCCGCGAACGCCAGCGCCTCTTGCAGGAACTTGGCCGCGAACCGACCGACCTCGAACTGGCAGCCGCCACCGGCCTTGACCCTGTGCGCATGGTTGAATTGCAGTCCGCCCCCGGCGCTCCGGTTTCGTTGGAACTGCCCGTAGGCGAGGATGAAGAGCAGGAACTGGGCGACGTGCTGGCCGATACCGAATCCGCTTCACCAGAAGATATCGCCATCACGCAAACCCTCAAAGACGAAGTACAGCGCGTCCTCGAATCCGTGCTGACGCCCCGCGAGCGGCTGGTGTTACAGCTCCGCTTCGGCCTCGGCAACAGCCAGGCTCACCCGTTGGAGCAGGTCGGACGCAAACTCGGCATCACCCGCGAGCGTGTGCGCCAGATTGAGGAGCGTGCGCTTGCCAAGCTTCGCCAGCCCGCCGTGCTTGAGCGGTTGCGCGGATAGCCTCCCTGTCTTGGCCCTCGCCCGGCGCGGCAGTCCATCTCACTGGATGCCCTGGCCAACGCCAGCATGGTACAGGTGTCAGATGGGGCCACCATCACGGTAGTATTCACATTGCATGAGCAGAAAGCGAGGAAAGGGATGACCTACACTCCAAGCCAGGAAAAGTTCCTCCGCACGTTAGCGGCACTCAACGATCAGTGGAACCGCCAGGATGACGAGAGCCAGCTCTCGTCTGAGTTGGATGCGTTCGCTGAGGAGCATGGCGTCCGTATCCGTCACCAGCGAATTGGGCGTGCCTTTGGCTGTTATCTCGTCTCTGCTGACGATCTGGCGCGCATTGCGGCTCTCGACCCAAAGGACATCCCGCCTTATGGTAAAATGCCACGTTGATCGTCCAGTTCAGCCGGTCGGGCGAGTGATACAACGCATGACTCGCCCGACCGGCTGACACGCCATTCTCCACGGCCTGTCAGGCAAGGCAGCCTATCGCGCAGGAGTGCCTGGCTGCTTGAGACCTGCCATCCTGTAAGGCGGGTCTAGGCGCATGCCCAGGGAGGAGCAAGCTGCCTCTCTGTCATGACCGCTTCTTGAGCAAGGGCTTCGAGGATGGCCTGTCGGCGCAAAACCTGCCTCTGGCAGGAAAGGAGACATGCTTGGCACAATCTCTCCACGCTTTTGTGGGCCAACGCCCTCTTCAAGAACTCACACAGCTCATGGTAGAGGGCTACGACCTGGTTTTCTCCACCAGAAACCTGGTGGTCTGGTTCACCTGTGAGCAGCAACCTGGCGGTCCTGTCACCGCGCTGTACATCTTTGCCTATGGGGAGCAGGTCTACCAGGACCAGCACAGCAACCTCCAGAGCCTGCTTTATCGGCAGTTTTGCTGGGACCTGTCCCGTTTTCATCTCTGGCCGCGGGGAATCGAGACCTCGCATGAGAAGATACGTTTCTTGTCTTCCACCGGACCTGATTGATTCTGGTACCTGCGAGGCAACAAGAGGAAAACACATGCTTCAACTTACCGTTCAAGACGTTCTTACGACGCGACCCTTCCGGCGCGCCATAAAAATCGCGCCAGTAAAGATTCGGCCTCTCACAGAGGCCGATGTGGCACAGATCGGCCCATCATTTCTCGACCTGGAACAGCGTCCACAACGGGTCGAGGTGGGTCGCTACCTGTGCGTTGGCGTCGACCATGAGCGGTGGACCTGCTCTGATAAAAGTATGCAGGAGCGCGTAGCGATCAGCGAGCCGGATGCTGAAGGGTTTCGCCTGTACGTGCAGCGCAATCCGCAACCCGTTCTGGCCACGATCATCGATGAGCCGTTTTGCTTGACGTTTCCCGGCGGTGATCGATGGACAAGCCGGACAGGCGGCGCTATTACCTGGAATGGTCTCCTTGGGGATCAGATGATCATGCGGGTCATCGAAAAAAGCATCTTCCTCAGGACCTACCAATTTCTGGCAGACTGACTTCTCGCATGCAGAGAACAATGCGGGACCACCGTTCGCTTCTCAGCGGATGTTCTTTCCGACCTCAGAAGGCTGTCCACCTACTCGCTCAGTGAAAGAGGCAGACCCTGAGCTACTTCAAGGAGGTACTGTTTATGACTCTCCCCCCAGAAGGCATCGCCCCATCCTATCAACTCCAGCCGCGCAAGTGTGGCAAATCCTCGTGCCAGCAGTGCAGTGAAGGTGCTGGACACGGTCCATACTGGTACGTCTACTGGCGAGAACAGGGACGGATTCGTTCAGGATACATCGGGAAGACGCTCCCCGAAGGGGCTGTAATAACGGCTTATCAGCAGCAAAAATTGTTGGCCCTACAAACCCAGGCAGCCCATGCCCCACAAAGCACTCCCCACAGGTCCACGCGGCGTGTGCGGAAAGCACAAAGCCGACCAGGACGGGGAAGCAAGCAGCTTACGACGAGCGAGGCGTGAGCGTATGCCAGGGCAATGGCAGGACGACCACCAGAAAGCCTTGGCACACCATTTCGTTCGCCCTGGCATGGAACCTGTGTGGGCCACGATGCTCGACAAAGCGCGATATCGGGTTTATTACAGAATCGGCGTGGGAAAGCCCCGTCCTTTTAATAATTTTAAAGCGGGGAGTCTCAGACCGGTATCCTGCGCTTGAGGTCACGATCATCAGTTAGGACGTCTTCACCGAAAATCCTCTGTATCAAAAAAATAGCATGCTCATGTGGGGCGAGCAATGAGCCTGGGTCACTGCTCAATTCGTGAGAAAAAGGAGCGAATGATGTTTTTCGCAGGTTGTTTGTCGTTTTCCTTTCTGCTGTATATGGCGACGAACTGGGAGATCACTAGCGCTCTCAAAGCAAGAAAAACGGTTTCGCGCTTCACCCGGACCGTCAACGTTCTTTCAGGAGGCATCTTTGCCCTGCTGCTCTTCATCATCATCGCGGCCCTCCTGAAAAAGGCAGGGTTGGGGTAATAAAGCGCTTTTTCGGCCTGGCGCCCCAATCCAATGTGCCTCCCATGCACATAACCACCACAACAAACGAGGCATCCCTCTGCCCTGGAAGCGCTACCGGCAGTGAACTGTCCCTCCGGTAGCGCTTCAGTCGGCGCGGTGCGACACTCAGCCAGTCCATCACAGCGCAACCATTGCGCCTTATCGGCTCTTTTCGGAGAAGTGGGTGCGCGGCAGGAGCAAAAGGGAAAGCAAAGGAAACATATGTCACAGATACGTTCACCACAGTTTATCGTCGCAGGCCGCTATCGCCTGCTCTGCCAGCTGGGGGTACAGGCACCCTCGGCCTTTACCCAGGTTTTTCTGGCGGACGACCTCTTGAGCGGCAACCAGGTCGTTGTGAAACGGCTGGCTCCCTGGTTAAGCCGCGCCGACGCACAGCTCGGGCGCGCGTGCCTTGAGCGCGAGCGGGACTTCCTTACGACCCTGTCACATCCCTGCCTGCCTGAGTTGTTGCAGGTTTTCCCCGAACAAGATGGGCAGTCTCCCGCGCTGATTCTTCGTTACGTGGAGGGATACACGCTTGATGCACTGCTTTCCAGGCGGCGCAGGGAGCTGCGCGGGAAACAAACGCTCACCGCCTTCCCTTTGACATTTGTTCTGCCGTTGGGAATCGCGCTGTCCGAGCTGCTCATCGTGTTGCATGAGAGACAACCGCCCATTATCCATCGCGACCTCAAGCCGGCTAATATCGTCCTGGATCTGCAAGGGCGTGTTCACCTGCTGGACTTCGGGAACGCCCTGCCAGGCGATTTTGTCGTGCGAACCGCATTCGACCAGCGCCTGTGGAAGCTCGGTTCACGCGGCTACGCCGCTCCCGAGCAGTACCAGACTGGTACGCCCACCCCGCAGACCGATCTTTATAGCCTGGGCGTCGTGCTGTGGACGCTGCTCACCGCCGAGGCCCCCGAGCAGCGCCCACAGGCACAGTTGTTCCGCCTTGCCCCAGCGGGGCGAGGACCGCTGCAACCGCTCCTCGCCTCGCTCCTGCAATACCAGCCAGCCGACAGGCCACGATCAGCGCACCTCGTCAAAAGCCAGTTGGAGGCGCTACTACATCAGGTGTGCGCTGAAGGCGACTTCCCAAGCACAGCTTGGAGACAAGAAAAACCCCTCCAGGGCGAGTACTCACCCTTCGCTTGCTTGTGATACGAGGAGGAAAGATGATACACCTAAGTGGGGTGGCTTCTCATGAGGGCTATACAAGAGCAGGGCATCCTAATGAGGACAGCTATCTCGTCCTGCATGGCCAGCGCCAGGATGGGGAGATGGCGCGCCCAGGCGGGCTCTTTGCCGTGGCAGACGGCATGGGTGGCCTGTGCCAGGGTCAGCTCGCCAGCAAGTTGGCGGTACAAACCCTGGCGCAGGCGCTGGCCCCTCTACTGTCTAGTGGGGAGCCGTTCACGGACTTGAAGTACCTCACGCTCCTGGTGACCGCGGTGCAGGCTGCCAATGCCGCCATCCGCGCCCGCATCCAGCAGGGGGAGGGGAAGATGGGAACCACGCTGACCGCCGCCCTGGTGATCGGCAGCAACGCCTATATCGCCATGCCTGGTGAGCAGCATGGTCCTCTACTCGAAGCATGCAGCAACGGAATTGTCTCTCTCATCCCCTCGCCTGCACCTGTTTGAGTGGCCACGACGAATACCCATAACAACAGGGTTGGATAGTGTAGGGAGACGGAGATGTGATGAAAACAAGGGGTACATAGGGTACTCCCCCAGACAACCTAGAAAGATCGAGAGAAAGGGAAGGAACAGCCATGAGTGAAAAACGGCCAGGAGCGTCGGGTGATGATGAGCATATTCTTTTCATCAAGCTTCCGCCCCCTGGAGTGGGAAAGCAAACACGGAATCTCTCTGTGGAGATGGCGCTGGCACGTCTAGAGGCTGTTCTCAACGATGTAAAGGCCGATCTGCGGACGGTAAAGCAAGCTGCTCTGGCCTTTCGCGAGGCCCTTCGCATGCAATCGGAGCAATGTACCGCACTCATTCAGATCTTGCAGGTGGTCAGGCGGAAGACCACTTCCTGTCTAGAGTTCCTGGAGCGCGAGCCAGTGTTCTGGGAACAGAGGACGATAGCTATGCTTTGTCTGCAGAATCTCGACGGCGAAAAGACGGCGAGCCTGATCCTGCGCCTGGATGCGTTTCGAGACCTGCTTTCGAGTGATGGAAAAGGTCGCCAAAAGAGCCGGATGCAGGCACATATTCGCTTGCAAACCGACCTGACGAACTACGTCAAACACCTACAAGACCTCATCGAGGAACTCGAACAAGTGCCGCCGAAGGTTCGGGCTTTCAGGAGGTCGTCACCACTATTCGCTGACGACTGAAAAACGAGCAATTCGATTGGCTCATCCCTAAAAAGGGAAACGCATGATGGAAAGAGGTGAAACAATGGAGCAAGAGATGCAGATTGTAACAAACCACTTGATCCAGCAAGCTTGTGCTACGTTTCGAACACGTTGTTCCTCTCATCCCCCTCCATTGCGGGATCTTTTTGAAGTAGTTGTTCAGATTGCCAGGGAGATCAGTGAAACACTGACTGCCGAACAAGTGTTGAGCTTGCTCCAGGAACATCCTGAGTGGGTTCAACAAGAGGCGAGACTGCCTGGAAGGACTTCGATCGCATCGATGGTCGCTGAACATCTGGCCACGCTGATTCGACACTATATCAATACGCATTGGACTGCCCTCTTATTAAATCAGCCATAGAGACAACGTTGCCAGACACAGGAGAAAACAGATGATACATGATCGTCCCATCTCTCCTCCTGGCATCGATGTTGGCCATCAGATCACGGGGTCTCACAGTTTCCCAGTTTCCTTGACACGGGGATAAGCGCGAAGGACAGGTAGCATGCATCTTGTCTCCCTCAAGCAAATCCCACCTTTTCTCCTGTGGCAGGAGCCTGCCACATCACCTTCCACCTTTACACCTAGAAAGGATCGTTCGCATGACACAACAACCCACAGGCACAGGCGGTTTTACCGTCCACAGCACGCCAACTGGAGGCCCGGCCTCCGGAGCGGCACCTGCCACCTTCTCCACCTTCTCACAACAGGTTCCCCCTCTTGGCGAGGAGGACGAAGAGAACGTGCGCGAGTCCACGGCAGCCCGCCACCTCTACTTCTCCCTGACCGAAATCGGCACTGGCCTGCTCTCCAACGCGGGGCAGATGGTCACCACGTTTTACTCGTTCATCTTTATCCAGTTAGGTGCGCAAAGCCGCCTCTTCGTGGAGAAAGGACCGTTTGGTGGCCTCGGTACAGTCATGGCCACACATCCCGCCTTTGTGTGGGTCGCCCTCGTCTTTGCCGTCGGTTCGCAGGTTCTCTTCCAGGCGGGCTGCCAGATTCTCACCAAAGGTTGGAAAAAGCGCCAGCGCGAATTGCGGGAGCAGGAGCAGCCACGCTACGGCATCGTGCGCGTTCTCTTGCAGAAAGAGGTCGGGTACTTCTTTACTGGCGTTGGTTTCGTGCTGGACGCGGTGGGAGACCTTGGCTTCGCCTATGCGTTTCTCATTCCCTGGTATGTTTGCATCCTCTTCGCCGTTCTGATGTACGGACTCTCAACGTTCATCCTCTACGACGGGGACGAGCGCTTTCATTACGCTTACCCTATCTGGTGGAAAATGCACAAGGCCCGCAAGGTGTGGACGCAGGCGGCTCTGGAGAAGGCCCGCATCATGCAGGGCCTGACACCTGATGGCCGCGCTCTCGCCGCTCCCCGCTAGCTGTTCCCTGTTCTCCTACTTTGTTCGGCTGTCTGGCCGCGACCCAGTGCGTAGGCCCTCGCCAGGGCGCTTGTCCGCACGGGCAGGAGTTCTTCGTTGTTCCGGCGTTTCTCCTAGCGAGCGCGCCACCCATTGCACAAGGAGGTCTACATGAAAAAGATCCTGGCCCTCGTGGGTGTCCTGGTCATTGCGTCCTACGGTTATAGTCAGGGCTGGGACACCGGGATCATTGTCCTGGTGATCGTCACAATCTCAGTCACCGGAGCCTTGTTCTACCTGTTCTACCGTCGGCATGGCCTGCGAGGCATCGCCAACGGATTCCTGCGCGCCTACGACCCGGAACTGCCACCTTTGCCCGGAGAAGAAGAGGAGCCGTTTGTCCACACCGAGGCACTGCCTGCATCACGTGGAGAGGAAAGGCGGTCCCTGCGCTCGAGCGCTCCGCTCTCTCAGCCAGAAGTCGCCTCGCTTCCCTCTACAGGCCAGCTGGGATCGGTCACAGTCGAAGAGGTACAGCGATCTGCTTTGCCAGCAGCCAGCTACGGCTCTCCTGGGGCTGCCAGGCTCCTGCCTGCACCTTCGACGCAAGCAGCTCCTGCAACGCCCCGCTATGTCCTCCACCTGGGTCCAAATGCCTACGTGAGACTGGAGGAGGCCTTTATCAATACCTTGCTCCTCGACCCAACGGGATCCAACGCCCGCGTGCTGGCGGAGGAGCTGGCCAATCAGCATATCCCGCTGCTGTTTCTCGACGTGACCGGGGAGTTTACCTCCCTGCTGGTCGAGTTTCCACAGGGCCGGGGCCTCTACGGGTCTGCCGCCAGCATCCCAGAGGCCCATCGCTCGCGGGCCGTCGTCCTGGGACAGGATCAGATCGAGGCGGCCACCGACTTCGGCCACCGCATCCTCCAGGAAGGGCTGCAGGTGCTGTTTTCCTCTCGCTCCTTCTCGTCGGTCAGCGAGGCGGCCACCGTCTTCTGGCGGGTGTTCGAAGGCATGGTGCAGTGGGAAAGCCACCAGAAAAGGCAGCATGGTCATTCGATGCAGGCAGGAGTATTCGTCAGTGATGCCCACTGGCTGTGTCCAGATGATCTGAGACACAGTCCCTACCGGGACATTCCCACCCTCGCCGAAAAGGTGCGGCAGAATGTCCTCTATGCCGTTTCGCGCGGTGGGAATTGGGGCATCTGGTGGTACCTGCTGTCCAGGCGCATCAGCGGCATGGACCCCGAGGTCCTGCGCGCCCTCCGTCTGTGGATGATCCACCGGCCCCTGCCAGCGGAGGTGCGGGGCGGCTGGCTCACGCCCTATACGGGCGTCCAGCCGGGACAATTCGAGCTGCTCCCCTCAGAGGCGACGCTGATCATTGATCGACAGGAGCGCGTTCCCCAGCAGGTGCTGTTCCGCCCAAGCCGTTCTCTTCCGGTAACAGCAGGCCGGCCGCTCTTTACGCTTCCGGCGCTCGTTCCTTCTCAGCAGCAGCAGGAGGCTGTCCACCAGCCCCCTTTTCCGCAGGGGTGACGCCTCAGCAGTCCCCCGGCGTCACCCCTGCTTTACCAGCACCGTCAATACACTCTGCAGGACAGGAGAACAAGCGCGAACCTGCCATCCTACCAGCAGAAGTGGCATTGAGCGAGAACACTGAGGATATCGAGGGAGAGGCAAGCGAGAACGCCCCGGTCCCCTTTCGCCAGGCAGAACTTGCCTGGGCGGCGCTGCTCTACGAAAGCCGTAAATTTTTTACCGTCCACGCCCTGCGTCACCCTCCCAAGGATCTGACCCGGTACGCGCATGCCCTTGGGCTGGAGCCAAACAAGAGTGGGGAACTGTTTTCCTACCGGAGGGCCAGCCACTTACATGACTACGTCGGGCAGCAGATGGACCCTGCTGAACGCGACGACCTGCTGGCCCACGCGCACTCCTGCTATAAGTCCTGGCAACGCGAGCGCCATCTGCCAGGAGCAGCGCAGCAAGAGATGGCGTTCGCCTTCTCCTACGAGCCAATTCGTCTGGGCGGCTGGCAGCTTCCTCCACTCGACCTCGCTTGCCGGGTATCCGCCAAAGGAGACGCCTCCTCAGAAGCCAGGGTGCGCAAGGAAGAACAGACCTGGCAGGAGGCGCGAAGCGCAGCGCGCCTCGTAGAGAAAACCCTGACCAGTTTTCGCGTCCCAGTTCAGGTGCAAACAGAGGATATCGCCATCGGCCCTGCCATTATTCGCCTGGGTATCCGCCCGACAGGCATCCCCCGCCTGCGCCAGCAGGACGAACACCACCCCGCGAAAAAGGTGCCGGAGTTCGACGAGGGCGGTCAGCCAGTGTACGAAAGGCGGACTACGGTGGCCCAGATCATGCGGCACCAGCAGGATATCGCGCTGGCGCTGGCCGCCGAAACCATTCGCTTTCAAGCCCCGGTTCCTGGCCGACCCTTTGTGGGTGTCGAATTTCCACGCAAAGCCCCACGGGAGGTGAACTTCTGCGAGATCATCAGCAGCCCTGGGTACCAGCAGTCCCTTAAGTCGTCGAAGCTCGCGGTCGGCCTTGGCATTGACGTGACCAATCAGGTGCGGGTGGCCTCCATCCGGAAGATGCCCCACCTGCTCGTCGCGGGAACAACTGGAGCCGGAAAAACAGTGTTTCTCAAAGGACTGATCGCGGGCATTCTCCTGCACGCCAGCCCCGAGGAGGTACGGTTGGCGCTGGTCGACCCGAAGATGGCCGAGTTCAGCCTATATGAGGGCATACCACACCTGCTCACCCCGGTCGTCACCGACATGGAGAAGGTTCCTTTCCTGCTCGAACATGCCGAAAAGGAAATGGAGCGCCGGTACCGCCTGTTCGCAAGCCTGCAGGTCACCGACCTGGAAAGCTACGCACGCCTGCGCGCCTCACGGCAGCGTTCCGGCCAGCCGCCGCTGGAGAATCTGCCGGCCATTGTGATCATCATCGACGAACTGGCCGACCTGATGCTGGTGGCCCCAGAGGTTACCGAAAAGCATATCCAGCGCCTGGCCCAGAAGGCGCGCGCCACCGGCATTCACCTGGTGCTGGCAACCCAGCGCCCAAGCGTAGACGTGATCACCGGCACCATCAAGGCGGTGGTTCCCACCCGTATCTCCTTTCGGCTGAGTTCGGCGATGGACTCGCGCACCATCCTCGACCGGGGCGGAGCCGAGCGCCTGCTCGGGCGCGGCGACATGCTCTACGTCGGCGCGGAAAGCAACTACGAGCCGCAGCGCCTTCAGGCCGGAAACATTGACGATGACGTGGTGATCCGCATCGTGCAGTACTGGTTGGACGAGCAGGAACGCCGCGTGCAGGGACGAGACGCTGACCCCCTGGACCCCCAGGAAGTCAGCCAGCCGCCGCTTGACCTGCAGTGGAATCTGGAGCCCGCCTCGGCCCCTGAAGCGCCACCTGCCACCGAAGACGAACAGCCTCCTTCTCGCGAGAGCCGTGAAGGAATGCTCAGCGAGGCGCAGCTCTTCGAGCACCTGACCAATTTTCTGCTGTATGAAACGGTGTTTGTCGATGGCACGCCCCTGCCGGTACGGCTCTACACCCTTTCGCACGAGGACCAGCTTCTGGTCGCCGAAACGCTGCTGTGGAAAGGCTACCGTGGTTCGGCGGAGCTGCTGAACCGGAAACTGCGCACCAAACGAGGACCAGCGCTGCGCGACGAACTCGTGAAGCGGGGATTGATGGACGAGAGAACACAGCAGCCACTTGCCCCTTCCGAACGCCTGGCACCGCTGCTGGTGGAATGCGGCCTGCTCGACGCCGAGACGGGCGCGCGACTAGACGAGCCGGAACGCCAGGCAGCAGAGCCGGAGTCCGCATCGACCGACGAGCCGGAACAGCCAGCCATGTCCACAGGGTAGTCGCAGTGGCTTGAGTCGGCTGAGACCTGCTTGAGGAGGTCGCCGCTGCAACCAGACAGCGGTCAAGGAACAGGCGGGCTCCTCGCAATGATGCACTTGCCCATCCATGGACCGCGCTGGCACAACACGGTTGCCGCTCCTGGCATGCTGACACCTCCGGCTTCCACTGCTTGGTCGGCGCACCCCTGTTGTTGAGCCAGGAGGAGAAACCGGAGAGAGGGGGCCAGACCAGGAGCCCCCCCACATGGGTCAACCTGCGACGTGTCGCTGGATCAGCTCATGCTGCGCGTGCTATGAACACCCAGAGAGAAAGCGTCTCTTCAACGGAGGCGAATCGAGGAGAAAGACCATGGACTTTTTGAGCGAGCCTGATGTTCATCCTTCATTTCCTGAGTTGGAAGACCCAGGCTTTTGGCAGTCCATCACCGGGGACATGATACCCGAGCAAACTTTCCGGCACCCCACGCTCCACCAGGAGCCGTACCCAGCCATCCCCGAAAGCAACACGGTGGAAAGCTGGGGCGTGGCGCTGCCCCTGGTGGAACAAGCTACCGTGACCTTCTCCAGTGCTGAGGACCTGTTCCCTCCCGCCTACACGTCTGTGTCAGAACCCGCGATGACACAGAGGAGTCCTTTCCTGCCTGCTTTTGCAGCGCAGTCATCCAGGACCAGGCCAGGTTCAGCGCTGTGGTTCGCCAGTGTGATACTCCTGCTGGTGGGGTTCCTGTTGCTCGTTCCTCACCATACACCTGGAGCGCAATCAGCAGCTTCCAGCTCCCTGTCGGAGAGGCGCACCGCGCAGGAGGTGCAAACGGCGACGATCACGCTCCCGCCTATGGAGATTCCAGATAGCCCCTACGTTGACATCGCCCGCCAGGACGCCATCGACGCTGGCATCTCTCCTGTGTACTTCGTACGCCAGATCAATCAGGAGAGCGGCTTCAACCCGCACGACCTCTCGCCCGCGGGCGCAGAAGGCATTGCGCAGTTCATGCCCAGCACAGCAGCAGGGCTGGGCATTGACCCCTGGGACCCGATACAGGCCCTGCGGGGAGCAGCACAACTGATGGCGCGCCACCTGCGTTACTACGACGGCGACGAGGCCAAGGCGCTGGCCGCTTATAACGCGGGCCGGGGAAGGGTGGCCAGCGCGGTGAATGGCTGCGGCGCTGACCACTGGCTCGACTGCCTGCCAGGGGAAACACGCCACTACATCTACCGGATTATGGGCATTTGAGGGTACGTGAGCAGGCGAGAGGAGTTGCTTTTCCCCTCCTTTGCAAGACAGGCTGGAGCCACCCGGTTTTTCCCTTCCAAAAGCTGCCGTGGTACCACCTGCAGGGATCCTCTCACTGTTCCTGGTGCCTGGAGAGAAAAACCATGGATGTTTCGCCACCAACCATTTCAGGCTACTGCGATGTGTGTCCGACGAGCGCTGAGGTGCAGGCAGTGTTAGGCCCCCTGGGCTTTCGCCAGACCTTTGCGCTCGACGCGCAGCCTGCTGGGATCGAAGAGTCGGCTGCTCCAGCGCAATTCTATTTTGAAGACGCGGTAGGGACACAGGTCTGCTTCCTGGCTGGTCGTGACACCTCACGCCGGGGCAGCAGATTGCCGCCGCATGCCAGCCGCTTTCTCATCTACGCGGGAGGGTTTCCCTCTGTCGTAGCAGGCGTTCGCGCTGCTCTAGAGCAGCGCTGGTCGTTGTTGTGGCAGCCGTCTGATCCATCTGCTCCCGCGAACAAACGTCCTCCCCGTCGAAAGCTGCGCCGCCATGAGGAACACCCATGAAAGATCGACATCGTACTCCCACCATCCCGGTGGTGATTGAATCAACGCTCATTCACCTCCCACCGAAGGATGAGCCTGTGGACGTCTCTCTCCGGCACAAAAAGCAGGAGCTGTTCGCGCGGCGCACGTTGTCCGGGCAGAGCAGGAAGAGGCGCATCGTGCTGCCTGTTCTTCTCCTGCTCTTCATAGGAGTCATTCTGGTGGGTGTACTCAGCCTGCTCCAAACGGCAACGGCAGAGATACACATCACCCCCACCACACTGGACAAGTCCGTCTCCTTCACGCTGTTTGCCCGATCGTCTCCAGGCAATGCACAGGAGCTACGGGCTTCTCTGCACGCCCGTAGCAAACAGGTAACCGGCCTGCGGGCGCAGGCGACCGGAACGCGTGTGATTGCGGCGCGGCAAGCCCATGGCCTGCTCGTCTTTTACAACCAGGCGGCCACGTCTGTCCTTGTCCCGGCGGGAACCAGCTTCGCGTTCACAGGCAATACGCATCTGCATATCATCCTCGACCGGAACACCATCGTCCCAGTGGGTTCCCTGCCCGCCTCTGGAGAAGCAAGTGGTCCAGCCCACGTCCAGGAAGCTGGCCCCCAGGGTAATATACAGGCTGGTATGCTCGATCAACTCTGTGCGTGCGGCGAGAATGGAACCCCACTTCGTGTGGTCAACCAGGCCTTCACCGGAGGCACGCCTGCAGGAACGCAGCCGCTTCTGCTCCAACAGGACATCGACCAGGCTACGGTACCAGTGCAGGGTTCATTGGTGCAACGCACACGTGCGGAACTCCTGAGCGCGGTGCGTGACATGGCGCTTACACCACCAGCGTGTGACACGCTGGCTACCAGCGTTCCTCCTGCTGGCAGTACAGTGGATTCAGCCAGCGTCACCCTTTTGGCAACATGCAGCCTGTGGACCGTGAATCGCGAGGCGTTGCAAGCACACATAGCAGCAGCATTGTCGACTGGCCCCTTTGCCCCAGGCGATAGGCATTTCCGGCTGGTCCATTGGATGCTCTCCTCGGCACTGCATACCGCCGCTGCGCCAGGTCAGGGCTTCCGTCTTGAGGGACGCGTCAGGACAACCTGGGTGTATAGGTTTGACCCGGCAAGCCTGGAACATATCGCGCACCTGGTGGCTGGCCAGACACAAGACCGCGCCTTGCAGTTACTAACACGCCTTCCAGGCGTGGCCCACGCCACGATTTCCTATCTCGTGGTATGGATTCCACTCCCAACAACCCCACAACGCATCCATTTCAGCCTTCTTCCCTACTGACCAGAGAATCCTGTCCACATGCCGCAGGGAGCAAAAATTGCATGGAGCCAAAAAGGATGAGGCGAGCCAGGCAGCACGTGAGCAGGTGCTGGCCAGATGGTACGAGTTGGCTGCTCAACTGAAGCCGCTGCATGCGCGCGTTCTCCTTCAAACGGAGAACCAGCACACAGAGCCCGGTACCGTTTTTTCACTGGAGAGAGGAGCAATACAGCCCTTGGACGAACAGACCAACGAACTCGAGTGCTTCTTGAAACAGCATCCCTGGTTCAGCCAGGAACGGCTCGCGCTGCCAGCTTTTATCCAACAGGCACGAGTGGCGCTCGCCTCCATTACCACGAGAGCGAGCGCCTTTGAACAAGCGTATCGGCTGTTCGAGGAAAGGCAGCCCACCAGGGTCGGAACCTCTTGTCAGGAAAACGCTCATCCTACGGTGGATGACCTGGTCGAGCTGCTGAGAGCGCTTGAACAAGCACTGGGAGCTTACCAGCAGATTCTGGATCAACACAGACGGTTGCCTCTGGTCTTGCTTCCTCTGCGCATCCCTGTGCTAGTGGAACTGGCCGCGCTGCATGACACCCTCTGGAAAGCGCTCTTTTTGCTGGGCAGAGTGCGCTCCCAACAGAGGCAAACATCGACGATGCGAGCGATGGAGCAACCAACCTTGCTTACATCCCTCGAGACGGTTTGCACCGGGACGCAAGAGGTTCTTCAGCTTTCGCAGTTCCTGTTTGACCAGGTACACTTCGCTGTGTGTAGGCAGGGGTGGCAAGAGCTTTGATGAGCGTTTGCGCGCGGTAAAACCATACCGCTCATAGCTCCTCGCAACGAAAAAGGAGCTACAGGATGTTTGTTCTGCTGTTCTTCTGCAGATACTTCCCTTTCTCCTTTTTATGTTTCTAGACAAGTCTTTTTCTGGAATGATGCTCGTTCTCTTGATCAAGATCGCTCGCCTTGCACACCGTAGACGCAGTATGAGCAGTCTATGGATACCAACGGTACTGTGGGGAACAGCCTCTCTGTGCGAAGCAGTACTGGGCATCAGGACCATCTTCGTGTTCCATCTCTGGGAAAAGAAAAAGATGTTTCCACCTTTCAGAGCGGAGTGCAGCGGTTTTTTTGCAAACATGCCATGTTACCCTCACATGTCGCGCTTTTTTATGGTATGCTTGGATACAAAGAGGGCAACACACCATGTAAAGCGAGCAACGTGTCATTGGAGATGGCATCACACCTTTCTGAGCCAGCAGGACAACAGGAAGCTGCACCGCAGGACAACACGCACACCGCGCTTGTCACGGCTTCACCTGTCTCGCTCGTTCTCGTTCCGTCTCCGCTTGTCCTCGCAGACCAGTCCTTCCGCTTCCGCAGACACGTGATCTTCGTCTTACTTGTTGGCATGGTAGTGCTGGGCAGCCTGGCGACCGTGTTGACCACCCTGCTGCCCCTTTCTGGGCAGGTGACCCTGACGATTTACCCGCAACGTCAGGTCGAGCGGGTGAACCTGCGCCTCAGTGGAATACAAGTCGGGGACCACCAGATCTCATCTGCCTCAGCTCCGCACAGCGCTACCGGCGCAGCGACGGGAAGCGCTTCGGTGGCCGCACAGTTCGCCCAGGGCGAGGTCAGTTTTTTCAACCTTGCCCCCTATCCGCAAACGGTTCCCGCCGCAACCGTATTGACCGCCACCAACGGCGTCCAGGTGCGCATCCTGGCAGCAGCGCACATGCCAGCCAGCGTCGGGGCAAAAGAAGGCATGGCGGTTGTACCTGCCCAGGCGCTGCAGACCGGCGCGAGCGGGAACCTCCCGGTTGACGCCATCAACCAGTCCTGCTGCGCGCCCGGCATCTGGGCGAAAAATACAACGCCGTTTTCCGGCGGCCAGGACGCGCAAAGCTACACCTACGTGCTGCAGCGCGATATTGACCACCTGACAACTGCTCTTGTGGGCCAGGCCACACGCGAAGCGCAGGTGATCCTGGAAAGCGAGGTCCGCCCAGCAGAACAGCAGGTGGAGGGAAGCGGTTCCTGCTCGCCCACCGTGTCTGCCGATCATCCGGCGAACAGCCGCGCCGCCCTGGTCACGGTCTCCGTCCAGGTGACGTGCAAGGCAGAGGTGTTTCAACCGGGGCGTGCGCGAACGATAGCCCACAACGCGTTGATCGAGCAGTCCAGGAAAGCGCTGGGTCCCTCCTACACCTTGAGCGGAACCGTCACGTTTGCGCTTCAGGCAGCCGAGACGAGCCGGGGGCTGCTCTGCACTGTGCAGGCCTCTGGGACCTGGCTGTATCACGTGCAGCGACAGGACATCCTGCGCCTGCTGGCACGCTTTACAGGCCGATCGGTTCAGCAGGCCAAGCTGGCACTCGAACACCTCGCGGGAATCGCCCGCGTAGAAGCAAGTGGTTCCTCAACCATGCCAGACGATCTCCACCAGGTCACGCTGCTCTTCCAGAGCTAAGCCTCTTCACAAAGGACACACTGCTGCTATACCACCACCATGACAGGAACGAGGGCTGACCGTCGTTAAGTTTGACCCAGGCATCCTCGCGCACGTGTAGCAAGCACGTTTTCACCATCGCTCGCATCATCCTGGATGTTGTTTGGCTTTACACGTCTCATGACAAAAAAGGGCTTTAGCCCGCCGCAAGCCGCTGTGGTTTCAACCCAGGCGGTTAGGCGCTTAGTGGCTTGAGCCCTTGCCATTACTGTTTTTTGCCCGCTGAAAAAGAAGAGAGCAGGAAAGAGACCATTCAGAGGTACATTGCAGCAAAGAAAGACGTGTGAACATGGCGAAGGCGACTACCACCATTAAGCAGAGCTTGCAGTATCAACCTCAGCATGAGGCGTAGTTTCTTGCTACTCAGGCTCTCTTCAATCGAGTAGTTGCCTTCTACTTTGAGGTGATCCAGGTTCATGAGAAGGTGCTGGAGTTGGGAAGGAAAGAGGCGCTTACTGCGCTAGAAAAGCTCACACATACCACTATGCGTAATCCACATCCGATCATGCCTCTCTCTGAAATCGGGGTGGATATTCCAGCTCTGTTCCGGCGTGCAGCTATTCACGCTGCGCTTGGCTCAGCCCACTCCTTTTACACGCATCTCAAGAAGTGGCGCGCGCACAAAGAGAAGGCCGAGGCGAAAGGGAAGAAGTTCACCAAGCGCCCACCTGTGCCGCCACGCACCTGGCACAAATCAGCGACGCTTTACGCAGGGATGTGGAAAGAGCGTACTCACTCCTCTCTGGTCATCAAACTCTGGACGGGTACGTGTTGGAGTTGGCTCAAAATACGCCTCACGGGCCGTGAGATTTCACTCGATGCTGAGATGGGAAGTCCGCAACTCATCAGACGTGGCAAGTGGTGGTGGCTGCATACTCCTATCGAGAAGCAATTCAGCAGTCCAGCGAACATCGAGAAACAAGTCACCACCAATACGCAGACGAAAATCTGTGCAGTCGATCTGAATTTGAACGAGCACATCGCCGTGGCGACGATCCAAACGGTTGAAGGTACGATCCTTGCTACCAGGTTTATCGGTGGTGGCAAAGAGATAGCCGGCTTTAGGAAGAAACAGCTTGGTCGTATCGCACGCAATCGAGCGAAGACTGGCATCTGTGCTTCAGGCGAACAAGATAATATGGCTCTCTGGTGCAAGCTACGCAGCCGTGATGAGCAGTTTGCTCATTTCGTAAGCGCGCGTCTTGTCCAGTTTGCCAAAGCGCACGAAGCGACCATTCTCGTGTTTGAGCACCTCTCGAACCTCAAACCCACGAAAGGCAAGTATAGCACGCGAGGCAACCAGAAACGCGCGTATTGGATGAAAGGGCGTATCTTCACCTATGCCAGGTACAAGGCGTGGAATGAGGAGATGGTCACCAGTCGTGTGAACCCACGAGATACCAGCCGTGAGTGCGCGCGGTGTGGAAGCCTTGTTGCTCGCTATGCAGCGGGAAACCCTGCAGAAGGCTACACTGAGGGCGCACCCCTCGTGTTCTGTCCTGTGTGTAATATGCGCGGCAATGCAGATAGAAATGCCAGCATGCGCATGGGGCACCGACTTCTTGCGCGCTATCAGCAATCAGTTCAGGAAAAGCCTCTCGCTCCTCTCGTCAGAGGGAGGGAAGAGAAATCTTCAGGTGTTGACCACTCCCAAGATGCCAAAAGCAAAGATCGGCCATCTACCGATCACGCCAGGCATGGAGAAGTCAACGGGCATGGCACCGCCCAGGAACAAAAGAGCATGGATGGATGCGCTGTTCCGCGCTTTTCCTCCTCCACTACGGTAGATACCGAGTCGCAGCCACGCTGCATTTCTTAGCATACCGCGTACAGAAGAGAGGCGAAAGAAGCCGCGCGATTTCCAATCGCGGCGGAGTGTCACCACGATGCTGTTTGTGCTGTTGACCATACTGCTTGAGGACGGCGCGCCGCCGCGTCTGCCACCAATCGTATCTTTCATCAGGTGAACAATCATGACAAAGGCAAACGATATTGCATCCATGTTCCTCGTGCAGGCACTTGAGCAGGAAAAGCGAAGGATTCTCCGCCTCCTGGATGCCCTTGCCGAAGCGGATGCTGCAGAGGATGATCCCACGAGAGTCGTCGGCATCTCGGCGGAGTATGCCCTTGACCGCATCGGCACGTCCTGTATTTTGGGTGAAGTGGTTGGGGATCTCTCCCCGAAGCAGTGGCACTGGATTCGCGATGTGGCGAACCGGGAACACCCGAATCATATCGTCTCCTATCAGGGGCGTGAGGTCGGCTTCTGGTCCTATTCCTGGCCCACGGAACGCCGGACCACGATCTGCTTTACCCTGGACCCGGCGGTCGTTCAGGCCTATATGAAGCTCCCTGCCGATGTGTTGGCGCGTGCTAGCACACGGTGCCTGACAGATGGGGAGAAGCGCCCGGTCAATCGCTGGACAGCGCGCCAGGAAAAGATGAAGGGGTAGAGGACGATGAGGGATGCCAGTGTTCCCATGCAAGTGAAGTGGTGCGGTGCATCTCCTCGTAAGGGCATAGTGGGTTGCGACCACCTTGACTATCGCTTCTCAGAGAAACCGTTGTGGTTTCCGCCATCTCTTGCAGCAGTGTCCTGCCTGTTGCACAGGTGTGGCACTTGTTTATCTCACTTCCTTACCCCGCAACACCTGGACGTGCCTGATTCCTCTCAAACTTGAGGGGCATGATTCCCCCATGCTCTTCTGAAGTATGTTCTTTTGAAACAGTGATCACATGCATGAAAGGCAGCAAGAAACCATGACAACCATCGTCGCCACGACCATTCGCCTGCTGAAGATCTATGATCTGCTCCCGCTGGATTGGGAGACAGGCAAACGCCTGCCAATTGAAGCGCACGACATGCATCTCTGCGCCCGCTGTGGCAAACTGCACGCCAAGGTCTACGTGGTCGAAGCGGATAGCACGCAGTACGAGGTGGGCGCAACCTGCTGCAAACGCCTGTTTGGCTGGGAGCCATCGCACGAAGAGGTCATGCATGCAGAAGCAGTTGCCCGCGATCAAGCGGTGCAAGCTGCTCTTCAAAAGCTGGCGCAACCGCTCATTGAACAGATCACAAGCCAACCTGTCCCTGTACCGTCCTATGTGCGTTGTTGCCGTGGACTCAGGGGATATGATTACGGGTTCGCTGCTGATGGCGTGGGGATCTGGGTCGAGACGACCGACCGAACAGCACGCCATCCGCCTGAAGTGGTCATTCCTCAAGCGGAGAGGGAACGCTTTGCCAACCTGTGGAAACACCGCCAGATATGTTTATGGATAAGCGCGCAGTATAGCCATTGGCCGAAAGCGAAGCAGAAGAAGTTAGAGTTTGGGCTGCTTGAACTGCTCGGACTTCATCGATCGCAAGAGTAGGGACACTTCCTCACATGCAGGGGCTGACCAGGAACAATTTGCCCTTTGCTGTCCTCTCGTTCACCGCCAGAAGCCAGTCTATGGGTCCATTCCCTCGGGGAACGGGCGCTGCTCTCAATATTCCTTGCCCAGACACCGCAAGCCAGCTGCTGAAAGGTATGGTGGTGTGATGTCACACCTCTCTGGTGGCTCTGTGCCGTAACCCATTTTGAAGTACCCTGGGGCCAAGTGGCGCCTGGCTCCCGCCATCATCCGCTATTTTCCGCCCCACCGACACTACATCGAGCCGTACTGTGGAAGCGCCGCTCTGTTCTTTGCCAAAGTGCCAGCGGAACACGAGGTTCTCAATGACCTCAATAGCGATATCGTCAACCTCTTTCGTGTCTTGCGGACACGCGGCGAGGAACTGGCGCGGGCCGTCTACTTGACGCCGTGGGCCGAGGAGGAATACCTCTCCCTGGAGCGCGACTGGCGCGATGGGGATGAAGTGGAATGGGCCAGGAAGTACCTTGTGCGCTGCTGGCAGGCGCATGGAACGCTGCAGGGAAAAACCACCAACGGCTGGCGGCACAACGGGTTGCATGGCCGCGCCTTTCCCGCCAGGCGCGAATGGGCGCAGTTGCCCGAGCGCCTGCTGCTGGTCGCGGACCGCTTACGACAGGCCGAGATCCGCCAGCGGCCTGCTCTAGAGATCATCGCGTACTACAACAGCCCTGACGTCCTCCTGTACATTGATCCCCCCTACATCCGTTCTACGCGCCGCAGTTCGTCAGGACACTACACGCACGACATGACCCTTGACGACCATCGTCGGCTGCTGGAAGCCTTGCGTGAACACCAGGGCATGATCGTGCTGTCCGGATATTCTCACACGCTTTATGACGCGGCGCTCTCCGACTGGCAGCGCGTTGAGATCCCCTCGGTCACAGAACAAGGGCAGCACCATCCCGAGGTGCTGTGGATCAATGCACGCGCTCGCCAGCATCAACAGCTCCCGCTCTTTTGAACGCGGACACGCGCCTACACGTGGCCCAAGGGCCGCCGCAACATGGAAGTAACCACCAGCGTCCCATGCGCTCCACAAGCCATCAGAGTACTCTTATCGCCCGGAAAGGATGCGTTCTCGTATGCGCAAACACGTCTTTTACGGCTGGTGCCTGCTCGGCCTGGCCGTTTTTTCACTCGCCGCGTACCTGCTGCTGGGGAATCCCGCGCAGGCCGCTCGCCTCACCACCCCTCTTCTCCGCACTTCACAGCATCCCGCGCAGGTCCATGCGCGCCCATCTCAGCTGGTGCGCATCGGCCAGTTCGAATGCTGGCACTGGTGGCTGGAATACGTCTCGCACGCCGAGTGCGAACGCTGGGGACCGTCGGACTGTTCGACCACCTCCATGACCGAGGTGGCCAACTACTATGGAAGGCACCTGCGTATTCACGACATCCTGGTCGTCGAGGAACAGCTGGGCGAGATCACACCGGAGCAGGGGCTGCTGGAATCAGCCGGGATCGCGCGCACCATGGCCGCCTTCGGTTTTCAGACCCGTTACGGCTATCTGCTCTCACTCGACCAGGTGATTGCCACCGCCAATGGCGGCAGGCCGGTCATCGTCGACTGGCCGCCCTTCAGATATGACGGCGGCCACCTGCTGGTGGTGGTGGGGGGTGATCGCCAGTACATCTACCTTGCCGACTCCTCGCGCTATAATCGCCAGCGGTTGACACACTGGCAGTTCCTGCAGTGGTGGGCAGGCTTCTCTGCAGTGGTGACGCCCCGGTAAGTAGAACGGTACTTCATCGACCTGGTATACGACTCGCCGGTGAACGGCATCTTCGAGATCCGTGGCTAGTACGAGGCGTTTCGCCAGGTGCAGGAGGAGAAGGAAAGATGAAGGAAGACTTTCTATGTCAAGAGCGAAAACCCATCAATGAGAAATTGAGAGAAAAGTCATGAAGCAAGGAGAATGGGGAAGCCCTTCAAGTGAGCATGAAGCAGTGTACCATGCCGCGT